>Ga0207657_10001147_pt1 | contig 28156 bp, 15 predicted proteins | sample KBSC33metaG_FD_184316 | JGI IMG/M metagenome (GOLD analysis project Ga0207657, IMG submission 184316) | Corn rhizosphere microbial communities from Kellogg Biological Station, Michigan, USA - KBS C3-3 metaG (SPAdes) (version 2) | ecosystem: Host-associated > Plants > Roots > Rhizosphere > Soil ...
TTGGGAGAATTTGTTGACGGACCATAGCGGGCAATATACTGAAATACAAAGCGGCAGGTTGTATAATCAAAACGCTCCTGAAAGTTTATTTAGCCCCTTCAAGCAATTTGATTTTGCTCCTTACAACACAGATACCTGGAGTGAGTATTGGTACCCGTTTCAAAATACGGATGGCGTAGCCAAAGCGGATTTGAATGGAGTTATCAATATTAAAACAGTGGGTGGCGAAAAAGTAGTTTTTATTTCCCCGGTAAGCTATATCAATGACACATTAAAAGTGTGGGATACCAGGGAAAATCTTGTTTTAAATATGCCGGTAAAATTGCAGCCATTGCAATCTTTTCAACAAAATATTCCTCTTGCAAATGGAGCTTCTATCGAAAAGATAACCCTGGCAGGAAGTGAAATGAAAATGAATGACAGCGCTGCCAAAATATTAGACAGGCCATTGGAACCCTACAAAAATTTTGACTGGAATACAGCTTACGGATTTTACCTCAAAGGAAAATACGAATCCGATACGCGGCATTACGCACTTGCAGAAAATAATATTCAAACATCTTTGTCCAAAGATCCGGCCTTCATACCGGCGCTGGATGAAATGGCGTTTCTGCAGTACCGAAAAATGAATTATGATTCTGCATATTATTTTGCACGGACGGCTTTGAGCATAAACACTTATGACCCTGCGGCCAATTATTATTACGGCCTTGCTTCTTTAAAACTCAATAAAATTTATGATGCGGAAGATGGCTTTGAAGTGGCGGCTATCACACCTCAATACCGCTCTGCGGCTTACACAGAACTGAGTAAAATAAAATTGCGCCAAAAGAATTACCAGCTATCTTTTGAATATGCAGGTAAAAGCCTGGTAAATAATTCTGAAAATATATCAGCATTGCAACTGCAATATGTTTGTGCCCGGTTAATGAACAACAAAACTGAACAGGAAAATCTAAAGGCAAGGATTCTTCATTTAGATCCGATGAATCATTTTATCCGTTTTGAAGATTATTGGCAAAATAAAAACGCAGTAAACGAAGGTTTATTCACTTTTCTTATTCGTGATGAATTACCGCAGCAGACTTATCTGGACCTGGCCATCTGGTATTCTAACCTGAACCTTAAAGAAGAAAGTAAAGCCGTGCTCGAATCCTGTCCACAAAAGGATAATGAAATCTTATATTGGATGGCATGGCTTCATAAAGATGATAGTAATGCAGATGAATATTTAAAACAGGCAGATAACGGTAATGCTTACCTTGTTTTCCCTTTTCGGTCAGCAACTGTTCCTGTATTGGAATGGGTCATTAATCGTTCGACAGCTATGGGATCGCCCGACTGGAAAAGCCGGTATTACCTGGCATTAATTGACGCATTTTATGAGCACAAATCAGAAGCGCTAAATTTATTGCTCGAAGCCAAAGCGCCGGAAAACTTTGCGCCCTTTTACGTTTTGCGTGCCCGTTTGCGCGATCTCGCCGATGTTCAGGGTATTCAATCTGATTTAACCAAAGCACAGCAGATTGATAAAAACGACTGGAGGTATGGACAGTACCTGACTGAATTCTTTTTGTCTCAAAAGCAATTTGATGCTGCATTACAGACCATAGCGCCATATTATAAAAAGGATCCTGGAAATTATATGGCAGGGCTGCTATATACCCGATGTTTGATGTTGAATAATAATTATGCTGCCGCTGAAAAAATATTAGATCACATTAATATTTTGCCTTATGAAGGAGCAGACGGAGCGCATAAATTATATGTGAGAACGAAATTGAATCTCGCAATACAATCTTTGAAAAATAACAAATACAAACTCGCTTCGCAAAAAGTAAGTGATGCCCGCCAATGGCCTGAAAGACTTGGAGCAGGCGCGCCTTATCCAGATATGGCAGACAATGCCCTTCAAGACCAGATTCAAAGACTAATTAACGAAACTCAAAAAGGACAGAAGCTCCAGCAGGGTGCAATTGACGATATTCTAAAGAAAATAAATTTTACGGGAGGTAATCAAAGCAACTAACAAACTTGAGTCCTCACATCTGGATTTTGAAAGATTAAGGGGGAAATTATGAACGAATAGTATTTTGGAATCTTTTCGCCCGCGCATAGCAGTGAAACCAAAATCTTTAATAAAAGTTGTTTTGCTGTAATTTTATCGTGCGTAAAAACAAAGAAGGTTTTTAAAACCTTCTTTGTTTTTAAATGTATTTTGTTTTTAAAAGCAAATCCAGATGACTTTACAGGAAGCCATAACCTTAATCCGGAACGAAAATATTATTTCAGATTCAAAAAATGTTTGGGCTGATTTGGGCTGTGGTTCAGGTCTTTTTACTTATGCGTTAGCAAGTTTGTTGCACGGCGATAGTACTATTTATGCAATTGATAAAATTATTTCTTCTTTCAAAATCAATTCTTTTTTTACGAAGGTTACAATAAAGCCTGTTGAAATGGATTTTGAAAAAGAAAAATTTCCTTTTGAGAATCTCAATGGAATCCTGATGGCCAATTCCCTTCATTTTGTAAAAGATAAAAAGGGGTTTTTTAAAAATATGAAAAGCTCCCTCAATAATAATGGCTGTTTTTTAATCGTGGAGTATGATACGGAAGTTTCCAATCCCTGGGTTCCATATCCTATAAACTTTTCCTTTTTAAAAAAATTGTTGAATAATGCCGGGTATTCATCTGTTACTAAAATCAATGAACGGCCATCTGCTTTTAACAAAGGAAACTTATACTCTGCTATGATAAGGTAAAGAGTAAAACACGTATTTAAAAAGAGCATTTTGATTAATAAATTAGATTTATCAACAAATTATTTCAAAATCCATATAGATAAACAGGGATTCGTCACCATTAAGCAAAAATATTTTTGAAAAACCTGCCAGGGAATTTAACCCAACTGATAATATTCCTGGTAGCTATAATTTTTATCTGCTTTATTTTTAGATATATTTTTTCTTATGAAAAAATGAATCTTAATTTCCGATTAGGAAAGATTATTGCAATAAAACCAGTTGACTGAAGAAAAGTAAAGATGCACAAGGGGTGGTAAGAAAACATCAAAATAAGTCAAGATTGCAATAGTTGCTTAACCTGAAAGAAGATACTTTTATACTTTATATATTTTTAACAAAGACAGCCATTTATGCAAGTTTCGGATTGCTTATCCCGTTGTGTTTTGGGTACTGCCGGGTTAGGTGGGGTATGGGGTAAAATTAATCGTGAAGAATCAATTAAAGCAATTTTGATGGCATTGAAGGATGGTATCACCAGCATAGATTCTGCACCAGCCTACGGGGATGCGGAGTTATTTGTGGGTGTTGCTTTGAATCAATGGGAAGGGCAAAAGCCACAGATAAGTACAAAGGTTGGCCGCCTGAAAAGTTATTCAGCTACTGAAGGTTTATATGACTATAGTAATGATGGTATGGAAAAAAGTGTGGAGAATAGCCTGAAAACCCTGGGTGTTCCTTGTATAGATATATTATTCCTTCATGACCCGGCAGCGATACCTGAGAAAAACGCAGAGCGTATTCTTGAAAAATTGGTTCAGTTTAAAAAAGGAGGTTATACAAAAAAGATTGGATTAGGAGGAAACAGCCCCGGTTGGTTTAAAAAATATATTACCGGCGATGTGTTTGATGTTGTAATGGAATATAACCGGTTGAATGTTTGTTGTACTGATGCCTTGTATTCCAGTCTGCCTGATTATAAATCTCAGGGTATTGATTTTTATGTTGCAAGCCCGCTGTATATGGGCTTACTGGGGAACCGATTTGAGGAATATGTTGCTTTGCCACCTGAGTGGCTGAATAAAAGTAATATTGAAAGAGCTAAGAAGGTTAAAATGATAGCTGACAGGTATCAGATGTCCTTGCCATCAGTGGCTCATCGCTTTTTACTTTCTGTTCCTGAAAATTTTAAGATTGTAATTGGACCAAAAGACCCTTATCAGTTGCAGCAAACTGTCTTCGATTTGAAACAAGGGCCTTTGCCTGAAAGAATATTTGAAGAAATTATGAACCTGGAAAACCATGTTGATTAATCAAAATGAGAGCGACGGATTGAGGAACATACTTACCCGGATGTATGTCCACTGACTATTTAACTAAATTAAAGAAGATTTAAAAAGACTTAATAGTAAAAAGATGAATAGCATAAATAGTATAGATAACGAAGTATTTAATATAACTAAAGTACAGGTAAGAGTATTAGAACCGGTAAAAGCCCTTATTCCTTTTGAAGATTCTACGATGGGGCCTTTCAAAGTTTTCACTATAGCGGTTATTACTTTAACAGATGAAGATGGAAATATAGGTGAAGCTCCTGTATTCAGCGGCTATACAAATATTTTAGAAAATTGTATTTTACCAATTTTATTTAATAGCCACAACCTCCCCTATAAAAAACTCTATCCTAAATTATACTGGCCTATTCGTAATGAAGGCTTTAGGGGGCCGGCTTCTGCATTATTGGGGCAGTTGGATATGGCTTTATATGATTTAGCGTCACGGCGTAAAAAAATGCCACTCCATAAATATCTTAATGCCACCCGCGATTATGCAATGATGTATGGTAGCGGCGGTGGCACGAATTATTCTTACAGCGATCTGGAAAAAGAAATAAGTTATTTTCTTGGGTGTGGTATTGATTGTATAAAGATGAAAGTAGGAAAGGATCATGGAACCAAAATGAAAGAAGATATAGAAAGGGTGAAATTTGTGCGAAAGCTGATTGGTAACGACGTGAGGCTGGCGGTAGATGCCAACCAGATTTGGAGTGTTGAAGAAGCGCTTCATTTCGTTGATGCTATTGGAAGTGAAAAAATCGCATGGTTTGAAGAGCCGATTCATTCAGCAACATTGACGGATATCCAACAACTTTGCAAAGAGTCGCCGGTGAGTATAGCGTTTGGAGAATCTGAAAGGAGCGGAAAAGTATTTCCCGCTTTAGTTAAGGTTGGCGTTACTCATTTGCAACCCATTCCAAACTATTTAAGCAGCATCAAGGAATGGCTGGAAGTCAGGGATCTTGCTGTCGGGCATGGAATTGAATTTTCATCCGGTGGCTATTCGCTATATACTTCCTCCCTGATGGCGACTACGCCCGAGAAATTCAGAGTAGAATATTTATATACTTTGATGAGTGTGCTGGAGCCTTATTTTTCTGTTCGTCCAAAATTGGAAAAAGGAAGATTTGTTTTACCGGATATTGAAGGCTTGCCTATAAGAATAGACTGGGGTTACTGGGAACAAAAAAATAAAGTGATATCGAAAAAAAGCTGGACTGCAGAGGAATCAATTAAATACAGACCTTCGGTTTTATTATAAAGATTCGATTACAAATTTTAAATTCTGATAGTGGAAGTTACATTTGCCGGTATAGACTATCTCGTATTGCTTGGGTATGTAGTAATGCTTTTTTTTGTCGGATTTTATCTTGACCGTAAAAAAAAATCTGCCGCTGATTTATTTTTAGGCGGCAGAAGCCTTAAATGGTGGCAAATCGGATTCTCTATCTTTAGCGCCAATGCCGGGCCAATGATGTTGGTAGGTTTTGCCAGTATAGGATTTACCCAGGGCGTTGTAGGAAGCAATTTTGAATGGCTGGCCTGGATTTTTCTCTTGCTGCTTGCGATGGTTTTTATTCCTCATTACCTCGCAACAAAAATAAGCACCATGCCACAATTTTTGCTGGTGCGCTATGGTAAACGTTCGTACAATTTTTTTACTATCTATAGCCTTATTTCCATCCTCGTTGTTTGGCTGGGTGGTTCCTTGTATGCAGGGGGACTATTGATTTCTCAAATATTCAACTGTACATTGTTACAGGCAATGGTGGTGGTTGCCGCTATTGCTACGAGTTTTACTGCTTTTGGCGGCTTAAAAGCCGTTGTACGAACAGGAATCTTTCAATCGCTGATTATTATTTTATCTTCAATTATCCTTACTTATCTGTCTCTTAAAAAAATTGGCGGAGTCCAGCAATTCATTCACGGGGCGCCATCATCGTACTGGCATTTATTCCGTCCGGCCAGTGATCCGGAATATTCCTGGGTAGCCATTGTCTTAGGATATCCTGTGGTAGCTATTTTTTACTGGTGTACCGATCAAACCATTGTTCAGAAAGTACTGGCAGCAAAAAGTATTAAGGAAGGGCAATATGGTGCTTTTTTTGTTGGGGCACTTAAAATAATAATGCCTTTCATTTTTATATTCCCTGGAATTATGTGCTTTGTATTGTTTAAGGATACTGCCAAACCTGACGATGCTTATATAACATTGGTAAAACAATTAATGCCTCATGGGTTGCTGGGATTATGCATTGCTGCCTTAATTGCTGCCTTAATTGATACTGTTGCCTCCGCACTTAATTCATTCAGTACTGTATTTACTTTAGATGTGGTAAGCCGGGTCAGAAAAATGAACGAAAGGCAAAGCAGGTTCATAGGCCGTGTGGTTACTGTAGCGGCGGCGGTATTGGCCTTATTTATTGCTGTGCTGTATTCTCATTCGGGGAAAGATTTTTTTGATTTGAGCCAGGGATTGGTTTCCATTTTAGCTCCGCCATTATCGGTCGTTTTCCTGGCCGGCGCTGTTTGGAAAAGGTCGAACAATGTCGCTGCCGAAGTAGTACTCTTTGGTGGTGGATTTATTTGCTTAATTCTTGGCGCCTGCCATGTGCTTAATTATCCTTACAAAGGGTATTGGCCACATTTTCTCTTACTTTCATTTTATACATTTTTGTTTCTGGCGATTGTGATGGTAATTGTATCTTTATTGACGAAGCCGGTAAGTGGCAAGCCATTGCCTTCCATTGCAGAAACCAATCGCCATATTGAATATAATTCCAAAAGGGTTTGGTTATTTTGGGGCGCGTTGGCGATTGTTATGGTTATGATTTATTTAATTTTTAACTGAAGTATAAAAATTTAAAATAGTTTGCGACATATTTGGTTAGAATAAAAGCACACTCTAAAATAATCGTTATGAAGAAATTTTATTCTTATAGTGTCTTATGTTTTTTAGTTATTTCTTCTTTTATATACTCGTCGTGTAATGAAAAAAAGCCGGTAGCAGAAGAAACCAAAACCCTTGTCTTTGTAGTGAATCTTGTAAACGATGAACAGAAAGTTCAGGAATACTTAGCTCATCACCAGAAGGTATGGCCCGAGGTAGAAGCCGGTTTTCGAAAAGCCGGATATAAAAAAATTGAGCTTTATCTTTTCAACAGGTCTCTTGTGATGACTGTAACGGTTCCAAAGAATGCGGACATAGACAGCATGGGGAAAATCGCTGAAGGTTACGATATAAAATGCAGGGAATGGAATCAGATGATGGATCAGTACCAGGTAGGCGTGCCGGGTACTTTAGAAGGACAAAAATGGGTGCAGGCTAAACGTATTTACTCATTTAAAAACGAATGATTTCTTAGGATAATATACAAAGGCAGTATAGTTACATTATGCCTGGCAGATTTTAAGTTTATGAACTTGCAATTGATTTCTCAACGGGGTTTTCATTCTCCTGGCTTTTGTGAGAGAGGATGAAACCACGATGTATGTTAGCATGTATAAAAGAAAAATCCCTGTTATTTATTTGTTTACTGTAGAAGCATATTTCGGCGTCACTGAAACATCGGGGTTTCCGGTAGCGTTCTTTTGAAGTGATAAGATAGTGAACGGAAAACCCCACCAAAACGAATGATTTCTTTTGGTTCAGCTCTTTGTATCTTCTTCATATTGTTTTATAAATTCCCTGGGCGATAAACCTTTACTCTCTTTGAAATGTTTGTTGAAATTGGACAAGTTGTTATAGCCGCTTTTGTAACAGGTTTCGGTAACATTACATTTACCTTCCACCAATAATTTTGCAGCATATCCTATACGAACTTCTTTCACAAAATCAATAAGAGTGAGGTTGGTTTTTATTTTAAAGTACCTGCAAAATGCGGCAGGTGTCATGTGAATTAATGCGGCCACATCTGAAAGAACAATGTTATCCTGAAAATTTTTGAAAATATATTCGTAAATAAGATTGATTTTATCAGCATCCTTCGAATTTTCTACAGGATTAAACCCGGGTGAAGACAGGATTCTTTGGTTTTTTGAATGAGCCATCACATCGAGCAAATGAAGCATTAAAGATACCCTATGCAGGCCTTTTGTAAATAGCATTTGATTCAACAGCATTTTGGCTTCTATTAATGAAGACCCAGTAAAGCGGATTCCTTTTAAGGCATTACTAAACAATTCATTTAAGTGTTTGGCTTCAGGTTTATCAAGTAAATCTTTCCCCAGGAAATCGGGAAAGAAATGCACTATAATGGCATGAGGTTGTATCTGAGGATCAATGGCGTTATAAAATTGCCAGCAATGTGGTAAATAACTTCCCATGAGTACCAGTTCAGCGCCTTTAAAATCTTCAATATGATCCCCTATAAAACGTTTGCCGGAGCAGTTTTCTATCAAAGCAATTTCATAATTAACATGGGACTTGAATTCGGAGTATTTTTTTATCTCCATAAACTGTGAGCGAATCGTGAAAGATTGGTCCGGAGGAAAAGTGAAATTTTCATATATATACTCCATAGGAAGCCTATTTACTTCAAAGCTATGCCATTAGTTAAAATAATGCAAAAATAACATCAATACTAATCAAATTTAATGTAGTTGGCAGAGGCATTTTGATTGAGATTTACAATATATTAAATTAAATTCTATGACACAATTAAAATCAAAATTTCTGCATTATGCAACAGTATTCTGTTGTTTGTTTTTTTGCTTTAATCAGTCTTATGGGCAGGAGCTGATTAAAGCCAATGGAACCGTTACTGATGGCCGAAATGGGAATCTCCTGACAGGAGCAACGGTGAATGAGGAAGGCGGTCATCGTAATACCACTGAAACGGATATGAACGGAAGATTTGAAATTTCCGTTCCCCCTAAAAGCAAATTAAGAATAACGATGACGGGTTTCAAATCTGTTGTTGTTGATGCAAGATCTTCTGCTCCTATCACTATTCAACTTGATACTTTGGTGTCAAATCTGGCTGAGGTGGTGGTGGTTGGTTATGGAACACAGTCCAAAGCTAAAATGACATCGGCTGTGTCGTCCATTAATTCAAAAGAAATACAATTTATCCCCGCCTCTAATTTGTCAAACGTACTAGCCGGTAGGTTGTCGGGTACTTTTATTACCTCACAAACGGGTACTCCCGGAATCGGTTCAAGTATCAGGGTACGTGCCCAGTCTTCATTTAGTGGTAATAACAATCCTGTTTATGTAATTGATGGCGTTGTAAGAGACAAAACCAGTTTTGATGCGTTGGATCCTAATGAAGTAGATAACATTACTGTTTTAAAAGACGCTGCATCCGCGGCAATTTATGGTTCGCGTTCTTCCAATGGCGTAATATTGATAACTACAAAAACAGGGCAAAGCGGAAGGCCGGTTATTGAATATAACAATACTTTCAATACGCAGCGCACGGGTAAGTTGCCTGGGTATTTGCCTGTGAAGGACGCGTTAAATCTATGGAAGACAGTAAATGGTGGTATCAGCGATCAGGAAATTAATTGGGTGCTGGCAAATAATCCTAAAGGTGAAAATATGTATAACGCTGCATATACCAACCCCAACTCACAGCATCATGCTTTAAGCGTGTCTGGGGGCTCAGATAAAATTAAATTTTACTTGGGTGGTTCTTATTATGATGAGAACGGATTTTTGCCCAATGTGTCGTATAAAAAATACAACCTGCGGGCCAACGTTCAGGCCAATTTGATAAAGAATCTCACCATAGGTTTGAATTTAGGCAACAGTTATGGCACACGGAACCGTTTTAATTTCACTTATGATTATGGTTCCGATGACCTGAATAATCTTTGGGGTAAGTTATTGTACTGGGATATATTTTTTAATCCTTACATTAACGGCAAGCCAAGCGATCCGGGATGGCTGGGAAATCCTATTGAAATGATGCGAAACGGGGGTTATTGGCGTAACCAAAATGAACAAACTGATGCTCTGACAACGGCAGAATATAAAGTTCCATTTATAAAAGGATTGAGCCTGAAAGTAAGTTTCAGCAAAAATATTGATAATAGTTTTATAAAGAATTATGCTAAACAGCAAACTTTGTATCAATTCAAAAAAGCAGGGCCTAATAGCCTGATTTACACTGATACGATACTTGCTGCTGTAAAGAGCAGGGATCCGGGCACTGAATATATAGGAAATCAATATACCAAGTCTAATTCCTACCAGTTAAATGGGCAGATCAATTATGACCGGACATTTGATAAGCATACGATCAACGCTTTAGTTGCTTATGAACAATATGATTATAATTCGAACAACTTTTCCATGTACCGGTATAATTTCCCATTATTCCCCACTGATCAGTTTTTTGCTGCCAGCGCCAATAATTCTGACTGGACAACAGGTGGTAGTGAAAGCCAGGACGGAAGATTATCCTACATCGGCAGAATCAATTATGATTATGATGCTAAATATCTTTTATCTGCATCAGTTCGGAGAGATGGTTCGGTAAGATTTGCACCTAATGAACGTTGGGGTTGGTTCCCGTCTGTTTCTGCAGGGTGGGTGCTTTCAAAAGAAAACTTTTTTCAGGCATCTAATCTCGGCAGTTCCATTAATTTTCTGAAATTGCGCGCTTCTCTGGGTTCAACAGGTAATGATGTCTTACTTGTTAATAATATAGATTATAGATGGGCGTGGCTTGATCAGTATAATATTCAGAATAGCACCTATTACCTTGGCAGTTCAGGCGTAGCGTCACCCCGCTTGGCTTATGGAGGCATCCCCAATGCTAATTTGACTTGGGAAAGGTCACAAACAAAGGATATAGGATTGGAGGTAACAGCTTTCACAAACATCAGGTTAACTTTTGATTATTGGAATCGGAAAACCTCTGATATTTTAGGCTTCCGGGTTCTGGCTGTTCCTTATGAATTTGGCAGTTCTTTGCCAGCAGAAAATTACGGAAAGGTAAACTCTAATGGTGTAGAGGTTGAATTAGGCTATGATAATAGAATCGGCAAGGATTTTAGCTATAATATCAAAGGAATATTTAGCTATGCTACAAATAAAGTGATAAAAAAGGATGTTGCTGCCGGTGCTCAACCTTATGCCAACCCTAATGGGAAAACTTTGGCTTATGGCTATGGCTATGAGGCATTGGGTGTTATAAAAACTCAGGATCAACTGAATAAATTACCCGCCGGATTTACAATCAATGGTGTTGCACCTGCTTTAGGCGATATGTTAATGGCAGATTTAAGCGGGCCGAATGGTAAGCCTGACGGCAAGGTGGATGGTTATGACCAAGTAGTGTTGGGCAAATATTTTGGTGCCAATAATGCACCATTTTCTTACGGGCTTGACATTTCATTGTCATACAAGGGCTTTAGCCTGGAAACATTGGTATCTGCTACGACTGGATTTAAAGTCAGCTATAATGATGCATGGGGGAGAAACTTTGGCGGAGGTGGCAAGGTGCCGGAATATCATGCTGATTCATGGAGTACAAGCAATCCGAATGGATCTACTCCGCAGTTATATCCTTGGGGAAATGCACATTCTTACGGTTATACGTGGACTTCTACTTTCAATGTGTATGATGGAAGTTTTCTCCGGATGAAGTATCTGAATCTTGGTTATACAATACCTGCTTCAATTACCAAAAAGGCATCCATAAAGGACTTGAGAATTTTTGTATCGGGAACGAATTTGTTTTATATCTCTAAATTCAAATTCTATGATCCTGAGTTATATCAATTCATGAGCTATCCGACAATGAAAACCTTTTCTGCGGGTATTGATATAAGATTTTAAAACATGATAATTTTTGTTTCGACAACATTCATCTAAAAAATACACGAATGAAAAATAATATAAAAATAAAAATACTTTTTGCTCTTTTTACCTCATTTGGAATAATGAGTTGCAATAAAGTACTTGATAAAACGAACCTTACTGCTGTTGATCCGAATACAGTCTGGTCGAATCCGAGCATAGTCACAGCATATCTTAATAATCTTTACGCAAGTGTGATGCCCGGCAATACTTACGGAAGCGCTAATGGTACGGATGAAGGAGTGGCATATCAGCACCAAACGAATAACTGGCTGTTAGGTACAGCTACCTTTGACAGCCGCAATGACTTCTCGCAATACAACAATATCAGAAGTGCCAATACTATATTGGATAATATTGACAAGGCCACCTTCGATCAGACAAGTAAGAATAATATAAAAGGACAAGCGCTGTTCTGGAGAGCCTGGATTTATTACGGTTTGGTACATAATTACGGTGGAGTTCCGCTGATTCTGCACGCTCAGCCGCCTACCAGCGATTTATCAAAATTAGATTTACCGAGGAGCAAAACGTCGGATTGTGTAAAGCAAATACTTTCCGACCTTGATTCTGCAACTTTATTGCTCCCCGAATCATGGAGTGGTAGCGACTTAGGCCGGATTGATCAAGGCGCATCCATGGCTTTCAAAGGAAGGGTTTTGAATTTCTTTGCAAGCCCTTTGTTTAACGGAGTAAATGGCACTGTTACCTGGCAAATGGCTTATGATGCCAATCTTGCAGCGAAAAATTACTTAGATGCACATGGCAAAGGCTTGTTTGGTCCTTATAAGCAAATATGGGGTATTGGTCCTTCTGCTATAAATAGCGAATATGTAATGTTCCACTTTTTCCATTACCCGGAGGCCACCTATTTCCAAGGTGGATTAGTTCCGCTGAACTGGTCGAAGGATGATGTAGGATATGACAGACCTTCCCTGGAGCTTGTCAATGCATTCCCCATGAAAGATGGATCGGCATGGAATGCACAGGCACGAATTTATGATACCTTATTTAAGAGTAGAGATGACCGGTTTTACGCTGATATTTACTATAACGGCGACCCTTACCAGTATATACAGGGGATGCAAGCAAGTAATACTTATCTCTGGACATATTTTGACAAGGTAACAGATTATAATAGCAATGTGGGAATCACCGGTCAGCATAATCAGGTTACAAGCGATCCGCTTTGGAGCAATTCAAGTTTTTATCGTATAAAGGCTATTGATCCAAACATTAATGTCGGATGGGTATATAATGCAGCGGTAAACTGGATAGAGATCCGCTATGCCGAAGTATTGATGAATTATGGAGAGGCAGCCAATGAAATAGGCAAAACCAACGAAGCTTTGAATGTATTGTACCAGGTAAGGCAGAGGGCAGGCGTTTTGCCTGGCGCCACCAGCAACTATGGTATCACTGCCAGTTCCCAATCAGATATCCGTACAGTTTATCAGAACGAACGTTTTGTAGAGTTTTGCTTTGAAAATAAACGTTGGGATGATCTTCGCAGATGGAAATTGTTTGGATATATGCGCAGCCTGCCGCAACGCCATGGAATCGGCATTGAGTTAAAAGCCGGCTACCCGGATGTTCAACCATTGGATGATATTAATGCTATTTGGAATCACTTTACTTATACCGTAATGCCGACCGACCAATCCGATATTCTACTGCCTGACCAGTATTATATCTATGGTATTCCGAAAGCGGTAACAGATAGAAATCCTCAAATTCAACAAAGTAACAATTGGGGCGGCAATTTCGACCCGTTGCAATAGTTAAAAACAAATGAAGCTGTAATGGCACACATAAGCAGTAATCACCGAAGGCATTCCTGCCTTCGGTTTTTTTTAAAAAAGCCTGCCTGCAAGCTTAAATTCGCAAAAATGATGAAAAGGTTTTGGCGAATGAATTGAAAAAAAATTAAAAGTATGTTACGAAAAAATCTATTACTATTTACTTTCATTTTGCTGTTACATTTTTCTTATGCCCAAGTTGTATTTCAAACAAAGTGGATAAAGTTTAGCATCAACAAACAAGGCTATATCATTAGCATTAAAGAAAAAAATTCTCAAAAAGAATATTTTCCCGATAAACAAAAATCCGCTTTACTTTCTTTATATGCCGATTCAACATATATTTATCCGTCAGATGCAAAATGGGACGGTAAAAAAAACGAGTTGGAACTTTCTTACCCTAATCATTCAAAAGCAAAAATTAAAGTAACAAGTTCTGAAAATTATTTAAAATTTGTTTTATCATCTTTAGAAAACAGGAATAATATTCAATGCGTTGTTTGGGGGCCTGTTGCAACAACCATTAATAAAAAAGTAGGAGAAACAGTTTGTGTTGTTCGCGATGATAGTTTTGCCTTAGGCATGCAAGGGTTAAATACAAATGTAACCGAAGGAATACCTGATAATTTGTATGAGATGGCTTCTTTCATAGATCCGTTACCAGGGCAAACCTTGCCCGATTCACTCAAAAACAGCATAGGGAAAAGAATAAACGTAAATGTAAATGAAACAGGTGATATGCCTGATTATGTAAGAATGTATCGCGGTTTAGCTGCCGTAAAAAAATCATTCGGAAGCGAGCTTCGTTTATATTCAAGAGACAGAAGAAAAGGCAGATTAACTAAAAACGAATGGGATAGTACACCTTTATATATTGAGCCGGTAAATGTAGATTTTATTGGCTCTGCCATTGCATTATTCGGCTGTCCCGAAAATAAAACACTTGATGTAATAGAAGATATTGAACTGAAAGAAGGATTACCGCATCCAATGTATCAGGGTGTTTGGATTAAAAAAAATCCCATTGTTAAAGAACCGGTATTGGTATATACGGGCACAAACCTTGACAAGTGCATTGAGATAGCAAAAAAAGCCAATTTAAAAACTGCAAAAATTGGCGAGATTTTTAATTCATGGGGACACTTTGGTGTTGTATCAAAACAGTTTCCAGAAGGCGAAAAAAGTATCAAAGCATTTACAGATAAGGCAAAGAAAGAAGGCATTGGCATTGGGATACATACTTTAACCTTGTTTACGCAAACAAACGACCAATATGTTTCACCCGTCCCATCGGACAGTTTATTAAAAAATGGTTCTACCGTTCTGACGAAAAGTATTACCGATACCGATAAAACGATTTTTATAAAAGACCCGTTTTATTTTATACATCCCGACCAAACACATACAATAAAAATAGACAAAGAATTAATTTCCTACAGAGCTGTATCTAAAGAAGCACCGTGGCGTTTATTGGATTGTGTGCGGGGACAGTTTAAAACCAATATCTCTCAACATAAAGAAGGAGCTATTGCAGATAAATTGATGAACGACAGTTACAGGGGGTTTTATCCCGATGCAAATCTTATGCCTACTTATGCCAAAAGATTGGCACAGGTATGTAACCAAGGCGGTTTATCGTTGATAGATTTTGATGGATATGCCAATTGGTTTGGTGGCGATGCTTTTAATGATGCACAATTTATTGATAAATGGTATAAATCTTTAGATAATTATGTGCTAACCTGCGGTGCAAGTACTTTTCATTATTTCTGGCATATTTACTCCTTTATGAATTGGGGCGAGCCGTGGTATAATCAGTTAAGAGAAAGCCAGGTAAATTACCGGATAGAAAACCAGCGCTATTTCGACAGGAATTTAATGCCGGGTATGCTGGGTTGGTTTTCTGTTGGCGCCGATTATCGCCCCGAAGAAATGGAATGGATACAAGCCCGCAGTGCCGGATTTGACGCGGGTTATATGCTTTGCATGGATGAATCTTTGGAAAAAAGCGGTTTTTACGAACAGCTTTATAATGCCATTAATGATTGGCAAACTTTAAGAAGAGCAAAGGCATTTTCTAAGGAACAGATAGCATTGCTCCAAAATCCTAAAAATGAATTTCATTTACAAAAAACAGCCGACCATCAATGGAAGTTGTACCCGGTTTCTTTTCAACGTGGTTATGTTCATAAGTATCGGGCCACACAAACAGGTGAACCGGTTGTAAATACATTTAAAATAAACAATCCATATACCAAACAACCGGTGCAATTTTATATATCGGTAAATGGCAATGAAGGAAGTATAAATAATCTGACGATTTCTGTTAATGATTTTCAAACAATTTCTATCAATGAAACTTTAAAGAAAGGAGACAGGATTTATTGTGATGGTAAAACCATTTATTTATGCGATAAATATTGGAAGAGTTTAAAAATATTGGAAAATGATAATATCCCATTTTTTGAAAACGCAGAAAATACAGTGGCTGTAAAAAGCGATTTTTCAGAAGCAGACTCTCCTGTGCTATCTATTGATTTTAGATTGATGGGGGTTGGCCAGGTTGTGAATGATATAAAATAGACTCTTACGTTTTAAAATCCTTAATTAAATATTTATGACAAATAAAATATTGCTTCTTTTTTTTTGTGTTTTCTTCCTCAGTTTTTCTTATGCCCAAACTGCATTTCAAACAAAATGGCTAAAGATAAACATCAGCAAAAACGGCTTTATTACAAACATAGCAGCAATCAAAAGCGGAAAAGAATATTGCCCGAAAGGATATACGTCGCCTTTCATGTCGTTGTATGCAGGCAAAGAAAAAATATATGAACCGGTATCATTTTCTTATAACAGACAAAACAAAAAAATCAAACTCGCATTTTCCAACGGATCGGTAGCGAGTGTTGAAGTAGCTGACAAAAAAGATTATTTGAAATTCACATTGATTTCACTGACCAATCGAAACAATATTACCAACATCGTGTGGGGTCCTTATAAAACTACTATTTCAAAATATATCGGTGATATGATCGGCGTGGTTCATGATGGCGAGTTTGCTTTCGGTATTTTTTCATTAAAAGATAATACCACTGGAGGCCTGCCCTGCTATGGCGATTTATCACAGGGATATTATTATGTGCATGCAACTGATCCTATTGCAGATCCTTTGCCTGCTGGCTTGCACGAAGGACAGCGCTTTCGTTTTGGTGGTAATGGTATCAGTGATGTGGCCATGTCTTCTCATCCCGAAGATTATTATAAAACGAATACAGGCATTGCCGCACAACTTGCGCCGGAATATGGTTCATATATTGCTTTGCAATCAAGAAACAGGAAAATCAGGCATCTGGATTTCATTACTTTATTGCCGGGATATGAACACATGAACCTGCCGCGTCATCAATGGGTGGACTCTATTCCTGTTGATTTTATTGGTTCGTCTATTGCAATATATGCTTGTCAGGATACTGCTGTAATTCCTATGTTGGCAAAAATTACTAAGACTGAAAAATTGCCTTACATCACTACGCTGGACAATAAATGGATTCGTGATCCGCAATCATTCAAAGAAGATTTGGCATGGTACGGAAAGCACGATAGCCTTGTAAGTTATGCAAGGCAGCTTGGCGTGTATGCGGTGCAGGACGAGGGTTTGGGGGAATATTATCCCAATCCTGCTGATCGTTGGGCAGGAAAAAAAGTTACAATAAATCAACAAAAAATTGCCATTGCAGATTTTACAAAACAAACTAATCCGTACAATATCGCCTATGGCTTGCATACTTTGTGCGAATTTCTGCAACCCAATTGCAGTGATGTTTCGCCTGTGCCGAGCGATAGTCTGGAAACATTGTATTCGACTTATCTGGCAAAAAATATTTCTTCAACAGATACAGTTATCGAAGTAACAGATACTACTTTTTTAAACGAATATGGTGGCTGGGAAGGTAATCATACCAATGTTTTGAAATTGGGAAAAGAATTGATTGAGTACAATGGCGTAGCTACTACGAAGCCTTATACTTTGTTGCATGTAAAACGTGGATTTTACAAAACTTATACTGCTGCACATACTGCCGGCGACAGGATTGATAAGCTGCAGCCCAATTGCTATCATGGTTTTGCACCGAATATTCCTTTGCAGGATAAGTATGCGGCATATTATGCAAAATGGTTGATTGATGGAGGTATGAATTATATTGATTTTGATGGATTGGAAAGTTGCGTATATCAGGGACAGGGAACCTACTCCGAAAAACGTTTTTATAGAAAATTGTTCGATGAATACCATCGCTTAGGCGGAAAATATTTAAGAGTAATGGGTTCGGGTATTTCAGAAGGTGGCTGGCAGTTTATGAGTGTGGATAATGTTGGTGGCGATGACAATATGTACAATCCTGTTACCGACACTTGGGGCATCGAAGGAAAAGATATTCGCAACAGCAGTCAAAGCAATTACTTGCCTTGTACTTTTGGTATTCAGAATTTTTCTTCCGGCTGGACATATCATCAGGCTGATAATTTACAATCACGCGCCATCGGTTGGGATGCAATGTATATGCTGGGTCTGAGTGAAAACAATGTTGAGAAATGTATTGATAAAACGGCTTTCTTCGAGACTTTCAAGGCTTGGGAAGATGCAAGAAATGTTGGTCTTTTCTCATCAGCATTAAAAAAAGAATTGCGGAATGCCGATAAACACTGGCACTTAACGGAGTTGAATAAAAATACCTGGTCGTTGCAAGAGACTGATGCGAAGGGAGAAGAAATTGGGAATCCAATTATTCTTAAAAAAGTATAGGAGTTTGAAATCAATTTTTGAAATCAAAATTATGGATAGGAAAAATTTTATCAGAAACGCCGCATTATTGGCAGGAGTTCCATTGATTAGACCATTAAATGCAAGCGCCAAAAAAAGGAAAGATAAGCCGGTGCTTACTTTAGCCCACATTACAGACGTACACATACGACCAGACGATAATGCTCCTCAAAGATTTAAGGAATGTCTCGAAAAAGTTAAAAAATTCAACGTTGATTTTTTTCTCAATACCGGCGATTCTATTTATGATGCGTCGTATAATAATGTCAAAAGAGAAAGAGTAGTTGAGCTATGGGGAATTTGGGACGATTGTATCAAAACAATCAAAGGATACGATATGTATAGCACAATTGGCAACCACGATTCGTGGTGGACTGCACCGGATAAAACGGATGCTATGTATGGCAAAGATTATGTAGTAAAGCGCACGGGTATGCCACATCGATATTATAGTTTTACAAGAGGTGGCTGGCATTTTATTGTATTGGATGGAAATAATACACATGATATTTCTCTCGACGATGAACAATATCAATGGCTTGAAGAAGACCTTGCAAAAACGCCTGCCAACACACCTACACTGATTATGTCGCATTACCCAACATTTGGAGCAACGCCCATATTGGTTGGCGGCAACCACGCAGATAATGCAAAACTGAAAACACTTTTCTATAAGCATAAGGACAAAGTGCGTGCCTCGCTAAGCGGACACAACCATCTGTATGACAAAACTTTTTACAATGGTGTATGGTATTGTTGCAACGGCGCTATGAGTGGGTATTGGTGGGAACAGGGAGATAAGGATTCTGCCGGACCGGGTTATTATTTAGAAACGCCGCCCGGCTTTGCCATCCTTAAATTATTTAAAGATGGTGGTTTTGAGAGTGAATATTATCCGCATGGTTTGTGATAATGAAATTCTCGTAAAAGAAAAATGAATATTCTATAGCCGTTGTTGGTCGCTGACCAACAATTTTTTGAGAAATTTCATTTAGTCTATTTCATATTTCACTTTCGTATTATTCATAGAAGTAATCTTAATTATGATAAACAAAATAAGTTGCAGTTTCGCTTTCTCTCTGTTGGTCGTTGCGGCGCAGGCGCAAGTAAATATAAAAAAAGCCCTGCAAAAAGTAGAAGGCAACATTACATTGGATGTATTGCATTACGATGGAACCAATCTTTTATCCAAAGAAGCAATTAAACCCAACCAGCAGAAAGATTGGCAAAGCAAGTTTGTTGAAAGTACTATAAACAGAGACGGTTCAATAGACGTATCTGCAAGTTTTAAGTTGATAAATGGAACAGCTCTGTCAACTGCGGTTGCAATCAATTTTAATTTCGATAATTGGAGTCGTGATAATTATGTTTTAGTTCCTGCGATTGTCTATAACGGCAACCGGTACAACAGTATTGGCAATGGTTACAATCCCGATTATCCAAAGGATATGTATTACAATCCTTCAGTGCCATTGACGATTTCCAACAACCCAAGATTGTCCGTTGAAAAAAATAAAGCCTCATTGGTGGAGCTGCAAACAGGCAATGCCGCCACGCCTGCAATGTGCTTTTTTTCTCCTGCGGAAAAGAAAGGCTTTATTATGCTGACTGAGCAAGGTTCTAAGTTTGGCAACCACGGCTTATCAATAGCGGAGAACGCTGCGCAGGATAAATGTAGCTTCACTATTACTGCACCGACTATGCGCAAACTTGCGGCAGGCTTCGGCGATTTTCATAAGAGCGGTGATAAAGCGCCGGATTGGAATGCCGGCGATTCGTTGGCAATACATTTTAAGTTGTATGTGTTTGATGCGAATAATATTCCTGATTTGCTTACGAAATTTATGCATGTTCGCAAAGCGTTTACGGGCAGCAATCATCCGCGCAACTGGCTACCCATGAGCAAGCTGGAACAATTAGCCACTACCATTTTCAGCAATGACTGGGTTGAAGAACCCGTTGGAAGTTATTACAAAATGGAGAACAGCATCGATTTTCAATTGGGTTGGGTAAGTGGCATGATGAACACTTATCCCATGCTCGCTTTGAACAATGATAAAGAAAGAAATCGTGTAGGAGAGGAGTTGGATTTTGTGGTAAATAAAATGCAGGGCGAGAGTGGATATTTTTATGGAGGCATTACGCACAATGGCAAAATTCGTCCTGAAAAAATGAACCCGGCTTTTCCTGCGATTCAGGCAATGGTAAGAAAGAATAGCGATGCGTTGCTTTGGTTGGTAAAGCACTTAATGTTGCTGAAAGCGCAAGGGCATGGCGATTTCATAAAACCTGAATGGGAAGCTGCTGCAAACAAGTTAGCGCAGGCTTTTGTAAATACATGGAAGAAGGACGGGCAATTTGGTCAATACATCGTTCCAAAAACGGGAGCGATAGCCGTATATAATTCTACTGCCGGAGCCGTAGCACCTGCGGGTTTGGCATTGGCATCAGATTATTTTCATAATCCTGAATTTTTAAAAGTTGCAGAAGCCGCTGCGGAATATTATTATAAAAGAGATGTTGTAAAACAGGGATTGACAGGAGGGCATAGTGGTGATATTTCTATGGATGCTGATGCAGATTCTGACTTTGGTTTATTGGAGTCGCTCATGTCTTTATATTATTCTACTCAAAATAGATTTTGGCTGGAAGCCTCAGAAGTAGTGGCTTCACTTGGGGCTACATGGACGCTATCTTACGATGCAAAATTTCCACCTAATAGTCAGATAGCAAAATTGGGTTGCCATGTTGCAGGTGCAGTGTTTGCAAGCACTCAGAACAAACACGCAGCTCCGGGAATATGTACTTCATCCGGCGATTATTTGTTCAAATTGTATCGTGCTACTGGTAATAACCTTTATGCAGATTTGATTAATGATATTCAACATGCACATGCCGAAGCGGTGAATATTCCTCCTAATCATATTACAACAAACAATCTCGTCGGTAGCAGTATGGAGCGCATTCAGCCAAGTGATGCCGAAGGTTGGGGCAGTGTAGGTAATTTTATTAATACAAGAAATTCATGGACAGAAACCGATGGAGCATTGATGGCGCTTGAGTTGCCGGGCATTTATCTGCAAACAGATACAAAAACCCTTCGTGTATTTGACCATGTGGAAGCAAAAATTGTTAAAAGCGATTCCAAAGAAATTACCTTCTCTGTTACCAACAAAACGCAATATGATGCAAGTGTTGCTTTGTTCGCGGAAACATCAAAAGAAGCAAAACATCCATTGGGATATACTGACTTTTTAAAGTGGAAGAAGATAAAGGTAGAGGCAGGGAAAACCGTGATTGTAACCGTTTTGAATAATGGCCAAATAGAACATGATAACTAAAATTGTTTTACTCGCTTGCGGCTCAGAATTGCCGGATTGTAGCGAATGTATTTTAGCCCTAACTCTTTAAATAATAAAACAAGAACATGATTCAATCAAAAAAAATTATTACCCTGTTTTTTTGCATGATGTACATCACCATCAGTGCATCTTATGCGCAATTAAATTTGTCAACGGATTATTTTAAAATCCATATTGACAAAAAAGGTTTTATCACCAGTATGAAAAGTATTATTGCAACAAGAGAGGGCATACAAGTCGCCACCTTCCGACACAATAGCTCCGACAATCCTGTCTTTGCAACCAGTACTGTCAATCCGAGCTCAACCCTGCTCCGGTTGTGTGAACAAGGGAGTATTTCAGAGAACGTTACGGCTAAATTGTCCAAAGAATCAAATTACACCAAACCAACTCCTGTGGACCTTCGTGGCGAAGTAACAGGTCGGCCAATGAGGATTGTGTGGGACAAACTTATTTTTCTCCTTAGAGCAGATGCCGCCGCCAGCTTGATTTTAGATACGGCATCGCCGAAAGAGAGATCCAAAATTGCACCTGTGGCCGCCCGGTTTATCAATGCGTTGCATAATGGAAAAAAGATTACTATCGTCACTATGGGTACCAGCCTCACCGGCGGAGCATGGCCCTGGCCTGACGTCATGATTAACGACTGGCTCAACAGAGAATTTCCCAGACAAGTCACTTGCTTTAACGAGGGGGTTGGTGCCTCCTCGTCCAGCGTGGGACCAGGTAATAATCCGGCGCTCTCGGGCATAGGCAAACTCCCTGCTGTTATCGCCCATAAGCCCGATGTGGTATTCATTGAGTTCGCCACAAACGATGCCTACCTGCCCTACAAAATCTCCCTGGAAGAGTCCGCGAAAAACCTCAATGTCATCATTGACGGGATTCTTGAGGCCAACCGCAATACCGAAATAATTCTTCAAACGATGAACACGGTGATCGATAAACCTGGCGGCAGCCCTAATGCCTCCAGCCGCCCCCAACTGGGGGAATACAATCAGCTCTGTCGGAATGTCGCCAAAGATCGCGGATTGCTTATTGTCGATAATTATCCCAACTGGGAGAGGCTTATGAAGACCGCACCGGGACGTTTCGACGAGCTTGTCCCTGACGGCATCCACCCGCGGTTCCCAGGTTATAGGGAAATCCTCCTACCTGAACTAAAGAAAACACTGGATCCCGCCTTAAACAGCACTCATAAAAAAAATCATATAAAGCAATGAACATGAGTGTTAAGACTTGTCAGGCGCGAGTTTAAAGTGAGGCTATTTTCGAGGTTCAATAAAAGTCTGTTTACTGAGAGGTTTTAAAAAATGAAAATCGTAAATAAAAATTCGTTTACTGTGTTTGTAAATCCTTGAAATATTAAAAGCGATGCCAAAGGAATTACCTTGTCCGTTACCAACAAAACGCAATACGATGCAAGTGTGGCTTTGCTCGCGGAAACATCAGCGCAAGCCGCACAGCCATTGAGTTATACAGCTTTTGTACATTGGTCGAAAGTGCTGGTAAAAGCTGGTACTTCGGTAAGGATTTCTGTAGATTCGCAGGGGAAATTATTATCTGAATTATACATAAACCGGAGTATAGCCACTAAGTGATATTAAAACGATATACCGATAGTTTTATGAATATTAACAAGTTTAAAAATGCTAAAAGAAAAGAGATGATGAAATGGATTCCGCTTTTGCTATTTGTTTCCTTCGGATTGAATGTCCAGGCGCAGCGTAAGAAAAGTGCGGTTCAAAAGGATGCACCGTTAGTAATTGTATGTCCTCAAAAATCTTCATCGGAGATTAAGTTAGCGAGTAGTGAGTTGAGGCGTTATCTTTATTTACTGACTGGAAAACGCTTGTCCGTTTCATCGAAAAAAACGGGCAATTCTATTAGTTTAATGATAGATACAACGCTTCAGGCGCAGGAATACCGCTTAAAATCTTCTGGGCAATCATTGGTAATCTCCGGAGGGTCGGATATAGGAGTGCTGTATGGCACATATGCTTTTTTAGAAAAATTGGGTATACGTTTTTATCTTCATGGTGATGTTATCACGGACGGAATCATTCCTTTACATATTCCGCAACTCAATGAAACAAGAAAGCCGCTCTTTGAACTTCGGGGTATCTTACCGTTTCACGATTTTCCAGATGGGCCGGATTGGTGGAATCAGGACGATTATCTTACCTATATAGGTCAATTAGCCAAGATGCGTATGAATTTTATCGGATTACATTGCTACCCGTATCGTTGGGATAATGTTCCGGTCAAAGGTGAGCGGATGATCGGGCCCGAGCCCTTGGTTTGGTTTGGACTCCCACAGGATATTAACGCTGATGGCACTGTGAAGTCGAGCTATCCGGCTTGGTGGGATAATACCGCACGTGAGAGTGGGTGGCCGTACGCTGCCCTTAAAACTTCTGAATTTACTAACGGAACATCACAACTATTTCCTACTGATGTATATGGACCGGATGTTATGAAAGGAATGATGCCGCTACCAGAAACCCCTCAGGAATGCAATGAATTGTTTAACCGGGTAGGAAAACAGATGGGTATCGTGTTTGCAGCGGCGCGAAAGCTTGGCGTGAAAACGTGCATTGGTTCAGAAACCCCCTATACTATACCTCCGGCATTGGAAAAACGATTGAAAGCGCTTGGTAAGGATCCGAATTCCCCTGAAACAATTGCTGCGCTTTATGAAGGTACTTTTCAGCGTATTGCCAAAGTGATGCGACCAGATTTTTATTGGCTCTGGACCAGTGAAGGAGCTTTGCATAACGACCCGGAAGGTGTAAAGCGTGACCTGCTGACGGCTTACAAGGCTCTGAAGAAAACCAATGCAGATATCCAGTTGGCAACATGTGGCTGGGGCTTTAATGCCACTTACGACTCCTTCCTACCGAAGGATTGCCCGATGAGCGGCATTAGTGCGGAATTTGGCCATGAGGGGATTTCCCCTGCAATTGCTGATATTCATGGGCGGCCCAAATGGGCGATTCCCTGGTTTGAAAATGATGTAAACCTGGCTGGCTATCAGCCCTGGGTAGGTCGCCTCCGGCAGGATGCCGTGGACGCTCGCCGGTTTGGCTCAAACGGATTGATTGGACTTCACTGGCACGTTAAGTCCATGATGAATAATATTGCCGCCCTGGCCCAGGCTGGCTGGGACCAGTCCTATGTCCCGATGGGCTTCGACGTTTTACCTGTTGCTTCGGGGAAAAGTTTGAAAGCATTAAACGAAAATCGTATGATGCCTGTTAATGACTATTATGAAGATTTTGCGAAAGCGAATTTTGGCGCTAATATGGCAAAGGAAGCCGGGGCGATTTTGGCAGCGTTTGAAAAAATGAAAACGGCAATTTCGGGTACGGCTCATCGTCCTGACCCTACCGGTTGGGGCACGGTTTGGGGTGCGCAGGGTGCGTTGCAGTCAGATACCGGCCTGCGCAGCTACTTACAGCGAAGTAGCGAACTGGCCGAAAGGCTGGCTCGGCTCCGCCCCGGTATTAAAGGAGCCGGTAATATGGAACGCTTCGATTATTGGATAGCAATGCTGCATATTGAAGCCGCTATGTATGAAGCCGATGTTGTGCATGGGGCGTTGCGCGAAGCCGTTAATACGATGGAAAAAGAAAGCAATGCTGCAAAAAGAAAAGAGCTGGCTCAAAAGGCTGTTGCATTGCGGATTGCAGTAACACGAGTTTGGGACAAACTGATGCAGCAAGAAATGCTGGTTGCCAGTACGCCGGGCGATCTGGGTACAATTGCTAACCTGGAACGAAACAGCCGGGTCTGGGATAATTGGCTGAACCGATTTGACTCACTGATAATGAAGGAAACTGGAACCTCGTTACCAACTGAATGTGTACCATCAATGACCTATGTGGGGCAGCCGATGATTAAAGTATTTACAGTACGTTCTTCTATACACAGTGGTGAATCGTTGGAAGTTCGTCCTGTTGTGTTAGGTAATGTACACAACGATGCTCCGGTTATTAGATGGCGTAAGCTGGGAGAGGGAGCCTGGCAGGAATGTACCGCTGTGCATATCGGCCGTGCCGTATGGTCTGTAAAATTGCCCGCCGCAGCAACGGATTTTGAGTATTATATTGTAGCTAATGCCGCCAGAGGGCAAAAACTGATATGGCCGGCTACAGCTCCAGCTAGGAATCAAACCGTAATTGTGACGGAATAAATGATTGAAATATTAAAATGTATAATCATATAAAAAAGTGTTTAATATGAAATGCCCATGAACCTTTGGCATACCCGAAGGGCTGATTAGGCAGTAAAAGAACAAATCTGATAGATTCTCATTTCTTTTGGTTTAGCTCTTTGTATCTTCTTCATATTGTTTCATAAATTCCCTGGCCGATAAATATTTGCTCCTGCGTTTCTGTAAAAGCCGGAGAAATTAATCAGTAAATCCTGAAGCCTTCAAATTGTGGAAAATGTAAAGTATGAAAAAATGACATTTTAAGATATATTGATTCATAGTTTTTAAAACTTCGCTATATTCATTTTTTTTAAATCAAAATCATATTCATGAAGAAGTATTTCTTATTCCTTTTCTTAATTTGCTTCACGGCGCAACTCGCTTTTTCTCAGGACAAAAAAATCTTCAACGAAACGCCCCAACAGAAGACGGAACGCCTGAAATGGTGGACCGACGCGCGTTTCGGCATGTTTATCCATTGGGGACTGTATTCTTTGCCCGCGCGCCACGAATGGGTAAAAAATTATGAGAGGATTACTGATTCGGCGTACCAAAAATATTTTGACAATTTCAATCCTGATGAATTCGACCCTGCGAAATGGGCGAAAGAGGCCAAAGCTGCAGGCATGAAATACGCCGTGCTTACCACAAAACACCATGAAGGCTTTTGTTTGTTCGATTCAAAATATACCGATTACAAAGCTACCAATACAAAAGCGCATCGCGACCTTGTGAAAGAGTTTGTAAATGCTTTCCGTGCGCAGGGAATTAAAGTCGGATTTTATTATTCGTTGCTCGACTGGCATTATCCGGATTATACGATTGATGACGCGCATCCGCAACGCGCGCCGGACGGGTTGAACGACGAACAGAAAGCGGCTTATTATGCGCGTGTGAACAAAAGCCGCGACATGAAAAAATACCAACAGTATTTGAAAAATCAGGTTCGGGAGTTGTTAACCAATTATGGCAAAATAGATATTCTTTGGCTCGATTGGACCTGGGGAAAAGATGACAAATATGGCAAACATCCCCAAGACTGGGATGCAGTGAACCTGATAAAATTGGTAAGAAAATTACAACCCGGCATTATAGTAAATAACCGCTTAGGCCTCGACCAGGATGGCTATTCCGATGGCGGCGATTTTGTAACGCCAGAACAAGTGAAACCCTCAGCATTGTTGAAATACAAAGGAAAGGATTGGGAAACTTGCCAGACATTTTCAGGTTCGTGGGGATATTATCGCGATGAAAATACCTGGAAAAATCAAAGGGAGTTATTAGACTTGTTGATTACTTCGACAGCTAATGGCGGCAATCTTATCTTAAATGTAGGGCCTACGGCGCGTGGCGAGTTTGATTATCGTGCCACAAGAGCTTTGGACAGCATGGCTTATTGGATGCATGAAAACAATCAATCCATTTACAATTGCACGTTTCCGCCGGCGCAATACGATTTACCAGAATCAATGGGCGACCGTTTGACCTACAATCCCAATACAAAAAAATTGTACCTGCATTTGTTTAATTATCCGGCGGATGGGAAATTGGTTTTGCCCAATTACAACGGTAAAATTTCTTATGCCCAATTTTTGAATGATGATTCAGAAGTGCCTTTCAAAGCTGCTGATAATGGAACGGATATCGTGTTGAAACTTCCATTGACAAAACCTCCTTATGAGATTCCCGTGGTTGAGTTGAGTTTGAAGTAATGGTGTTTTTTTATAAAAACCGTAATTTATCCAAAGTTTGTGTGGAGGGACAAAGATTACATCTGTGTTGATGCGGCTTGTTTTGTGCTTTGGGGGAAATTTCAATTTGAAATTAGATTGGTTTTATACTTTTAAATGAGGATACACATTCTTTAATAGGTTTTTTATATAAGATATATGAGGGAATATTTTTAGAAATTAATTGCAGTGGCTTTTAGTATGTTGTTTATCGCCTTGAAAAACTGACTAATTCCCTTGTAGGGTATAACGCAATTTTCACAATTAAACCTGATACCGTAACTAAGAATATTTTTTTGCTTCAATAAACTGAGAGCGCATTGTAAAGGATTGATCCGG
>Ga0207657_10001148_pt1 | contig 28154 bp, 30 predicted proteins | sample KBSC33metaG_FD_184316 | JGI IMG/M metagenome (GOLD analysis project Ga0207657, IMG submission 184316) | Corn rhizosphere microbial communities from Kellogg Biological Station, Michigan, USA - KBS C3-3 metaG (SPAdes) (version 2) | ecosystem: Host-associated > Plants > Roots > Rhizosphere > Soil ...
TGGAGGGGATGGAGCGCTTCCTGCGCAAGCGGTTCCTCGGCCAGAAGCAGTTCTCGGTCGAAGGGCTCGACGTGCTGATCCCGATGCTCGACGAGACGATCGAGCTGGCTGCCGAGGCAGGCGCGCACGACGTCGTCATGGGGATGGCGCACCGCGGTCGCCTCAACGTGCTCGCACACACGATCGGCACGCCGTACGAGTACATCCTGCGCGAGTTCGAGGGCGAGAAGACGATCGACGCCGTCGCAGCCGATCCCGAGGGTGGGACGGGTGACGTCAAGTACCACCTGACCGCCGCGGGCACGCGTACGACCGCGAGCGGCAAGATCGGCGTTCGGCTCGTCGCAAACCCGAGCCACCTGGAAGCCGTCGACCCCGTCGTCGAGGGACGCACGCGCGCGGAGCAGACGGACCGCTCGACCGCAAACGGCGCGCACGATCCGTCGATCGCGCTCGCCGTCTTGCTGCACGGCGACGCCGCCTTCGCCGGGCAGGGTGTCGTCGCGGAGACATTCAACCTCCACCATCTAGAGGGCTACTCGACCGGCGGAACGCTGCACCTGATCACCAACAACCAGATCGGGTTCACCACCGATCCCAGCGACGGTCGCTCGACGCGCTACTCCTCCGACCTTGCGAAGGGCTTCGACAGCCCGATCATCCACGTCAACGCCGACGACCCCGAGGCGTCGATCGCCGCGGCCCGGCTCGCGATGGCGTACCGGCGGCGCTTCGGCCAGGACGTGGTGATCGATCTCGTCGGCTACCGCCGGTTCGGTCACAACGAACAGGACGAAGCCGCCTACACGCAGCCGCTCATGGTCGAGCAGATCAACGCTCACCCAAGCGTGCGCGAGCTCTACGAGGAACAGCTGGTGGAGGAAGGCGTGCTCACGCGCGAAGAGGCGGACGGCCTCGTCAGCGACGTCGAGACGGCGCTGCGCGCCGCGCACGATCGCCTGAGGGCCTCGTTTGCCGAGCCGCAGGAGATCGACCATGGCGCCGTCGCCCACGCGAGCACGGCCGCAATCGACACGGCGGTGCCGAGCGCGACGCTCGAGCAGCTGAACGAGCAGCTCTTACGCACGCCCGACGACTTCACGGTTCACCCGAAGCTCGAGCGGCAGCTCGAGCGGCGTCGCGGTGCGATGACCGGCGGCGCGATCGATTGGGGACACGCAGAAGGGCTCGCGTTCTCGTCGCTGCTCGTCGAAGGCATCCCGATTCGGCTCACCGGACAGGACGTGCAGCGCGGGACGTTCGCGCAGCGTCATCTCGTCCTGCACGACGTGCACACCGGCGAGACATTCGCGCCGATGCAGCACCTCGACGACGCGTCCGCGTCGTTCGAGGTGTTCAACTCGCCACTCTCCGAGTACGCGTGCCTCGGCTTCGAGTACGGCTACTCGGCCGCGGCGCCGGAAGCGCTCGTGCTGTGGGAAGCGCAATACGGCGATTTCGCGAACGGCGCGCAGATCGTCATCGACCAGTTCATCTCGTCGGGGTTGTCGAAGTGGCGCGAGACGTCGCGGCTCACGCTGCTGCTCCCGCACGGGTACGAAGGAAATGGGCCTGAGCATTCGAGCGCGCGGCTCGAGCGGTTCCTGCAACTTGCCGCGCAGGAGAATCTCCGCGTCGCGAACTGCACGACCGCCGCGCAGTACTTCCACCTTCTACGGCGGCAGGCGCTCGATGTGACCGCGCGCCCGCTCGTCGTCGTCACGCCGAAGGGGCTGCTGCGCCTCAAGGAAGCGACGTCGACGATCGGCGAGTTCGTCGGCGGCGGGTTCCGCCCGGTGATCGACGATCCTCGTCTCGACAAGCGTCGTGTCGGACGGCTCGTGCTCTGTAGCGGCAAGGTGTATTACGACATCGTCGGCCACGAGGCGTATCCCGAGGCCGCCGAGACCGTCGCCGTGGCGCGGATCGAGCAGCTGTACCCGTTCCCGACCGAAGCTGTCGCGGCCGTCGTCGGGTCGTACCCGTGGCTCGAAGAGGTCGTGTGGGCGCAGGAGGAGCCGCAGAACATGGGGCCTTGGCGGTCGATCCGCCACCGCCTCGAAGAGGCTGCCTCCGGGCGCCGGCTGCGCTTCGTCGGGCGGCCGTGGCGTGCCAGCCCGTCCGAGGGCTATCCGACCGCGCACCGGATCGAGCAAGACCGCATCGCCCGCGCCGCCCTCTCGCGATGAGCGAGATCGGCGCCGTCCTCGAGACGTACCGGGACGCGGTTCACGCGAAGGATGTCGATCGCTTCGTCTCGATCTTCGCCGACGACGTGCGCGTCTTCGACATGTGGGGGACGTGGTCGCATGACGGCATCGACTCGTGGCGCGACATGGCGGAGGGCTGGTTCGGCTCGCTCGGCGACGAGCTCGTGCGTGTCGAGTTCGACGACGTTCAGACGATCGCCGGTGACGGCGTCGCCGTCCTGTCGGCGTTCGTCACGTTCGCCGGGCTCTCCGCCGACGGCGACGAGCTCCGGTCGTTGAACAACCGGCTTACGTGGGGGCTGCGCAAGATCGACGGAGCGTGGAAGGTCGTCCACGAGCACACGTCTGCGCCGGTCGAGATGGCGACCGGCAAGGTCAACCTCAAGCGCTGACGGTCACGGCCGCGGCCGCCGGCGCCGCGTGCGCTGTGCCGCGACAGCCTGCTTGGCGATGCGCGGCCCGTGCTTGCGTGCTTGTGACACGACCCACTTGCGCTGCCGCTTCGGCAGCCGCCGCCACAGATCCCACAGTGTGAGCGCTGTTCCGACGGGTCCGAGACGGCGAGAGAGCTTGACGCGGGCCATGTGACGCTCATTCTGCCTGGCCGGGTGGGTGTTCACGTTTCGAAAGATCGTCTAACATCCTCCGGCTGAGGGAAAATGGCGTCGGAGCAGGAGGATTTCATGGCCGTCGACACTCCGTCGATGTTCGCGCAGGTCATTCAGGACCACCTCGAGTTGAAGCGGCGGAACGCTGCCCTCGAGCACGAGATGCCGCTCGACCGGTACCTGACCGACGATCCCTTCGAGAATCATCCGCTCTTCAAGACCGAAGAGCAGGCGCGCTTCGAAGACACGATGGACGGTGTGCAGGGAATCGAAGCCGAGGAGACGCACCTCGACTGGCCGACCACCGACGACACGTTCATCGCAGCACCCGCAGTCGATCCCGACGCCACCGTCGAAGCGGTTCTTCCCGAAGCACCCGATGCCGACCCGCCGTCGGACGAGAACCTCTGGACGCGCTCGCGCGACTTCGACTGGGGCGACTGACCGCTAGGGAACCGACAACCTCGCCCAGAGGTTGTCGAGCATGCGCTTGACCGGCCAGAAGGTCGACGAGCCGCCGAAGTCGAGCGTGCCGGCTGCAAAGACCTTCGCGCCTTCGGGCGTCTCGTAGTAGCTCATCTGTGCGGTGATCCCCGGTCCGAGCAGGTCCGGGATCTGCGCGACCACGATCGTGCCGGGAGGCGAGTCCGGAGTCGTCGAGTCGATCTCGATCCCGTAACCGCCGACGAACTGCCCGAACGTCGAGCCGTCGGTCAGGCCGGTGCCGTCCCAGAGCCACGGCGCCGCCGCCGCGTTCTGCACGGTGAACAGGCCCTGCTTCTGCCCGTCGTCGTTCGCGCGGTACTGCACGCCGATCAGCCGTGCCTCGGGCCGGCCGGCGACACGCCATTGACCGACCTTCCGCAGGACTCGTCCTTCCTCTTTGACCTTCCAGAAGAAGTTGTTCGCCGAGAGGAACATCAGGTTGCCGCCGAGGTCGCGGAAGCGCTCGATGTCGTCGTACTCATGCGTCGCCACGTACTCCTCGTGACCTTCGAACACGATCAGGTCGTAGTCCTTGGCGAGCTCGTCGCCGTTCGGGATCAGGTCGAAGTCCGAGTCGGAGATGAACTCCGCCGACTTCCCCGACCAGTAGAGCCAGTGCAGAAACGGGAGGTCGTAGCGGTAGAAGCGGGGAGGCACGCCGCGTGCGATGTACGTGCGTGAGAGATTGACCGCGCCGTTCGGTGGGCCTGCGTACCACGTGTCGCCGTACCCGTTCCCGTCGACGTCTTGGAAGTTATAGGCCTGCCAGGTGTTCGTCGGCAGAACGACGAGCACGCGGCTCGTGGCGCCGAGCACGGTGGGGCGGACGACGAACGGCGCGTACCCGACGCGGCCGTCAGGCCCCGCGAGGGATGCGTAGTAGAGGCCGCTCGGCAGATTGGGGATGCGGACGGTGATCGTGCGCGGCTTGCTCCGGTACTGCTTCATCGCGATCTCGATCGGCGGCTGGCCCGTGTCGATCCCCGCGAATTGGTTGTCGGCGTACGTGACGACCTTCTCCGGGCCGGACTGGAAGAACTTCAGCTCGAGCGACGGCTCGTCGGTCGCGATGTGCAGCGCCGCGACCTGCCCGGGCGCATAGTTCGGCCGCGCAAAACCGGCATCGATTCCCTGGATTCGCACGACGGGGCCGCGCGGGCGGCGCCCGACGAACGCGTTCGGCGCCCCGTAGACGGTGCGCCTCCCGTTCGTGTCCTCCACGGTCATCCGGACCAGGTAGGTCCGCGGGTTCTGGTTCTCGAGCGGGGCCCAGGTCATCGTGTGGGCGCCTGCGTCGAACGACTCCGTCAGCGTGTAGACGACTTGCGGCACCTTGACCGTCCGCGTGACATCCATGGTCACCGTCGCCCGCGTCTTCAGGCGAAAGTGGATGCGGGCGACGTCGCGGAACCCGTCGCCATTCGGGCTGACGGTTGCGAGGAGGCTCGAGTCGCCGGCGAACGGCGTCGAGTCGTTGTCGATCCGCAGGTCGAGGAGCTGCGGCGCGAGCGGCTTGTGGCTCTCCGCCTGCGCGACCCCGGCGACGAGAAACGCCGCGAGGGCGACGAGGGCGAGGCGGCGCACGCGGGCAGCCTAGCTACGGCACCTCTGGGGATACCCTGTCCCGACGGTGCCTCCGCTCAAGACCTCGAGTGCATACGCCCCGACCGGCGACCAGCCGGCGGCGATCGAATCGCTTGCCGCCGGCGTGCGCGCGGGGGAGCGCTACCAGACGCTGCTCGGCGCGACCGGCACCGGCAAGACGGCGACGATGGCGTGGATCATCGAGCAGGTCCAGAAGCCCGCGCTCGTGATCGCGCACAACAAGACGCTGGCCGCCCAGCTCTGCAACGAGTTCCGGGAGTTCTTCCCGACGAACGCGGTCGAGTACTTCGTCTCCTACTACGACTACTACCAGCCGGAGGCGTACGTCCCGCAGGCTGATCTCTACATCGAGAAGGACAGCTCGCGAAACGACGACATCGACCGCCTGCGCCATGCGGCGACGTCGAACCTTCTCTCCCGGCGCGACACGATCGTCGTCGCATCGGTGTCGTGCATCTACGGCCTCGGATCGCCCGAGGAGTACGAGAAGAAGCTCGTGTTCCTCGCGGTCGGCGAGTCGACCGATCGCGACCTTGTGCTTCGCAAGCTGATCGACATCCAGTACGCGCGCAACGACACGCTGCTCGGTCGCGGCCGCTTCCGTGTCAAGGGCGACATGGTCGAGATCCAGCCGTCGCATTCGGAAACGGCGTACCGCGTCTCGTTCTTCGGCGACGAGGTCGAGCAGATCACGCACTTCGATCCGCTCACCGGTGAGGTGCTCTCGAAGCTCGATCACATCACCGTGTTCCCGGCGACGCAGTACGTGACCTCCAAGCCGACGATCGACCGTGCACTCGTCGAGATCCGTCACGAGCTCGAGGAGCAGGTGAAGCAGTTCGAGGCGAAGTCGATGATGCTCGAGGCGCACCGGATCAGGCAGCGGACCGAGTACGACATGGAGATGATGCGCGAGCTCGGGTTCTGCAACGGCATCGAGAACTATTCGCGCATCCTCGACGGCCGTCCTGCCGGCTCGGCGCCACACACACTGCTCGACTACTTCCCGTCCGACTACGTCGTCTTCGTCGACGAGTCGCACCAAACCGTCCCGCAGATCGGCGGCATGTACGAGGGCGACCGGTCGCGCAAGCAGACCCTCGTCGACTTCGGCTTCCGGCTGCCGAGCGCGCTCGACAACCGGCCGCTCCGCTTCGACGAGTTCCTCGGCAAGGTCCCACAGGCCGTGTTCGTCTCGGCAACGCCCGGCGCGTGGGAGCTGCGCCAGTCGACGCGGGTCGCAGAGCAGTTGATCCGGCCGACATACCTCGTCGACCCGGAGGTCGAGCTCCGGCCGACACGCCACCAGATCGACGACCTCCTGAACGAGATCCGCCGGCGCGAGGAGAAGAACGAGCGCGTGCTCGTCACGACCCTGACGAAGAAGATGGCCGAAGACCTCACGGACTACCTCCTCGAGGCCGGCGTGAAGACGCGCTACCTGCACAGCGAGGTGGATACGCTCGAACGCATCCAGATCATCCGCGAGCTGCGCCTCGGCGACTACGACGTGCTGGTCGGCGTGAACCTGCTCCGCGAAGGGCTCGACCTCCCCGAGGTGTCGCTCGTCGCGATCCTCGACGCCGACAAGGAGGGCTTCCTCCGCGGCAAGACCGCGCTGATCCAGACGATCGGCCGTGCCGCCCGCCACGTCGATGGCAGAGTGCTGATGTACGCCGACAAGGAGACCGAGGCGATCAAGGGCGCGCTCGAGGAGACGAACCGCCGGCGCGTCACGCAGCTCGCATACAACGAGGAGAACGGCACCAAGCCCATCTCGATCACAAAGGGCGTCTCCGACATCGCCGAGTTCCTGGCGCTCGAGCAGCCGCACGTGCCGAGCTCGCGCCGCCGGGGCGGCAAGAAGGTGGAGGGCCTCGACCGCGGAGAGCTCGAGAAGCTGCTCGTGACGCTCGAGGAAGAGATGTTCCAGGCGGCCGAGGAGCTGCGCTTCGAGTACGCGGCGAAGCTCCGTGACGAGATCAAGGAGATCCGCCGCGACCTCAATGCCCTCGCGGAGGTGGTCACGTGAGCCTCGGCTTCGTTCTCGCAATCGTCGTGAGCGGCTTTGTCACCGGCGGGCTGGCGCGCTTCGCGATTCCCGGCCCCGATCCGATGCCCGTGTGGCTGACGATCGCGATCGGGCTGACCGGGTCGATCGTCGGCGCAGTCGTCGGCCGGGCGCTTTCCGACGACAACGGCTACGTCGTGTCGTTCCTCTCGTTCGGCGTCGCGATCTCGCTCGTCGCCGCCTACCGGCGGTTCGTGCAACACCGTCCGATCTTCGGGCCCGGCGCGATGGCCTTTCCCGAGCGGGGTCTCGGTGTCGCCGAGCAGCGCCAGAAGCTGCGCGAGCTCGGCTTCGACCCGGACGCGATGCGCCGCGATCCGCGACAGCTGGAAAAGGTTCGGCTCGAGGCAATGCTGCGCGAGCTCCACCGTGCCGGCGTGATCGACGACGACGAGTTGCAGACGAAGCTCACGCGTTTGACAACGACGACGGAGGAGAAATAGGAGCCATGCATTGGGTATGGCTCATCATCGTCGGCCTCATCGTGGGTGCCCTCGGACGCGCTCTGCATCCGGGCAAGGACCCGCTGGGCTGGATTCTCACGCTGGCGCTCGGGGTGGTCTCGCTGATCATCGCCGGGCTGATCTTCTCGAGCGGCGTGCTCGAGTTCATCGTGGGGATCGTCATCGCCGCCGTGCTGCTCGCGCTCTGGGCGCGCATGGCGCCGAAGACGGCTTAGGAACGGGGGAACGTCCGCGCGGCGGTGAGCTCCCACTCGCCGCCGCGCCAGATCGACGTCTCGACGGTGAGCGACTCGTCGTCGGCGCGATAGGCGACGCAGCCGCAGGCCTCGCCGCGGCGGTGCGGGCGCGGTCGACCGAGCCCCGGCGCGATCGAGATGACGACGCCGCGCGCGTCACTGTCGAGCACCTCGAACTCATGGCGCTCGCTCACCGTTCCCTGGTGGATGTGCCCGCCGAGGATCAGCTCGGCGCCGCCGTCGACGAAGCCGGCGAGCACGTGGTTGCGGCGGGCGACCGGTTTCTTGCGGGTGCGCCACGGCGCGCCGATCAGCTGGTGATGGAGTGCGACGACCCGAAGTGCGCCCGCGGGCGCGTCGGCGAGTCGCCGTGCGACGCGCGTGAGCTGCGGGTCGCCGACTCCGCCCGACTGGTGGCGCCACGGCCGGACCGAGTTCACGCCGACGAGGTGCACCGCCTCGGTCGAGTAGACCGGCTCGGTCGTCTCCCAGACGCGGTCGAACTCACGCCACGGCCGGGTGAAGCGCGCCGGAAAGGAGTAGGGGATGTCGTGGTTCCCCGGGACGGCCACGACCGGCGTGCCAAGGCCGCGCAGAAAGGCGGCGGCGCGGTCGTGCTGGGCGGGCCGCCCGCGGTGCGTCAGGTCGCCGGTGGCGACGATCAGCTCGGGCTGTGTCCGCGCCACGAACGCCCCGATCGCCTCGTGAATCGCGGGGTCGTCACGCGCCCCGAAATGGAGATCCGATAGGTGCAGGATGCGCGTAATCACCGGCGAAGCAGGCTATACAGTGAGTGAAATGGCCGACGAACCGACGACCGAGATCTTCGACGACCTCTACCTCGGCCTGCGGGCCGGCGGGGCACTGCGCAAGCAGCGCCGCGGCGAGCCGCTGACCGAGGAAGAGCAGGAGGCGCTCGGGCGCTGGCAGCGGCTTTCGACCTGGCGCAAGGGCGTCGCGATCGGCGGCTTCGCCGTCGGCACTTTCGGCCTCGGTTTCACGCTCGGCGGCCTGATCTTCGGCCGCTGGCGCAAGGCCTAGCTCCGTTCGAACGCCCGGGTGACCGCCGCAGTGCGGCTGTGCACGCCGAGCTTGCCGAAGATGTTCTCGAGGTGCGTTCGGACCGTGCCGGTCGAGATCACGAGGCGGTCCGCGATCTCCTGGTTTGTCAGCCCTGCGCGCAATAGGTGCACGATCTCCGCCTCGCGCTGGCTCAGCCCCGGCGGCCGCTGACGCCGTTCCCAACGCGCGCGAACCGCCTCGAGGTGGGAGCGAAGAACGGTCAGCACCGGCCGGTGTCGCTCGTCGAAGTCGCGACGGCCGGCGTGGCGCACGAAGAAGAAGCCGCGAACGACACCGGGCGGAGATGGAAGCCAGAGCTTCATCTCGTGCTCGACGCCGCACTTCCGCATCACCGCCGCGTAATACGCGTTGCGCAGCCGCTGCAGCCGGCTCGGGATCGCATCGCTGAAGCGCAGAGCGGTCGTCGTCAGGACGTGGTCCGAGTCGTTCAGCGGCCAGGAAGCGAGCGCCGATTCGATCTCTTCGGTCTCCCAGTCCACGGCGGCTCCCGGGTCCTCGACGAGGTAGACGTTTCTCGTGGTCGCCGGTTCCTGGGTATCGACTTCACACACGCGGTACTCGAAGTAGCCGGCCTGGTCGGCGGGCACGAGCTGCGTGAGCTGCTCGAGCATTGGGTGCTCGAACGGGTGGTTCCCGTCGGTCGCCGAGGCAGCCCGGATCACGGCGAGTGCCGCGTCGAGATCCTTGGTGCTCAACCTTGCCGTCATGGCGCGAACTCCACGATACGACTCGGTTCAGTCCGCGACAATGCCGCAGGTCCCGGAGCGATCGAGCGCCAGGCGGCGTGCGGAGAGGATCCAGGTCCAGCGGCCCGAGACGGAGACCGCATGTGCCGTCAGGTGGACCGTTGCGGACTCGCGGTGAAGGGATTTCGTCAGCTGCAGCTCGAAGGTGACGGCCGTCGACGGCGCGCGCCCCGTGCTCGTCCCTGCGACGTGGATCCGCTCGTGCGTGGTCCGGAGCACGCGCAGAGAGCTCAGCTTGCCGGGGATTGGGCTCAGCTGCTCGCAGTTCACGTAGTCGACGGCATTGATGAGCCGCCGCTGCGCCGGATGGAGGAGGGGATAGGCGGCTGCGTAGTCGTTGGCGGCAATGAGCCGAACGATGTGACTGAGGAATGGGGCCGCGTCACTGCGGCGTGTCTGTCCGTAGGCGTCGCCGGCGGCCGCAGTCAAGGCCCCGGCGAGAACGATGAATGCAAGGAGTGATCTCATCACTCGAGGATCGCCGCGCGCCTCGTTCGCAACAATCCGACATATGTCGGATCTTCAGATCGTTCGCGGCGACCTCACGACGCAGGTGGTCGACGCGGTCGTGAACGCGGCGAACACGACGCTGCTCGGCGGCGGCGGCGTCGACGGTGCGATCCACCGGGCCGGCGGGCCGGCGATCCTCGCCGAGTGCCGGCTCCTCGGAGGCTGCGACACGGGTGACGCGAAGGCGACGACCGCAGGCGAGTTGCCGGCGACGTACGTGATCCATACGGTCGGCCCGGTATGGCAAGGCGGCGGGGCCGGCGAGCCCGAGCTGCTCGCGTCATGTCACCGCCGCTCGCTCGACGTCGCGCGTGAGCTCGGCGCGCGCTCGGTCGCGTTCCCTGCGATCTCGTGCGGTGTCTATGGATATCCGGCCGAGCTTGCCGCCGCCGTCGCGATCGGGACGGTGCGCGCGCACGCGCACGACATCGACCTGGTGCGCTTCGTCCTGTTCGGCGACGAGATCTACGACGCGTTCGCCGCTGCGGCGTCCGCCTGATCACGTTGTGCGGCGAGCGCGAACACGCCGACGAGCGCGGCCGCCGCCGAGACGCCGCCGGCGACCCATAGCGTCCCGCGGCCGCCGATCGTCGAGACGAGCACCGCGCCGCCGCCCAGCGCCGCGAGCTCCGCCGTGTTGCGCAGCCCGTTGAAGGCCGCGAATGCTCGCCCGTGCTGCGCGGCTCGGACGCGCTGGTGGATCAGCGTGCGAAAGCCCGTGTTCTTGATCCCGTGGCCCATGCCGCCGATCGACCAGGCGACGAGCATCACCACGTAGAGCTGCCAGAACGGCGCCACGAACTTGGCGAGGCCCTGGACCGCAGCGGCGATCAGCGTCGCCGCAGCGACGGCTCCGGCCGGGATGCGTCCGAACAGGAGATTGGACGCGGCGATCATCCCGATCGCCCAGGCGGTGAGGACGAAGCCGAAGGCGAGCTTCCCGACCCCGAGCGAGTGGGTCGCGTACGCAAAGTCACCGGGAATCGACGCGGACATGAAGACGAGCCCGATCGCGCCGGTCCCGAGGGTGATCGCGAGCACCCGCTCTCCGAACAGCAGCTTGACGCCGTCCCTGGCGCGCGGCTTCACAGTGGGGTCATGCTCGACGCGGCGCCGGACCGGGAGCACGGCGAGCACGCCGGCGATCAGCAGGAACGTCGCGGCGTCGGCGAGCATCGCGTATTTCGTCCCGGCGCTCCCAGCGACGATCCCCGCGAGGGCTGGGCCGGCGACGAAGCCGACGCCGCGCGCGGACTCGACGAGCCCGTTCGCGCGGCCGAGCCCGCGCGAGCCGGCGAGGAGCGGAACGAGCGAGAACTCGGCCGCCGACGAGACGGCAACTCCCGTCCCGAGCACGAAGGCGAGGACGAGGATCGCCGGCAGGGAGGAGACGAACGCGAGCCCGGCCGCGACGGCGGCCTGGAACACGCCGGCCGCGACGGCGAGCGTCCGCGTCTCGAAGCGGTCGACGAGCAGGCCGACGTGGCCGGCGAAGAGCGCGATCGGCGACCAGAGGCAGATGAGCAGGATCGCGACGCCGCCGTCCCACATCTCGTTCGCACGGAAGCCGAGCGCGATGACGGCGACCCAGTCGCCGATCGCCGACACCGCGATCGCCGCGGCGAGCGTCCGGAGATGTGTGTCGCGAACCTCCACTGTCCGACTGTACGACAGTTCTCGGCTACGAACCGTTACGCGGTGCAGACGTTCAGGCCTCCGCCTCCTTGGGCGAGAAGATCACGGCCGGCACCTCCTCTTCGGCCGGGTCGACGTCGCGAAGGACCACGTCGAAGAGGGTCACCGCGACCGCTGCGATCGGCACCGCGAACAGCACCGCCCAGCCGCTGAAGAGGATCCCGACGACGGTGACGGAAACCAGCACCAGGAGCGGCGACAGCCCGACCGCCTCGCCGAGGACGCGCGGCATGACGAGGTAGTCCTCCAGCAGGCGCACAGCGAGCACGCAGACCGCGGCGAGCACGGCGATGTGTACGGATGCGGTGAAACCGACCGCTACCGCGAGGGCGCCCGCCGCGAGCGGCCCGATCACCGGCACCACCTCGACGAGGCCGGCGAAGGCTCCGACGAGGATCCAGTACGGCTCACCGATGGCCCAGAAGAGCAGTGAGAGCGCGACCGCGACCGCCAGGACCAGCAGCACCTGCCCCCGTACGAATGCGCCGAGGCGCAGGTCGATCAATATCCAGGTGTCACGTACCTTCTTCCGCCTCGGTCGAGGAAGGAGCGAGCACACGACATCGACGGTCTTCTCTCGCTCGAAGATCCAGTACGCGGCCGCCGCGAAGATGAAGAGGATGCCGATCACTACCTCGAACGCTTTCATCCCGATGCCGACGACCGGCTTCACGAGCTCGGATCGTCTGGGCAGGTTGTTCAGCCGCTTCTGAAGATCTGTCAAGACCTGATGCTTGACGCCGGTCGAATGCTTCGCGGCGCGCGCAACTTCGGCCTTGCCGCTCGGGCTTAGCGCGTGGTCGATCTGGTGCAACGCGGCGGGCACCGCGAACGCGAGTGCGACGGCGATCGCGGCAAGGAGGGCCAGGTAGTGAGCCGCGAGCCCGAGTGGCGCAGGCACTCGATGACGTGCCAGCCAATCGATCGACGGCCGCATGGCGGCTGCGATGATCATCGACGAGAAGAGCAGCCCGACCACGAGGCGTAACTTCCACAGCGCGAGGGAAGTGACCACGATTCCGACGACCACGAGGCTCGCGATCGCCGTGCGCTTTGCCGTTTCGATCATGGCGCCGCTTCTTCCCTCAAACAGCGGGATTGAAGCCCTAGGCGAACACCTGTTCGCGTAGTACACTGGGCGTCCCATGGCAGCCGACGAGCTCGTCGTCCACGGCGCCCGGGAGCACAACCTGAAGGACATCACGGTCCGGCTCCCGCGGAACGCCCTCATCTGCATCACCGGGCTCTCAGGCTCCGGGAAATCGAGCCTGGCCTTCGACACGATCTACGCCGAAGGGCAGCGCCGCTACGTCGAGTCACTGTCCGCGTACGCGCGCCAGTTCCTGCAGATGATGGAAAAGCCCGACGTCGACTCGATCGACGGTCTCAGCCCGGCAATCTCGATCGACCAGAAGACGACGTCGCGGAACCCGCGGTCGACGGTCGGGACGGTCACCGAGATCTACGACTACCTGCGCCTGCTGTACGCGCGGGTCGGGCGGCCGCACTGCCCGATCGACGGACGGCCGATCACGGGGCAGTCGATCGACGCGATCGTCGAGGAGATCCTCTCGTTGCCCGATGGGACGCGGTTCACCGTCAACGCGCCGGTCGTGCGCGACCGGAAGGGCGAGTACCGCGAGCTCTTCGAGTCGCTCCGGAGCGAGGGCTTCTCCCGCGTCAAGGTCGACGGCGAGCAGCACACGCTCGAAGAGCCGCCGACGCTGGACAAGAAGTTCAAGCACACGATCGAGGTAGTGGTCGATCGGCTCGTGATGAAGGAGGACCTGCGCACGCGGCTGACTGGGTCGGTCGAGACGGCCGCTGCGCTCGCCGAAGGTCTCGTCGTCGTCGACCAGGTCGACAGCGGCGAGGCCAAGACGTACTCGCAGAACTTCGCGTGCCCGGTGCACGGCAGCGTTCTGCCGGAGTTGCAGCCGCGCATCTTCTCGTTCAACTCGCCGCACGGTGCGTGCCCGCGCTGCACGGGGCTCGGCGCGCAGCAGGAGATCGATCCCGACCTGCTCGTGCCCGATTCCGGCTTGTCGATCGACGACGGAGCGCTCGTGCCGTGGGCAGTCGGCGGGTCGGGCTTCTACGAATCGGTGATCCAAGCGATTGCCGACCGCTACGAGATCCCGACCGATGTTCCGTGGCGCGAGCTGACGCAGGAGCAGCAGGACTGGTTCCTCCACGGCACCGACGGCGACAAGGTGTACGTCCAGTACCGCAACAAGATGGGGCGCCGGCGGTCGTACATGATCGCCTTCGAGGGAATCGTCTCGTCGCTCGAGCGCCGGTATCGCGAGACCGACTCGTCGACGCAGCGCGAGCGGATCGAGGAGTACATGTCGTTCCGCCCCTGCCCGGTGTGCAAGGGCGCGCGGCTGAAGCCGGAAGTGCTCGCGGTCACGGTCGGCGACCGCAACATCCACCAGTTCACGAAGCAGTCGATCACCGCGGCGCTGCGATTCCTCGACAGTCTCGACCTGACAAAGACGGAGCAGCTGATCGGCCACCGGATCGTGAAGGAGATCCGCGAACGGCTGACGTTCCTCGACGACGTCGGCGTCGGCTACTTGAACCTCGACCGTGCGAGCGCCACGCTCTCGGGCGGTGAGGCACAGAGACTGCGGCTGGCGACACAGATCGGCGCGCAGCTCGTCGGCGTCCTCTACATCCTCGACGAGCCGTCGATCGGCTTGCACCAGCGCGACAACGACAAGCTGATCGGGACGCTCGAGCGGTTGCGCAACCTGGGCAACACCGTCGTCGTTGTCGAGCACGACGAGCAGATGATGCGCTCGGCGGACTGGCTTGTCGACATGGGGCCGGGAGCCGGCGAGCACGGCGGGCACGTCGTCGCCGAGGGAACGGCCGCGAAGGTGCAGCGCAACAAGAAGTCGGTCACCGGCCAGTTCCTCTCCGGGACCCGCGAGATCGCGGTGCCGGAGCGGCGGCTCGAGGACAACGGCTGGTTCACGATCCTCGGTGCCGCCGAGAACAACCTGAAGGGGATCGACGTCGAGTTCCCGATCGGCAAGTTCGTCGCGGTGACCGGTGTGTCCGGGTCAGGGAAGTCGACCCTCGTGAACGAGATCGTCTACAAGTCGCTCGCGAACCGGCTGCAGCGCACGCGAACGAAGCCCGGCGTGCATGCCGGCGTGGAAGGGATCGAAGCGTTCGACAAGGTGATCGAGATCGATCAGCGGCCGATCGGCCGCACGCCGCGCTCGAACCCGGCGACGTACACGGATCTCTTCACGCACATCCGAGAGCTGTACTCGCTGACGCCCGACGCCAAGGTGCGCGGCTACAAGCCCGGCCGGTTCTCGTTCAACGTCAAAGGCGGCCGCTGCGAGACGTGCAAGGGCGACGGGCAGATCAAGATCGAGATGCACTTCCTGCCCGACGTCTACGTCCCCTGCGAAACGTGCAAGGGCAAGCGCTACAACCGCGAGACGCTCGAGGTGCGGTTCAAGGGAAAGACGATCTCCGACGTGCTCGAGATGTCGGTCGAGGAGGCGCTGCATTTCTTCTCGAAGATCCCGAAGATCCACCGCCGGCTGCAGACGCTGCACGACGTCGGGCTCGACTACATGACGCTCGGCCAGCCTGCGACCACGCTGTCGGGCGGCGAGGCACAGCGCGTGAAGCTGGCTGCCGAGCTGTGCAAGGTCGCGACCGGCCGGACGCTCTACATCCTCGACGAGCCGACGACGGGACTGCACTTCGCCGACATCGAGAAGCTGCTCGAGGTGCTGCAGCGCCTCGTCGACGGCGGCAACACGGTGCTGGTGATCGAGCACAACCTCGATGTGATCAAGCAGGCGGATTACCTCGTCGACCTCGGTCCCGAAGGCGGGGAGGCCGGCGGCGAGATCGTTGCCTCCGGCACGCCGGAGGAGGTGGCCGCGGTCGGCGAGTCGTACACCGGGCAGTTCCTGCGGCGGCTGCTCGAGCGCGCGGCCGTCGCGGCATGAACTGGAAGAGCAAGCGCTCCGTCCTGATCGCGCTCGGGGTCGTGTGCCTCATCGTCTTCGTCGGCGGGATGGCCGCCGCCTGGAACAACCGCCACCACACGATCTGCCCGGACGGCAAGGCGCCGGTGGCGCAGCGTGGTGGGCTGCTCGGCCAGACCGAGTACCGCTGTCACGACGGCCGCGTCGTCACCACGGCAAGCTGAACCCTGATGAGGGACTGGTGGCTTCGCACGCTGCTCGTGCTCCAGCGGCCGCGGCCGGTGTTCGTGGCGCTCCGCGACGACGACCCCGACGCGACTGCGGAGCGAGGCGAGCCGGTCCTGCTCATCGTGTGGCTCGCCGGCATCGCCGCAGTGCTCGCCGGCGCGAACACCTACCTCGACGACGCGACGCGTGACGGTGTCGACGTCGCGCTCTGGGCATTCGCTGCAGGCGGGATCACCGGCGCGTTCGCGTACTTCGTCGTCGGCTGGCTGCTCTACCGCGTGACGCGAGCGCTCGGGTCGCACGGGACACCCCGCCGCTCCCGTCACGTGCTCGCCTTCGCTGCGACGCCGCTTGCGCTCTCGCTGGTTCTCTGGCCCTTCAAGCTCGCGCTCTACGGCGACGACTGGTTCCGGAGCGGCGGGCGCGACTCGGGGACACCCCAGGTGGTGTTCGACGTGCTCGCCGCGGGGTTCGCAGCGTGGAGCATCGCGCTCCTTGTCATCGGCGTCCGGTCGGTACACGGCTGGACGTGGGGGCGGGCGCTCGTCGCATCCGCCGCCGCTCTCGTCCTGCCGGTCGCGTTCAGCGTCCTGCTGGCGCTCTGACCTCCGCGAGTGAGTCCTCGAACAGCGCGAGCTCCTCGTCGGCCATCGCGTAGGTGTGCTTCACCTCCGGAAACGCTCCGTCGCGCACGTCGGCTGCATACTGCGCGAGTGCGTCGCGAATCGTCGGCGCAAGCTCGGCGTACTGCTTCACGAAGCGCGGCGATTTGCCCTCGTAGAGCCCGAGCATGTCGTGCCACACGAGCACCTGGCCGTCGCAGCCGGCGCCGGCGCCGATCCCGATCGTCGGGATCGACAGCGCCTCGGTGATGCGCGCTGCGACAGGCGCCGGCACCGCCTCGAGCACGATCGAGAAGCAGCCGGCCGCCTCCAGCGCGAGCGCGTCTTCGTACAGCTGTACCGCCTTCGCGGCGTTGCGGCCCTGTGCCTTGAAGCCCCCGAGCATCGTCGCGGTCTGCGGCGTGAGGCCGATGTGGCCCATCACGGGGATCCCTGCCGAGGTCAACGCGCGGACGCGCGAGAGCATCGGCCCGGCGCCTTCGAGCTTGACGGCGTCGGCTGCCGCTTCTTTGACGAAGCGGATCGCGGTCTCGAGCGCCTGTGCGTCGCTGACGTGGTACGAGCCGAACGGCAGGTCTGCGATCACGAGCGGGCGGCGTGCGCCGCGGTTCACCGCGCGGGTCAAGATGATCATCTCGTCGACCGTCGCCGGCACGGTCGAGTCGTGCCCGAGCATGACCATTGCGGCCGAGTCGCCGACCAGGATCAGGTCGACGCCCGCGTCGTCGGCGATCCGGCCGGACGGCGCGTCGTAGGCGGTGACCATCACGATGCGGTCGCCGCGGCGCTTCATCTCGGCGACCTCGGGCAGCGGCAGCTTGCCCGGGGCGGGCGTGCCGGGTGCGGGCTTGCGCGGACGGGTGGTCACGAGCGAGCTCCTTTCGGGAGAGGGACGTTGTCGATCAGCCGCGTCGAGCCGACGCGCGCCGCGACGAGCAGAGTGGGGCCGTCGAAGTCCGCGACCTCGACGTAGTCCGGAGTGATCCCTGCGGCTTCGAGCACGGTGCGTGCCTTGTCAGCGTCATGGGTCTCTAGCGCGCGCGGCAGCGCGCGCGCACGCTCCCGCTCGTCGCCCGAGAGACGCGCATTCCGCGAGGAGAACGCGAGCCCGTCGTGGTCGCGCGCCGTCTCGACGACTCTGATCTCGACGGGGACGTTGAGGTCGCGGACGAGCTGCTTCACGACTGCGACCTGCTGCGCATCCTTCTGGCCGAACCACGCGATCTGTGGGCGGACGAGGTTGAACAGCTTCAGGCAGACGGTGGCGACGCCTCGGAAATGTCCGGGACGGCTCGCGCTCTCGAGCCCTTCGGCCGCGCCGCCCGGCTCGACCCACGTCGAAAAGCCGTCCGGGTACATCTCGGCGGCGCTCGGTGCGAAGACGACATCCACGCCGTGGTCGGCGGCGAAGGCGGCATCGCGGTCGAGGTCCCGGGGATACGCGGCGAGATCCGACGCCTCGGAGAACTGCGCCGGGTTCACGAACACGCTCGCGACCAGCACGTCGCAATCGGGTCGTGCGGTGTCGAACAGCGCACTGTGGCCGGCGTGCATCGCGCCCATCGTCGGGACGAGGCCGACGATCCCGTGCCGCGGCAGGTCGAGCTCCCCGATCGAGCGCGCGACGATCACCGACGAGTCGCCTCCGCGAGCGCGTCGTAGAGCGCTGCGTAGTCGGTGTCGTGGAGCACTGCACGGTGCCGGTCGACGGTCGACCAGTCGCCGCGCGCGATCGGCCCGGTCAGCTGGAAGCCGTTCGCGATCGTGCGTTCCATCAGCGGCACGAGCGCCTCCGGCGGTGCGCCGGCGCGCTCGACGAGGTCGGCCGCGACCCGGTAGAGCGTGACGAGGAAGTTCGACGCGATCGAGGCGCCGGCGTGGTAGAGCGCGCGGCGGTCGTCGGCGAGGATGAATGGGTGGAGGCCGAGCGTCTCGGCGAGCCAGAGCCCGCGTGCGCGAGCCTCCTCCGACTCCGCGGTCACGCCGCCCCAGGCGCCGTCGAGCTGCCGGGGCCCGCCCTCTTTCGACAGCGTCTGCAGCGGATGCAGCGAGAAGCGCAGCGCATGCGGTTCGAGGGCAGCGAGCGGGGTGGCGCCGGACACGTGTGCGACCCACGGCCCGGGCTCGATCGAGCGCGCAACCTCGGCGATCGCGCGGTCGGGGACGCAAAGGAGGCGCAGCTCTCCGTTGTCGCCCAGGCGGACTCCGCGCTCGCGCAGTCGCGCGGCGATGGTGGTGCCGGCGCGCCCGGCGCCGATGACCGTGATCTCGTCGAACATGTCGTGCTCCAGTCCCTTGCGGGTACCGGGCACCCGGAAGCGTACCGTCCGCGGCGCCCGTCACGATGCCCGGGCTAGGATCTGTCCGATGCCGATTTATGACTACGTCTGTATGAGCTGCGAGTGCCACTTCGAGGAGCTGGTTGGGATGTCCGACCCGGATCCAGCCTGCCCTGATTGCGGCAAGGCGAAGGTGGCGAAGCAGTTCAGCACGTCGTTCGCGGCGCACGGCACCTCCGGACAGCCCAGCTTCGGTGGTGGCGGCTGTTGCGGCGGTAGCTGTGGGTGCTGCTGAGCTTCTCGCCTACCGCGACGCGGTCGCGGACTGCACGAAGTGCGCGCTCTCGCAGGGGCGCACGCAGGTCGTGTTCGGCGCGGGCTCGCCGAGCGCCGATCTGATGTTCGTCGGCGAGGCACCGGGGTTCCACGAGGACAAGCAGGGCGTGCCGTTCGTCGGCGCCGCCGGCCAGCTGCTCACGCGGCTGCTCGCCGAGATCGGGATTGCGCGTGAGGACGTCTACATCAACAACGTGCTCATGTGCCGCCCTCCGGGAAACCGCGATCCGCAGCCCGACGAGATCCAGTCGTGCGAGCCGCACCTCTGGAAGAAGATCGAGCTGATCCAGCCGAAGCTGATCTGCACACTCGGCAACTTCGCGACGAAGCTCCTATCAGGCCGGCCCGCCGGGATCACGCAGGTGCACGGGCGGCCGCAGGATGTCGTGCTCGGCGGCAACGAGGTAACGCTCTACCCGATCTTCCATCCGGCCGCGGCGCTCTACACGCCGCGCATGCTCGCCGTGCTCCAAGAGGACTTTGTGCGGATCCCGGAGCTCCTGGGCCGGGCTGTCGCACCGCCCCCGCCTGACCCTGAGCCTGAGCCGGTGGCGGCGCAGCCCGAGCAGCTCGGGCTGTTCTGAACCGGTGCCAGGCACGCGTGCCTGGCACCTTGTTGACGTCGATGGAGACGATCACGGGCTCACCGGCCGAGACCGAAGCGCTGGCCGCGCGGCTTGCCGCGCGCCTGAGCCCCGGCGACGTCGTCACGATCTCGGGCGAGCTCGGCGCCGGGAAGACGACGTTTGTCCGAGGCGCGGCGCGGGCGCTCGGCGTGACCGGGCCGGTCTCCAGCCCGACCTTCACGATCGGCCATCGGTACGAGGCCCCGACGCCGGTCGCCCACCTCGATCTCTACCGGATCGCCGGGCTCGACCCGGAGGAGTGGGGTGACCTGGAGCCGTACTTCGACGGCACGGTCGCCTTCGTCGAGTGGCCCGAGCACGGCGGTGACTGGCTGCCGGAAGCGCGCGCCGTCGTTACTCTCGGGCACGTCGACGAGTCGCACCGGAGCGTGAGGATCGACAGTGATCTTGGCCTTTGACACCGCCACGTCGTTCGGCGCAGTCTGCGGCGTCTCCACGGGCGCGCGCGAGCGTGCCGCCCGGGCGGGTGACGTCCTCGTTGCGATCGACCGCCTTGTCGGCGATCCGGCGGCCATCGAGGGCATCGTCGTCGGGCGCGGGCCGGGCAGCTTCACGAGCATCCGCATCGGGCTCGCCGTTGCGCGCGCCCTATCGCTCGCACTCGATGTTCAGGTGGCGGGCGTGTCGACGCTCGACGCGTTCCGTGAGGGTCTGCCCGTGATCGATGCGCGGCGCAGCGAGGTGTTCGCGCCCGGGCCGACGGTCTGCCGCCCGGAGCAGCTCGATGTCGCCGGCAAGACGCTCGTCGGGGATGGTGCAGTTCGGTACCGCGACGTGTTCGAGTCGGCGGGAGCGGACGTTCCTCCCGACGACGATCCGCGCCACCTCCCGGATCCCCTGCTGTTGCTCGAGCGCGCCGGCGCCTTCGGCGATGCTGCGCTCGTGGTACCGCTGTACGTCCGCGAGCCCGACGCGAAGCCGCAAGCATGACTGCCGTTGCCCTCTATATCCGTGCGCTCGAGCTCGGAGATCTCAGCGATATCGAGGAGATCGAGCAGCGCGCGTATCCGACGCCGTGGTCGCGCTCGATGTTCGCGTCCGAGCTCGCGAAGCCCACGTCCATCTGTCTCGGCGCGTTCGAGGGGGACGAGCTTGTCGGCTACGTCATCAACTCGCGCTACGTCGACGCGTGGCACATCATGAACGTGGCGGTCGTGCCCGAGCGGCAGCGCCGCGGCATCGCGACCGCACTCCTCGACCGGCTGTTCGAGCTGACCCGCCACGACGAGCGTCGCGGCTTCACGCTCGAGGTGCGTGTCTCCAACGACGCGGCGATCCGCCTCTACGAGGAGCTCGGCTTCGAGGGGCGCGGCATCCGCCGCGGGTACTACACGGACAACCGGGAGGACGCACTCATCATGTGGCGCGAGCCTCGATCCACCGGGTGATCCTCGGGATCGAAACCAGCTGCGACGAGACTGCCGCCGCGGTCGTCAGCTGGGACGGCGAGATCGTGTCGAACGTCGTTGCTTCCCAAGCAGACCTTCACGCGCGATTTGGCGGCGTCGTGCCGGAGGTCGCGTCCCGTCGGCATCTGGAGCTCATTGCGCCGGTGATCACGGAGGCGATCGACGGCCATTCGGTCGAAGCGGTTGCCGTCACGAACCGGCCCGGCCTGATCGGCGCGCTCCTCGTCGGCGTCTCCGCGGCAAAGGCCCTCGCCTGGGCGCGCCGGCTGCAGCTCGTCCCTGTCAATCATCTCCACGGGCACGTCGCCTCGCTCTACCTGAAGCCGCTGGATCTCGAGCCGCCGTTCACGTGCCTGCTCGCGAGCGGCGGTCACACGATGCTGCTCGACGTGCGCGAGCGCGGCGGCTACGACGTTCTCGGGACGACCCTCGACGACGCCGCCGGGGAGGCGTTCGACAAAGGCGCGCGCCTGCTCGGGCTCGGCTATCCAGGCGGGCGTGAGCTCGACCTGCTCGCGCGGGAGGGGGACCCGGCGGCGTACGACTTCCCGGTCGCGCGCGTCCCCGGGCTCGACTTCTCGTTCTCCGGGCTCAAGACCGCGCTGCTCTACGCTGTGCGGAAGCTGAGCGGCGACGAGCTCGCCGCGCGCCGCGCCGATCTGGCCGCGAGCTACCAGCGGGCGATCGTGCGTGCCCTCGTGGAGCGAATCGAAGCGACGGGAGCCGACCGAATCGCGGTGGTCGGCGGTGTCGCCGCGAACTCCGAACTGCGCGCATCGCTCCCGGGCGCCGCGCTCGCGCCCCTGCCGCTGTGCACCGACAACGCGGCGATGATCGCCTCCGCGGCGAGATACACGGATCCCGTCCCGTACCCCGAGTACCTTTCGCTCGATGCGCGTCCTACCGCGTAGCGTCGCCATCCTCGCGCTGGCTGGGATCGCGGTTGCGTTCGGGGTGATCGCTGCTTCGCCGGGCGGCGGCGGGACGGTCGCCGCCTCGTCGGCCGGCAGCTGGCGCGGTCTTGTCGGCGAGCCGCGCGGGGAAGTCCCGACCGGCTCGCGGATGATCGTCGTGCTCTCGACGCCGTCGGTCGGGCAGAAGCTCGCGAAGGTGCGCTACGCGACCGAGGCGCAGGAGCGGGCGTGGTGGGCGAGCGCGATCGCCTCACAGAAGCAGGTGCTGCTCAAGCTCGCTGCACTCGGGATCAACGTTTCCCCGGACTACAGCTTCTACCGCGTGCTCAACGGCTTCTCCGCCGCGCTCGATCCGCGCGCGGTGTCGTTGCTGGAGCAGATGCCGGAGGTCTCGGGGATCTACCCGGTGCGAGCGACGTTCCCGGCGTCGGTCTCCGCATCGCAGCTCCAGTCGCATGCGTACGGAGCCGGCAGTGGCCATCGCCCCGACGTCGGCGTCCCCGGCTTCGACGGTCACGGCGTCACGATCGCGCTCCTCGACACCGGGGTCGAGGCGTCGCACCCATACCTGCACGGACGCGTGCTCCCCGGCATCAACGTGCTCGACAACGACGGCGACACAACCGCGCGCGCGAATCCCGAGGACGGCTCGCAGCTCGAGCAGCACGGGACGGAGCTGGCCGGCATCGTCGTCGGCTCGAACGGCCCGGGCGACCTGCGCGGCGTCGCGCCCCAGGCAAGCATTCTCCCGATCCGCGTCGCGGGCTGGCAAGCGGCAGCCGACGGCCGCGAGCTCGTCTACGGCCGAAGCGACCAGCTGATCGCCGGGCTCGACCGTGCGGTCGACCCGAACGGCGACGGTGACGAGCACGATGCGGTGCGCGTCGCGCTGGTCGGCGTCGCCGAGCCGTACGCGGCGTTCACCGACGGCCCGGAAGCGCAGGCCGTGCAAGGTGCGCTCGACCTGAACACCCTCGTCGTCACGCCTGCGGGCAACGACGGCGGTGCCGGCCCCGCGTTCGGCTCGGTCGCCGGCCCTGCCGGCGCCACTGGCGCCCTCGCCGTCGCGGCGACGGACGGGCGGGTGCAGCAGCCGCAGGTCCGCGTCGTCCTCCGCCGCGGTCTCGACGTGATCTTCGACCAGCGGGTGCCCTTGCTCGGCGCCGCAGCCCCATCGCGCGCCTCGAACCTGCGCGTCGTCACGCCGCGAGCGACTGCAGGCGTCCCCGGCGCGGCGCCGATCGACTTCTTCGGCCGGAGCGGCTTGAGCCTCGTTGCCGGCAAGGCGGTCGTGCTCCCGGCCGGCGACGACCCGGAGACGACCGTCGTGTCGGCCTCGCGCGCAGGCGCGGCTGCCGTCCTTCTCTACGGAGCCTCGCTGCCCGCGGGCTCGCTCCGGCTGTCGGAGGATGCGACCGCGCCTGCCGCCCTCATTCCATCCGCCGCGGCGGTCGAACTGCTCGCCGCGCAGCGAGCCGGGCTCGACGTCGGCATCTCGGTCGGCGCCGTCCATTCGCCGACGAACACCGGCCAGGGCATCGTCGCGAGCTTCTCATCACAAGGGCTCGCGTATGACGGTTCGCTGAAGCCGAACATCGCTGCCCCCGGCGTCGCGATCGCCACCTCCGAGCCGGGGTCGGCAGCCGATCAGTCGCCGCTGTACGGCACCGTCAACGGAACGAGCGCCGCCGCCGCGACCGTCGCGGGCGCCGCTGCGCTGCTTGCGCAGATGCGACCCGACCTGGACGGCGAAGGCCTTGCCGGCCTGCTCGCCGGCTACGCACAGCGCGGGCGCGGCGAGCCGACTGCGGTCGGCGGCGGCCTGCTTCGCCTCGGCGCGTCGGCGGTCGGCGAGCTCGCGTCGACGCCGACCTCCCTCGGCTTCGGGATCTGGGAGGGATCGCACTGGCACGCGACGCGCTTCCTCACGATCCGCAACGTCTCGAGCCGCCGGCTCGAGGTGTCCGCGAAGGCGATCGCCGGCGGCGACTCCGAGGCGCTGAAGTTCAAGATCACGCCCAAGGACTTCATCGTGCGCGCGGGGCACGCCCGGCGGGTCAAGGTGACCGTGCGGGCGCCTGCCGCCGCAGAGTCCCGGCTGGTGACCGGCACGATCGACCTGCGTGCCGCCGATCACACGATGCACGTGCCGTGGGCGATGCTCTTCCGCGGCGACACGGCGAACCTGCTCGGGAGCGCGACGATCAGCGCAAAGTCGTTCGCTCCCTCCGATACCGACCCGGCAATCCTGAGCGTGCAGGCCGGCGCGCTCGTCCGAGACGGCGGGCTCCAGATCGAGCCGGTGCGGCGCCTCGACATCCTGCTCTACAGCGGCTCGGGGAAGTTCCTCGGCGTGATGGCGCGCCTGCGCGACCTCCTGCCCGGGAGCTACAGCTTCGGCATCACCGGCCGCGGCCCGACGAGCACACGCCTCGCGCCTGGGGCGTACGAATTGCGGCTTGCGGCCTGGCCGACGCTCCCGCTCGACGCGAAACCGCAGCGCCTGCAGGTCTCCTTCCAACTGGAGTAGAGTGCCGCCGCCGATGGCGACTGCGGCACCTGAATCGCATCTCCGCGAGAACCCGTTCGGGATCGCTCAGCAGCAGCTCGAGAACGTCGCTCGCACGTTCGGCATCGACGACCGGCTCGTCGAGGTCCTGTCGCAATGCAAGAAGGCGGTCGAGGTCTCGATCCCGACGTCGATGGACGACGGCTCGGTGCGCGCGTTCACCGGCTACCGCGTCACGCACAACGTCTCGCGCGGCCCGTCGAAGGGCGGCATCCGCTACCACCCGGACGTCACGCTCGACGAGGTCAAGGCGCTCGCGATGTGGATGACCTGGAAGTGCGCGCTCATGGGCCTGCCGTTCGGTGGTGCGAAGGGTGGTGTCGTGTGCGATCCGAAGGAGATGTCACGCGGCGAGCTCGAGCGCATGACGCGCCGGTTCACGTCGGAGATCATCAACGAGATCGGCCCGGAGAAAGACATTCCGGCGCCGGACGTCGGCACGAACGCCGCGACGATGGCGTGGATGTTCGACACGTTCTCGATGAACAAGGGGCACTCGGTGCTCGGTGTCGTCACCGGTAAGCCGTTGACGATCGGCGGCTCGCTCGGCCGCGAGGAGGCGACGGCGCGCGGAGCGTCGTTCTCGCTCTCGGCGGCCCTCGACAAGCAGGGCCGCAGCATGGAAGGGCTGAGCGTGGCGGTGCAGGGTTTCGGCAACGTGGGCTCCTTCTTCGCGAAGTTCGTCGCCGAGCTCGGCGCGAACGTCGTCGCGATCTCGGACTCGAGCGGCGGGCTCTACAACGCGAACGGCATCGACATTGCCGCTGCCTTCGCACACAAGCGTGACGGCGGTGCACTCGTGGAGCTCAAAGGCGGCGATCGCATCACCAACGACGACTTGATCACGGTCGACTGCGATGTGCTCGCCCCGTGCGCGCTCGAGCAGGTCGTGTCCGAGACCAACGCCGACGCCGTCAAGGCGAAGGTGATCGTCGAGGGTGCGAACGGTCCGCTGACGCCCGCAGCGGACGACATCCTCGAGGCGAACGGGGCGTTGATCCTTCCCGACGTGCTCGCGAACGCCGGCGGTGTCGTCGTGTCGTACTTCGAATGGGTGCAGGGCCTGCAGGAGTACTTCTGGAAGGAAGACGAAGTGAACGCACGGCTGAACGAGATCGTCAAGCGGGCGTTCGAGGAGACGTGGTCGACGCGCGCCGATCGCTCGACGTCGATGCGCCTGGCCGCGTACGGCCTGGCCGTCCAGCGTGTCGCCGAGGCCACGGTCACGCGTGGCCTCTATCCCTAGGCTCAGGCTCTACCACGCGCAGGGGTGCCACCTCTGCGACCGCGCGCGGGACGTCCTCGACCGTGTCGGCGCGCCCTACGAGAGCGTCGACATCACCGGCGACGATGCGCTCGAGGCGCGCTACCGTGAGTGGCTGCCGGTGGTCGAGATCGACGGCGCCCGCGCATTCGTCTACTACGTGGACGAGGCTGCGCTGCGCCGAAAGCTGTCACGAACGTAAGGGCTTGTGACAACCGAACGGGCGTTGCCGAGCCTTCGGCACAATGACTTCGTGATGTTGCAAGGCAATGGCGGGACCGGGCTCTCGGATCGTCTCACCGTCGGGGTGGCGGCGCGTCTGTCGCGCTACCTCCAGGTCCTCAGTCAGGCCCAGAAGATGGGCAAGGAGCGCATCTCCTCGCAGGAGATCGCCGACTACACGAACATCAACGCGACGCAGATCCGGCGCGACCTCTCGAACTTCGGGAAGTTCGGCAAGCGTGGCGTCGGCTACTCGATTGATTCGCTGCTGTCCGAGATCCGCAAGATCCTCCGGACGCAGGGGCAGCACAACATCGCGCTCGTCGGCGCCGGTCGCCTCGGCCAGGCGATCACGAGCTCGCCGATCTTCGCGGAGCACGGCATCAACATCGCCGCGGTGTTCGACTCGAGCCCGGCTGTGATCGGCTCCGACGTCGGTGGGATCGTGGTCGAGGACGAGCGTCGGCTGAAGGACGCCGTGCGCGACAAGAACATCGTCGTCGGTGTTCTGGCCGTGCCGGCCACGGCCGCCCAGAAGGTGGCGGACGATCTCGTCGACGCGGGCGTGCGCATCATCTTCAACTACTCGGAAGCGCTCCTCAACGTCCCGGGTGAGGTCACGGTGCACACCTCGAACCCCGCAGTCGAGCTGCTGCACGCGCTCTACTTCCACCTCGCCTAGCGACTGTCGCCGCCGTGCGGATCGTCCTCTGGCACGGCTATCTGCTCGGGGGGACGGGCTCGAACGTGTACACGCGTGCGCTCGCGCGCGAATGGAGCCGCGCGGGCCACGACGTCGTCGTCGTCTGCCAGGAACGTCATCCCGACCGCTACGACCTCGGCGGCGCCGGGGTCGTCGTCCCCGCGCTGCCCGACCGGCTGCTGCCGGTGTTCGTGCTCGACGAGTACGAGTGCCTCGAGGCACGCCTGCTGCGGGACTTCACACGCGCGCAGCGCGAGGCGTACGTCGACGCGAACGCGCGCGCCGTGCGGGAGCTGCTGCCGGCCGGCCTCGTCTTCACGAACCACGTGCTGCTCGGCGGCCCGGTCGGTGCCGCATGCGGGGCGCGCTGGTGCGTGAAGGCGCACGGGTCGGAGCTCGAGTACGCGATGCGCGGCGATGCGGAGCTTGCCGCGTGGGGGGCTGAGTCGCTGCGCAGCGCCGACGCGGTCTACGTCGGCTCGGAGCACATTCGGCGCGTGCTCGAGGAGGTCGTCGGCCACGTCGACCGCGTTCATCAGGTGCCGCCCGGCGTCGACATCGACGAGTTCAGGCCCGAGGACCGCGCGTCGGCGCTGCAGGCCCTCTTGGCGGAGGCGCGCGCCGATCCGCAGGACGGCGACGAGCGACATCCGGATCCCGGCAACGCGGCGCGCTTTGCGCGCTTCTTCGCGAGCGACGAGCCGACCGTCCTCTACTTCGGCAAGCTGATCGAGAACAAGGGCGTGCAGGTGCTCCTCGAGGCGCTGCGCGGCCTCGACACGCGTGCGGTCGTCGTCGGCTTCGGCGACTACCGCGCCGAGCTCGAAGCGCTGGCGCCGCCCGGGACGCTCTTCACCGGCGCGCTCGAGCACCGCCATCTCGTCCACCTGCTCCCGCTCTGCGACGTCAGCGTCGTGCCGTCGATCTTCCCCGAGGCGTTCGGGATGGTGGCGGCCGAAGCGGCTGCGGCAGGCGTCGTCCCGGTCGTCGCTGCGCACTCCGGCCTTGCAGAGGTCGGCGCCGGCATCGCCGCCGAGCTTCCGCCGGGTTGGGCCCACGTTGTCACGTTCCCGACCGGCGATGCCGATGCCTTGCGCGAGCGGCTGCGGGAGCTGCTCGCGCTGCCGCGCGCCGAACGCGAAGCGCTCGGCGTCGCGGCGCGGCGCGCGGTCGAGCAGAACTGGAGCTGGCGGCGCATCGCGGAGCGCCTGCTCAGCAGCGGACGATGAGCTTCGTGTGTGCGCCGGCCGCGTCGACGCGCCACAGCGAGGTGCACGCCGTCGG
>Ga0207657_10001149_pt1 | contig 28146 bp, 24 predicted proteins | sample KBSC33metaG_FD_184316 | JGI IMG/M metagenome (GOLD analysis project Ga0207657, IMG submission 184316) | Corn rhizosphere microbial communities from Kellogg Biological Station, Michigan, USA - KBS C3-3 metaG (SPAdes) (version 2) | ecosystem: Host-associated > Plants > Roots > Rhizosphere > Soil ...
GAACGTCCCCCCACGCTCGCTCCGCTCGCTGCCCCCCGGGGGGCGGATCAGTCGGTCGGGGCGGCCCTTCCCGACTGAAATGGAAACCACCCGCACGCTCCGCGATGTGTCGTGTGCCGACGACTACGACCCCGATTCGCTGCCGGTCGATCGTGCCCGCACGCTGATCCGCGAATTCCTGTCGCCCGTGAGCGCGGTCGAGCGCGTGCACATCCGTGCGGCGCTCGACCGCGTCCTCGCCGACGACGTCGAATCGCCGCTCGACGTTCCCGGTCATGACAATTCGGCGATGGACGGATGGGCGGTGCGCTTCGCCGACCTCGACAGCCAAGCGGAAACGAACCTGCGCCGCATCGGCGAGTCGTTCGCCGGCAAGCCATTCGCCGGGGAACTGCACGCCGGTGATGCGGTGCGCATCTTCACCGGTGCGGTGATGCCACGCGGCGCCGACACGGTGGTGATGCAGGAGCGCGCGCGCGAAACGCCGCAGGGCGTTGCGATCGCACCGGGCGCCGTGACGAAGGCCGGACAGAACCGTCGCTTCGCGGGCGAGGACCTCAAGCGCGGGAGCGTCGTATTCCGCAAGGGACAGCCGGTCCGGCCGGCCGAGCTCGGCATGCTCGCGTCACTCGGCATCGGTGAAGTGAGTGTGTACCGGCGCCTGCGCGTTGCGTTCTTCTCCACCGGCGACGAGCTGCGCTCGGTCGGCCAGCCGCTTGCGGCCGGCGAGATCTACGACAGCAACCGGTACACGCTTCACGGAATGCTGAAGCGCCTGAATTGCGAGATGCTCGACATGGGCGTGGTCCCCGACGTGCCCGAATTGCTCGAAAAGGCGTTTGCGAGTGCCGCCGCGTCGGCCGATGTCGTAATCACCTCGGGCGGCGTTTCGGTCGGCGAGGCCGATTATGTGAAGGGACTGCTCGACCGGCTCGGCGAGGTGCTGTTCTGGAAGATCGCGATGAAGCCGGGCCGGCCGCTGGCGTACGGCCGCATCGGCGGCGCGCATTTCTTCGGCCTGCCGGGCAACCCGGTGTCGGTGATGGTCACGTTCTACGAATTCGTCCGCGACGCGCTGCTCGTCCTGCAGGGGCGTGCCGACGTTGCGCCGGTGCCGATGTTCAAGGCGCGGCTAGCGGCACCCATCAGGAAGATGCCGGGACGAACCGAGTTCCAGCGCGCGGTGCTCACGCCCGGCGATGTCGGTGGCTGGCAGGTTCGCACCACCGGCGATCAGGGATCGGGCATCCTGTCGTCGATGTCGCGCGCGAACTGCTTCGTGGTGCTGCCTGCCGACACCGGCAACCTCGACGCCGGCGCCGAGGTCGACGTGCAATGGCTCGAGGGGCTGATATGAGCGCCGCCGAGCCGCCTCAAGGCGCGAATTGCGCCCCCTTCGGGGGCAGCGAAGCGGCGAAGCCGCAAGCGTGGGGGCTGATATGAGCGCCGCGGAGCTGCCTCAAGGCGCGAATTGCGCCCCGTCCGGGGGCAGCGCCGCGGCGAAGCCGCAAGCGTGGAGGGACCAAATGACGCTTCAGCCGCCCCGGCCGCTTCAGTAGTAGCGCGTCACGCTACCACGGTCGAGCGCGTCGATGCGCCGCTCGAGGTCGTACACGTCGTGCGCGCCGGCAAGGTAGTCTTCCTGCGCCTTCTGCTGCTGGCGCCAGAACCACGCATCGAGCCGATCGAGGAGGCCGCGCTTTTGCACCTCGGCGCGCGCCGTCGTCCGACGACCCGTGTGCCGCGTGTTGCGCGGACCGCCGCCGAAGCCGGCCAGTGCGGCGCGGACCAGCGAGGAAACGTCCCCCACGAAGCTGTTGCTGAAGTACAGTTCGGCCGCGCCCGGCGATGAAATTTCGTAAGTACGCATAGCTTTCTCCATGCCCTTGTGGGGCTCGAGTGACTTGTCGTGCAGCCTGTTGCGCTGCACAATGACAATGTAGAGCCCGTTCGCGGTTTGATCAAATCATAGTTTCGGATCATGTACATAAGTGAACTTGATCGGCCATTCGATCCATATTGCACGGCGTCATGACCGCCGTCGCATGACCATGGAGCTCTACCAGCTGCGCAGCTTCGCGGCGGTGGCCGAGCTCGGCCACCTGACCCGCGCCGCCGAACGGCTGCATGTCAGCCAGCCGGCGGTCTCGGCGCAGATCAAGGCACTCGAGGACGAGCTGGCGGTGATCCTGTTCGAGCGCGGCGCCGCGGGCATGACGCTCACGGCGGCCGGCCGTGAGCTGCTGCCGGAAGCGCTTCGCGTGATATCGGCGGCGCACAGCTTGCGCAGTCACGCGCTGGCGCTGCACGGCGAGATCGGGGGCCGGGTCCAGCTTGGCAGCGTCGCCGACCCGGGCCTCACGCGAATCGCCGACGTTCTGCGGCATGCGGTCGCCCGCTTTCCGCTGCTGGAGATCGATGTGCACCAGGAGATTTCGGGCGTCGCCTTCGGCAAGGTCCGCGACGGCGAGCTCGACACGTCGTTCTATTTCGGCAACGCCATCCACCCGGCCGTCGCGTCGATGCCGTTGCGCTCCCTCGCGTTCTGTATCGTGATTCCGGCGGCATGGGCCGAGCGGCTGGCAGGTGCTTCGTGGGAAACGCTCGCCGCGGAACCGTGGATCATGACGCCCCCGGTGAGCACGCATTACGCGCTAGCCACCGACCTTTTCGCCGCGCATGGCATCGCGCCGTCGCGGCGCGTGGAAGCCGACCACGAGGCGGTCGTGAATTCGCTCGTCGCGGCCGGACTCGGCGTCGCGCTGATGCGCCAGGACCTCGCCGAGCACGCGGGCGAAACGATCGCGATCTGGGGCGACACGCGTATCGTCACGTCGCTCGCTTTTCTGTATCGCCGCGAGCGTGAGGAAGATCCTCCGATCCGCGCGCTGCGCGAGGTCGTGCGCGCTGTATGGAAAGTGCCCGCCGATACGACCAAGTGACGTGAGCGCCGCCCGCCCGGAACGATCGCGCGCGACCGGGCGTCCAATCCACCGACCGACAAGACGGAGTGTTCAATGAATCGCCGCCTCCTGCTGCAAGCCTTTGCCGCCGCGCTCGTGATGCGCGCCGGCATCGCTCCCGCCCAGTTCTCGACCAAGGCCGCGTCGAAGGCAGCGAGCGTCGACGACCTGCAACGGCACTGGAAGCTGCTGCTGGCGAGCGACGCCAAGGTCGCCACGAGCACCACGCCGATCGTCAAGTCCGACGACGAATGGCGCAAGAGCCTCGATCCCGCCGCTTACGACGTGCTGCGTCACGAGGGCACCGAGCGGCCGTTCACCAGCCCGTTGAACGACGAGCACCGGCCGGGCGTGTTCGTGTGCGCCGGCTGCGCGCTGCCGCTCTTCACGTCGGCGATGAAGTTCGACAGCGGTACCGGATGGCCGAGCTACTTCACGACGATCCCCGGCGTCTTCGCGACGACGACCGACCACAAGCTGATCCTGGCGCGCACCGAGTATCACTGCGTCAAGTGCGGCGGCCACCACGGGCACATCTTCGACGACGGTCCCGCACCCACGGGCCTGCGCTACTGCAACAACGGCGTCGCGCTGCGCTTCATCCCCGCGCAGGTGTGACGCAAGCGTGGGTCGATGGTGGCGCCATCGACCCACCGATGGTTGCGCTTGAAGGCGTCGCGAAGGCGTTCACGGGCCCGTCGCCGCGGGAGGTTTTCCGCGACCTTTCGCTGACCCTCGCCCGCGGCGAATACGTTGCCATCGTCGGCGCGTCGGGCGTCGGCAAATCGACGCTGCTCAACATCATTGCCGGCCTCGAGCCGGTCGATGCGGGCCGCGTGATCATCGACGGCGTCGATTGCGCGCTTCTCGACGACGAGGCGCGGACGACGTTTCGCCGCGACAGGATGGGCTTCGTGTTCCAGGCGTTCCACGTGCTGCCGTACCTGTCGGTGGCCGCGAACGTCGGGCTGCCCCTCGCGCTGCAGGGAACGGCCGGCACGCTCGCCGATGGGCGCGTGGACGCGGTGCTGCGCGCCGTCGGTCTCGACGGCCGGGAAGCGAGCTCCCCGCGCGAGCTCTCCGGCGGCGAGTTGCAACGCGTGGCGATCGCGCGCGCACTCGTGCACCGGCCGTCGCTCGTGCTCGCCGACGAGCCCACCGGCAACCTCGATCCGCAGACCGCGCGGCAGGTGATCGCGTTGCTGCGCGACACGGTGAAGCAAAGCGGTGCGGCGGCCGTGCTCGCGACGCATTCGCGCGCGGTCGCCGCGTCGGCCGATCGCGTGTACCGCCTTGAACGCGACGGGCTGCACGCGGCATCCGCGGCAGACATCGAATGAATCCGGCCGCGGAGCGCGCCGTGGCACGCGCGGTGTTCGGCGGCATTGGCGACGCGCTCAGGGGCCGCACGCTCCTGGCCGTCGTCGCAATCGCATTCGGTGTCGCACTCGGGCTCGCGGTCGAGCTCGTCAATCACGCGGCGGTGACCGAACTCACCGCCGGGCTCGCGCTTTTGTCCGGCAACGCCGATCTCGAAGTGCGCGGCCCGCGCAACGGATTCGACGAAATGCTGTACCCGGTGCTCGCGCGCGACGCCGACGTGGCGGTTGCGAGTCCCGTCGTCGAAATCGACGCCACACTGCGCGATCGCAGCGAGCCGCTGTCCATCCTGGGCGTCGACGTTTTTCGCGCGGCGGCGATCAATCCGTCGCTCGTGGCAATCGCGGGCGAGACGCCGGCGCCGGGGAGTCAGGATCATGCCGATCGGCTCGACACGCTGCGCAGCGATACGCTGTTTCCGAGCGCGGCGGCGGCGCGATGGCTTCGCGTTGGCATCGGTGACAGTGTCGTCGTCCAGGCGGGTCTGCACGACATCGCGCTGCGCGTCGCCGGCCACGCGGGTACCGATCCTTCGGCGCGCTACGCGGTGATGGACATCGCGGCCGTGCAGGACCGCTTCGGGCACGAGGGGCGGCTCACGCGCATCGACCTTCGTCTGCGCCCGGGTGCCGACGCCGCGGCAGTGCAGCGCCGGCTGCAGGCGCTGCTGCCGTCCGGCGTCGCCATTGCGCCGCCGTCGGCGCGCGCCGCGGCGACGACGCGCTTTTCGCGCGCGTACCGGGTGAATCTCGACGTGCTCGCGCTGGTCGCGCTATTCACGGGCGCCATGCTCGTTTACGCCACGCAGACGCTGGCAACGGTGCGCCGGCGCCCGCAGTTCGCGCTGCTGCGCACGCTCGGGCTGTCGCGCCGGCGGCTGGTGGCGTGGGTCATGGGCGAAGCGGCGCTTCTCGGCGCGGCCGGCGCCGCACTGGGTCTCGTCGCCGGTTACTTGATTGCGCGATTCGCGCTCCTACGCTTCGGGCCCGACCTCGGTGCCGGATTCTTCCGCGGCCGCGCCGTCACGCCTTCGGTGGAACCGCTGGCGCTGCTGGCGTTCGCGCTGCTCGGCATCGCGTCGGCGGTGCTCGCGAGCCTGTTGCCGGCGCGCGAGGCAGCGCGTGCCGCCCCTGCGGCGGCGCTGAAGGCCGTCGACGCCGACGTGCTCGTCCCGGCGACGGCAAGCGTGCTTGCATGGACGCTGATTGCGGCCGGCATCGCCGCGACCTTCGCTCCGCCGGTCGCCGATCTGCCGATATTTGGCTATGTGGCGATTGCGCTGATCCTGACCGGCGGCATCCTGGCCATCCCCGCGCTGGCGCAGGCGGGATTGTCGTGCTTGCCGGCGCCGCACGCGCTGCAGTTTTCGCTGGCGCTCGCGCACCTCCGCGCGACGCCCGGACGCTTCGCCGCAACGCTCGCGGCCGTCGTCGCCAGCGTCGCGCTGATGGTGTCGATGGCGATCATGGTGACATCGTTTCGCCAGTCGCTCGACGACTGGCTCGGCGTCGTGCTGCCGGCCGATCTTTATGTGCGCAGCGGCGGCGGCAGCGCGTTCCTGTCTGCTGCCGATCAGCAGGCCATCGCCCACGTGCACGGCGTCGCCCGCGCCGAGTTCATGCGCGTGACCTCGGTCAACGCCGATCCCGCGCGGCCGCCGGTCGCGCTGCTCGCGCGCGACATCGACGCGCACGACACCGGCGCGCGACTCGCGCTGGTGAGCGGCGAGGTGACGCCGCGCCCCGATGCCCCACCCCCGCTGTGGATCAGCGAAGCCGTTGCCGACATGCGTCGTCTCGCGCCGGGCAGCGCGATGACGCTGCCGCTGGCCGGCCGCAACGTCGCGTTCACGGTGGCGGGTGTCTTTCGCGACTATGCGCGCCAGCAGGGGGCGATCGTCATCGAACGCACGCGCTATCGTGCACTGACCGGCGACGACGCGGTGAACGAAGCCGCGCTGTGGCTCGCGCCCGGCGCAGCGGCGGCCGACGTGCGCGACGCCATCGAAGCGTATGCGGGCGGCGCGATGCGCCTTCGTGTCGAAACGCCGGCCAGCCTGCGCACGTTGTCGCTCGCGACGTTCGATCGTACCTTCGCGGTCACCTACGCGCTCGAAGCCGCCGCGGTCGTGATCGGGCTCGTCGGGCTGTCGGCGGCGCTCGCCGCGCAGACGCTTGCGCGAAGCCGCGAGTTCGGCATGCTGCGCCACGTCGGCATGACGCGGCGCCAGATTGCCGGGATGCTGGCGATCGAGGGCGCGATGCTCGCGGCGATCGGTGTCGTTGCGGGCCTGGTCCAGGGCTTCGCGATCAGCCTCATCCTGATCCATGTGGTGAACCGGCAATCGTTCCACTGGGGCATGGACCTGCACGTTCCGTCGCTTTCACTCGCGCTGCTGTCCGCCGTGCTGATCACGCTCGCGACGATCGTCGCGGGCGCGAGTGCGGCGCGGGCGACCGGCATCGCGGCGGTGCGCGCGGTGCGCGAGGACTGGTGACATGGGGCGGGATGCGCGCGAGCCGCCGGATCGAGCGCGACGCCGCGTCATGGCGCTCGGCCTCGGGCTCGGGCTCGCACCCATGCGTGCCCGTGCCACGGCCGCCTATCCCGATGTGCAGGCCGGGGCGACGCTCGCTTTCCCGCGCGACGAAGGCGCGCATCCGGCGTATCGGAATGAATGGTGGTACGTGACCGGGTGGCTGCGCGAAGCACAAGGCGCTGACTGCGGCTTTCAGCTCACGTTCTTCCGCAATCGGCCGGGCGTCGCCGAATCGAGCACGAGTCGCTTTGCGCCGAAGCAGTTGCTGTTCGCGCACGCAGCGATCGCCGATCCGAAGCGGCAGCGATTGCGCATCGACCAGCGTGCCGCGCGAGAAGGCTTCGGCCTCGCCGATGCGTCGATCGCGCGAACCGGCGTGCACATCGGCAACTGGTCGCTCGAGCAAAGCGGCGAGCGCTTCGACGCCAAGGTCGACGCGCGCGAATTTGCGTTCGACCTTGCGCTTCGCGCCGGCACGCCGCCGCTTCCGCAGGGCGAGCGCGGCGTGAGCCGCAAGGGACCCGATCCGATCGATGCAAGCTACTACTACAGCCGCCCGCAGCTCGCGGTGACAGGGACGCTCCGTCTCGACGCGCAAGCGCGCAGCGTGGCGGGCATCGCCTGGCTCGATCACGAATGGTCGAGCCGCTATCTGCCGGCGGCCGCGGTGGGCTGGGACTGGACCGGCATCAATTTCGACGACGGGGCCGCGCTGATGGCGTTCCGCATTCGCGACGCATCGGGAAGCGCGCTGTGGGCCGGTGGAGCGTGGCGCGACGCGCACGGCGCGACGCGAATCCTGGCGCGCAACGACGTCGAGTTCGCGGCCCTTCGGCGCTGGCGCTCGCCGCGCACCGGCGCCGATTACCCGATCGCCTTTCGCGTGCGCGCAGGCGACGTGGTGGTCACGCTCGAGCCGCTTTTCGCCGATCAGGAGCTCGATGCGCGGAGCGGGGTCGGCGCGGTGTACTGGGAAGGTGCCGTGCGTGCGAGCGCTGCGGGAAGTGCCGGTCGCGGCTATCTCGAGCTCACCGGTTACGGCGGGGCGCTGCGCATCTGAACGTCTATCGCCTGTCCGCGGCGAACACACCGGGGATGTCGCGCGCGAGCTGCAGCGCGCGCTTCAGCTGCACGGTGCTCTCGACCTCGAGCGTGAACGCCATGCGCGCCTGATGGTGCCGCGTCTGCGTGTTGACGGCGGTGACGTTGATCTTCTCGCGCGACAGCAGCTCCGAGATGTCGCGCAGCAAACCCTGCCGGTCGCTCGCTTCGACGACGATGTCCACCGGGAAGAGCTGCTCGCGCGGCGCGCCCCAGCTCGCTTCGATGAGCCGCTCGGGCTCGCGGCTTTCGATGCGCGCCACGTTGGCGCACGACGCGCGGTGGATCGTGATTCCCTTGCCGCGCGTCACGAAGCCGACGATCGGATCGGGCGGCGCCGGCTTGCAGCAGCGCGCGAGCCCCGTGAGCAGCCGGTCGACGCCGACGACGAGGATGCCGTGGCCGCTGCCGGCGGCGCGGCTTTGCCGCGTGACGACTTCCGGCTCGGAAGGTGCAGCCGGCACGGCGGGTTGTGCGACGGCGGTGATCGCGGCCTGCACCTGGCGGCTGTTGATCTCGTCGCGGGCAAATGCGGCGAAGAACTCGTCGGCGCGCACGTATCCCGCCTTCGCGGCGACGGCATCGAGCTTGAGAGCGCTCTGTCCGAGCCGGGCGAGCTCGCGCTCGACCATCGTGCGGCCCTGCGCGACCGTTGCGTCGTGCTGTTGCGCCTTGAACCACTGGCGCACCTTCGCGCGTGCACGGTGGCTCTGCACGTAGCCGAGATCGGGGTTGAGCCAATCGCGCGACGGTCCGCCCTGCTTCGCCGCGATGATCTCCACCTGCTGGCCGTTCGAAAGCGCGTAGTCGAGCGGGACCATCTGCCCGTCGACGCGCGCGCCGCGACAGCGATGGCCGAGGCTCGTGTGCACCGCGTACGCGAAGTCGATCGGCGTCGCGCCGCGCGGCAGATCGACGACCTTTCCCTGCGGCGTGAGGACGTAGATCGAGTCGGTGAAAAGGCTGCTCTTGAACGCTGCCAGCCAGTCGCCGGTGTCGGCCACCGCATCCTTCCAGTCGAGGATCTGCCGCAGCCATGCGATCTTGTCGTCGAAGCCGGCGTCGCGTCCGCCCGGCCGGACGTCGCCTTCCTTGTAGCGCCAGTGCGCGGCCACCCCATACTCGGAATGGCGATGCATCTCGTGCGTGCGGATCTGCACCTCGAGCGGCTTGCCCTCGGGACCGAGCACGGCGGTGTGCAGCGAACGGTAATTGTTCGCTTTCGGCTTCGCGATGTAGTCGTCGAACTCGCCCGGAAGCGGCGTCCACAGGTGATGCACGAGGCCGAGCGCCGTGTAGCAGTCGCGCACCGAATCGACGAGGATGCGCACGGCGCGGATGTCGTAGAGCGCATCGATGCCGATCTGCTTGCGACGCATCTTGCTCACGATGCTGTAGATATGCTTCGGGCGTCCGGTCACGTCGGCTGCGATGCCTGCGGCGTTGAGCTCGCGCGACAAGGCTTTCGTCACTTCACCGATGTAGCGCTCGCGGTCGAGGCGCCGCTCGTCGAGCAGACGCGCAACGCGCCGGTATTCGCCCGGCTCGAGCGCGCGCAGCGACAGGTCCTCGAGCTCCCACTTGAGCTGCCAGAGGCCGAGCCGATTCGCGAGCGGCGCATAGACGTCGATCACTTCGCGTGCAACCGATGACGCTTCGCCCGATGCTCGCTCCGGCGCCGCTTCGCCCTGGTTCACGAGGTAGCGCATCGCATGTGTGCGCTCGGCGAGCTTGATCAGCACGACGCGGATGTCGTCCACCATCGCGAGCAGCATCTTGCGCAGGTTCTCGGCCTGCGCCGCACGCTGTTGCGGATCGGCGCCCACCGGCGTTGCCTGGACGCTGTTCATCCGCGCGACGCCCTCGACGAGCGCTGCGACCTCGTCGCCGAATGCCGCGACGACGGCCTCACGCTCGTACTGCGCCGTGGACGGCAGCCCGAGCAGAAGTGCCGCGGTCAGCGAGTCGGGATCGAAACGCTGTGCGCCGAGAAGCGTGGCGGCACCCAGCGCGCGCGCCAGCAATGGCTCGCCATCAGCGCCGCGCGCGTCGCCAACGCGCTGCTGCGCCATTTCGAAAGCCGCCACGAAGCGCTCGCGATCGGCGCTCGAATAGATCGAGGAAAGGGAATCGAGCCACGCGCCGACGGCCTGCGGCGTGGCGTGCGTCACGGCGACCATGCGGATTATATTGGGGCGCGACCGGCTTGCGCGGTATCGGCGATGTGCGCGCGCACGATGCTCGCGAAGTCGTCGTCGGCGCGCATGCCGAGCGCGCGTCCTGCGCCGGCGGCGAAGCGCGCCGGCCACGTCGATACGATCCGATCGATCGCCGGATCGTATTCCCAGCGCACGCGCTCGGCGACGGCGTCGCCGGCCACCGTACGCAGCGCGTTCACCATGTCGCCGACCGCGACGCAGAGTCCCGGCACGTTGATCGAACGCGATTGCACGGGCGCCAAGGACCGCCCCGCGCGCGAATCATCGGATGCTGCGCCCCGAGCTGCTCCGGCAAGGCGCTCCGCCGCCACCTCGTGTCCGACGATGAGGTTGTCGATGACCGCGCTCGGGGATTGCAGCCACATGCGCGTCGAAGCAGCAACCGGGCAGTTCGCAACCCTCCCTTCGAGGGGCTCACGGATGATTGAGCTCGCGAACGACGACGCGGCCTTGTTCGGCTTGCCGGGACGCACGACGATCGTCGGCAAGCGCAGCGACCGGCCGTCGATGAAGCCCTTGCGGCTCATGTCGCTCACCAGCAATTCGCCGATCGCCTTTTGCGTGCCGTACGATGATTGCGGCATCAGTGGCGCATCGTCGGGAACGGGATCGGGCAGCGCGCCGCCGAACACCGCAAGCGAGCTCGCGAAGACGAGCTTCGGCGGCGACGCGCACGTGCGGCAGCGCTCGAGCAGATTGCGCGTCGCGTCGACGTTGACGCGCATGCCGACGTCGAAGTCCGCCTCGGCCTGCCCGCTGACGACAGCGGCAAGGTGAAAGACGCTGTCGGTGTCGGGCGTGATGACCGCCTCGACGACGGCGCGGTCGTCGAGGCTGCCGGTCACGCCGCGCACGCGCCGATCGCCCGGTGCAGCGGCCGCGACGACGTCGACCAGCACGAGCTCGCGCACTTCGCGCGCGTTGCCCCGCGCGTCGGTCAGCGAGCCGCGGCGGAGGATTTCATGCGCAAGACGGCTGCCGAGGAAACCCGCTCCGCCGGTGATGACGACGCGCATCGGATCAAAGCCGCTGCCCGGCCGCCGTGGCGATGGCGTGCGCGAGCGATTCGGCGTGAAGGTCGGCCAGGTTTCGCTCGCGCGCCTCCACCATGACGCGCAGCACGGGCTCGGTGCCCGACGGCCGCAGAAGGACGCGGCCGGCGCCGCCGAGCGACGACACCGCCAGGCGCTCCGCGTCGATCACCGCCTCGTTGGTGCGCCAGTCCCAGTCGCGGCGCACCGGAACGTTGATGAGCCGCTGCGGAAACAGCGCGACCGGCGCCGCCGCTTCGGCGAGCGTCGTCTTCTGCTCGATCAGCGCACGCAGCACCGCAAGGGCTGCGATCGTCGCGTCGCCGGTCGTATGCTTGTCGAGGCAGATCATGTGTCCGGAGTTCTCGCCGCCCAGGTGAAAGCCGCGCGCCACCATTTCCTCGAGCACGTAGCGGTCGCCGACGCGGGTGCGCAGCAGCGCGATGCCGGCCTGCGACAGCGCCTGCTCGAAGCCGAGATTGCTCATCAGCGTGCCGACGACGCCGCCGGCGAGCACGCCGCGCCGCTGGTAGTCGCGCGCGATGATGTACAGCAGCTGGTCGCCGTCATAGAGACGCCCGTCGCTGTCGGCCATGATCAGTCGATCGCCGTCACCGTCGAGTGCCACGCCGTAGTCCGCCCCGTGCTTTCGCACCTGCTCGGCGAGATAGGCAGGATGCGTGGCGCCGACCTGCGCGTTGATGTTCGTTCCGTTCGGCTCGTCGGCGACGGCGATCACCTCGGCGCCGAGCTCGTGGAATACCGGCGGTGCCACGTGGTAGCCCGCGCCGTTCGCGCAATCGACGACGATCTTGCAACCCCGAAGATCACGCTCGTTCGGGAACGTGCTCTTGCAGAACTCGATGTAGCGTCCCGGTGCGTCGGCGACGCGGAACGCCTTGCCGAGCTCGGCCGATGGCGCACAGACGAGCGGACGCTCCATCTCGCGCTCGATCGCGAGCTCGACGTCGTCGGGAAGCTTGGCTCCTCCCGCCGAGAAGAACTTGATGCCGTTGTCGTCGAACGGATTGTGCGAGGCGCTGATGACGATGCCGGCCGACAGCCGCAGCGCGCGGGTGAGATACGCGATGGCCGGCGTGGGCAGCGGTCCGCAAAGGTACGTATCGACGCCGGCGGCGGACAGGCCCGCCTCGAGCGTCGCCTCGAGCAGGTAACCGGAGATGCGCGTGTCCTTGCCGATCAGCACCGCGGGCCGTTCGCCGCGCGCGTCGGCCTTGGCGAGCGTGCGCCCCGCAGCCCAGCCGAGCTTCAGGATCACATCGGGGGTGATGGGTGCCTCGCCGACGCGTCCGCGCATGCCGTCGGTGCCGAAATAGCGGCGCTGCCGCCGCGTCTTGTCGCTCATTGTTCCGTCCACGAGTTCGCTTGTGCTCCGGGCCATCGCTCGATCGCGCCCCACGCCGAAAGGGCGTCGACCGTCTCGCGCACGTCGTGCACGCGCAACAGGCGCGCGCCGCGCACCGCCGCCGCCAGCGCCGCCGCAATGCTGCCGGCGAGTCGCGCGTCGACGTCGCGGCCGGTGATCGCGCCGATCATCGACTTGCGCGACACGCCCGCGAGCACCGGAAAGCCCAGCGCGGCGATATCGCCCAGGTTTCGCAACAGGTCGAGATTATGCGCGAGCGACTTGCCGAAGCCAAAGCCGGGATCGACGACGATGCGCGCGGCACCGATCCCGGCGTCGATGCATGCGCTCGCGCGGCGCAGCAGGAACGCGCGCACTTCCTTGACGACGTCGCCGTACGCCGGCGCGCGCTGCATCGTTCGCGGCTCGCCCTGCATGTGCATCAGGCAGACCGCGGCGGCGCTCCCCGCCACGACGTCGATGGCGCCCGGTGCCTGCAGCGCGCGCACGTCGTTGACCATCGAAGCACCCGCGTCGACGGCGGCGCGCATGACGCCGGGCTTCATCGTGTCGACCGAGACGCAGGCGCCTTCGCGCGCGAGTGCGGCGACGATCGGCACCACGCGCGCGAGCTCGTCGCGTTCGTCGACCGGCGTCGCGCCCGGACGTGTCGATTCGCCGCCGACATCGACGATCGCTGCGCCGTCGGCGAGCATCTGGCGCGCATGGGCAAGCGCCGCGTCGACGTCCACGCGCCCGCCGTCGTAGAACGAATCGGCGGTGACGTTGACGATGCCCACGACGCGGGGCGTCGCGAGGTCGATGGCATGCTCACCGGCCTTGAGGATCGTCATCGTGCGATCTTCCCACACTGCCTGAAAAAAAAGAGGTGCACGTCGCCGCGCACCTCTTTCGATGACAATCCCGGGAACCGGGCTCAGGAATCGAGCCGTGACCTCGCCGGATTCGCCGAGGGTGCCGTCCCGCCCATGGTTCCCGGTCCGATCGTCGTTCCGGGCGAAGGCGTCTGCGTCGGCTTCGGCGGCCGCGGCGGCTTCCCGGCAATGATGTCGCCGATCTGATCGGAATCGATCGTTTCGAACTCGAGCAGCGCCTTCGCCATCGCCTCGACCTTCTCGCGGTTGTCCTCGATCAGCTTCCGCGCGAGCGCGTACTGCTGGTCGATGATGCCGCGGATCTCGGCGTCGACATTGCGCATCGTCTCTTCCGACATGTTCACCGTCCGCGTGATCGAGCGGCCGAGGAAGATCTCGTTCTCGTTGTCGCCGTAGACCATCGGACCCATCAGGTCGCTCATGCCGTAGCGCATCACCATGTCGCGCGCCAGTTGCGTGGCCCGCTCGAAGTCGTTCGAGGCGCCGGTGGTCATCTGGTTCATGAACACCTCCTCGGCGATGCGCCCGCCGAACAGCACCGCGATCGTGTTCAGCATGCGGTCCTTGTCCATGCTGTAGCGATCGGACTCGGGGAGCTGCATCGTCACGCCGAGCGCACGTCCGCGCGGGATGATCGTGACCTTGTGCACCGGATCGGTCTTCGGCAGCAGCATCGCGACGAGCGCATGTCCCGACTCGTGGTATGCGGTGTTGCGGCGCTCTTCCTCGGGCATCACCATCGAGCGGCGCTCGGCGCCCATGATGATCTTGTCCTTGGCGCGCTCGAAATCGAGCATGTCGACGAGCCGCTTGTTGCCGCGTGCGGCAAACAGGGCGGCCTCGTTGACGAGGTTCGCGAGATCGGCGCCGGAAAAGCCCGGCGTGCCGCGCGCGATGATGTCGGGCTTGACGTCGGGCGCCATGGGCACCTTGCGCATGTGCACGAGCAGGATCTGCTCGCGTCCGCGGATGTCGGGCAGCGGCACGACCACCTGGCGGTCGAAGCGGCCCGGCCGCAGCAGTGCGGGATCGAGCACGTCGGGACGGTTGGTCGCCGCGATGACGATGACGCCGGCGCTCCCTTCGAAGCCGTCCATTTCGACCAGCAGCTGGTTCAGCGTCTGCTCGCGCTCGTCGTTGCCGCCGCCGAGGCCGGCACCGCGCTGGCGCCCGACCGCGTCGATTTCGTCGATGAACACGATGCAAGGCGCATTCTTCTTCGCCTGCTCGAACATGTCGCGCACGCGGGCGGCACCGACGCCGACGAACATCTCGACGAAGTCGGAGCCCGAGATCGAGAAGAACGGCACCTTGGCTTCGCCGGCGATGGCCTTGGCGAGCAGCGTCTTGCCGGTGCCGGGCGAGCCGACCATCAGCACGCCACGCGGAATGCGGCCGCCGAGCTTCTGGAACTTGGACGGATCGCGCAGGAATTCGACGAGCTCGCCGACCTCTTCCTTCGCCTCGTCGCAGCCCGCGACGTCGGCGAACGTGACCGTATTGTTCGATTCGTCGAGCATGCGCGCCTTGCTCTTGCCGAAGCTGAACGCGCCGCCGCGCCCGCCGCCCTGCATCTGGCGCATGAAGAAGATCCACACGCCGATCAGAAGCAGCATCGGGAACCACGAGATGAAGATCTGCGCGAGGAAGCTCTGCTCTTCCTCGGGGCGCGCCTCGACCTTGACGCCGTCCTTGACGAGATCGCCGACCATCCAGATGTCGCCGGGGCTGTACGTGACGTAGCGCTTCTTGTCGGTGGACACCCATTTGATCGTGCGTCCCTCGACCGAGGCGGATTCGACGCGGCCGCTTCGCGCCTGCTCCATGAAATCGGAATAGGCGACCGTATCCTTGGACGTCTGCCGTGAGTCGAACTGCTTCACGACCGTCAGCACGACGAGCCCGATGACGAGCCAGATTCCGATGTTCTTCAGCAAATTGTTCAAGCAATGCTCCTTGCAGCCGTCGATCGACCCGGGCGGCTGCCTGCCGGGCGCACGCCCCGCGCGCCCGTTGGCAAGCGAAGGTCAGGCGTCATTTTACCGTTGAAAGTGCCGTTACCGCGGACGCTTCGTCGGCGGAAGCGTATCGAAGTTTGTCGCGGCGCAACTTTTCGCGACTTGTCTCCCGAAAGCGACATTTCAGGCGGGGGCCCGCAACCCCTTGCCCACCAGATAATGTTCGCGGCTGCGATCGCGTGACGCCTTCGGCTTGCGCAGATAAGTCTTCGTGAAATGACGCCGGGCCGCCCGCTGGAACGCGTCGAGGCCCGCTCCCTGGAATACCTTGACCACCAGATCGCCGCCGGGTTGCAGATGCGAATGCGCGAAATCCAATGCAAGCTCCGCGAGTCCGATGCTGCGCGCCTGGTCGACGACATCGATGCCCGAAAGGTTGGGTGACATGTCACTGAGCACAAGGTCCACCGGCGCCCCGCGCAGCGCCGATTCGACCGCGGCGAGGCCTTCGTCGCTTTCGAAATCCGCTTCGACGAATTGCACGCCGGCGATACCGTCCATCGGCAACAGGTCCACGGCGACGATTCGCGATTTCGCGCCGAGCGCTTCGCGCAGCACCTGCGACCAGCTGCCCGGCGCGCAGCCGAGGTCGACGACGGTCATCCCGGGGCGGAACAGCCGGTCCCGCTCGGCCAGCTCCTTCAGCTTGAACGCGGCGCGCGAACGGTAGCCGAGGCGGTTGGCTTCGCGCACGTACGGGTCGGTCAGGTGCTCGTGCATCCACGCCTTGCCGAAGCGGTGCTTTTTGCGCGAAGGATTGAGCGGTGAGGTCATGTCGGTGGCGCGGGGACCTGCTCCCGCGCGATCCGGGCCACTATAATCGACCGATGGAACCGCTGCTGCCCGCGTTTCGCCGCGAACTCCGCGCGCGGGCGCATCACCTGCATCCGGTCGTGTCGATCGGCCACCACGGGCTGACGCCGGCCGTGCTGCACGAGGCCGACGTCGCGCTCAGTGCGCACGAGCTCATCAAGGTGCGCGTCTTCGCCGACGAGCGCGACGAGCGCGAAGCGCTGCTCGCACGCCTGTGCGAGACGCTCGATTGCGCACCGGTGCAGCAGATCGGCAAGCTGCTCGTGCTGTGGCGGCCGCGGCCGAAGGAGCCGCAAGCCGCGAACGAGCCGCCGCGAAGGAAACCGGCGCTGCGCGGCAGAACGAACCCGGCGACGCGCAACGATCTGTCGATCGCCGAACCGGCCGCGACCATGCGCCGCCGATCCGCAGCAAGCCCGGGACAGCCGGAGGCTACGGTACGGCGTCGCCGCGCCCCGGCGGGCAAGGCGCCCGCCGGCGTGCCCCGCGCCGCCGCGCCACGGCGCCGGCGCGTGCCGCGCTGACGTCCTGACGGCAGCCGCAGCGCGGGACGCTGCGTCAAAGCTTGTTGGCTACGCGCTTCCAGGTCTCGTCGAGATGACGCGCCACCACCGCCGCGAGCCTCGCCTCGTCGCGCGCTTCGAGCGCGGCGATCATCTCCCGGTGCTCGGCCACCGCGGCGGTCCATCCGCCCGGGTCCTCGTTGCCGATGAAACGGATGCGCTTCATGCGCGCCTGGATCGTTGCGTGCATCGTCGCGAGGAGCGCGTTCCCCGACAGATCGGCAAGCCCTGCATGGATCGCCTGGTTGCGCCAGTAATAGTCGAGCCGGTTGCCCGCCTCGTAGAACGCGATCATTTCATCGTGCGTCCGGCGTAGCGCGGCAATCTGCGCGTCGGTCGCATTGCGGCACGCAAGCCGCGCGGCGAGGGTCTCCAGCGCCCGCAGCACGTCGAGCATTTCCGCGACATCCTTCCCGGTCAGCTTGCGCACGACCGCGCCGCGCCCCTGGACCAGCTCGACCAGGCCTTCGCTGGCCAGGACCTTGAGCGCTTCGCGCAGCGGCGTCCGCGACACGCCGAGCGCCTTCCCGAGCTCGCCCTCGTGAATGCGCGTTCCCGGAGCGAGCTGCCCTTCGACGATCAGCGTGCGCACGCGATCGACCAGCTGGCCGTGAAGCGTCGGCCGGGAAAGCGGCACGATCGGCGACGGCGACTCCCCGGCTCCGGGTAGCGTGCTCATCGCCGGCCTGCCTCGGCGATCATCGCTTGACGCTCCCGCTCGTTGCTGTCAAAGTCCACCTCCCGAAGTGCTGCATGCAGCATTCAGCATACTCGGAATCACCCGACTGCGGTACCTGCCTTGGCCCCTGCGTCCAGAAACAGCCGTCGCCCGGTCGTCGCGCTCGCGATGGGAGATCCCGCGGGCATCAGCCCGGAGCTCACGGCCCGCGTCATCGCGCTGCCCGAGATCCGCGACGCCGCCGATCTCGTCGTCATCGGCGACGCCCGCGTCTTCGCGGCGGGAGCAGAGACAGCGCAGATCCTGCCGGACGTCGAGTTCAGGTCGGCGTTCGACGATGGCGACCTCGGCACGCGCCCGGTTTTCGTCGATCTTGCGCACCTCGATCCCGCCACGATCACGCGTGCAGAAGCGAGCGGCGCCGGCGGTGCGTTCGCGCTCGCGAACTTTCGCACCGCACTCGAGCTCGCCGCGCAGGGCCATGCCGACGCCGTCTGTTTCACGCCGTTCAACAAGGCGGCGATGCGTGCCGCACATCCCGGATACGACGACGAAATCGGCTTTTCCAGCGCCGTGCTGGGAACGAGCGGTCCCGCCAGCGAGTTCAACATCCTCGACGGCCTGTGGAATGCGCGCGTGACCTCGCACATTCCGCTGTCCGCCGTCGCCGCCTCGATCACGCGCTCGCGCATCGTCGACGCCATCCGCCTGACCGACCGGTCGCTGCGCGAGGCGAATGTCGCAACGCCGCGGATCGCCGTGGCCGCGCTCAATCCGCATGCGGGCGACGCCGGGAATTTCGGCCGCGAGGAGATCGACATGATCGCGCCCGCGGTGAACGACGCGAAGCGCGAAGGCATTCTCGCCGACGGACCCTTTCCGTCCGATACCGTATTCGTGCGCGCCCGGAACGGTCATTTCGACGCCGTCGTCACGATGTATCACGACCAGGGACAGATCGCGATGAAGCTGATGGGCTTCGATCGCGGCGTCACGTTGATGGGCGGCTTCCCCTTTCCGATCTGCACGCCGGCGCACGGCACCGCGTACGACATCGCGGGCAAGGGGATCGCGAACGTCGGCGCCACGCGCGCCGCGCTGCTGCTCGCCGCGCACATGGCCGCCGCCCGGCGGCCGGCGATGTCGGCATGAAGATCAGATTGCAATGCCTTAACGAGGAGGAATCGCGCATGTCGAAAGCCCGGAAGCTTCGCAAGGTCGCCGCCGTGGTCGTCGCGGCGTTGTCGCTGTCGCTGGTCGGCGCGGCCGCGGCTGCCGACTGGAAGCCGTCGCAGCCGATCGAATTCGTCGTCACCGCCGGTCCCGGCGGCGGCACCGACAACTTCGCGCGCACGATCCAGTCGATCGTGACCAAGTACAAGCTTATCGACCAGCCGATCGTCGTCGTCAACAAGGGCGGCGGCAGCGGCGCCGAAGGCTTCCAGTACGGCAAGTCGCCCGCCGACGATGCGTACAAGCTGACGTTCGCGACGAACAACGAGTATCTGCTGCCGCTGATCGCGAAGCTGTCGTGGAAGGGCGAGGACTTCACGCCGGTGGCCGCGATGGCCGTCGACGAGTTCATCCTGTGGGTGAACGGCAAGTCCGAGTTCAAGACGGCGAAGGCGTATATCGACGCGGCGAAGGCGAAGCCCGCCACGTTCAGGATGGGCGGCAGCCAGTCGAAGGACACCGACCAGACGCTCACGAGCGAGATCACCGCCGCAACCGGCGCGACGTTTCTCTACGTGCCGTTCAAGAGCGGCGGCGAAGCGGCCGTGCAACTCGCCGGCGGACATATCGACTCGAATACCGACAATCCGAGCGAAAGCATCGGCCAGTGGAAGGGCGCACTGGTGACGCCGCTCTGCGTGTTCAGCGCGAAGCGCCTCGCCCCCGGACCCAAGGTCACCGATACGATGGGATGGTCGGACATACCGACGTGCGCCGAGTCCGGCATCCCGATCGAGCAATACCAGCAGCCGCGCACGGTGTGGCTCCCGAAGGGCGCGCCGGCGAATGCCGTGGCTTACTATGCCGGCGTGCTCGCGAAGGTGCGCGAGACGCCCGAATGGAAGACGTACATCGAGCGCTCGGCGCAGACCGACCGTTTCCTGACCGGCGACGACTTCAAGCGCTTCGCCGCCACCGACGAGCAGAAGGCGCGCAAGGTGTTCGAGCACGAAGGGTGGCTCATTCGCTGAACCCGTCGGGGGTCAGCGACGCATCATCTCCGGGCGGAACCGAGTGCCCGCGGCCATCGATCAGTCGTCTCCAACCCCGCCCCGCGTGACGCGCTTCGCCGCCGAGCTCGTCGTCGCACTCGTCACGCTCGCGCTCGGCACCGCGGTCGTCATCGGTGCGCGGGAATACGGCACGGGTTGGAATGCGGGCGGGCCCGAACCGGGCACGTTCCCGTTCTACGTGGGCCTCATCGTCGTTGCGGCGAGCGCCGGCAACCTGTTCGTCGCATGGCGACAGCGCGTTGACCCGCGCGTGTTCGTCGCGGCCGACCAGGCGCGCCGGGTCGCCGCATTCGGCGTGCCGCTGCTCGGCTTCGTGGCGCTTTCGCTGACGCTCGGCTTCTACGTCGCGACGGCCGTCTACCTCGGTGGCGTCATGCGCGTGCAGGGCCGCTACCGATGGCTGTCCTGCGTCGCGGTCGCATTGGGTACTGCGGGGTTCTTCTATCTCGTGCTCGAAGTGTGGTTCAAGGTCCCGCTGCTGAAGGGCCCGCTGGAAGCGCTCGTCGGCGTGCACTGAGGATGAAACATCCCCCCACGCTCGCTGCGCTCGCTGCCCCCCGGGGGGCGGGTCAGTCGGTCGGGGCGGCCCTTCCCGACTGGAAACATCCCCCCACGCTCGCTGCGCTCGCTGCCCCCCGGGGGGCGGGTCAGTCGGTCGGGGCGGCCCTTCCCGACTGACGCCATGGCGAACGTCGACTCCCTGCTGCACGGCTTCAGCGTCGCACTGTCCGGATACCACGTGCTGCTGATGGTCGTCGGCGTGCTGCTCGGCATCCTCGTCGGCGTATTGCCCGGCCTCGGCGCGCCGAACGGCGTCACGCTGCTGTTGCCGCTCACGTTCGGCATGAATCCGGTCGCGGCGATCATCCTGTTGACGAGCATGTACTGGGGCGCGCTGTTCGGCGGCTCGACGACGTCGATCCTGTTCAACATTCCCGGCGAGCCGTCGTCGGTGGCGACGACCTTCGACGGCTATCCGATGGCCCGCAACGGCCGCCCCGCGCAGGCGCTGACGCTCGCGTTCCTGTCGGCGGCGTTCGGGGCGCTGGTCGGCGTGATCCTGATCACCGTCCTGTCGACGTGGGTCGCCAATTTCGCGCTGCGCTTCGGCTCGCCCGAGTACTTCGCCGTCTATTTCCTGGCGTTCGCGAGTTTCGTCGGACTCGGCGGCGCGGCGCCGCTCAAGACGATCGTGTCGATGGGACTCGGCCTCGCGCTCGCGACGATCGGCATGGACACGATCTCGGGAAGCCTGCGTCTCACGTTCGGCTTCGACACGCTGGTGTCGGGCGTGAGCTTCCTCGTCGCGGTGATCGGCCTCTTCGGCCTCGGCGAGCTGCTGATCAGCATGGAGGAAGGGCTGCGCTTCGACGGCGTGCCCGCGCGCATCAGTCCGCGTGCCGTGCTCGAGACGATCCGCTCGATGCCGCGGCACTGGGTTGCGCTTCTGCGCGGCAGCGCGATCGGCTGCTGGATGGGCATCACGCCCGGCGGACCGACCGCCGCGTCGTTCATGAGCTACGGGCTCGCGAAGCGCTTCTCGCGCCGCGGCCGGTATTTCGGCAGCGGCGAGCCCGAGGGCGTCATCTCGCCGGAAACCGCGGACCACGCGGCCGGCACGAGTGCGATGCTGCCGATGCTCGCCCTCGGCGTGCCCGGTTCGGCGACGTCGGCGGTGATGCTCGGCGGGCTGATGATCTGGGGGCTCAATCCCGGACCGACGCTCTTCATCGACCGGCCCGACTTCGTCTGGGGCCTGATCGCAAGCATGTACGTCGCGAACATCGTCGCCGTCGTGCTGGTGCTGTCGACGGTGCCGCTGTTCGCGGCCATCCTGCGCATTCCGTTCGCGATCATCGGCCCGATGATCGTCGTGGTCTGCTTCATCGGCGCCTACACGGTGGCGGGCAGCAAGCCCGACCTGCTCTTCGCGGTGGTCTTCGGCATCGCGGGTTACGCGTTCAAGAAGCTCGACTATCCGATCGCCCCGCTCGTGCTCGCGATGGTGCTTGGCGACAAGGCCGAGGACGCATTCCGCCAGTCGATGATCATGTCGAAGGGATCGCTGTCGATCTTCTGGTCCAATCCGCTCGTCTCGACGCTGACCGCGATCGGGCTGCTGCTATTGTGCTGGCCGATGATCGCGGCTGCGCTGCGCCGGGTGGTGCCGGTCCGCCAGCCAGCCGACGCATTCGAGGATTGACGGAGAAACCACCAAGATGAGCCGCCGCAAGCTGCGCAGCGAGGCCTGGTTCGCGCGCCAGGACAAGATGGGCTTCTACTACCGCTCGTGGCTCAAGAACCGCGGCTTTCCGCAGGACCAGTTCGAGGGCCGGCCGGTCATCGGCATCTGCAATACCTGGTCCGAGCTCACGCCGTGCAACTCGCATTTCCGCACGATCGCCGAGCACGTGCGCTGGGGTGTGCTCGACGCCGGCGGATTTCCGCTCGAATTCCCGGTGATGTCGCTCGGCGAGACGATGCTGCGGCCGACCGCGATGCTCTATCGCAACCTCGCGTCGATGGACGTCGAGGAATCGATCCGCGCCAATCCGCTCGACGGCGTCGTGCTGCTGATGGGCTGCGACAAGACGACCCCCGCGCTGCTGATGGGCGCGTCGAGCGTCGACATCCCGACGATCGGCGTGTCGGGCGGACCGATGCTGCGCGGCATCCACTGCGGCAAGGCGATCGGCTCGGGCACCAACGTGATCTCGATGAGCGAGCAGTTGCGCTCGGGGCAGATCACGCTCACCGAGTTCCATGAGGCCGAGGCGGACATGCACCGCTCGCACGGCCATTGCATGACGATGGGCACGGCGTCGACGATGGCGTGCATGGTCGAGGCGCTGGGCGTCGGCATGCCCGGCAACGCGGCGATTCCCGCGGTCGACGCGCGGCGCAACCTGCTTGCACGCGAGGCGGGCCGGCGCATCGTCGAGCTCGTGAACAACGATACCGTGCTGTCGAAGATCCTCACGCGCGAGGCGTTCGAGAACGCGATCCGCGTCAACGCCGGCATCGGGGGCTCGACGAACGCCGTGGTCCACCTGATCGCCATCGCGCGGCGCATCGGCGTGCCGCTGTCGCTCGACGACTGGGACCGGCTCGGACGCGGCGTGCATTGTCTCGTCGACATCATGCCGTCCGGGCGCTACCTGATGGAGGATCTGTTCGAGGCGGGCGGGCTTCCCGTCGTGCTGCGCGAGCTGGCGAAGCACGGGCTGCTGCACGACGGCGCGCTGACGGTGAACGGACGCACGATCGGCGACAACAATCGCGACGCGCAATGCTGGAAGCCCGACGTCGTGCGCAGCTTCGACGAGCCGTTCAAGCGCGATGCCGGCATCGCGGTCCTGCGCGGCAACCTCGCGCCCGATGGCGCGATCATCAAGCCGTCGGCCGCGTCGGCGCACCTGATGCAGCACACGGGACGTGCCGTCGTGTTCGAGTCGATCGAGGATCTGCATGCGCGCATCAACGACGACGCGCTCGACATCGACGAGAACTCGGTGATGGTGCTGAAGTACTGCGGCCCGAAGGGTTATCCGGGCATGGCCGAGGTCGGCAACATGCCGCTGCCGCCGAAGCTGCTGAAACGCGGCATCACCGACATCGTGCGCATTTCCGACGCGCGGATGTCGGGCACCGCGTACGGCACCGTCGTGCTGCACGCCGCGCCCGAATCGGCGGCGGGCGGACCGCTCGCGCTCGTCCAGAACGGCGACCTGATCACGCTCGACGTCGCGAAGCGCCGGCTGCACCTCGAGGTCGACGATGCCGAGCTCGCGCGACGGCGCGCCGCGTGGACGCCGCCGCCGTCGCACGGCGAGCGCGGCTACGTGAAGCTCTACGTCGACCATGTGCTGCAGGCGAACGACGGCGTCGACCTCGACTTCCTGGTCGGACGCTCGGGATCGGCGGTGCCGCGCGACAACCATTGAGCGACGGGCTGGCGCGATGAAGCTCAACGTCCTGTCCGATCTGCACCTCGGCCAGGGCGCGCTCGATCCGCCCGACAACGACGCCGACGTCGTGATCCTCGCCGGCGACGTCGCGCGTCCGCGCGAAGCGGTCGCATGGGCGCGCAGGATCGGCAAGCCGGTGCTCTACGTGGCCGGCAACCACGAGTTCTACGGCGACAGCATCGACGGCACGCTCGCTACGCTGCGCGCTGCGTGCGCGGGCACCAACATCCGCTTCCTCGACGATGACGTGGCCGTGCTCGGCGGCGTGCGCTTCGTCGGCAGCACGCTGTGGACCGACTTCATGCTGCTCGGCGCGGCGCGGCGCGAGGAGGCAATGCGCGAAGGCCAGCGCTTCCTGCGCGATTTCTCCCGCATACGCGCGAGCCGGGATTGCGACGCGCCCTATACGCCGGCCGATTCGGCGGCGCGGTTCGACGTGCATCGCGGCTTTCTCGGGCAGCGGCTCGCCGAGCCGTTCGCCGGCCCGACGGTCGTGATCACGCACCATGCGCCCTCGCCGAAGAGCATCCATCCGCGATTTCGCGACTCGCCGCTCAATGCGTGCTTCATCTCGGATCTCGAGCCGATGATGGACGGCAGAAGCACCTGCCTGTGGGTGCATGGGCATACGCACGACAGCTTCGACTACGTCGTCAACGGCACGCGCGTCCTGTGCAATCCGCGCGGCTACGCGAAGGACGGGGTGAACGAGAACGTGCGCTTCGACCCGGATCTGCTCGTCGAGGTCGCGTAGCGCGCGCCCGGCGCGCCCGCTTCATCGATTCCTACACGCGTGCGCGCACGCGGCCGATGTCCGTACGCCGGCGGGCACGGCACCTTACGTTCGTGATGAATCCGAGGCTCACGAACGCAATGAAACATCGATTCCGGCTGCTGGTGCCGCTCGTCCTCGCGGTGTCCGGGGCAAGCGTCGCGCAGGATATCCACAAGTGCGTGGGTGACGACAGCAGTGTCACTTACCAGAATGCGCCGTGCGCACCCGCGCAAAGCGACGCCGGCGTGCTGCGGCTGCCAGGCTACGCCGATCCGGCCGAGCGTGACGGCGCGACGGCACCCGCGGCCGACGCTGCCGCCGCGGCATCGGAGGACACGCCGTTCCCCGCGGCTTCGTCACCGGCGATGTCGGACGCCCAGCGGGTCTTCCCCTTCCGCACGTCAGTTGCGGTCGGGATGACCGATGATCAGGTGCTCAATGTTCCCGCCTGGGGCAGGCCGACAACGATCGTGCGCAGCGGCAGCCACGCCAACTGGCGCGAAGTGTGGACCTACGATCGCGGCGGCGACATCCGGCAACTGGCGTTCGTGGGCGGCCGCCTGGCCGACATTCAGACGTAGCGGACGGCAAGCACCTCGTAGCTGCGCAAGCCGCCGGGTGCCTGGACCTCGGCGGTATCGCCTTCGGTCTTGCCGATCAATGCGCGCGCGATCGGCGAATTCACCGAGATCTTGCCTGCCTTGATGTCGGCCTCGTCGTCGCCGACGATCTGATACGCGTTGCGATCGCCGCTGTCGAGGTCCTCGACCTCCACGGTCGAGCCGAACACGACGCGCCCGTCGGCCTCGATATCGGCGGGATTGATTACCTGCGCATGCGCGAGCTTCGACTCGACCTCGGAGATGCGGCCCTCGATGAAGCCCTGGCGCTCCTTCGCGGCATCGTAGTCGGCATTCTCCGAAAGGTCACCGTGCGAGCGCGCCTCCGCCAACGCCTCGATCACTGCCGGCCGCTCGACGGTTTTCAACCGGTGCAATTCGGCCTTGAGCCGCGCCGCACCTTCGATAGTCATGGGTACCTTGATCATTTCGCGTCACCAAAAAGCGAACGACCGGAAGCGGGAACCGCCTCCGGCCGTGCCTCAAGTTTACGCGAATTCGGGCGCTCGTGCGACCGGTGCGCGACCGGCGAGGCTGCTCGCCACCAGCGCGCCGATCACGAGGATCGCGCCGGCGATCTCGCTCACGCCGAAGCGCTGGCCGTGCGCGACGCCGATCGCGAACGCGGTGATCGGCACCAGGTTGATGAACAGCACGCCGTTGGCAGCACCCAGCGCCGCGATGCCGGCGTTCCACGCGAGCACCGCGAGCACCCCGGCGATCAGCGACAGATAAGCAATATCGCTGGCGTGCGCCGCGAGGGTCGGCCAGGACGGTGCGTTCGCGACGCCGGCCGCCGACGCGGCGAACGTGACGGCGGCGATCGTCAGCGTGCCGAGCGCCATGCTGTGCGCCGTGTAGCGAAGCGCGCTGAACCGGGGCAGCGCCTGTGCGCCCATCGTGTACGCGATCCAGCAGACGACGCCGGCCAGCACCAGCGCATCGGCCGAAAGCGTTTCGTCGATCGCCGCCTGCAGATGGCCCCGGGTAATGACGAGCACGACACCGACGAGCGCGACGAGCGTGGCCGCGATCGTCACGCCGTTCGGCTTGCGGCCGCGAACGAGCCAGTTCGCCATCGACGTGAAAAGCGGCATCAACGCGACGATGATGGCCGCGTGCTCGGGCCGCGAGCGCGCGAGTCCGAGGTAGCCCAGGATGCTGAAGCCGGCAAAGCCGAGCGATCCGAATACCCACAGCCGCAGCGCCGCCCCGTCCGTCGACAGTGCGCCACGGCCCTCGACGGCCCACAACAACGCAACCATCGTGAACGACGCCGGCACGTAGCGCCACGCGGTCAGCCAGAACGCGTCGATGGCTCCGAGGGTGCCTTTCGCAACGGCGAACATCGCTCCCCACGCGAGCGTCGTGAAGACGAGCATGGCGGCGCCGCGTGCCGATTGATTCGTTGACATGCCGGGACCTCTTGAAAACCAATGATTTGCATGCATGCGTGAAGAACGAAACCGCATGCGTCATGCGTCCATGATCAGGGTACAGACGGCACGCACGCAAACGATTTCCGTGCATGTCCTGCATGCATCGGGAGAATGCGAGAAGCGCGTTCCGGCGTTGCGGCAGTGCGCGGCAACGCGGTCACAGCGTCCGATGCAGCGCCTGCAGCGGATAGGCGACGAGATCGCGCATCTGCGCCATGCCCATGACCGCCGCACGCGCACCGGCGATCGTCGTGAACGTGGGCACCTGGCCGGTCAATGCGGCGCGGCGGATCGCGTAGCTGTCCTGGATCGACGAGCGCTTCTCCTCGACCGTATTGACCACCAGCGCGATCTCGTCGTTGACGAGCATGTCGACGACATGCGGACGCCCCTCCTTGACCTTGTTGACCGAACGCACCGCAACGCCCGCTGCGGCGAGTGCCGCGGCGGTGCCGCGCGTGGCGACGATTTCGTAGCCGAGCGCGTGGAGGCTTCGTGCGACGCCGATCACCGCCGGCTTGTCGGCGTCCTTGATGCTCAGGAAGACGCAGCCCGATCTGGGCAACTTCACACCCGCCGCGAGCTGGCTCTTCAGGAACGCTTCGGCGAACGTCTCGCCGACGCCCATGACCTCGCCGGTCGATTTCATCTCGGGTCCGAGGATCGTGTCGACCCCGGGGAACTTGATGAACGGGAACACCGCTTCCTTCACGCAGAAGTAGCCCGGGACGACTTCGCCGGCGACACCTTGCTCCGCAAGCGTGCGTCCCGCCATGCAGCGCGCGGCGATCTTCGCGAGCGGGCGCCCGGTGGCCTTCGATACGTACGGCACGGTGCGCGACGCGCGCGGATTGACCTCGAGCACGTAGACGAGCGGCGTGCGCTCGCCATCCTGCTGGATCGCGAACTGCACGTTCATCAGCCCGACGACGCGCAGCGCCTTCGCCATCACGATGGTCTGCCGCCGCAACTCTTCCTGCAGCGCCGCCGACAGCGAGAACGGCGGCAGCGAGCACGCCGAATCGCCCGAATGCACGCCCGCCTGCTCGATGTGCTCCATGATGCCGCCGATGATCACGTCCGACCCGTCCGATACCGCGTCGACGTCGACCTCGATCGCGTCGTTCAGGAACCGGTCGAGCAGCACCGGGCTGTCGTTGGACACGCGCACCGCTTCCTTCATGTAGCGTTCGAGATCGCGCGGCTCGTGGACGATTTCCATCGCGCGTCCGCCGAGCACGTACGACGGCCGCACGACGAGCGGGTAACCGATCGCCTGGGCCGCCGCGAGCGCCTCGTCTTCGTTTCGCGCGGTGCGGTTGGCCGGCTGTCGCAGCCCGGCGCGATGCAGCATCTGCTGGAAGCGCTCGCGGTCCTCGGCCATGTCGATCATCTCGGGTGACGTGCCGATGATCGGCACGCCGTTCGCCTCGAGGTCGCGCGCGAGCTTGAGCGGCGTCTGGCCGCCGAACTGCACGATGACGCCCCACGGCTTCTCGACGTGCACGATCTCGAGCACGTCCTCGAGCG
>Ga0207657_10001150_pt1 | contig 28145 bp, 15 predicted proteins | sample KBSC33metaG_FD_184316 | JGI IMG/M metagenome (GOLD analysis project Ga0207657, IMG submission 184316) | Corn rhizosphere microbial communities from Kellogg Biological Station, Michigan, USA - KBS C3-3 metaG (SPAdes) (version 2) | ecosystem: Host-associated > Plants > Roots > Rhizosphere > Soil ...
CCCGGGGGGGGGGGATGAGACATGGCCACGATTGCTGCCGACGCGCCGGTTCACGCCGCGGGGGACGACCGCTTCTTCCTGCGCGCCGCGATCGCGATGGCGCTCACCGTCGCGGCCGGCTTTTCGCTGCAGCTCGCGGCGGGGCGCTCGACCTTCCATTCGCCGCTGCTCGTCCACGCCCACGCGGTCACCTTCATGGGCTGGGTGACGCTCTATCTGCTGCAGAACGTCTTCGTCGCCACCGATCGGATGGCGCTGCACCGCCGGCTCGGCTGGATCGGCGCGGCCTGGCTGGTGCCGATGCTGGTGCTCGGCTGCTGGGTAACGGCGGCGATGGTGCGGCGCGGCCAGGTGCCCTTCTTCTTCCGTCCGCTCCAGTTCCTCGTCTTCGACCCGATGACGCTGTTCGGCTTCATCGGCCTCACCGTCGCCGCGGTGACGCTGCGGCGTGAGACGGCGTGGCACCGGCGGCTCCATTATTGCGGCATGTCGCTGCTGCTCGGCCCGGCCTTCGGGAGGCTGCTGCCGATGCCGCTGCTGCAGCCCTGGTCGTGGGAAACGGCCTTCGCCGCCACGCTGATCTTCCCGACGATCGGCCTCGTCGCCGACATCCGCCGCACCGGCCGCGCCCATCCGGCATGGCGCTGGGGGATCGGAACGATGTTCGCCTGTCTCGCGCTGACCGAGGCGGTCACCTACAGCCCCGTCGGCGCGGCCCTCTACGCGCGGGTGACGGCCGGCTCGCCCGGCGCCGCCGTCCCCGCCCTCGCCTTCGCGCCACCGCCCGCCGGGCCGCTGATGACCGGGCGGACCGCGGGACACTAGTCAGCCGGCGCGGCGCGCGCCCGCCGCTTCGGTCTCGAGGAGCGCGGTGATCTCCCCCGCCGGCACGGGGCGGCCCACCGCCCAGCCCTGTGCGACGTCGCAGCCCATGGCGCGCAGCAGGTCGAGCCCGGCCGCATCCTCGACGCCTTCCGCCACCACCTCGAGGCCGAGCTCGTGGGCCATCGAGACGGTCGAGCGCACCATGATCGCGCTGCGGGAGTCGATGGCGAGATCGCGCACGAAGCTGCCGTCGATCTTCAGCTCGGTCGCCGGAAGGCTGTGCAGGTAGCCGAGCGAGCTGTGGCCGGTGCCGTAATCGTCGATCGACACCGCGGCGCCGAGCGCGCGCCAGGCTTCCAGGGCCGCGATGGCGCGCGCCGGGTCCGCCATCGCCGCCGTCTCGGTGACCTCGACGATGAGCGAGCCGGCGGGGACGCCGCTGTCGAGCAGGACCTGGCGCAGGCGAAGCATCGCCGCGGCATCGTGAAGGAGGACGGCCGACAGGTTCACGGCCACGGTGAAGCCGGGCCGCAGCTCGTGCCAGCCGCGGACCTCCGCCAGCGAGTCGGCAAGGATCGCGGCGGTGAGCTCGAGGATGCCGCCATGGCGTTCCAGCAGCGGGATGAAGGCGTCGGGCGCGACGGCTCCGAATTCCCCATCCTCCCAGCGCGCCAGCGCCTCCACACCCTTGGCCCGGCCGCTGCGCAAGTCGCGCTTGAGCTGGAACGCGGGCCGGATCCGCCGTTCGGCCAGCGCGGCTTCCAAGCGGTCGAGCAGCGCCTCGTCGCGCCTTACCAGGTCGGCGTCCGCGGCGGTGAAGGTGCGGGTGGCGACGCCGTCGGCGGCGGCCTGTTCGGCGGCGAGGGCGGCGCGGGCGGCGACCGCGGCGGCATCGGCGCCAAGCCCGGACGCGACCCCGAAGTGGAGCTGGAGCTCGCCGCCCTCCTCGGCCGCGGCCGCGGCGCGCAACAGGCGCGCAGGGCCGGCCAGCGGATCCTCGCCCGGCTCGGGCGCCGGCATCAGCCAAACCAGTGTGTCGGCGCCGCTGCGATACACGCGGCCAGCGGCCGCCGCGAACTGAAGCCGGCCGGCGAGGCGCAGGATTCGGGCCCGCACGTCGGCGCTCCCGCCGCTCGACACGCGCTCCGCGACGCGGCCGATCCGCACCGCGCCGATGGTCAGGCTCGCGGAGGAAACACTGTCGCGAAGCAGCGCGGCGAGGTTCGGCAGGCCCGTCTCGCGGTCCGCGAGGCCGCGCTCGCGGTAGCGCTGCGCGACCAGGCGGGCGACCGCCGCGACGACGCCGGCAAGCAAGGCGACAAGCGCCGGCACGACGGCCATCGTAACCCCCGCTATCCGCTCGGTCAGCGCGGGCAGAAAGAGGAGGACCGACGTGGCCGCCACCGTACCGCCGGCGCGCGTGGCCGCTGCGCGCGGGCCGAGCAGGAGAAGCAGCATCGCCAGGGCCAGCAGAAGCGGCCATAGCCCGGAAATCTCCGCGAAAACGCGGCCGGTGAGGAGGGTCTCGGCGGCCATCGCCTGGACGATCACGCCGGGCAGGAATTGGAAGCCAGGCACCGCGTAACGGTCGCCGAGTTCGACGGCCGTGGCGCCGACGATGACCCGCTTGCCGGCGATGGCCGCCGCGGGAACGCGCCCTTCCAGAATGTCGCGCGCGGAGTATCGGGGCAGAGTCTGCGGATCCGCGTGAAGGTCGATGGGAAAGCTTGCGTCGGCGGCGCCCTGGCGCTCGGCGACCATCGCGGCCAGCGACGGACGGGTGGCGCCGAGGATGGTCAGCGCGAAGGGCATGCTCCGCAGGCGCCCGTCGCGGTCGGGAAGCACGTTCGCCGCGACCAGGAAGCCATTCTCGGCAAACGCGGGGATCGGCGCGGACTCGATCGTGGCGGCGGCGTCGAACCCGGCCTCCTGCCGGAAGGTCGGCAGAAGTACCGACCGGTCGGCGCGCCTCAGCGCCGCGGCGAGCGCGGCATCCTCGCGCGGCTCGGACGCGCTCGAGAAGTCGACGTCGAAAGCGATGATCCTGGCGCGGGCGGCGCGGAGCCGGTCGACGAGCGCGGCGTGGACGCTGCGCGGCCAGGGCCAGCGGCGGAACGCGGCGATGCTCCTGGCGTCGATCTCGACGACCGCGACCTCGCCGCTGGCCGGGTGCAGACGGAAGCCGGCTCGAAGGTCGCTTCCCGCCTTTTCGAGGCCCAAGCCGAAGCCGGACAAGAGGAACGCGAGGCCCACCGCGGCCCCGACGAGACAGGCGAAGGGGCGCTCTCCCGCAAGGCCGTTCCGCGCCGTCACTGGAAGGTCCGCGCCACGCCGAGCCGGAGCCGGTGCCGGTCGGACGCGTAGAAGGGAAGCGAGCTGAAGGTACGGCCGTACGAATAGGTCAGCGACGGATAGAAGCCCCACAGCAGCGGATGGCGAGTCGTGACCGATATGGAAGCGGACGGGCGCCAATCCTCACGCGCCAAGGCGGCGAGATAGGGGATCGGCTCGTCGTACCAGGATCGCCCCAGGCCGAGCGACAGCGAGCCGCTGAAATCGGGGCCGAGATAGTAAGCGAGGCTCGCCGATGCGCCGACCTCAGTGCTGGCATAGGCCCGGTCCCGCAACGCGTCGCGACGGGCGTAGACGGTCGCCGACGCGGTGAGCGACGGGTCCAGCACCGCGTCGTAGCTGAGCCAGGCGCTCGCCTGGCGACCGTCGAAGGCGCGGCCGTAGCCGGAGCGGTAGACTCGTGCCTCCGCGGCGGCGCGGACGCTCCGGCCGTGGCTCAGCGCGCTGCGGTGCGAGACGCGCACGCCCCACCCCGCCATCGCCGATTCATGGGCGTACCACCGGTCGAACAGCATCGCCTCGACGACGGTCCGCCGGCCCTCGGGCCCCAGGGCGGCGCCGGCGGACAAGGAGGCCCAGGCATCGTCGCTGACACTGCCGGCATAGTCGACATAATAAGCGTCGGCCGTGGCGACGGCGCTCACGCCATGGGCGACCGGAACGGTGGCGCCGGCGGTCAGCGCGGCGCTCCTCCCGATCCCGCTCCTGCGCCGGAGCCGTGGGTCGAGCGGCACCGGCACCGGCGTTCCCCCGACCAGCACCGGCACGTCCCGCAGCCGCGTGCCGTTGGTCGCGTTGCTGTCCGCGATGGCGGCGAGGTCGAGCGTCAGCCGGTACTGCCCCTTGGTCGGGGTTGCCGCCGCGGCGGGAGCCGGGGCCGGCGGCGGAAGGGCCCGGCCCGGGCTGTCGAAGATCGTCGGGTCGTAGGGGAGGATGGGCGCCGGAGGCGACAGGCCGCCGGCGAGCGGCCACGCGCTCAGCAACAGCAGCCGCCGCCATCGCCCCACGTCCCACCTCGCTGCCTGCCACCGGAGCGGCGGTGCTAACCGCTCGAGGTTGAAGAACCGTTAGGCTTCACAGACAGATAAGCCCGAGGATGCAGGTCTTCGGCGCGGGCGCAGGCGCCGGAGCCGGAGCCGGCGCGGGGGCCGGCGCCGGCGCGGGGGCAGGCGCTGGGGCCGGTGCGGGCGCTGGAGCCGGCGCAGGGGCCGGCGCGGGCGCTGGGGCCGGCGCAGGGGCTGGGGCCGGCGCAGGGGCCGGTGCGGGCGCTGGGGCCGGCGCAGGGGCCGGTGCGGGCGCTGGAGCCGGCGCAGGGGCCGGTGCCGGTGCAGGGGCTGGAGCCGGTGCCGGGGCTGGGGCTGGAGCAGGTGCGGGAGCCGGCGCGGGGGCTGGGGCTGGAGCAGGTGCGGGAGCCGGCGCGGGGGCGGGAGCTGGCGCTGGTACTGGTACTGGCGCTGGAGCAGGCGCAGGCGCGGGTGTCGGAGCGGGCGCAGGAGCTGGCGCCGGAGCCGGAGCCGGAGCTGGCGCGGGTGCTGGAGCTGGCGCGGGAGCGGGCGTCGGGACCGGCGCGGGAACGGGAGCCGGCGTCGGAACCGGCGCGGGCACAGGGAGGGGAGCCGGCGTCGGAACGGGGGTCGGCGTCGTTGCCGGCGCTGGGATTGCGACCGGCGTCGGCGTTGGCACCGGGGCGGCCGGAGGAGCGATCGGGGCTGCCGCAGGCCGGACGGGAATGGGCGGCCCGCCCGCTCCGCCGGGCACGCCGCGGCCGAGGTCGGCGAGCGCCACCGACGGGACATGGCCGGCGGCGGTCTGCAGGCCGGGAGGCGAGGCGGAACGGCCATCGCCGCCGCCGCTCGCCCGCGATCGTCCACCATCACCCTCCGTGAGATCGCCCACGGCGTAATCGAGGCGGGCGGCGCAACCGGAGGCGCAGGACGCGTTGCCGCTCTCGGAGCCGCGGCCGCGCATCGCGTCGGCGACGTCGGCCGCCGCGTCGCCGGTCGCTTCGGCGCTCGCCGCGACATCGAGGCGGTCGGGCTCGGCGGCGGAGACCGCGCCGGTGCGACCCGCGACGACCAGCTGGCGCTGGCTGCCGTTCGGCGTCGCCACCTCCACGCGGCCCTCCTCAACCGCGACCGCGGCGCCGCCGCGGTCGACGGTGACGCTGAACACCGTCCCCTTCACGAGGGCGACCAGATAAGGGGTACGGACGCCGAAGTGCGGTGCCTCCTTCTTCTCGATGCGAAAGATGGCCCGCCCATAATCCTCGAGGACCTGGATGATGCTGCGCGAATCGCGCGCCTCGGGCAGGCGCAGCCGCGTCGCCGGCGAGACGATCACATAATCCTGGCCGCGCACGAGCACGGCGCGCGCGCCCGGCGCCGTCTCGATCACGTCGCCTGCGCGCAGCACCGCCCCGCGCCGCACCGCCGCCACGCCGTTGCCGTGCCGGACGTCGACCTTGCCCGCAGCCTCCGTCACCCGCCACGCGGGCTCGCCCGCGACGGCGGCGGAGCCGGAGAGGAGGGCGACAAGGACGAGGAGGCTGCGGGTCACGGGCATGGCGACGACCAATCTTCGGCGCGCGCCGGGAGCGGCGCACGCCCCATCATGCCTGACGCCGCGTTGACGAAAGCTCAGGGCGGAGGGCTAATGCGCCGTTAACCCGCGGCAGCCAGCCGCCGCATCGCCTCCGCATAGCCGCGGATCACCGCCTTGGTGCTCTCGTCGCTGTCGAAGACGCTGTACCAGCCCTGGGGCTCGTGCGGCGGGTCGCCGAGCCAGGCGCGCTCGCCCCGGCGGAAGGCGTGGTCCGGGTGGAGCGCACGTCCTTCCCCGCCCCACGCCCAGAAGTTCGCGCCGGCGATCGGGCCGGCGGACGCGGCGCTCTTCTCCACCGCGTCGTAGATGAGGCGGTAGAAGCGGTCCTTCCACGTCGTCGGCGCGCCCGGATCGTAGCTGCCGCCGTCGCGCGGATAGCCGAATTCCTCGATCACCAGCGGCTTGCCGAGCTGCCGTGCGAAATCCTCATGCTGCGCAACATAGGCGCGTGATTTCTCGGCGCCCGAGGCCCAGGTACCGGGAATGTCCTTCGCGTCGATCCAGCTCCAGTTGAGCGGCCAGACGTGGGCGGTGAGATAGTCGATCTCCGGACCCCGATGCTCCTCGAGCACGCAGGATGCGTCCTGCAGGCAGGAGTTGAGGCCCTCGGCCCCCGTCGACACGAGGTGGTTGCCGTCCAGCGTCTTGATGAGGCGCGCGGTGCCGCGCACCCAGGCCTGGAAGGCCGGCATGGCGCGGCGCCCGGCCGCCTCGCTGCCGCCCGGGCGCGGCTCGTTCGCGAGCTGCCAGGCCATGATCGCCGGGTCGTCGCGATAGGCGCGGCCGGTCTCGCGGTTGGTCCGGCCGACGACGGCGCGGACATAGTCGCGGTAGAGGCCGACCGCCGCCGCATTGCCGTAGAAGCCGCTCGCGAAGTCGGGGAATTCGGGCCACGGATGGGCCGGATCGTTCATGTTCACGTAGCGGCCGCCGTTGACGTAGGACAGGTAGGTCACCATCCCGCCCGACCATTCCCAGAAATTGGTGAGGTAAAGCACCGCCGTCATGCCGCGCCGGCCGATCTCGGCGAGCGCCGCGTCGAGGCCGCGCAGCAACGCCTCGTTGTAGGGCGGCCGCGCCGAGCGGAAGGCGGGGGTCACCGAGTTCTTGAGCGGCGAGAGCTCGGCGCCGGCGAGGATGCGCAGATTGTTGACGCCGAGCGCGGCGAGCCGGTCGAGCTCGCGCCGCAGCCGGTCACGATCTCCCAGCGGCGCCGCCGCGCCGAGCCAGGCGGCGTACCACATGTTCGCGCCGACGATCGGGTAGGGCCGCCCGCCCCGCCGGAAACCGGTGCCGACCCGCCGGACGAAGGCGCGCCCGGGCGGCGGCGCGGCGGCGGTGGCGGCCGTGGCGGCAAGGGCGGCAGCGGCGGCGGCCATCAGGTCGCGGCGGGTAAGGGTCATTGCAGGCGTCCCAGCATGGCGAGGATGAACTGGCGGATGCGCCGGCGCAGCGCCGGCGTCGGCGGCGCGAGGATGCCGCGGCGCGCTTCCGGGAGGTGCGCCGCCGGGTCCGCGTCGCCGTCGCGGAAGACGAAATGGTCGAACTGCGCGCGCCAGCCGCGCCGCTGCGCCTCCGGGAGGGCGGAGACGGACAGGATGGCGTGCACGAGCGCGAGGAAGGGCGAGCCGGCTTCTTCCGGCGTCGCCCGCCACCAATGGTTGACGAGGATGTTGAACGGCGAGAGCCCCTCGACATTGTGCCACCAGAGCGCCGGCACGTAGAGCGCGTCGCCCGGCTCCAGCTCGGCGACGGCGGCGGCCGCCAGCGCCTCGCGGAATCGCGGGAAGCGCTCGAAGTCCGGCGCGCGCAGGTCGACCATGCTGGTCGGCTGGCCCGCCATGGTGAAGTCGAGCGGGCCGACATAGAGGTTCGCGACCTGCTCCGGCGGGAACAGGGTGAAGCGGCGGCGGCCGGCGACGACGCAGGCGAGATTGTCCGATTCGTCGAAATGGGTGCTGACGATGCTGGCATTGCCGATCCAGATGCGCGGCACGGCGGGCAGGCCGGCGAGCAGCGGCAGCGGGTTCTCCCGCTCGAAGCCCGGCACGACCTCGGGGGCCGGCGCGGCGCCGACATAGACGGCCGGCGGATCGGCGCGGCCTTCGAGCCCGGCGATCGCCGCGACGATGCCGGCGAAGGTCCCCGGCCGCCGCTCGAAATTGAAGCCGGTGAGCGCCTCGTCGTAGAAGAAGCGTCCGCCCGCATCCGGCGGCGCGACGAATGCCTCCGCGCCGGCGCCGCGATCGAAGCGGGCGAGATAGGCCGCGGCCGCGGCGCCGCCCGCGGCCGACGCGGCGACCGCCGGCCAATGCCTCACCGCACCGCGCAGCACCGCCGGCCGCGCCGCCGCGACGATCCTGGCGAACGCCGCCGCATCGCCGGCTTCGGCCTCTTCGACGGGGGGCGGCGGCTCGATCATGCGGGCGACGCTAGGCGGTGGCCGAGACCAAAAAAAGGCCCCTTCCGCCGAAGCGGAAGGGGCCGAGGACGGCTCGTGGCGCGGCGGCTCAGAAGTCGCCGCGAAGGATGAACGAGAAGCGCCGGTCGTTGACGAAGTAGGAGCGCGGACCGGTAAGGCCGGACAGGGTGAACATCTGCGAGGTCTTGGTGACCTCGTTCAGGAGGTTCACGCCCTGGACGCCGATCTTGATGCCCTTGCGGACCGTGAAGAAGGCCGACGCGTCGAGCGTGCCGGTCGCTTCGTTGAAGATCGGCGCGTAGGGGAAGATCACGTCCGCCGAGGTCAGCAGGAAGCGCGAGCGCCAATTGTAGGCGGCGCGCAGCGAGATCGGTCCCTTCTCGTAGAAGAGCGTCACGTTGACGTTGTGCTTCGACAGCTGCTCGAGCGGCAGGTTGAAGCCCGTCCCGATCGGCGACTGGTTGGCCGGCAGGCCGCCCGACAGGTAGGAGTTCGGCAGGCCCTTGCTCTTGATGAAGGTGTAGTTGGCGTTGACGCCGAAGCCCGAAAGGAAGCTGGGCAGGAAGTCGAACGTCTGCTGGTAGGCGACCTCGAAGCCCTTGATCTTGCCGTGGCCGGGGAAGTTGGCCGGGCCGCGGACATAGGTCGTCTCGGTGACGCCGTTGTTGGTGATCGCCCGCTGCGTGATGCTCGAATAGAAGAAGTTCTTCACGTCCTTGTAGAAGGCGTTGAACGTCAGCGATCCGACGCGTGCGAAATACCATTCGAGGCTGGCGTCGAACGTGCTCGCCAGTGCCGGCTTGAGGTAGGGATTGCCGGCCGTCGCGGTGACCTGGAAGCCGTTGCTCGTGTCGGTGCCGAGCGTCAGGAAGTTGCGGATGTTCTGCAGGTCCGGACGGGCAAGGACGCGTGACCCGGCGAGGCGCAGGATGAGGTCGCGGCTGAGGCCGAACTTCATGTTCAGGCTCGGCAGGAAGTAGTGATAGCTGTTGCGGGCGATGTCCGCGACCGGGGTGCTGTTCGCCGCGAATTGCTGCAGCTGGCCGTAGGCCGTCGCCCCGATCGTGCAGATTCCGCCCGGAACGACGGGCACCTGCGGCGCCGGCGGCGCCGGGATCCGCGGGGCGCAGCGGACCGAGAAGGGATCGGTGACGCCGAGGCCCTGCTGCGTGATCTGGAACGCGCCGACCGACGTGATGTCGCTGCTGATGTAGCGAAGGCCGATATTGCCGTCGAGGCGGACGTTGCCGAAGATCGGATCGTCCTTGCCGAAGTTCAGCATCGCATAGGCTTCGGTATTCTGCTCGCGGGTCGGCTGGATCTCGCTCGGCAGGAAGTCGGTGCCCGGGACCACGCCGGCGCGCTGGGACGCGGGCACCCAGCCCTGGCCTTGGCTGTTGCCGCTCCTCCACAGCGCGTTCAGCGATTCGAAATACTTCGAAGCGCCGGCATAGTTGTTGATGAGGTCGCCATTGTAATAATAGCCGCCCACCGGCCCCGGCGTCGCGCCGCGGAAGAAGTTCGGGAAGGTGAAGAAGGCGACGTTGCTGAGCCCGCCCTGCTGGATGCTGACCGGGTCGTTGGAGCCGGACCAGACTTCGCTGATCGCGCCCCAATTGTAGGTCGTGTAGCGGACGGTTTCGTCGCGGTCGGCGAAGCGCAGGCCCGCCTTCACGCGCTTGATGAACGGGATGTCGTTGTTGACGTCGTAGGCGACGTCGCCGCGGAAGGCATATTCGTGGCCGGTCGAATGCTCGACATGGTCCATCGCGGCGCGCCAGAACTGGACGTTCGGATCCTGGAAATATTGCGCGTCGGTCTCGCCCGCGATGCGCGGGTTCGGCGTCGCCCAGGTCGCCGCCAGGGTCAGCGGCTTGTGCGGGATCACCACCGGCAGGTTGCCGCGCAGGTCCAGCTCCTCGTCCGCGAAGGTCGAGCCGAACACGCTGACGTCGAGATTGTCGTGGCGGGCGCGCACATAGTCGGCGTCGAAGTTGAACGACAGCCGGTCGGTCGCGTTGAACTTGAAGTTCAGGCCGAAGTCGTCGACCTTGTTGTGGTCGAGCACCTGGCGCCGCGACAGCGACTGCTGCATGCCGCCGGTCGGGACGTTCGAGGTCGCCTGGCCGCTCGAGGCGCTGCGCCAGCCGGTGCCGGGCTGGGTGATGAAGCCGCTCTCGAAGACGTTGTTGGCATCGTAGACATAGTTGGTGAAGCCGCCGACCGGGCATTCGGCGCGGGTGCGGCCGTTCGGGTCGTTGCCGTTCTGCCGGCAGCCCTTCGGATAGGTATTGTATTCGGAAAGGTCGGGCGCGCTCTCGAACGTGTGCTCGCCCCAGGCATTGGTCGAGTCGGTCCGCAGGAACTGGGCGGTCAGCGTGGCGCGGCGGTCGAGGCTCTGCCACTGGCCGGCGAGCGCGACGCCCTTGCGCTTATGGTCGTAATCCTGGGTGCGGAACTGGCCGCCGAGCGGCGTATAGGCGGTCGCCAGCAGGTCGGCGAAGCCGTTCGCACCGGCGGCGCCGGTGGTCGAGCAGCCGGTCGGGAATTGCTGCGAGTCGGTGTTCGACGGCAGGCCGTTGCGGCAGACATTGCCGCCGCCGTTGGCGCCCGCGGCGACGGTGCCGTTGCGGGTCTGGTAGTTGGTGACCTGGATGCCGTCCGAGCGGTTCATCAGGCGCGAATAGGAGAAGTCGGCGAGCAGGCCGACGGTGCCGAAGGTGGTGTCGAACGTGTCGCTGATGAGGATGGAGCCGGTCGGCGTCCACTTCTTGCGCATGTCCGTATAATTGGCCTCGACGTCGAAGCCGAGATGGAAGCCCTTCTTGTCGAACGGCAGGCGCGTGTTGAGGTTGACGATGCCGGCGAGGCCGCCCTCGATCATGTCGGCGGTCGTGTTCTTGTAGACTTGCACCGAGCCGAGCAGCTCGGAGGGCACGTCGGCGAAGTTGATCGCCTGGCCGCCGACGCCGGCCGAGAAGGCGTCGCGTCCGTTGAATTCGGAGCGGACGAAGTTGAGGCCGCGGATCTGCACGCCCGAGCCCTCGACCGAGAAGTGGTCGGGGTCGTTCGAGCCGGCGAAGCGGTTGATCGACACGCCCGGCACGCGCTGCAGCGCCTCGGTCACCGAACGGTCCGGAAGCGCGCCGATGTCCTGCGCGGTGATTGCGTCGACGACGGTGTCGGCGTTGCGCTTGATGTTCTGCGAATTGGCGAGGCTCTGGCGGATGCCGGTGACGACGATCGCATTCTCGTCCTCGGCCGGCGCCGGCTGCACCGTCGTCTGGCTGGTGCGGTCGTTCGGGGCGCTGTTCTGGTTCGACTGCTGGGTCTGGCCCGCGGTGTTCGAGGTCGCCGCCGGGTTGCCCGCGGTGCTGGGCGAGGTCGGCGTCTGGGCGAAGGCCGGCGCCGAAGCCGCGAAGGCGCAGACCGCCAGCAGCGACGCGCCGGAGCGCAGCACGGACGCGCGCCTGGTAAACTCGCTCTCGCAAACAGGCGTGCGGGCTGACAGAGCCATGGAATTCCCCTCTCCTAAACCGCCATGGTAGCGCTAACAAAATACGGCGCGACCGGGCTTCTTTGCGGCGGGGGATACCGCGCCGTTCACCGGCCGGCAAGAGGCGGAGGCAGCGTGGGGGACTGGCTGGCGCCGAAATTCGACGCGCCTGTGTCGCGTTTGCAACAGAAGTGTCAAATACTTGCCCGCACCCCCTGCAAAAGCGCCTGCGTTGACCGCTCGCGCCGCGCCGCCCTAAACAACGCGGCCCCAGCTGGAGACCAGGCCCGGTGGCCGACGCGCCCCCAAAAGTGAACGTTACCATCGTCGGCGGCGGCACCGCCGGCTGGATGACGGCCGCCGCGCTCGTCAAGCTGCTGCCCACCCGCTGCAACGTGCACCTCATCGAGTCCGAAGCGATCGGCATCGTCGGCGTCGGGGAGGCGACCCTGCCGCACATCCGCGCCTTCAACGAACGCCTCGGCATCGACGAGGCCGAGTTCATGGCCACCACCCGCGCGACCTTCAAGCTCGGCATCGAGTTCGACAATTGGGGACGGATAGGCGACAGCTACATCCACCCGTTCGGGACGTTCGGGCGCGGCAGCGGCGAGCCCGACTTCCACCAATATTGGCTGCGCCTGCGCCAGGCGGGACACGACGTGCCCGACCTCGAAAACTATTCGCTCGCGTGCATGATGGCGCGGCTCAACCGCTTCGCCCTCCCCAATCCCGACCCCGACGAGCTGACGTCCACCTTCGGCTATGCCTACCAGTTCGACGCGACCCTCTTCGCGCCCTACCTGCGCCGCTTCGCCGAGGGCCTGGGCGCGCGCCGCACCGAGGGGCGGATCGTCGACGTGCTGCGCGACGGGGAGAGCGGCGACGTCACCGGCGTGAAGCTGGAAAGCGGCGAGACGATCGGCGGCGACCTCTTCATCGACTGCTCCGGCTTCGTCTCGCTGCTGCTCGGCAGGGCGCTCGGCGAGCCGTTCCAGGACTGGTCGAAATGGCTCCCCAACGACCGCGCGACGGCGATGCCGTGCCGAACCGAGACCGCGCTCACCCCCTATACCGGAGTCATCGCCATGGAGGCGGGCTGGCGCTGGCGCATCCCGCTCCAGCACCGCACCGGCAACGGCTATGTCTATGCCAGCGCCTTCCTGTCCGAGGAGAAGGCGGCGGAGGCGCTCGTCGCCGCCGTCGAGGGCGAGCCGCTCGCCGCGCCGCGGGTGCTCAAGTTCAAGGCCGGCCGCCGCGAGCGGAGTTGGGTGGGGAACGTCGTCGGCGTCGGCCTCGCCTCCGGTTTTCTCGAGCCGCTCGAATCGACCAGCATCTACCTCATCCAGGCGGCGATCACCGCCTTGCTGGAGCTGTTCCCCGACGGCCCCGTCTCGCCGGTGCTGCGCGACGAATTCAACCGCCTCGTCGACCTCGAATATGACCGCATCCGCGACTTCCTCATTCTCCACTATCACGCGACGGAACGGACCGATTCCGAATTCTGGAACTATGTGCGCACGATGGAGATACCTGACACGCTCGAGGAGAAGATGGAGCTGTTCCGCCGCCGCGGCCGGGTGGTGAAATATCGGGAGGGCGTGTTCCTCGATGCGAGCTGGATCGCCGTCTATCTCGGCCAGCGCGTCATCCCCGAAGGCCACGACATGCGCGCCGACGCGCCGGACGCGGAGGCCCTGCTGCGGGCGATGGAGACGTTCCGCCGCGAGGTCCGCGCGACCGCCGAGGCGATGCCGGACCATCGCCGCCACATCGAAACCTACTGCCCGATGGCGGCCTGAGATGGACGGCAAGGCGATCCGCCACGTCCTCGTCGCCGGCGGCGGCATCGTCGGCTGGTCGTGCGCGGCGATGCTGAGGAAGCGGATCCCGGCGCTGGCGGTGACCGTCCTGCCGGTGGCGCCGCCGCCCGACGCGCTCGCCGACCGCGTCCAGGCGACGCTGCCGACCATCGTCTACTTCCATAACGACCTCGGCCTCACCGAGGCAGACACGGTGGTGCGCGCCGGCAGCGGCTTCCGGCTCGGCACCCTGTTCGAAGGCTGGGCGGAGGGGATGCCCGGCTACGTCCACGCTTATGGCGAGCACGGGCGGCCGTTCGGCACCGCCTCCTTCCACCAGCATTGGGTGCGCGCCGCGCTCGCCGGCGAAGCCGCGCCGTTCGACGCCTTTGCCCCGGCCGCCGCGCTCGGCCGCGCCGGCCGCTTCGCCCATCCCGAAGCCGGCGGCGCCTATGCCTACGGCCTCACCCTGACGCCGGAACGCTATCGCCACCTGATGCGCGCCTACGCCTTGCACCTCGGCGCGATCGAGCGGCCGGGCGACATCGCCCAGGTCCGCCTCGCCGGCGAGGATGGGCGCATCGAGGGGGTCGAGCTGGCCGGCGGCGGGGCCGTCGAAGCCGACCTGTTCGTCGACGCAACCGGCCCGCGCGCGCTGCTGCGCGGCGCGCTCGGCCTGCGGCTGGAGGAATGGGGGCAATGGCTCCCCTGCGATCGCCTGGTGATGCGCGAGGCGCCGCCGGCGGCCGAGCCGCCGCTGCTCGACATCGCCGTGGCGGAAGCCGCGGGATGGCGCTGGCGCTCCTCCTCGCCGGCGCTGGCGACGGAGGGCCGCGTCTTCAGCAGCGCCCACGAGCCCGAAGCGGACGGCGCGGTGACGCTGCGCCAGGGCCGCGTCGCCCAGCCGTGGCTCGGCAATTGCGTCGCGATCGGCGACGCCGCGGTGCGCGTCGAGCCGCTCGAATGGGCGAACCTCCACCTCGCCCACAGCGCCATCGACCGGCTCGTCGCGATGATGCCGGACCGCGATTTCAGCCCGGTCGAGACGTGGGATTATAACCGCCAGGGCGTCGCCGAGGCCGACCGGGTCCGCGACTTCCTCGCCCTCCACTACCGGGCCAGCCGGCGCTCCGAAGCCTTCTGGCGAGACGCCGCCGCCGCCGAGCCGCCGCCCTCGCTGGCCCACACGCTGGCGCTGTTCCGCGAGCGCGGCCGGCTGCCGATCTACGACGAGGAAAGCTTCAACCGCGACAGCTGGCTTGCGGTGCTGCTCGGCCAGGGCCTATTGCCCCGAGCGGCCGACCCGCTGATCGAAATCGTGCCGCCGGACGAGTCCGCGGCCGCCATGGCGCGGATGCGGAGCGCGGTCGCGGCCGGCGTGCCGGGCGTTCCGACCCACGCCGCCTATCTCTCATCCCTTTCGAGGCAAGCCGCGCGATGAACGAACATTCGATCCGCAACGTCGTCATCGTCGGGGGCGGCACCGCCGGCTGGATGGCCGCGGCCGCCTTCTCGCGCTTCCTCAACAACGGCTACACGCAGGTGACGCTCGTCGAGTCCGAGGAGATCGGCATCGTCGGCGTCGGCGAGGCGACGATCCCGCCGCTCATCACCTTCAACAACATGCTCGGCATCCACGAGAACGAGTTCCTCGCCGCGACCCAGGGATCGTTCAAGGCGGGCATCGAGTTCGTGAACTGGAGCGCGATCGGCGACCGCTATTTCCACCCGTTCGGCAACCACGGCCACGATTTGGAAGGCGTCCACTTTCACCAGCTCTATTTGCGCGAGCGCAAGCGGCGGGTGATGCAGGACATCTCCGCCTGGTCGATGAGCGCGGTCGCCGCCGCCCACGGCAAGTTCGCGCGGCCCGGGCCGGAGGCGCAGTTCCCGCTCAACCAGCTCTTCTACGCCTTCCATTTCGACGCCTCGCTCTACGGCAAGTTCCTGCGCGCTTATGCCGAGCGCGGCGGGGTGCGGCGGATCGAGGGCAAGGTCGTCGACGTGGCGCAACGGGCGGAGGACGGGTTCGTCACCTCGGTGACCCTCGCCAGCGGGCAGCAGGTCGAGGGCGACCTGTTCATCGACTGCTCGGGCTTTCGCGGCCTGCTCATCGAGCAGGCGCTGAAGACCGGCTACGAGGATTGGAAGCACTGGCTGCCGGCCGACCGCGCCATCGCCCTTCCCACCACCTACCAGGGCGAGCCCGACCCCTTCACCCGCGCCACCGCCCACGCGAAGGGCTGGCAATGGCGCATCCCGCTCCAGCACCGGATGGGCAACGGCATCGTCTATTCGAGCGACTTCATGGGCGACGACGAGGCGCTCGCCACCTTGCAGGCGAACCTCGAGGGCGAGCCGCTCGCCGAGCCCCGCCGCCTCGCCTTCAACACCGGCCGGCGCAAGCTCGCCTGGAACGCCAACGTCGTCTCGATGGGTCTCTCCTCGGGCTTCATCGAGCCGCTCGAATCGACCAGCATCCACTTCGTCCAGGCGGGTATCGCAAAGCTCATCGCGCTCTTCCCGGACAAGAGGTTCAACCCGGTCGAGCGCGACGAATATAACCGGCAGATGCAGGACCTGTTCGAGGACGTGCGCGACTTCATCGTCCTCCACTACAACACGACGCGCCGCGACGATTCCGACTTCTGGAACCATTGCCGCACCATGAAGGTGCCCGACAGCCTCGCCCGCCGCGTCGACCTCTGGAAGGCGAAGGGGCGGCTGTTCCGCGAAGGCTTCGAGCTCTTCTCGACGACGAGCTGGGTGGCGGTGATGCTCGGCCAGGGCATCGTCCCCGACGATTACGAGCCGGCCGTCGACGCGCTCGACGAAGACCGCGTTGCGCAGGCGCTCGAGCAGATGCGCCTCGCCATCCTCGACGTCGCCGAGCGGCTCCCCACCCATGGCGAGTTCATCGCCCGCGCCTGCCCCGCACAAGGCGCCGCGCCCAGGCCGCCGCTGCCGGAGTTCGTCTTCTGAGGACCGACAATATCAGGAAGATCGTCGTCGTCGGTGGCGGCACCGCCGGCTGGATGGCGGCCGCGGGCCTGTCGACGGTGATCGGCCAGCTCCCCGGCCTCACCATCGAGCTGGTCGAATCGGACGAGATCGGCACGGTCGGCGTCGGCGAGGCGACGATCCCGCAGATCGTCCTGTTCAACAACCTGCTCGGCATCGACGAGGCCGATTTCGTCCGCGCCACCAACGCCACCTACAAGCTCGGCATCGAGTTCCGCGACTGGACGCGGATCGGCCACCGCTACATCCACCCGTTCGGCTTCTACGGCATCGACATGCTGGGGGTGGAGTTCCACCACCATTGGCTGAAGGGCCTGGCGCTCGGCGACACCACCCCGCTCGACGCCTATTCGCTCGGCGCCGTCGCCGCGCTCGCCTCGAAGTTCGACCATCCCCGGCCGGACCAGCCCAACTCGCCGCTCAGCCGCATCGGCTACGCCTTCCAGTTCGACGCGAGCCTCTACGCCCGCTATTTGCGCCGCCTCTCCGAAGCCAAGGGCGTGATCCGCACCGAGGGGCGGATCGTCGATGTCGTCCAGAGCGGCGAGACCGGCTATGTCGAGGCGCTGACGCTGCAAAGCGGCGCGCGCGTCGAAGGCGACCTGTTCCTCGACTGCTCGGGCTTTCGCGGCCTCCTCATCGAGCAGACGCTGCAGGCCGGCTTCGAGGATTGGTCGAAGTGGCTCCCCTGCGACCGCGCCCTCGCCGTGCCGTGCGAATCCTCGGGCGACCGCCAGCCGCTCACCCGCTCGACCTGCCGGCCCTATGGCTGGCAATGGCGCATCCCCCTCCAGCACCGCACCGGCAACGGCTATGTCTATTCCTCCGCCCACCTCTCGGACGACGAGGCCGCCGCCACCCTGATGGCAAACCTCGACGGCACGCCCCTCGCCGATCCGCGCCCGCTGCGCTTCAAGGCGGGGCACCGGAAGAAGGCCTGGGTCAAGAACGTCGTTGCTTTGGGCCTCGCCGGCGGTTTCCTGGAGCCGCTCGAATCGACCTCGATCCACCTCGTCCAGTCCGGCCTCGCCCGCCTCCTCACCCTCTTCCCGACGCGCGCTTTCGACGCGGACGAGATCGAGCGCTACAACGCGCTGACCGAGCGGGAATATGTCGACATCCGCGACTTCCTCGTCCTCCACTACAAGGCGACCGAGCGCGACGACACCGACTTCTGGGACTATTGCCGCACGCTGCCGCCGCCCGAGGGCCTCGCCGAGAAGCTCGCCATGTTCCGCAGGAACGGCCGCGTCTTTCGCGAGCATAACGAGCTGTTCACCGAGACGAGCTGGCTTTCGGTCATGGTCGGCCAGGGGATCGAAGCCGGCGGCTACCACCCGGCCGCCGACATCCTGCCCGACGAGGAGACTTTGACTCGTCTCGCCCACATCCGCGAAGTCGTCGCCAACACGGCCGAGCTGATGCCGACCCAGGACGAATTCCTCCGCCAGCACGGCAGCTTCTCCGGCCAGTCGCTGCGCGCGCCCCAATGACCGCCCTCCCCGCGCCCTCGCCCATCGCCGAGCGGGGGCCCGTCGACCGCGCGACGTTCGACGCCGAGATCCGCCCCGCCGCCCGGCCCGTCGTGCTGCGCGGCCAGGCCGCGGCCTGGCCCGCCGTCGCCGCCGCCCGCGCCTCCGACGAAGCGCTCGTCGCCTACCTGAAGGGCTTCCGCGCCGACGACCGCCCGGTCGCCGCCCTCGTCGGCCAGCCGGAGATCGCGGGCCGCTTCTTCTACACCGACGATCTTGGCGCGCTCAACTTCACCCGCGGCGTCTCGCCGCTCTTCCCCTTCCTCGACCGGCTGCTCCGGGACCGCGGCCACCCCGCGCCGATCGCGATGGCGGTGCAATCGGAAGCGATCCCCGACCTCCTCCCCGGCTTCGAGCAGGCGAACCGGCTTGACCTCGTCGCGGCGGAGGTGACCCCGCGGGCCTGGATCGGCAACGCCATCCGCGTCGCGCCGCACTACGACCTCATGGAGAATGTCGGCATCGTCGGCGGCGGCCGGCGGCGCTTCACCCTGTTCCCGCCCGACCAGCTTCCCAACCTCTATGCCGGCCCGTTCGAGCTCACCCCCGCCGGCACGCCCGTCAGCCTCGTCGACCTCGCCGCCCCCGACCTCGCGCGCTTTCCCCGTTACGCCGAAGCCGCGGCGCACGCCGAGACCGCCACCCTCGAACCCGGCGACGCTATCTACATCCCCTTCCACTGGTGGCACGCGGTCGACTCGCTCGAAGGGGTCAACCTGTTCGTCAACTATTGGTGGAACGACGCGACCCAGGACGCCGGCCCCGCCGCCGCGCCGCGCGCCTACGACGCCCTGCTCCACGCGCTCCACGCCTTCAAGGGGCTGCCCGACGACCAGCGCGCGGTCTGGCGCATGGTGTTCGACCATTATGTGTTCGAAGCGAACGGCGATCCCGCCGCCCACCTTCCCGACCACGCCAAGGGCATCCTCGCGCCGATGAGTCCGGCACAGCGCCAGCGCATCGCCGCGATGCTGCGCCAGCTCCTCGCGCGCTACTGACGGCTCTTCTTCGCCTTCATCGCGGCGCGGAAGCGGGCGGCCCAGCCGGGCCGCTCCTCCTGCTTGCCGCGCGCCACCGCCAGCGCGTCGGCCGGCACGTCGCGCGTCACCACCGAGCCCGCGCCGACGATCGCCCCCGCGCCGATCGCCACCGGCGCGACGAGGGCGGAGTTGGAGCCGATGAACGCTCCCTCCCCGATCGACGTCCCATATTTGAAGAAGCCGTCATAATTGCAGGTGATCGTGCCCGCGCCGACATTGGCGCCCGCGCCCACGTCCGCGTCGCCCAGATAGGTGAGGTGGTTGGCCTTCGCCCCCTTGCCGAGCCGCGCCTTCTTGGTCTCGACGAAGTTGCCGACCTTGGCGCCCTCGCCGATCTCAGTGCCCGGGCGGAGCCGCGCATAGGGGCCGATCTCGGCGCCGGCGGCGATGTGCGCGCCCTCGACATGGCTGAAGGCGCGGATGCGCACCCGCTCGCCGATCCGCACGCCGGGCCCGAAGACGACGTTGGGCTCGACGATCGTGTCGCGGCCGATCTCGCTATCGTGGCTGAACCAGACCGTCTCCGGCGCGACGAGGCTGACGCCGTCGGCCATCGCGGCGGCGCGGCGGCGGCGCTGCCACAGCGCCTCGACCTCGGCGAGCTCGGCGCGGCTGTTCACCCCCGCCACCTCGTCCGCGTCCACCTCGACGACCGCGGAACGGCGCCCGACGGCAGCGGCCTCCCCGACGATGTCCGGAAGATAATATTCGCCCGCCGCATTGTCGTTGCCGACCCGCGCGAGCAGCGGCCAGAGATCCTCGGCGCGCACGGCCATCATCCCGGAATTGCACAGGTCGACGGCGCGCTCCTCCGCCGTCGCATCCTTATGCTCGACCATCTTGTCGATGAGCCCGGCGTCGTCGACGAGGATCCGCCCGTACTGGAGCGGGTCGGCCGGCCGGAAGGCGGCGACAACCACCGCCGGCGCGTCGGCGCCGCGCAGGCGGTCGAGCATCCGCCGCATCGTTGCCGTCGTCACCAGCGGCGCATCGCCGTAGAGGATGACGACGTCGCCCGCGAAGCCGGCGAGCGCGGCCTCCGCCTGCCGGACGGCGTGGGCCGTGCCGTGCTGCGGGTCCTGCACCGCGACGACCCCGCCATGCGCCGCCACCACCGGCTCGACCTGCTCCCGGCCGCTGCCGACCACCACCACCGTGCGCGCCGGCGCCAGCGCATCGACGCTGGCGAGCAGGTGCGCGAGCATCGGCCGCCCCGCGATCGGGTGGAGCACCTTGTGGAGGTCGGACTTCATCCGCGTCCCCTTGCCGGCGGCAAGGACGATGGCGGCGACGGGTCGGCTGCTGGTCGTCATCGTGCCGGCTCGTGCCACGATAAGGTTGAAACTTCCAGTTCGAGGCGACAGGGCGAAAGGCGATGAAGCCCCTCCCCTTCGACGTCGTCGTGTTCGACCTGGACGGAACCTTGCTCGACACGGCGGAGGACCTCGCCGCCGCGCTCAATCATGCGCTGGCGGCGCTGGGCCGACGCACCGTGCCGCCGGATTCGGTGCGCGGGCTGATCGGCCACGGCGGCCGCGCCCTGCTGCGCAAGGGCCTCGCGGCGACGGGCGAGGCGAGCGACGCGCTGGTCGAGGAGAATTATCCCATCCTCCTCGATTTCTATTCGCGCCACATCTGCGACGCGACGCGGCCCTATCCGGGCCTCGACGCCGCGCTCGAGGCGATCGAGGCGGCGGGCGCACGCGTCGCCGTCTGCACCAACAAGGCCGAGGGGCTGACCCGAGCCCTGTTCGACGCGCTCGGCTGGGGCGGCCGCTTCGCCGCGATCGTCGGCGGCGACACCCTCCCCTTCCGCAAGCCCGACGCCGCGCCGCTGCGCGAGGCGGTGGCGCGCGCCGGCGGAGGCCGCGCGGTGCTGGTCGGCGATTCGATCACCGACGCCGACACGGCGCGGGCCGCGGGCGTGCCGTTCGTCGCGGTGAGCTTCGGCTTTCGCGACCGCCCGCTCGAGGCGCTCGGCGCCGATGCGGTGATCGACCGCTACGATCAGTTGATGGACACGCTGTACGCACTTGGCGAGGAGACAAGAGGATGAGGAAATTGCATCTCGCGGCGCTGGCCCTGCTGCTCGCCGCCCCGGCCGCGGCCGTCCTGGCCCAGACCGATCCGATGACGCCGGACATGGTCGCCTCCTACCAGCGGGTGCAGCCGAGCGCCGATTATGTCCGGCGCGAGGTCATGATCCCGATGCGCGACGGCAAGCGGCTCTACACCGTCATCGTGATGCGCAAGGGCACGCGCGGCGGCCCGATCCTGCTCACCCGCACCCCCTACGACGCGGCCAGGACGACGTGGCGCAACCCGAGCCAGAAGATCGAGGAGATCCTGCCCGTCATGGACGCCGAGTTCGTGAACGACGGCTATATCCGCGTCTACCAGGACGTGCGCGGGCAGCACCGCTCCGAAGGCGATTATGTGATGACGCGGCCTCTGCGCGGCCCGCTCAACCACACCCAGGTCGACAACGCTACCGACGCCTACGACACGATCGACTGGCTGGTGAAGAACGTGCCGGAGACCAACGGCCGCGTCGCGATCACCGGCTCCTCCTATCCCGGCTTCACCTCGCTGATGGCGCTGATCGACCCGCACCCGGCGCTCAAGGCGGCGGTGCCGCAGAGCCCGATGGTCGACGGCTGGATGGGCGACGACTGGTTCCACAATGGCGCGTTTCGCCAGACGAACTACGACTATATCACCGGCCAGACCGCGAAGGAGGGAAGCGGTCCGGTCCCCTACGGCGCCGGCGACGATTACAGCCTCTTCCTCGAGGCCGGCTCGTCCGGCGACTTCGCCCGCCGCTACGGGCTCGAGGCCTTCCCCTTCACCCGCAAGCTCATCGAGCACCCCGCCTACGACCAGTTCTGGCAGGAGCAGGCGCTCGACAAATTGCTCGGCAAGCGCAAGCTCACCGTCCCGACCATGCTGGTCGTCGGCCAGTGGGACCAGGAGGATAGCTACGGCGCCCCCGCCGTCTACCGGGCGCTGGCGCCGCAGGCGCCGCCGGGAAGCGACCTCCTCCATCTCGTCATCGGCCCGTGGCGGCACAGCGGCGTCAATTACGAGGGCCGCAGCCTCGGCGCGCTCGATTTCGAGGGCGACACCGCCCTCCAGTTCCGCCGCGACATCATGAAGCCGTTCCTGGACAAATATCTGAAGGACGGCGCGCCGCAGGTCGCGACTCCCCCCGTCGTCACCTACGCCACCGGCACCAACCGCTGGGAGCCGAGCGCCGCCTGGCCGGCGGGCACCAGCGAGCAGCCCTTCTACCTCCAGGCGGGCTTCGGGCTCTCCACCGAGCGGCCCGCCGGCGGCGAGGACCGCTACGTCTCCGACCCGGCCCACCCCGTGCCGTTTGTCCCGCGTCCGGTGCACATGCGCGACAGCGACGTGTGGCGGACCTGGCTCGTCGCCGACCAGCGCTTCGTCGAAGGCCGCCAGGACGTGCTCACCTACACGAGCGCGCCCCTCACCCGCCCCGTCCACCTCGCGGGCGCGCCGCGCGTCGACCTCTTCGCCGCCACCACCGGCACCGATAACGACTGGGTGGTGAAGCTGATCGACGTCTATCCCGCCGAGCTGTCGGCGACGCCGAAGCTCGCCGGCTACGAGCTTCCCATCGGCGTCGAGATCTTCCGCGGCCGCTACGTCCACGGCTTCGCGACTCCGGGCCCGCTTACGCCGGGCAAGGTCGAGGAATTTCGCTGGACGCTTCCCAACGTGAACCACGTCTTCCGCCCCGGCCACCGCATCATGGTCCAGGTCCAGTCGAGCCTGTTCCCGCTCTACGACCGCAACCCGCAGACCTACGTGCCCAACATTTTCAACGCGAAACCAGGCGATTACCGCGCCGCGACGGAGACGATCTTCCACGGCCCCGGCCGCGCCAGCGCGGTCTGGCTGCCGGTGGTTCCGTAACGGTTCCAACCCGGAACAGAACCGATTCGACCGGCAAAAAACATTGCCGGACAGGGACTTCGCCGCTACGTGAACGAAAGTTAACGCCGGCGGGAGGAACCCTGTGCTGAAGGTGGTGGGGACGGCCGGTGCCGATCGCCTGGTGGCGAGCGGCGCGCTTCGCAATGAGCTGCTGGGCCTCGACGGCAACGATTACATCACCGACGGCTCCGGCGCGGACGTCCTGCGCGGCGGCGACGGCAACGATACGCTGGTCAGCCGGACGGGCTCCGACACGCTCGATGGCGGCGCCGGCAACGATTATCTCGAGATCGACCGTTATTACGGCGATCCCACGTCCCAGACGACGCTCCTGGGCGGCGCCGGCGACGACAGATTCTATGTGACTCTCCAGACGACCGGGTCGGTCCAGCTCGACGCGGGCGACGGCAACGATATCGTCGAATTGGGCCTCTACCAGGCATCGGCCACGGTCACGCTCGGCGCCGGCAGCGACCTCGTGCTGCTCGATTCCGTCAGCGCGCCTTCCGCGGTCACGATCACGGATTTCCAGACCGGCGACGGCGGCGACAGGCTCGAATGGATGGGGGTGTTCGAGGACCTGTTCGACGTCAAGATCGCCGGCAACCCCTTCACCACCGGCTGGGCCTCCCTGACCCAGTCGGGGGCCAACGTCGTCCTGAGCATCGATTCGGATGGGCCGGGTTTCTACAAGACTCTCCAGCCGGCGGTGATCTTCCTCAACACGAGCCTCGCGGCGCTGACCCCCTGGAACCTCGGCGGCGTCAACCCGAACGGGTCGACCCCGGCGACGACCGTCTCCGGCACCGACGACGGCGAGCGGCTGTTCGGCACCGCCGGCGCGGACACGATCTCCGCGGGCGGCGGCGACGACACCGTCTATGCGGGTCTCGGCGACGACGTGATCACCGCCGGCGACGGCAACGACTACATCTACGCCGGCATGGGCGCGAACCAGGTCGATGGGGGCGCGGGCAACGACCATCTCTACGGCGCCAATGGCGACGACAGCCTGTCGGGAGGCGACGGCAACGATTGGGTCCAGGGCGGCGGCGGCAACGACACCCTCGACGGCGGCGAAGGCAACGACACCCTCCTGGCCGAGTCCTTCGACGACGGCGCCGTGACGATGACGGGCGGCGCGGGCGACGACCGCGTCATCGTGTCGTGGCCCTCGTCCAAGGGCGTCGTCCATGCCGATCTCGGCGACGGCGACGACCGGCTCGAAATCTCCGGCAACGACGGGATGGTGGTGGCGACGCTGGGCAGCGGCGTCGATACGATCTGGACGGGCATGGGCTCGAGCTCGTCGGGCACCACCTATAGCGGCACCTTCATCGTCACCGACTTCCAGACCGGCGACGGCGGCGACGTCGTCGACCTGCAGAACCTCTTCAGATACAACCTCACCGGCTGGAACCAGAGCGTCAATCCGTTCGGAACCCAGGCGCGGCTGGTCCAGAGCGGCGCCGACACGCTCCTCCAGGTCGACAAGGTCGCCGGCCAGGGCGCGTGGCGCACCGTCATCACCTTTCAGAACACCGACGCGGCGAGCTTCACGGTCTACAATCTCCATGGCGTCCCCGCCGACGGCAGCGCGGCGCCGGGGCTTACATTGACCGGGACCGCCTCTTCGGAGGCCATCTACGGCACGGTCGGTCCGGACACGATCAACGGCCTCGACGGCAGCGATCTCCTCAACGGCAATGGCGGCGACGACGCGATCAACGGCGGCAACGGCGGCGACACGATCGACGGCGGCGCCGGCAACGACACGATCTCGGGCGGCAGCGGCAACGACAGCATCACCGTCGCGAGCGGCGGCGGCGCCGACATCGTCAACGGCGACGACGGCAACGACACGATCACGAGCGCCGGCGTCGGCGCACACCTGTTCGGCGGCATCGGCAACGACAAGCTCACCGACACCGGCGGCGCCGCCGAGATCGACGGCGGCGAGGGCGACGACACCATCGCGGCCACCGTGCCGGCGGGTGCGCAGCCGCTGGATCTGCGCGGCGGCGCCGGCAACGACGTCGTCACCGTCACCTCGAGCGGGTCGCCGACCGTGCAGGTCGACGGCGGCAGCGGCGACGATTACGTCTCGATCGCGAGCCGGGGCTCGTCCCTCGTCACGCTCGGCGACGGCAGCGACACGCTCAGCATCGACCTCGCCTGGAACGCGGGCGCCGCGCCGGCGATCGTCGTGGTGGATTTCGCCACCGGCACGGACGGCGACCGCCTTTCGCTCGCCCACCTGCTCAAGCTGAGCGCGCCGACCTGGAACGGCGCCGATCCGTTCGCGGGCGGCTATCTGCGCGTCATCCAGTCCGGCACCTACGCGCTCGTCCAGATGGACACGGACGGGCCCGGCAGCGCGGCCGGCTTCGTCACCGTCGCAACGCTCGCCAATGTCGACGCGGCGACGCTGACGAAGGAGAATCTCGGCTTCGGAACCGCCGGCGCCGACACGTTCATGCTCGGTCACGGCCATGGCGGCGCCTTCTCCGGCCTGGGCGGAGACGACGTCTTCTATTTCGGCGGCGGCTTCACGGCGCGCTCAAGCGTCGACGGCGGGCTCGGCGCCGACACCGTCGTCCTCCAGGGCGATTACGCCTCCGGCCTGCTCATCGCATCGGGCACGCTCGCCGGCGTCGAGACGCTGAGCCTCCTCGGCGCGGCCGATACCGCCTACGCCGCCGCCGGCTCGGGGCCCTTCTCCTACGTCCTCCAGCTCGCCGACGGCACCACGTCCGGCCAGCCCCTGCTCGTCGACGCCCACGGCCTCGCGGCGGGGGAGACGCTGTCGTTCGACGGGGCGGACGAAACGCTGGCGAGCCTCCACGTCGTCGGCGGCGCCGGCGGCGACGACCTGGTCGGCGGCAAGGCGAACGACATCCTCGACGGCGGCGCCGGCGCCGACACGATGGCCGGAGGGGCCGGCGACGACGTCTATTTCGTCGACGATGCGGGCGACCGGGTGATCGAGGCCGCGGGCGCCGGCACCGACGAAGTGGACACGGCGCTCGCCGCCTACTCGCTTCCCGACGGGATCGAAAATCTGCGCGCTTTGTCGGACGCCGGCCAGGCGCTGACCGGCAACGCCGCCGACAACAAGATCGTCGGCCGCCTCGGCGCCGACACCCTCGCCGGCGGGGACGGCAACGACACGCTCATCGGCAATGGCGGCAGCGACAGCCTGCTGGGCGGCGCGGGCGACGATGCGATCTACGCCGACACCCGGCCCGGCAGCGGCGACACGGTCACGGTCGATGGCGGCGCGGGGAACGACCGGCTGTTCATCGACATGGGCGAAGCCGGCCCGGGGCTGCTCAGCTCGATCACGAAGCAGGCCGACGGCTCCTATTCCGGCTGGTTCACCCTCGGCAGCGGCGAGACGGTGACGTTCAGCGGCATCGAGAACTTCACCATCTACGGCACCGACGCCGGCGACCATCTCGTCGGCGCCGACGGCAAGGACCTGCTCGCCGGATTCGGCGGCGACGACCTGCTCGAGGGCGGCGCGGGCGACGACCTGTTCGACGGCGGCACGGGCGCCGACACGATGGTGGGCGGCCCCGGCAACGACTTCTACTTCGTCGACCAGGCCGGCGACGTCATCGTCGAGCAGCCGAACGAGGGCACCGACCAGGTGCAGACCGCGCTCGCCGCCTACACGCTGCCCGACAATGTCGAGATCGTGAACGGCAGCGCCGCGACCGGCCAGGCCCTCACCGGCAACGCGCTCGCCAACTGGCTCTACGGCTTCGACGGCAACGACCTGCTCGACGGCGGCGCCGGCGCCGACCACATGGCCGGCGGCAAGGGCAACGACGTCTACATCGTCGACGATGCCGGCGACGTCCTACTCGAGCTGGCGGGCGAAGGCACGGACGAAGTGCGCACCGCGCTCGCCGCCTACGCGCTGCCGACGAACATCGAGATCCTCACCGGCACCAGCAACGCCGGCCAGGCGCTGACGGGCAACTCCTCCAACAACACGATCCGCGGCGGCGACGGCAACGACGTCATCGACGGCGGCGGCAGCGGCGACACGATGATCGGCGGCAAGGGCGACGACGTCTATGTCGTCGACACGCCGTTCGACCAGGTCGTCGAGGCGGCGGACGAAGGCAGCGACGAAGTGCGCACCGCGCTGGTCAGCTACACGCTCGCGGCGAACGTCGAGAAGCTGACCGGCCTGTCGTCGAGCGCCCAGCGGCTCACCGGCAACGCGCTCGACAATGTCATCACCGGCGGTGCCGGAAACGACACCTTGGCGGGCGGCGACGGCAACGACGTGCTCGACGGGCGCGGCGGCTCGGACGCGATGTCCGGCGGCAAGGGCGACGACGTCTATTATGTCGGCGCCGCCGGCGACACCGTCACCGAACTTGCCGGCGAGGGCACGGACGAGGTCCGCACGACCCTCGCGACCTATACGCTCAGCGCCAATGTCGAGAACCTGACCGGCCTGCTCGCCTCGGGGCAGACGCTGAACGGCAACGCGCTCGACAATGTCATCACCGGCGGGGCCGGGGCGGACCATATGGCCGGCGGCGCGGGCAACGACGTCTATTATGTCGACAATGCGAGCGACGTGGTCACCGAGAATGCCGGCGAGGGCTATGACGAGGTGCGCACGACGCTGGCGAGCTACGTCCTTCCTGCCAACGTCGAGAAGCTGACCTATGTCGGGACGGGGAACTTCACCTACACCGGCGGCGCCGGCAACGACGACGTCGCCGGCGCCGGCGGCAACGACTTCTTCGACCTCTCGCAGGGCGGCGCCGACAAGGCGTCGGGCGGCGCGGGGACCGACGCTTTCGCGTTCGGCGCGGCGTTCGGCGCGGGCGACGTCGTCGACGGCGGCGCGGGGTTCGACACGGTGGGCCTGCAGGGCGACTATACCGGCGCGAACCGGGTGACGATCGGCGCGGGGCAGCTCGTCAACGTCGAGACGCTGAACCTGATGCGCGGCACGGGGACGCCGTCCGCCTACGACGTCGTCTGGCAGGACGGCAACCTCGCCTCCGGGCAGAGGATGACCATCTATGCCGGCAACCTTGCCCCGGGCGAGAATGTCAGCTTCGA
>Ga0207657_10001151_pt1 | contig 28127 bp, 27 predicted proteins | sample KBSC33metaG_FD_184316 | JGI IMG/M metagenome (GOLD analysis project Ga0207657, IMG submission 184316) | Corn rhizosphere microbial communities from Kellogg Biological Station, Michigan, USA - KBS C3-3 metaG (SPAdes) (version 2) | ecosystem: Host-associated > Plants > Roots > Rhizosphere > Soil ...
CGAAGACGGCGAGCCCGGCACCGAGAACCACCGTGAGCACGCGATGCGCTCCGGCCGCCGACCTCGGGACGGCGCGTGGCGCGGTGCGCACGAACGTCAGCTCGTGCAGGACGATCGCGAGCGGTGCCGCGAGCAGCAGCACCGCGAACTGGGTACGGGCGGTGACCGCGACGCCGATCGCGACGAGCGTCAGGACGTCGCTTCGTGCCGAGGGAGCGGCGACGCAGCGCTGGATCGCATAGACGGCCCAGAGAAACGCCGGGTACGCAACGACCTCGGTGAGGAGGAACGACGAGAGGACGAGCCAGGGCACGATCGTGCTGAGCAGCGCGACGATGAAGGCAGGCCCGCGCGATCCGAACGCGTGCCGTGCGATCAGGAACGCCGGGAGAGCGGCCGACGTCATCACGAACGCGTTCAGCACGTGCGCGCTGTGCAGCGAATGGGGGACGAAGCCGTGGTGGTAGACCGTCGAGAGGATCAGCGGATAGAGCTGGTTGACGGTCGGAACGAGCTCGCCGTGGATCGCAGGTAGCGGAGAGCCCGTCCGCGCGACGCTGATCGCAAGCCGCTCGTAGTAGAGCTCGTCGGTCATCACGAACCAGTCGACGACCCGTGCGGTGACCGCGGCGAGCCCGAACGCGGCGCCGAGCCACACGGCGACCACCGACACCTCCGCAAGCGGGAACGCGGCGAGCCGCGAGCGCATCGAAGAACGTGCGACTGCCGTCTGGCTCACTGCCTCGATTACAGCAGGTCGCTCAGATACCTTGTGCGCGTGGGGGTCCGGCTGGTGGCAAGTCTGCTCGTTGCAGTGGGCGCGATCGCAGCCGGTGCGTTTGCGACTCCTTCGAGCGCCGGCTCGGCGGACCTGCCGAGGGTCACGATCATCGGCGACTCGGTGATGACGGGTGTGCTCTGGCACCCCGACGCGAGCGCCGTCATGGAGGAAGGGCTCGACGTGGACTGGGAGGTCGGCGTCTGTCGCCGCCTCGAAGGCGTGAGCTGCCCCTACGAGGGCAAACAGGTGGCGACGGTCGTCGAGCTCGTGCCGGAGCTCGGGTCGAATCTCGCCCAGACCGTCGTCGTCGAGATGGGCTACAACGACTTCGAGCAGACCTTTGCGCGGAGCGTCGACGACACGATCCGCGATCTGCTCGACGCCGGCGTCAAGCACATCCTCTGGGTGAACCTCCGCGCCGTGCGGCACCCCTACGTGACCATGAACAACACGCTGTTGGCCGCGGACACGCAGTATCCGGAGCTGACGCTCGTCGACTGGAATACGTATTCCCGCAGCCACCCCGAGTGGTTCCAGAACGACGGTGAGCATCTCCTCGATGCCGGTGGCGTCGCAATGGCCAACCTCGTGCACGCCGCCGTGATGAAGGCGTTGACGCCTCTCGCCGTCGCCACGCCCCGGCTGCCGGTCGGCCACGTCGGCCGGAAGTACGCGGCGAAGCTCGTCGCGAGCGGCGGCACGCCGCCCTACCGCTGGCGCCTCACCTCCGGGAGGCTGCCGAAGGGTCTGCGTCTGACGCCGGACGGGCGGATCGCAGGGGTGCCGAAGAGACGGGCGCACGTCGCCGTCACCGTTTCGGCCGCGGATGTGCTCGGCGGCGCGGCCGCCGCCCGGGAAGTCCTCACCGTCACCCGGTAGCTGCGTTGTAGCCTGATCTCTCCAGACGACAAGGGAGAGTGCAATGGCTCTACAGCTTGGCGACACCGCGCCCGACTTCGAGGCGGACACGACGGAGGGCCCGATCTCGTTCCATGACTGGATCGGCGATTCGTGGGCGGTTCTCTTCTCGCACCCCAAGGACTTCACCCCGGTCTGCACCACCGAGCTCGGCTACATGGCGAAGATCAAGCCGGAGTTCGACCGGCGCGGCGTGAAGATCATCGGCCTTTCGGTCGACCCGACAGGCAAGCACGCCGAGTGGGCGTCCGACATCGAGGAGACGCAGGGCACGGCTCCGAACTACCCGATCATCGGCGACTCCGACTTCAAGGTCGCGAAGCTCTACGGGATGCTCGCGCAGAGCGTCTCGGGCGACGCGGCCGCCCGCACGCCGGCCGACAACCAGACGGTGCGGAACGTCTTCGTGATCGGCCCGGACAAGACCGTGAAGCTGATCCTCGTCTACCCGATGTCGACCGGCCGCAACTTCGACGAGGTGCTGCGGGTGATCGACTCGCTGCAGCTGACCGCCAAGCACAAGGTCTCGACGCCGGCCCAGTGGCAGAACGGCGACGACGTGATCATCTCCGGCTCGGTGTCGAACGACGAGGCCAAGGCGACGTTCGGCGAGTGGCAGGAGCCGAAGCCCTACATCAGGATCGTGCCGCAGCCGAGCTAACCACGCTCGATCGTCACCTCGACGCCGGCGTTCGTCAGCAGCGTCGAGAACGGGCAGCTCGCGTGCGCGCGTTCGATCACGGCGGAGAGTGCGTCCTCCGGGGCGCCCTCCGCCTCGACGCGCACGACGATGTTCGAGCCGACGATCTGGTGACCCTGGTCCGGCACCTCGTCCATCACGATCGTGCAGCGCACGTCGAGGTGGCCGGGCGGGGTCCCGTCGCTCGAGAGCTCGTTCGCGAGCGACATCGTGAAGCACCCTGCGTGCGCCGCGGCCAGGAGCTCCTCGGGGCTCGTCTTTCCCTGCGCCGCGCCGATCCGGCTCGGCAGCGAGAAGGGGAGTGCGGTGAACGCGCCGGTCTCGCCGGTGACGGACCCCTCGCCGCGGGCCACGTTGCCGTCCCAGGTCACGTCGGCGGTGCGCTCGATCCTCGGCATGGTCAGGTCCTTTCCGGGAAGACGGCAAGCGTGCCGTCGGGGTAGTAGGCCTCGGCGGGAGAGCCCGCCGGGGTGAAGACGCCGAGCAGGCGCAGCTCGCGCTCGCCCGTGTTCGCGAGGCAGTGGACGAGCGTGCGGGGCAGGTGGACGCAGGAGCCGGCGCGAAGCGGCGCCCGCTCGCCGCCGATCTCGAGCACGCCCTCGCCTTCGAGCACGTAGATCACCTCGTCGTAGCGGTGGAAGTGGTCGGGGGCGCGGCCGGGCGGGACCAGGCCGACGAACTGCGTCGCCGAGCGGCAGCCCACCTGCGGTGTCGCGCCGAGGATGAACTCGCGGCCCGCCGTCGCCGCGCCGCGCTCGGCGGCGTTGAGGTCGAGCACCGCGTGGGTGGTGCCCGCGGGCGCCGGGTCGTGGACGAGCACGGACACGGCACGCGCGTCGCCTGCCGCCGACCACGCCGTCCCGCGGGCGACGAACACCGCGGAACCGGGGCGAAGGTCGTGCCGCTCGCCCTCGAGCGTCACGCTCCCGTCGCCCTCGAGCACGTACAGCACCTCGTCGCAGTCGTCCTCGCGGTGATCGCCCACGACCGGGCCGACCCGCTGCGTGAACTCTGCGCATTCGAAGAGCCGCCCGTCGGCCGCTTCGGTCGCCTGCAGTGCGTAGCGCATCATCTCGACATAACGTATGCAAGATGACGAACCTCGAGATCGTCCAGCGCTCCTACGCGTCGTTCTCCCGCGGCGACCTCGACGCGGTGCTCGCCGACCTGGATCCGGCGATCGAATGGCACCAGGCGCAGGGCCTGCCCCACGGCGGCCTCTACCACGGCGTCGACGAGGTGCGCCGGAACATCTTCGAGCCGCTCGAGGCGGAATGGTGGTCGGAGTTCACCGCCGACCCGGACGAGTTCCTCGACGCGGGCGACCAGGTCGTCGTGCTCGGCCGCTACCGTGGCACCGCGCAGGGCTCCGGGAAGGCGCTCGACGTGCCGTTCGTCCACGTCTGGACGCTTCGCGAGGCCCGGGCGACGCGCTTCCGGCAGTTCCTCGACACGGCCGGCTGGGTCGAGGCGCTCGCCTGATCGAGATTTGATCATTGACACCGTGGCCGGCACGGTTGACACTCTCGGCTTCAGCGCCAACCCCCCTGAAACAACGCATTGCCCTTGACGGGCAAGGAGGACGACAGATGAAGAAGGCCATCGGCCTTGCACTTGCAGTGCTTGCGGCGACCGTCGTCGCCGCGAGCGCGCAGGGCGGGCAGCAGGTCTCCACCCAGGCTGCGGCCGGCGTCAGCTGCAGCGGAACCCTCAAGATCGCGTTTCTGACGCCGCTCACGGGCGGTGCCGGCTTCCTCGGGAACGAGCAGGGCAGCTGGGCGAAGTACGCGGTCAAGACGCTCGCTCCGGCAATGGGTCTCAAGGTCCAGCTCGTGATGGGCGATACGCCCGTCGAGCAGGGTGCCGCTGTCGCGCAGACACTCGCGCAGAAGTACGTCGGCGACAAGAAGGTCGTGGGGATCATCGGCCCGTCGACGTCGGGTGCGGCCGTGGCCGCGACCCAGACGTTCTTCCAGGCCGGCCTCGCGCACATCTCGCCGTCGGCGACGAAGACCGACCTGACGAAGAGCGACCCGTCGACAAACGGCGGCAAGCTCGAAGGCACGCCGGCGTTCTTCCGCGACGTCCCGGGTGACTACATCCAGGGCCCGACGGACGCCCGCTTCATGATCAACACCCTGCACGTGAAGAAGGTCGTGATCATGGACTTCCAGGAGCCGTACTCGACCGGGCTCGCAAGCGCCGTCGACCGGACGCTCAAGGCCGCCGGTGTCGCCACGTCGCGCCTCTCGGCCTCGAACACGACCACCGACTACTCGGCGTTCGTGACCAAGGTGCCGAGCGACGCGGACATCGTGTTCTTCCCGACGCAGAAGCCGGGCGATGCTCAGACGTTCGCCCAGCAGCTGCTCGAGCAGGGCAAGAAGGCCAAGGTGTTCGGCGGTGACGGCTCGAACGACTCCTCGCAGTTCAAGGTGCCGGGCTCGTACGTGTCGAACTTCGCCCCCGACATCACGGGCTTCAAGGCCGACGCGAAGATCATCGCCGGCTGGAAGAAGGACAACCCCGGCAAGGCCGTCGGCTCGTTCGGGCCGCCGAGCTACGGGGCCGTGCAGATCATGCTCACCGCGATCAAGAAGGCGTGTGTCGCGGACCACGGCGTGATCAAGGCTCGGCACGACGTGCTGCGCCAGATGAAGAAGGTCAAGATCTCCAACTGGATCCTCGGTGGCAAGTTCGCCTTCTCGACGAAGTCGAACGACCCGCTGAACGCGAAGTTCTACATCTTCCAGATCCAGTCGAACGGTTCGTACAAGCTCGTCGGCTAGCCGGCGGGTCCGAAACGGCACTCCAGGGGCGGTCCGAGCAATCGGGCCGCCCCTGACGTATCGACACCAGTCCGTGGATCAATTCACCCAGCTCACCGTTGACGCACTCACGCTCGGCAGCGTCTACGCGCTGATCGCGCTGGGCTACACGCTCGTCTACGGCGTGCTGAAGCTGCTGAACTTCGCGCACGGCGACGTGTTCATGGTCGGCTCCTTCATCGGCTTCGGCGTGCTGCAGGAGCTCGGCGGTACGTCCAACCCGGTCGTGCCGGTGTGGGCGCTGCTCGTGATCGTCACGTTCGCGGCGATGGCCGGCTGTGCCGCGCTGGGGGTGGTGATCGAGCGGTTCGCCTACAGGCCGTTGCGCGACGCGCCCCGGATCGCGCCGCTGATCAGCGCGCTCGGCGTCTCGTTCTTCCTCTCGAACTCGATGCAGCTCCTCTTCGGCGCCGATCCCCGGAACTACAACACCTTCGACCTCTCGAACGGGGCGCTCTACCTGAAGGGCTTCGACATCGGCAACGTGCGGGTGCCGCTCCTGCGGATCATCACGATCGTGTCTGCCTTCGTGCTGATGATCTTCCTCTGGTTCCTCGTCAACCGGACGCGGACGGGCAAGGCGATGCGGGCAACGTCGTTCGACCGTGAGGCGGCGGCGATGATGGGGATCAACATCGACCGCGTGATCGTCTTCACCTTCGTGCTCGGCTCCGCGCTCGCCGGCGCGGCGGGGGTCCTGTTCGCGCTGCGCGTGCCGACGACGGTGTCGATCGGCTTCGTCTCCGGGTTGAAGGGCTTCACTGCCGCGGTGATCGGCGGCATCGGGTCGATCCCCGGCGCGATGGCCGGCGGGCTCATCCTCGGCTTCGCGGAGTCGTACACCCAGGGCTACGTCTCGACGAAGTGGTCCGATCTCGTCGTCTTCACGATCCTGATCGCGTTCATGATCTTCCGCCCGCAGGGCCTCCTCGGGCGGGCCGACATCCGCAAGGTGTGAGAGGCGAATGCGCGTAGGCTTGACGGAGCTCAGCAAAGAGCACAGGCGCCGGCTTTGCCGGTGCTGGAGCGGGAAATGACCGACTCGACGCCGCATTCCTCGCACACGCCGGCCACCGGGCCCGCCGTCGGCCAGGACGAGTGGGTCGCGCGGCACGCGGCGCGGGGGCTGCTGCCCGAGGGGCCGCTCCGCCGGGTGGAGGAGCGCCTGCGCGTCGTGCCGTGGTGGGCGTGGCTCGTGCTCTTCCTCGCCACGATGTCGCTGCTCCCGGTGGTCGAGTCGAGCGGCTACGTCCGGCGGGTCGGCTTCGACACCGTGCTCTACATGCTGCTCGCGCTCGGGCTGAACATCGTGGTCGGCTGGGGCGGCCTGCTCGACCTCGGCTACGTCGCGTTCTACGGCATCGGCGCCTACGCGTACGCGATCCTCGACTCCGACAAGTTCGGCATCCACCTGCCGACGATCGTCGCGGTGCCGCTCGTCGTCGTGATCGGCGCCGTCGCCGGCTTCCTCGTCGGCCTGCCGTCGCGACGCCTCACCGGCGACTACCTCGCGATCGTCACGCTCTTCTTCCTGCAGCTCTTCCAGACCGTGATGACGAACGGCGACTCCGCGTTCGGTCACAACCTGACGGGCGGGCCGAACGGGATCCTGAACATCGACCCGCTGCATCTCTTCGGCCACGACCTGACCGTGCAGCACCAGGGGGTCTTTGCGGTCTCCTACTTCTACGTCGCGCTCGCGTTCTTCGCCGTCGTCTACGTCGCGCTGAAGTTCGTGAACGCGTCGCGCACCGGCCGGGCGTGGCGCTCGCTGCGAGAGGATCCGCTCGCGGCCGAGGCGATGGGGATGCCGGTGAACTGGCTCAAGCTGCTCTCGTTCTCGTTCGGCGCCGCGGTCGCAGCGCTCACCGGGACGCTCTTCGCGTCGCTCAACGTGAGCGTGTTCCCGCTGACGTTCTACTTCGTGCTGCTGATCACCGTCTACACGATGGTCATCCTCGGCGGCTCGGGCAGCCAGCCGGGTGTCGTCGCGGGCGCCCTGATCATCTCGCCGCTGCTCGAGATGCTGCGCGACCCGGGCAAGTCGCGGGTGATCTTCTTCGCCGTGCTGGTGGGTGGGATCGCGGTCGCGGCGCGCCGCTCGCGGGCGCTCGGCATCACCGCGGCCGCGACGCTCGCGTTCGGCTTCGCGGCGCACGAGATCGCGCGCGCGATCGACTCGTCGTGGGTCTCGGGCGAGCGGGGCGGCGGCTTCGCAGGCTTCGTCGACCACTGGGTGATCCACCCGGCGCAGCTCGCGAGCTGGATCCCGCCCGTCTCGTACGTCGGCCTGATCGCCGCGACGCTCGGCGTGACCCTGCTGCACGGCCACCGCCGGCTCGTCGCGCTCGTCCCGACGCTCTACCTTGCCGCGTTCGTCTGGGAGAACGTGATGCTCTCGAAGCCGGAGCCGGCGCGCTACATCGTGCTCGGCATGATCCTGATCGCCCTGATGATCCTCCGTCCGAGCGGCCTGCTCGGCGAGCGACGGGTGGAGATCGTCTGATGGCGCTGCTCGAGCTCGACGGCGTCTCGCTGGCGTTCGGCGGCCTCAGGGTCGTCGACGGGCTCGACCTGCGCGTCGAGGAGGGCGAGATCGTCAGCGTGATCGGCCCGAACGGCGCCGGCAAGACGACGCTCTTCAACCTGATCACCGGCATCTACCGCCCGGAGGCGGGCGACATCCGGCTCGACGGCGAGACGATCGTCGGGCTCGAGCCGCACGAGATCTGCTGCCGCGGCATCTCGCGCACCTTCCAGACGCTCCGGCTCTTCCTGAACATGTCGGTGAAGGAGAACGTGATGGCCGCCGCCTACGGCCACACGAAGGCCGGGATCTTCCGCTCGATGCTGCGCACGCCCGGCATGCGCCGCGAGGAACGCGAGATCGAGGCGCTCGCGGAGAAGCGGCTCGCGTTCTTCGGCGACCGCCTGATGGGCTACCGCTGGGACCAGCCGGCGTTCTCGCTCTCGTACGCGAACCGGCGCCGGCTGGAGATCGCACGCGCGACGGCCACGAACCCCCGGCTGCTCCTGCTCGACGAGCCGGCCGCCGGCATGAATCCCGCCGAGACCCACGAGATCACCGAGCTGATCGGCACGCTGCGCACCGAGGGCGGCTACACGATCCTCGTGATCGAGCACGACATGCACGTCGTCGAGGGCATCTCCGACCGGGTCGTCGCGCTCGACCACGGGATCAAGATCGCAGAGGGCTCGTTCGAGACGGTGGCGACGAACGAGAAGGTCGTCGAGGCCTACCTCGGCCTGAACACGGCGACGACCAAATGACGTCGCTCCTCGAGCTCGACGCGGTCGACACCTACTACGGCCAGATCCACATCCTGCAGGGGCTGTCGCTGCGCGTCGGGGCGGGCGAGCTCGTCTGCCTGCTCGGCGGCAACGCGTCGGGCAAGTCGACGACGCTGAAGACGATCCTCGGCATCGTGCGGCCCCGCAACGGCGCGGTGCGGATCGAGGGCGAGGACGTGACGCGGCGGCCGACGAGCTACCGCATCGGCCGCGGCCTCGCGATCGTCCCCGAGAACCGCCGGCTCTTTGCGCCGATGACGGTGCTCGAGAACCTCGAGATGGGTGCCTACCTGCGCGGCGGCGGCTCACGCGAGGACTTCGAGCGCGTCTACGAGCTCTTTCCGCTGCTGCACGCGCGGCGCGCGCAGCTCGCGGGGACGCTCTCGGGCGGCGAGCAGCAGATGGTCGCGATGGGCAGGGCGCTGATGTCGCGGCCGAAGCTGCTTTTGATGGACGAGCCGTCGATGGGGCTCGCGCCGATCCTCGTCGAGCGCAACTTCGAGATCATCAAGCAGGTGCACGAGTCGGGAGTCGCGATCCTCGTCGTCGAGCAGAACGCGAACGTCTCGCTCTCGATCGCGGACCGCGGCTATGTTCTCTCCACCGGCCGGCTCGTGCTCGAGGGCAAGGCCGCCGACCTGCGCGAGGACGAGAACCTCAGGAAGGCGTACCTCGGCCGCTAGCTCAATGTTCCCGAGCAGAGAGGTCAACCGACATGACGACACTCGCAGCCCCATCCGTGAAGAACTGCCGCAGCCGGTTCCCGATCTTCGAGCGGCTCACCTACGTCAACTCCTGCTCGCAGGGCGCGCTCTCGGACGCGGTGCGCGGCGCCTACGACGACTACCTGACGGGCTGGGACGAGCGCGGGGCGCCGTGGGAGTACTGGGTCGAGCGCACCGAGACCGCGCGCGCCACCTTCGCGCGGCTCGTCGGCGGCGAGGCCGACGACGTCGCGGTGACGACGTCGCTCTCGGCCGGCGTCAGCCCGCTCGCGAGCGCGATCGACTTCTCGCAGCGGCCGAAGGTCGTGATCAGCGACTTCGAGTTCCCGACCATCGGCCAGATCTGGCATGCGCAGGAGCTGCGCGGGGCGCAGGTCGTGCACGTCCCGGCGGACGGCGCCGAGATCCCGGTCGAGCGGTTCGCAGACGCGATCGACGAGCAGACGGCGGTCGTCTCGATCGCAGCGGTCTGCTACCGGAACGGCGCCAGGCTCGCGGTCGAGGAGATCGCGCAGATCGCGCACGAGCGCGGCGCTCTCGTCGTGCTCGACGCCTACCAGGCGATCGGCACCTACCCGCTCGACGTGCGCGAGCTCGGCGTCGACGTGCTCGCCGCCGGCGTCCTCAAGTACCTGCTCGGCTCGGCGGGCCTCGGCTTCATGTGGACGCGCCCAGGCCTCTCGCAGGAGCTCCTGCCCTCCCAGACGGGCTGGTTCGCCGACGCGAACATCTTCGAGATGGACATCTCCGACTACTCGCCCTCGCCGACGGCGCGCCGCTTCCAGTCGGGCACGCCGCCGATCCCGGCGATCTACGCCGGCATCGCCGGGATGGAGCTGCTCGAGGAGATCGGCGTCGCGGAGACCCGCGCGCACGTGAACGAGCTGAACGAGCGGCTGATCGCCGGCGTCGACGACCTCGGCGGCACCGTCGTCACGCCGCGCGAGGCCTCCAGGCGAGGCGCGCTCGTCTGCATCCGCTCGACCGACGCCCCCGCGCTCGTCGCCGCCCTCGCCGCGGACGGCGTCGTCACCTCGGAGCGCGACGGCAACCTGCGTGTCTCGGCGCACGCCTACAACACCGTCGAGGACATCGACACGGTGCTCGCGGCGCTCGCCAAGCAACGATCGTTGCTTGGGTAGCAATTTGCATTCCACCCACCTGACATTTTATAAAACCCCCTAGAGATGCTTCTACGTGAGGTCGGATATGCGCGGCCGGGCTCGCTGGGAGAGGCGATCCAGCTGCTCGCGGCCGACGACGGCGCGCGCGCGCTCGCCGGCGGGCAGACGCTCGTCAACGTGATGAAGGCGCGGGCCGGCTCGCCCGACGCGCTGATCGATCTCGGGCGCATCGAGGAGCTCCGGGGCATCGAGCTCGGCGCCGACGGCACGCTCGAGATCGGCGCGATGACCACCTACACCGAGCTCGTCGAGTCGAGCGAGGCACGCGCACGGCCGATCCTCGGCGAGGTGTGCGCGCAGATCGCCGACGTGCAGGTTCGGAACCGCGGCACGATCGGCGGCAACATCTGCACGAGCGACCCGACGAACCACCTGCCGCCCCTCCTCGCCGCACTCGGCGCCGAGATGACCATCCAGGGCGGCAACGGCGTGCGGACGGTCGCGGCGAGCGACTTCTTCCTCGGCGTCTACATGACGGCCGTCGGCCCGGGCGAGCTGCTGACGAAGATCCGGATCCCCGCAGGCCGCAACGACGGCTTCGCGGCCGTGACGCTCGGGATCGACGGGACCTGCATCGTCAGCGCGGCCGCAACGCACAACGGCGGCCTGACGCTCGCGATCGGCTGCGTCGACGCCGTCCCGGTCGTGCTCCGGCCCGCGTCCGCGGACGACGACGCCGTGCGCGCGGCCGTGCAGGACGCGAATCTCGATCCCCCGTCCGATGTCCACGCGTCGAGCGAGTACCGCAGGCACCTCGCCGGGGTGCTCGCGGTGCGCGCCGCCCACCAGGCACAAGGGAGCAGCTGAATGGTCTCGACCGAGCAGAGGATCTCCGTCACGATCAACGGCACGACCTACGAGCGGGAGGTCGAAGCGCGGAAGCTCTTGATCCACTTCATCCGCGACGACCTCGACCTGACCGGCAGCCACATCGGCTGCGACACCGGCAACTGCGGCGCGTGCTCGGTGATCCTCGACGGCCGGCTCGTCAAGAGCTGCATGCTGCTCGCCGTCCAGGCGGACGGCTCGGCGGTCGAGACGGTCGAGGGGCTCGCCGACGGCGACGAGCTCTCGAAGCTGCAGCAGTCGTTCAAGGACCACCACGCCCTGCAGTGCGGCTATTGCACGCCGGGCATGCTGATGAGCGCGACCGCGCTCCTGCGCGCGAACCCGCATCCCTCCGAGGACGAGATCAAGAAGGGCCTGCAGGGGAACATCTGCCGCTGCACCGGCTACTGGAACATCTTCGAGGCCGTGAAGGCGGCGTCGGAATGACGACGACCACGATCGCACCGGAGCAGACCGAGGTCGCGCAGGAGACCTGGAAGGGCCAGAGCGTGCCGCGGAAGGAGGACCGCCGCCTCCTCGAGGGGCAGGGTGTCTTCGTCGACGACGTCAAGCGGCACGGCATGGGCTACATCCACTTCGTGCGCTCTCCCTACGGGCACGCGCACATCAGCTCGATCGACGTCTCGAAGGCGGAGGAGATCGGCGGCGTCTACGGGACGCTCACCGGTGAGGAGGTCGCCTCGCTCACCGACCCGTTCTTCCAGATCTCGTCGGTGCCGGGCGCGAACCTGAAGGACTACGCGCTCGCCGTGGGCAAGGTTCGCTACGTGGGCGAGGCGGTCGTCGCCGTCGTCGCCGAGACGCGCGAGCTTGCGCGCGACGCGTCGGAGCTCGTGGAGATCGAGTACGAGCCGCTCCCCGCGGTCACCGATGCGCGGCACGCTCGCGACGCCGACGCACCGACGCTGCACGAGGACGCCGGCGGCAACCTGATGTGGGAGGGCGTCTACGAGTGGGGCGACCTCGACGCCGCGTTCGCCGAGGCGGACAAGATCGTCAAGATCGACGAGCTCCACTTCCACCGCTTCAACTCGACACCGCTCGAGACGAATGGTGCGCTCGTCGAGTACAACCGCGGCATCGGGCAGTGGACGATCCACACGAACAACCAGTTCCCCGGTTTCGCCGCGATCATGATGGGCCCCGCGATGCGCTGCGGGCTCGACAAGCTTCGCTTCGTCACGCAGGACATCGGCGGCGGCTTCGGCAACAAGATCACCTCGCATCCGCAGCTCGTCGCGTGCTGCCTGCTCGCCCGCAAGCTCGGGCGCCCCGTGCAGTGGACGGAGTGGCGCACCGACTTCCACATGTCGATGTCGCACGGCAACGAGCGCTGGTTCCAGAACACCGAGGTTGCGGTCAAGGACGACGGAACCCTGCTCGGCTTCCGCACGACCGCCCTCGACGACGCCGGCGCGTGGCTGCGGTACGAGCCGCTCGGCGGCGTGATCTGGGCGCAGGTGACGCCCGGCATGTACCGGTGGAAGCACATTCGCGTCGACTTCCAGCAGGTCGCGACGAACAAGGCTCCGTGCTCGCCGAACCGCGGCTACTCGCGCATGCAGCACCTCTGGTTCACCGAGCGGATGATCGACATCGTCGCGCACGAGCTCGGCCTCGACCCGGTGGAGGTGCGCAAGCGCAACTACATCCGTGCGGACGAGATGCCGTACGAGACGCCGAACGGCTGCGTCTACGACTCGGGCGACTACGCGCGGATGCTCGACATCGGGCTCGACCTGATCGACTACGCGGGCATCGAGGCGCGCCGCGAGGAGGCCGAGTCGCGCGGCAAGCTGCTCGGGGTCGGCATCGGCTCGACCCTCGACTCGGGCACGAACAACTTCGCCCAGTCGCAGCTGATCAACCCGGAGCTGCAGTTCTCGGGCAACAACGAGGTCGCGACCGTGAAGCTCGACATCTTCGGCGAGATCGTCGTCACGCTCGGCACGACGCCGCAGGGACAGGGTCACGAGACGACGGCGTCACAGGTCGTGGCGGACATCCTCAAGTGCTCGCTCGAGGACGTCCACGTCCGCTCGGGCCACGACTCCTACTGGAACTCGCACGCCGGTTTCTCCGGCACCTATGCGTCCCAGTTCGCCGTCACCGGCCTGACCGCCGTCAAGGGCGCGACCGAGATGCTCGCGGCCGAGATCAAGCAACTCGCGGGCGCCGTCTTCGGCGGCGTGCCGCCCGAGGCGCTCGAGTTCGCCGACGGCGGCGTGCGGATCGCCGAGAGCCCGGAGGCGTTCCTGCCGTTCATGGCGTGCGGCGCGATCATCAACGCGAACAACGCGGGCCTGCCCGACGACCTGAACGTGACGCTGAACTGCCGCTACGTGTACAAGCCGCCCTTCCAGGTGCCGGACATCGAGAGGAAGTTCGGCAACCTGACGCTCACCTATGCGACGCAGATCCACGTGGCCGTCGTCGAGATCGACCCGGAGACGGGCTACTACGACATCGTCGACTACGTCGCGATCGACGACTGCGGCAAGCGCATCAACCCGCAGATCGTCGAGGGCCAGGTGATGGGCGCGACCGCGCAGGCGCTCGGCGCCGTCATGCACGAGCAGTTCACCTACGACGAGGATGGCAACCTGTTGACCCCGAACTTCTACGACTACCACGTGCCGCATGCGCTCGACATGCCGCCGCTCAAGACCGGCTCGATCGAGAGCCCGTCGCCGTTCACCGAGCTCGGCACGAAGGGCATGGGCGAGGGAGGCGGCGCCGGCATCCATTCGGTGTGCGCGGCGATCCAGGACGCGCTCCGCGGCCACGGCGACGCGGTCGTCTGGGACAGCTCGAACCCCTACCACCGGGTCTGGGAGATGCTCCAGCATCCCGCGGAAGCAGGCGGCAGCGTCTCCGTGGTGAGCGCGTGAACGTCTCCGGCGAGCGCAGCTTCGCGGCGCCGCGCCCGGCGGTGTGGGGCGTCCTCAACGACCCTGCGGCGATGGCGAAGACGATGCCCGGCGTGCAGAGCTTCGACGTGCACGACGCGACACGCTGGACGGCGAACGTGAAGATCCCGCTCGGTCTCGGCGGACTGAAGATGAAGATCGACATGACGAAGACCGAGGAGCGCGAGCCCGAGTACGCGCAGCTGAACATCAAGGGCACGGGCGTCGGCGCGATGCTGTCGATGGTCACGTCGTTCGAGCTGGCAGACGCAGCCGGCGGCACGCTGATGAAGTGGGCGGCCGACGTGAAGCTCGCGGGTCCGGTCGGCTCGATGGGGCAGCGCGTCCTGCAGCCGATCGTGAACCAGCAGGTGCAGCACGTGCTCTCCGCGCTCGACCGCGAGGTGCAGCAAGCGGTCGCGAGCGGGGCGTAGCGGTGGCGGTTCCCTTCCGCATCGGGGTCATGCAGCTCACGATGGAGCCGCTCGACGACATGCTCGCCTCGGCGCGGGCGATGGACGAGGCAGGCATGGACACGATCTGGCTCGCGGAGGCGTATCCCTGGTGGCGCAAGCACGGGATGGAGGCGCGCTCCTCGACGGTCGTCTCGGCGCTGATGGCGCGCGAGACGAAGCGGCTGACGATCGGCTGGGGGATCATCGCCGCCTCGACGCGCCATCCGGTTCAGGTCGCGATGGACGCGCGGGTCGTGCAGGAGGCGGCCGGCCCGGGACGGTTCATCGTCGGCTTCGGGACGTCGAAGATCTTCCTCAACAACACGAAGATGCAGACCCGTAAGACGCTCGGCCCGATGCGCGACGCCGTCCAGATCGTGCGCGGCGTGCTCGGCGGCGAGCGCTTCGAGTACGACGGCGACACCTGGAGCGCCGACGTCCCCGCGCTGCAGGAGGGCGCGCACGCGCCGCGCGAGGTGCCGCCGGTGTACGTCGCGGCGACGGCGCCCAAGATGCAGGCCCTCGCCGGCGAGATCGGCGACGGGTGCCTGACGCCGTCGATCACGACGCCGGCGTTCGTCGAGTACACACGGCGGAACGTGGCGGCCGACATCGACATCGGCTGCACCGTCGTCGCGTCGATTCACGCGACAGACCGGGACCGCGGCCGGGACGGCGCGCGGGAGATCGCGGGCATGTACCTCGCGAACAAGGTGCAGAACATCCAGGGGAGCGCGGACACGCTGCTCGACCTGGCGGGGCTCGAGCAGGACGAGATCCGTCCCGTCGCGGAGGCGATGGAGCGGGGCGGGCGTCTCGCCGCGAAGGAGCAGGTGACGGACGCGATCCTCGACAAGTGCAAGCCGATCGCCGGCACACCGGCGGACTGCATCGCGGCGATCGAGGAGTACAAGGCCGCGGGCTGCACGCACGTGATGCTCGAGCTGTGGGGCGACGATCGCCACGAGCAGATCCGTCTCTTCGGCGAGCAGGTCCTGCCGCACGTCCGAGGATGACGGGCCGCCAACGCAGCCTGTGGACGGTGCGGCACGTCCCCGCAGCGGTGCCTGGCACCGGCCCCGGCGAGGCGGGAGGCGCGAATGTCCCTGCAGACGACGGGGTTTCGCGTCGCGACACGGTTGCGCGTGACACTCTCGTATCGGTGCCTGGCACCGGAGGCGGGCTCGGCTCGCGGGCGGTCGGCACCGGCGGCGGTGTGCGCTGGGTGGCCCGGTGAGCGCTCTATCGATCGACCGGGACCGGCTCGTCGCGACCGCGAGCTCGCTGATCGACGTCTGGAGCTTCACCGGCGACGAGCAGGCGATGGCGGAGCGCATGGTCGAGCTCTACGAGGAGCTCGGCCTGCAGGTCCAGTGGCAACAGGTCGAGGACGGCCGTGCGAACGCGCTCGCCACGTGGGCGGGCTCGGGCGGCGGCAAGACGCTGATGTTCAACGGCCACATGGACACCTCGTACTCGGGCCGCGAGCCGTGGCTGAAGGACGTCCCCGGCTTCCAGCCGCACGCGTTCGTGCGCGACGGCCGGCTGTACGGGCTCGGCATCTCGAACATGAAAGGCGCGCTCGCCTGTTACCTCGAGGCCGTCCACGCGTTGCAGGACGCAGGCGTGAAGCTGCGAGGCGACGTGCTGATCGCGGCCGTCTGCGGCGAGATCGAGAAGACGCAGTACGGCGAGGCGCAAGGCGCGCAGTACCGCGGCTACGCGGCCGGCTCACGCTATCTCGCCTCGCACGGCGGCGTGGCGGACATGTGCCTGCTCGGCGAGCCGACCGAAGGGAAGGTCGTGCTCGGGCACTTCGGCGCGCTCTGGCTGCGCATCCGCGTGCACGGCAACTTCATCCACACCGCGTTCAGCGAGGGCAAGCGCGACGAGAACTCGATCCTGCGGATGCACGAGGTGACGACCGCCGTGCTCGAGTGGATCCCGACCTGGGAGAACGACCCGTCGAACGCCTACCGCGGCGCGAAGGCGATCGTCAACGTCGGGGCGGTCGAGGGCGGCTTCGGCTGGCGCGTCTCGCGCACCCCGCACCACACCGACCTCTTTCTCGACGTCCGCGTGCCGCCGACGAAGGAGATGGGGGTCGCCCGCCGCGAGGTGCTCGACTTCGTGCGCTCGCTGGCCGGCCGGTTCCCGGACTACGGGATCGAGGGCGAGATCTACGTGACGGCGCCCGGCAGCGAGATCGACGAGGGACACGAGCTCGTCGCCGCGATCGACACCGCGCACGAGCAGGTGTTCGGCGAGAAGCCCGGCCGCGACGTCACACGCTGGTTCAGCGACGGCTCGGCGCTCACCCGCTACGGCATCCCGACCGTCAACTACGGAACCTCGACCGGGCTGATGGACGTCGAGCTCGGGGAGAATCTCGAGATCGACGGGCTCGTGAAGACGGCCGAGACCTACGCGCTCGTCGCCCAGGAGGTGTGCAGGTGAAGCTGGTCACGTACGACGACGGGAAGGTGGGCCGGGTCGACGGCGATGAGATCGTGCGCCTCGACGTGCCGACGATGCGCGGCTACTTCGAGCGCGGCGGCGCCGACGACACCGCCGAGCGCACGCCCCTCGCCGCCGCGACGCTCCGCGCGCCGATCGTGCCGAAGAAGTTCTTCCACACCGCCGGCAACTTCCGCGAGCACGAGGAGGAGTCGAAGAACGTCGAGTGGTCGCACCAGATCGCGCCCTGGATCAACTTCTTCCAGAACGTCGACGCGATCGTCGGTCCCGACGAGCCGGTTGTCTATCCGGAGCACCTGACCGAGGAGCTCGACTACGAGCTCGAGCTCGCGGTCGTCCTCAAGAAGGCGGGCAAGTGGTTCTCGCCGGAAGAGGCCGCAGACTACATCGGCGGCTACGTGATCTTCAACGACATCACCGCCCGCGACATCCAGCGCGGCGAGATGCGATCGGGTGTCTTCAGCTTCTGCAAGGCGATCGACACCTTCTGCCCGCTCGGCCCGTGGATCGTCACGCCAGACGAGATCCCCGACCCGCACGACCTGGCGATGTCGCTGCGCGTGAACGGCGAGACGCGGCAGGAGTCGCACTCCGGCCGGATGAGCGTGACGATCCCGCAGATCCTCTCCAACTTCTCTGCGCTCGGCTACTCGGCGGGCGACGTCCTCTCCACCGGCACGGTCTCGGGCGTCGCCGGCTTCAAGTCGCCCGAGGAACGCGACCTGCTCTACCTCAAGCCGGGCGACGTGATCGAGGCGGAGATCGAGCGCATCGGCGTGCTGCGGAGCCCGGTCGTCTCCTGGCAGGAGGCCCACGGCGAGCCCGCGCCTCCGCGGATCCGCCCCTGGGGCGACGCGTGACCTGGCCGCACGACGTGACGAGGCTCGAGCGCGTCCGTGCCCTGATGGCCGAGCACGAGCTCGACGCGCTGGTCGTCCGAGCACCCGACAACGTGCTCTACCTGACGAACTTCTGGGGGATGAAGGGCTACGACGCGTGCGTCTTCCCGCGCGAGGGCGAGCCGGTGCTGATCACGATCGAGGCGTCGGAGGAGGACGCGGGGCGGGCCGCCTGGACGACCGACGTGCGCCTGATCCGCGGCTACGCCGACGACGACCCGCGGCCCGTGCCGGCGCGGACGCTCGACGCGGCGCTCGCCGCGTCACGCGACTTCGAGCGGATCGGCCTCGAGCTCTCCCTGGGAACCCAGGCCTCCGACCGGATGGTCGGTGAGCCGACGACGTTCACGAAGAGCTGGTTCGACGCATGGCCCGAGGCGCGCGACGCGATGGCCGTGCTCAACCCGGCGCGGGCGATCAAGACCTCGCAGGAGATCGAGCGGGTCCGGCTCGCGAACGAGATCGCCGCCGCCGCGATGGAGCACGTCCGCGGCGAGCTTCGGCCCGGGATGAAAGAGAGCGAGGCGGCCGCCCTCTGGCTCGGCTTCGTGCACGGCGAGGGCACCGGCTGGCGCGGCATGGTCGAGCTCGCGCTCGGCTTCTCGCTCGTCTGGTCGGGCGCCGGGATCAAGACGTTCACGGCCACCGGCGACCGGCCGGTCGCCGCGGACGCGCCGACGCTCTTCGAGATCTGGGTGTGCGCCGACGGCTACTGGTGCGACCACACGAAGCTCCTCTGCCCCGGCGAGCCGAGTGCGCGCTACCGGGAGCTCGAGACCGGGCTGCTCGATGTCTACCGGCGGGCGATCGACCACTGCCGGCCCGGCGCGAGCCTTGCGGAGCTCGACGTGCTGATGCGCGACGGGCTCGCGGCGCTCGGCTATCCCGGGCAGCCCTCGCACCCGGTGTGCCACGGCGTCGGCGCGCGCGCACACGAGCCGCCGTACGCACATCGGGCAGGCGGCGGCGAGATCGCGGAGGGGATGGTGCTCGCGATCGAGCCCGGCTGCTACTGGGACGGTGGCGGTGGGCTGCGCGTCGAGGACAACTTCCTGGTCACGAACGACGGCGCCCAGCAGCTCTCGCGGTTTCCCGACGGGATCGTCCTGTGTCGCTGATCTGGACCGGCAACCTGAACGACGAGTACGCGGTCGGCGGCCACGTCGGCCTCTACGACACGACGCTCCGCGACGGCGAGCAGACGGTCGGCGTCGTGCTCGACCCCGACCAGAAGCTCGAGATCGCAACGCTGCTCGACGGCCTCGGCGTCGACCGGATCGAGGCCGGCTTCCCGCGGGTCTCCGACGACGACTGGCAGGCGGTCGCGCAGATCGCCGCCGCGAACCTGAACGCCGAGATCTGGGGCTTCTCGCGCGCCGTGCCCGCCGACCTGGAGGCGCTCGTCGAGCTCGGTGTCCGCTACTCGGTGATCGAGTCGCCGATCTCCGACCTGAAGCTCGACGCGATCGGGGTGCCGCGCGAGAAGATGCTCGAGCGGATCACGAACGCGATGCGCTTCGCGGCCGAGAACGGCATCCACGCCGCGTTCTTCGGCGTCGACTCGACCCGCGCGCAGCCCGACTTCTACGACCGGGTGTACTCCGCCGCGGTCGAGGCCGGGGCGAAGGAGGTCGTGGTGGTGGACACGCTCGGGATCGCCTCGCCGGAGGCGGTCGCCGATCTCGTCGCGCGCACGGTGAAGCTCGTCGGCGTGCCTGTGCACTTCCACGGTCACAACGACTTCGGCGTCGCCACCGCGTCGGCCGTCGCCGCGGTGCGCGCGGGCGCGACCTACGTCCACGGAACGATCAACGGCATGGGCGAGCGCGCCGGCAACGCGAACCTCGGCGAGGTCGCGCTCGCGTTGCGCGCGCTCTACGGGGTGGAGTCGAACCTGAAGCTCGAATTGATCCGCGACGTCTCGGCGCGCGTCCGCGAGCTCTCGGGCTACGCGCTCGAGCCGTGGAAGCCGGTCACCGGCGAGACGCTGTATCGCCGTGAGTCGGGCGCCGTCGCCTCGCAGTTCCACGACCCGCCGTCGATCGAGCCCTACTCGTCGGAGCTCGTGGCGGCGGAGCGCTCGATCGTGCTCGGCAAGAAGAGCGGGCTCGACTCGATCCGCATCAAGGCGGATGAGCTCGGCCTCGTCCTCGCCGAGGAACGGCGCGCGGAGGTGCTCGCGGCGGTCAAGCAGCTCGGGATGGAGAAGCGCGGTCTCGTGACGGACGAGGAGTTCCGAAGGATCGTTGGCTGATTACGACGCCCTGATCGTCGGCAGCGGGGTGAACGGCCTTGCCTGCGGCGCACTGCTCGCGAAGGCGGGCTGGAAGGTGTGCGTGCTCGAGCGATCCGACTGGTTCGGCGGCGCGATCAAGACGGCGGAGATCACCGAGCCGGGGTTCAGGCACGACGTCTTCAGCGCCTGGCATCCGTTGTGGGTCGGCGGATCGGCGCACGCGCAGCTCGGCGACGATCTCGCCCGCCACGGGCTCGAGTACCTGAACACCGACCTCCCGACCGGGACCCTGTTCCCGGACGGCGAGAGCGCGTTCCTGCTCCGCTCGGCCGAGGCGAACACCGCCGAGCTCGGCGCCGAGTGGGGGCCGATGCTCGACGGGTTCCTCCCGAATGCCGATCTCGCATTCGGGATCCTCGGGACCGAGCTTCGCTCCCGCCACGCGGCCGGGCTCGGGTGGAAGGCCGTGCGCCGGCTCGGGCGCCGCGGCGCGGTCGACTTCGCCGGGCGGCTGCTCGTGTCCGCACGCGACTGGCTCGAGCAGACCTTCGCCTCGGCGAGGACGCACGGCGTGATCGCACCGTGGGTGCTGCACACGGGCCTCGGCCCGGAGGCGGCCGGCTCGGGCTACATGGCGCAGGTGATCGCGGTCGCGGTGCAGGAGGGCGGCATGCCGATCCCTCGCGGCGGCAGCGCGAAGCTCGCGGACGCGCTCGTCTCCTACATCCGTGCCCAGGGAGGGACCTGCGAGCTCGGCGTGCACGTCGAGCGCGTGTCGGCCGGCGGCGTCCGCACCGCGACGGGGACGAAGCTCACGGCGGAACGCGCCGTGATCTGCAACGTCACGCCGACGCAGCTCTACACGCAGCTCCTCGACGGCCTCGACCACCACGCGCACGGGTTCCGCTACGGCCGCTCGGAGATGCAGATCCACTACGCGCTCTCCGAGCCGCCGCGGTGGGCAGGAGACGAGCGTCTCGGCCGGACCGCGATCGTGCACCTCACGCCCGGCCTCGACGGCGTGTCGCGGGCGGTGAACGAGGCCGAGCGCGGGCTCCTGCCGGCCGAGGCGACGGTCGTCGTCGGACAGCCGCTGACGATGGACGCGTCTCGTGCGCCCGAGGGCAAAGGGCTCCTCTGGATCCAGCTGCAGGAGCTCCCGTGGCACGTGAAAGGCGACGCGGCCGGCGAGCTCGACGTCGCCGGCGGCGCGTGGACCGAGAGCCTGCGCGAGCACTACGCCGACCGCATCCAGGCGCGGCTCGCGCAGCACATCCCGAACCTCGAGGCGTCGATCCTCGCGCGCACCGTGCTCTCGCCGGCCGACCTGCAGGCGGCGAACGTCAACCTGGTGCACGGCGACCCCTACGGCGGCTCGCTCGCGCTCGACCAGAGCTTCCTCTGGCGCGCCGACCACCGAACCCCGGTGCCGGGCGTGTGGCACATCGGCGCCTCGACGCATCCGGGGCCCGGCCTCGGCGGCGGCTCGGGGGCGCTCGTCGCGGCGCAGCTGCTCGAGCCGCCGCTCGCAAAGCGGCTTGCCGCCCGATTCAAGCGCTGACCCTGCAAGCGAAAGGAGCTCCAGATGGCCACCACGGAGAATCAACGGACGACGCGGGAATCGGTTCCCTTCCGGGTCAGAACCGCCGACGGCGAGACGGTCGAGCTCAGCTATTCCTCGCCGCGGCACGCGGACGGCCACGACGAGCAGGCGGTCCTCGAGACGCTGCCCTGGTTCGAGACGGGGAAGCCGCTGCGCAACTGGATGCTCCACGAGATCGACTTCGCAGACGAGGTCGAGCAGATCTGGGGCCGCCCATGGGGCGCGCAGGGCATCGGGACGCTGCGGGAGGTGCTCGTCTCGCGTCCGACCGAGAACGAGATCCGCGACGAGTACGCGAAGGAATGGCAGTACTACTACTCCTCGCGCGCGGGCAACGCCGACCTCGGCCGGCTGCAGGCGCAGTTCGACGAGTACTACGAGGTGCTCGCGGGCCACGGCGTCCGCGTCAACTACATCGAGGCGCCGGTGCCGGCGATCGGCGCGTACGGCTACCTGAAGAACCTCGTCACCCTCGCGGGGGGCGGCCTGGTCGTCGGCGGCGGGGCGATCATCCACCGGATGGGCCTCGGCTCGTGGCAGCGTGGCCGCGAGGTGATCTGGTCGAAGGTGCTGACCGCGCTGCAGGTGCCGATCTACCTGACGATCCACGGCCTGGGGGTCGGCGAGCCCGGCGCGGGCCGTTGGCTCGATGCGAAGACGTTCGTCTTCAACGAATCCGTCGTCGCGAACGAGGAAGGCCTGCGCCAGATCGAGTTCATCCTGAACGGGCTCGGCATCGAGATGATCACGACGCACAGCCCGGGCTGGGTCGAGACGACGAACGAGGGCAACTGGGGCACCTCGCACGCCGACATGTTCCTGATGGTCCCGGACCACCGCGTCGCCGTGCTCGCGCCGCACCTCGTCAACTACGGCTTCGTCCGCTACCTGATGCGCAACGACTGGAAGGTGATCGAGGTTCCGCCGGAGGAGTACTGGGACCTCGCGTGCAACGCGGTCACGCTCGCGCCCGGCAAGGTCGTGATGAACGCCGGCTCGCCGTCCGTCGTCAAGGAGCTCGAGCGCAACGACATCGAGGTCGTCCAGGTCGACTTCTCGGAGAGCCACAACTTCGCGATCGCCGGCCTGCACTGCGCGACGCTCGAGCTCGTGCGGGATCAGGAGGACTGAGCCCGCCACCGGTCACGCCGGCGGCCGTTGACCGCGGCTCGGCGGGGCTCTAGTGTCGCGTCCATGCCGTGCAGCGTCATCTGCATCTCCCACGCGACCGGGTCGGGCGGCGACGAGGTCGGGCGCCTCGTCGCGGAGCGGCTCGGGTTCCTGCACGTCGACGAGGAGATCGTGGCCAGGGCGGCGACCCAGGGCGGGATCTCGCCCTCCGACGTCGCGGACGAGGAGCGCCGCAAGTCACTCGCGACGCGCATCCTCGGCTCGATCGCCGACGGCGGCGCCGGCGCGATCGCGGTGGGTGGCCCGATCCCGTTCGTCCCGGGCGACCTGCCGGGCAGCAACGAGATCCGGGTGCTGATCCGCGAGGCGATCGAGCAGACCGCCGCACGCGGAGACGTCGTGATCACGGCGCACGCGGCGTCGCACGCGCTCGACGGCGCCGCCGGCACCCTCCGCGTGCTCGTCACCGCGGCGCCCAGGACGCGCGCGCAGCGCGTCGGCGAGCAGGCAGGCGTCGATGCCGCGACGGCCGAACGAACCGTCAAGGCGGCAGACGCGGGCCGGCGCGACTACCTGAAGCGGTTCTACGACGTCGCCGAGGAGCTGCCGACGCACTACGACCTCGTCGTCAACACCGACGGCATCTCGGTCGAGGAGGCGGCAGCGCTCGTCGCCCACGTCGCCGCCGGGCGCTCCGCGCTCACGGCGCAGGCCTAGCCCCGCAACCTGGTTGCCCGGCGAAGCCGGGAACCAGGTTGGTGTCTTTCGAACGCCGTCAACGGTCCGAAAGACCAGAACCTGGGTCAAAAGGCGGAACCAGGGGCAGGTTCACGCCGATCGCGGCAGCGCGTCCAGAACAGACATGTCCCGGGGACTGTCCCCTGGACATGTCCCAAGGGGACATGTCCTAGGTGGGTCGTCACGCCCTGCGTCGCCGCCGGAGGCGGCGGCGAGGCCGATCGTGTCAGCGTGTCCAGAACAGACGTGTCCCGGGGACTGTCCCCGGGACATGGCCCGAAGGGACATGTCCACGCGGCCCGGCCGGCGTCGTCGGGTCGCGCCGCTAACCTGCCTCGCCCCGGCCCTCGCGGGCCGGCCTCCGATGACTCGTATCGTTCGGCTCAGACCGTGGCAGAAGGCCGCCCTCGACCGGTTCGTCGACGCGGCCGCGCCCGACTTCCTCGCGGTTGCGACGCCGGGCGCCGGCAAGACGACGTTCGCGCTGACGGCCGCGCGACACGAGCTCGCGGCGAATCCAGGGCGGCTGATCGTCGTCGCGCCGACCGCGCATCTGAAGGCGCAGTGGGCGCACGCGGCGGCCGCGTTCTCGCTGCACCTCGATCCGTCCTGGGCGGCCGCCGACGGGGCGCTGCCGCGCGACATGCACGGGATCGTCACCTCCTACCAGCAGGTGGCCACCAGCCCGGCCCTCCTCGCCCGCCTCTCGAGCAACGCCTTCGTCGTCTTCGACGAGCTGCACCACGCGGCCGACGACCGCGCCTGGGGCGCCGCGATCCGGCAGGCGTTCGCGGGCTCCCGCCGCCGGCTCGCGCTCTCCGGCACGCCGTTTCGCTCCGACACGCGCGCGATCCCGTTCGTCGCGTACTCGGGCGATGAGGCGGTGCCCGACTACGAGTACAGCTACGGCGACGCGCTCGTCGACCGCCGGGTCGTGCGCCCCGTCTACTTCCCGACCACGAACGGCGAGCTCGAGTGGGCGGCGCCCGACGGCTCGCTCCACGCGGCGACATTCGACGACAAGCTGAACGCCGAACGGTCGAGCCAAAGGCTGCGCACGGCGCTCTCGCTCGAGGGCGAATGGCTGCCGAGCGTGCTGCGCGCCGCCCACGAGCGGCTCACCGACGTTCGGCGCGAGCAGCCGAACGCGGGCGGACTCGTGATCGCGACCGACCAGGAGCACGCCCGCGGGATCGCCGAGCTCCTGCGCACGCGCTTCCGCACGAACGCACGGGTCGTCACCTCCGACGACCCACAGGCCTCCGCCGGCATCGCCGCCTTCGCGACGAGCTCCGATCCGTGGCTCGTCGCCGTCCGCATGGTCTCCGAGGGCGTCGACATCCCGCGCCTGCGCGTCGGCGTCTTCGCGACCACCACGACCACCGAGCTCTTCTTCCGCCAGGCCGTCGGCCGGCTCGTCCGTTGGACGCGCGGCGTGCCGCGCCAGCGTGCCTGGCTCTTCATCCCGGACGATCCCAGGCTTCGCCTGCACGCTGCGCGCGTGGCGGAGCAGCGCCGTCACTCCCTGCGCCGGGACGGCAGCGAGCGCGTCGAGCGCGGCGAGGGAGCGACGGCCGCGGACGAGGAGCAGATGTCGCTGTTCGCGGTCATCTCCGCCGTCGCGACCGATCCGGTCGAGTCCGGCGACGAGATCGCCTACGACGACGACGACCTCGACGAGGGCGACGACGCCGGCGACGAGTTCGAGCTGACGCTCGCGCCTCCGCCGCTCCTCTCGGGCGCCGCCGGCGACGGCGGGACCGCGACGATCACGCGCAAGGAGGAGAAGCGGGAGCTGCGAGAGTCGAACGCCGTCGTCGCGCGCGAGCTCGTCCGGCGCACGCGGATGACGCACGGTCAGGTGAACGCGGAGCTGAACCGCCTCTCGAAGGTGCGCAAGGTCTCGGAGGCGACGCTCGACGAGCTCGAACGCCGGCTCGCCGCCGCCGACCGGTGGCTGGCGAAGACGTGATCTCGATGGGTGATCTAGCCGCCGGCGAGCTTGACCGTGTAGCCCTGACCGGCGAGACGTGCCGCGACCTTCTCGCGGTGGTCGCCCTGGAGCTCGACCGCGCCGTCCTTCGCCGAGCCGCCCGCGCCGCAGAAGCGCTTCAGGTCGCGCGCGACGTCCTCGAGGTCGCGCCGCGGAAGGCCGCGGACCACCGTCATCGTCTTCCCGCCGCGGCCGCCCTTGCCGCGGAAGATACGGACGACGCCGTCGTTCGGGAGCGGCGGCGGCGCCTTCACCCGCCGCGGGGCGCGAAGATCCCCTGGCCGCCGAGCTCGGTCTCGAAGAAGACGCTCGCGAGCTCGAGATGTGCGTAGAGCGCGTCGGCGGCGCCCTGCGGATCGTGCGACTCGCAGGCCTCGACGAGGCGCTCGTCGAAGCCCCGGTGGCGGTCCTGCGGCTCGCCGGCCGAGGCGAGGAGCGCCGGCCGGAAGCGCTCCGAGCGGTCCCAGGCGGGCCGGATCAGGCCGACGAGCCACGGCGACTGTGCCGCCTCGTAGAGCGTGAAGTGGAACTCCGTGTGGGCCCGCATCGTCTCGCGCACGTCCCCGGCGCCCCGCATCGCGTCGAACCGGTCGAGGCAGTCGCGCGCCCGGTCGGCGTCGGCGCCGGTGAAGTGCTCGGCCGCGCGACGGACGGCGAGCGACTCGAGGGCGAGCCTGACGGCAAAGAGGTCGCGCAGCTCTTCGACGTCGAAATCGAGCACCCGTGCGCCCTGGTGGGGCACGTGCTTGGCGAGGCCGAGCGCCTCGAGCTGCCGCACGGCCTCCCTGATCGGCGAGATCGACATGCCGAGCGACCGCGCCAGCTCGTCGAGGCGCAGGGGCGTCCCCGCGGGCAGCTCGCCGAGGATGATCGCCTCCCGGAGCTGCTCCAGCGCGTACTCCGCCATCGTCCGGTGGCGCATCCGGCCCTCGGCTGCTGGCTGCCTGACTCGAGACATCGAACGGGGACCGTCCCATGCCCTTGATCAGATGTCAAACGCCGTGAGAAGATGGGTCACGTGGCTCCCCGCCTGTCCGTGTCCCAGATCACCACGTTCCGGTCGAGCTTCGCGGACGACGTGCGGGCCTACGCCCGCGCCGGCCTCGACGGAATCGGCGTCTGGGAGCTGAAGCTCGGGGCGGGATCGGACGCCGAGGCGCTCGAGGCGCTCGCCGCGAGCGGCCTCGAGCCCGCCGCCGCCGTCCCGGCGCATCCGTCGATCCTGCCGTTGCCGCTCCTCGGCGGGCCCGACGACCCGGCCGAGCGGGTCGAGGCCTACTGCCGCTCGCTGGAGCGCCTGGCGCCGTTTCGGCCGAGCGCCCTCGTGCTCCTCACCGGCACCGCCGAGGGGCGCGACGCCGACGACGCGCGCGCGACCGTCGTCGACGGCCTCGCGACGATCGGCGCGGAAGCCGAGCGGCTGGGGCTGAAGGTCGGTCTCGAGCCGTACCAGCGAGAGGGGGGCGGCCCCTGGACGATCGTGAGCTCGATCGCCGAGGCGGTCGAGCTGCTGCGCGACGCCGGGGATCCCGAGGCGGTCGGCATCCAGTTCGATGTCTGGCATCTCTGGAACACGCCGACGCTCCTCGACGACATCGAGCACGAGCTCGACCGGTTCGTCGGCGTGCACGTCTGCGACGTGCGCGAGCCGACGCGTGGCTGGGCCGACCGCGCCCTCCCGGGCGAGGGCGTCGCCGACGTGCCGCGGATCCTGCGAGCGCTCGACGACGCCGGCTGGGACGGCCTCTACGACATCGAGATCTTCTCGGACGACGGCACGTTCGGCGCTGAGTACGCTGACTCGCTCTGGGCCGCGCCCGCAGAGGAGACACTCTCCCGCGCGCGCGCCGCGTTCGCCAAGTGTTGGTCCCTGACCCCCCGGAAAGTGAAGGAGACACGATGAAACGACTGAGTTCCCGCCTGGGGCTCACGCTCGCCGTCGTCGGCACCGCGGTCATCGCGCTCGCGGCGACGGCGGCGGCGCGCACGACGGCACCCTCGGCCGCCCCGATCGTCATCGGCTGGGCGTTCGACAGCAAGGGTGCGATGGCGCCGTTCGACAACCCGGCTCTCGCGGCCGCGAAGCTGCGCGTTGCGCAGTGGAACGCAAAGGGCGGCGTCGACGGCCGCAAGCTCCAGATCAAGACCTGCGACACGCAGGGCAACAAGCCGGCGATCGCCAAGGCGTGCGCGTTGAAGCTCCTGAGCTCGGGGGCCAACGTGATCTTCACGACCTGCGACGTCGATCTCGCAGCGCCTGTCGTGCAGGAGGCGATCAACCGCGGCGTGCTCGCGATCGCACCGTGCATCGGCACCGACCAGATGGGGCCGAAGCGCTTCGGCGCGAAGGGCAAGCTCGCCTTCAGCTTCGGCAACGTGGCGCAGGAC
>Ga0207657_10001154_pt1 | contig 28104 bp, 22 predicted proteins | sample KBSC33metaG_FD_184316 | JGI IMG/M metagenome (GOLD analysis project Ga0207657, IMG submission 184316) | Corn rhizosphere microbial communities from Kellogg Biological Station, Michigan, USA - KBS C3-3 metaG (SPAdes) (version 2) | ecosystem: Host-associated > Plants > Roots > Rhizosphere > Soil ...
GATTCGCCCTGCGGCAGGTTGAACGACAGGGTGACGGCCGGCAACTGGCCCTGCTGAGCGATGGCGAGGAGGCCATTCTTCATTTCGACCCGGGCAAAGGCGCCGAGCGGCACCAGCTTGCCGGTGGTTGAGCGGACCTCGATACTGTCGAGCCGGTCGGGGGTCCAGGCGATCGTCGGGTCGAGCTCGACGATCACCTCGTAGCTGTCGCCCGAGCCGAAGATGATGGAGGCCTGGTTGGCACCGAAACCGTTATAGAGCGTGGTGCGCAATTGCTGTGCGGTGATGCCGAGCAGCGATGCCTTGTCCTGGTCGATGACGAGATCGGCCTGCAGCGCGTTATCCTGCAAGTCGGTAGCGACGTCGGCAAAGTGCGCCCGATCGGCCGTCATGGCGCTCTCCAGCTTCTGCGACCACTGGTAGAGGCTGTCGCGATCGGTCGACTGCAACACCCATTGATATTGGCTGCGCGAGGACCGGCCGCCGAGCCGCAGGTCCTGGATCGGTACGGCGACGGCGGAAATGCCGGGCACTTTCGCCATGTCGCGGCGCAGCGTGTTGAGCACGGTATCGAGGTCCGGGCGCTGGCTCTTGTCCTTGAGCTGCACATACATCCTGCCGGCGTTGAGGCTGGACGAACCGAATCCACCGCCGACCGAGGACGACATGTGGGCAACGAACGGTTCCCTCGCGACCACCGCGTCCACTTCGCCCTGCAATTTCTGCATGGCGGGGAAGGAGATGTCCTGCCGGGCCTGGGTGGAGATCGAGAGCTGGCCGATATCCTCGGTGGGGAGGAAGCCCTTGTTGATGCCCTGGAACATCACGACGGTAGCGATCACCGTGCCGATGAACACCAGCACCACGACCGGCTTCATTTTCAGGCAGAGATCGAGCGCCCACGCATAGCCGGCGAGCACGCGATCGAAGAGGCGTTCGAATACCGGCCTGCGTCGATGCTCACTGCGTGGATCGTGCGCCGGCAGGCGGGCGCACAGCATCGGCGTCAGGGTCAGCGAGATCAGCGCCGAGGCTACGATGGCGATGGTCACCACCATGGCGAATTCGTTGAAGATCTTGCCGACGACGCCCCCCATCAGCAGCACTGGCAGGAAGACGGCGACCAGCGAGGCGGTGATCGAGATGATGGTGAAGCCGATCTCGCGGCTGCCCTGCAGCGCCGCTTCCATCGGTTTCATGCCGGCCTCGATGTGCCGTACGATGTTTTCGAGCATGACGATGGCGTCATCGACCACCAGCCCGACGGCCAGCGTCAGCCCGAGCAGCGAGATGTTGTCGATGGAAAAGCCGAGCACGTACATGACCCCGAAGGTCACCACCAGCGAGGTCGGCACGGCCAGGGTCGGGATCAGCGTGGCGCTGATCCGGCGCAGGAAGAGGAAAATCACCAGCACGACAAGGCCGATGGTGATGGCCAGCGTGACCTCGACATCGTTGACGGCCGCCTGGATCGAGGTGGAGCGATCGTTGAGAATGTTGAGTTTGGCGGCCGGGCCGAGGTCGCTGAGGAATTTCGGCAGCATGGTCTTGACGCGACTGGCCACGGCGACGGTGTTGGCGCCGGGCTGGCGGAACACGGCGAGCACCAGCGACGGCTTGCCGTCATAGGTCGAGGCGGTCTGCGTGTTGGCGACCGAGTCCTCGACGCGCGCCACATCGCCGAGCCGCACCGGCTTGCCGTTGGGCGTGGCGATGATCAGGCTGCGGAACTGGGCGGCATTCGATGGCTGGGTGTTGGACTGGATCGCCATCTGCTGGTTCTGGTTGGCGATGGTGCCGACCGGGGCGATGGAATTCTGGCTGCCGACGGCGGTAGTAAGCTGGTCGAGGCCGATGCCGCGGGCCGAAAGCGCCGCCGGGTTGGCTTCGACGCGGACCGCATACTGCTTGGCGCCGAAGACCTGCACTTCGCCCACCCCGTCGATGGTCGACAGGGCCGGGGAGATGACGTCCTCGCCATAGGCGTCGAGCTGGGTCAGGCTCTGGGTATCGCTTTGCAGCGAAATCAGCATGATCGGCGCGTCGGCGGGGTTGGATTTGCGATAGCTCGGCGGCGACGTCATGTTGGCCGGCAATTGCCTGAGGGTGCGGGCGATGGCGGCCTGCACATCGGCGGCGGCGAGATCGATGTCGCGGTTCAGATCGAACTGCATGACGATCGAGGTGGAGCCTTGGGCGCTCGTCGCGGTCATCGTGTCGATGGCGGGAATGGTCGAGAACTGCTTGATCAGCGGGGTCGCCACCGAGCTCGCCATGGTATCGGGCGAGGCGCCCGGCAGCGAGGCGGAGACGGAAATCACCGGGAAGTCGACATCCGGCAAGGCGGCCACCGGCAGCAGTTGATAGGCGAAGGCGCCGGCGGCGACCATGGCGACCGCCAGCAGGATGGTGGCGACCGGGCGGCGAATGAAGACGGCGGAAAAGTTCATGGCCGCGCTCCTCAGGAAATGCCGGCGGCGCTGTCGGTCTTGCCATCGGCAGACGTGGCGGCGCCTCCGGCCGGTGCTGCCGCCTGCAGGGTTTCCTTGACCGTCGAGCCGTTATTGAGCCGGAGCTGGCCCTCGATGACGACGTGATCGCCGGGCTTGAGACCGGTGTCGATGATAACGGTCTCGCCGACGGTTGCGCCCAGTGTTACCGGCTGCCGCTTGACCTTTTCGCCGGCGCCCACGGCGTAGACATAGGGGCCGCTGCTGCTCTGTTGCACCGCCTGCAGGGGCACCGTGGTGACGTTGTCGTAGCTGCCGAGCCGGGTGATGGCGGTTACATACTGGCCGGGCCAGAGCTTGCCGGCGGCGTTGCCGATGTCTGCCTTGATCACGACGGTGCCCGAGGCGGTGTCGACACTCGAATCGATGAAGGAGAGGGTGCCGGTCGCACGCGGCGTCTTGCCGTCCGCCGCCAGCACGTCGACCGGCAGCTGCTTGTTGCCAGCGAGAGCGGTGCGGAAGCTGTCGAGGTCGCTCTCGGCGACGGTGAAGGATACCCGCACCGGATCCATCGCGGTAATGGTCAGCAGGCCTCCGGTCGAAGTGTCGGCGGCGTGCACGACATTGCCGACGGAGGTATTGACGGTGCCGACCCGCCCGGCGATCGGGGCGGTAATGGTCATGTAGGTGAGGGTCACCTGGTCGGCGCGCAGCTCCGCCTGGTCGACGACGACAGTCGCGGCGGCCGCCTTCGAGGCCGCGACCGCGGCATCGAGCGAGGATTGCGGATCGACGCCTTTCTGCACCAGGTCCTGCTCGCGCTGCAGCGAGGCCTTGGCGACATCGGCGTTGGCCTGGTCCTTGGCGATCTGCGCCTGGTCCTTGGCGATGGTCGCCTGCGCCGCCTGGTCGTCGAGCTTGAACAGCACGTCGCCGGCTTTCACCAACTGGCCTTCCGTGACGTTCTGCTGCACGACAATGCCGTCGGCGCGGCTGCGCAGCACAACGGTCGCCACCGGTTCGATGTAGCCTATGGCGCGCGTCGCAATGGGTAGGGTCTGCTGACGGGCAGCGGCGGTGACCACGGCCACGGCGAGGTCGCTACCCGCCCGCCCTTTGCCCGCGGTCGCCGGTTCGGCGCTCGCATGGGTGTTCCCCATGGGGCGGGGGTAGGCAAACACATAGAGCGCGGCGGCAAGGGCAAGCAGAACAACGAGGTAGAATACGCGCTTCATGATTGGCTGTTCCAGCGCCGAAGAAACGGCTTTTCGGCAGCACACTCGCACAGGCAACATGGCTCTCGGATTGAGTGTTCATTACATCTTGGTCATGTGGTGTCAGCCGCGTGCGGCAGGACGCCGCAAGGCGCCGGGTCGAGGGGGCGGTGCGCGGCTGGGCGCTGCGGCCACAAAGCGCTTGCGCGGCCGGGCGTGCCAAGGGCATGGTACCGGTAGCGGCGGCCCTGGGAACCTTTCTCCTGTGACCGACGGGGCGGTTGAACCGGTTTCTACCAGGAGGACGTCATGTTGAAGTATCTTGTGGCCATCGCTGGGCTTGCTGCTTTTGCGGCGCTGGCAGTGTCGCCCGCCCAGGCGCTGACCATGAAGGAATGCAGCGTCAAGTATAAAGCCGCGCAGGACGCCGGCAGCCTCAACGGCATGAAGTGGAACGACTTCCGCAAGGCCAATTGCGGCAGCGATGCCACCTCGGCGCCGGCGGCCACCACGGCCAAGGCCGCACCGACGCCGGCCGTCGATCCCGGCGAGCCGTCCGTCACCAATACCGAACATGCGGCAGAGCCGGCGGCGCCGAGCATCGTCGCGCCCAAGAACGTGGTGTTCCCCAAGGCGGTCAATTCCAAATATGCCAGCGAGTCACCGGGCAAGGCGCGCATGCATACCTGCCTCGACCAGTACCACGCCAACAAGGCCAATAACGCGCTTGGCGGCCTCAAGTGGATCCAGAAGGGCGGTGGCTATTACAGCCTGTGCAATGCGAAGCTGAAGAGCTGAGGCGGCGGCGAAGGAGATCTGAAAGATGGGGCTTTTCGATCAACTCGAGGGTCAGTTTGGCAACATGATTGCCCAGCACCAGGGTAATCTCGGTGGGCTCTTCCAGCAGGCGCTGGCGAGCGCTGGCGGCTACCAGGGGGTGCTCGACAAACTGAACCAGGCCGGCCTTGGCCAGCAGGTGCAGTCCTGGCTCTCGACCCACGGCAACAATCTGCCCGTGACGCCACAGCAGATCGAGGCGGCGCTCGGCAACCAACAATTGCAGCAATTGGCAAAATCGTTCGGCGTACCGGTCGACCAGATTTCGGGCGTTCTGGCGCAGCATCTGCCGACGGCGGTCGATCAGGCCAGCCCTGCTGGCACGATCCAGACAGCGACGCGATAAGCTTGTAGCGGGGCAGGAGTTCTGCTTCTGCCCCGTACACTTCGAGGTGCGACAGCCGCCGTGGCCCCCAACGCATGATACCTGGGACGGCGATGGTGCCCGCCCGGCCTGCGTCCTCTTTTTTCGCCATCATGGATGAAGCCTGCAACCGGCCGCGAAGCGCTTGCTTCGCCGGTCGGAAAATGCGTAAATGCATTTGGGAAAAGCTTTTCCCAAATGTGTGGATTTGCGGACGGACGCGCGATCTTCGGGCGCGGGCGGCGGGCAGTTGCCGGAGGGCATTTTGGAGGATTCGAGCATGAGCGCATTCACGCCAGTGGGGTTTGCCGATGTCAGGCTGGAGGGCAAGTTCTGGCGCGAGCGGCTCGATACCGTGCTGGCCCACACGATCCCGAGCCAGCACGTGCAGCTCGAAAAGCACGGCATCCTCGAATCGCTGACGCTGCCCAATCCGCCGCCGCCGCTGCGCTATCCGCGCAACAACCACGGCTTTACCGTGCAGGTGTTCTGGGATTCCGACGTCGGCAAGTGGATCGAGGCGGCGAGCTATGCCCTGGCGCATCGGCGGGATGCCGAGATCGAGAAAAAGATCGATGCGATCGTCGACCTCTGGGGCAAGGCGCAACTGCCCGACGGCTATCTCAACTGCTGGTATCTGGGCCACGAGCCGGAGAAGCGCTGGACCAATCTCAGGGACAATCACGAGCTCTACAATCTCGGACACATGCTCGAGGGCGCCATTGCCTATTACCAGGTGACGGGGCGGCGCAAATTCCTCGACATCATGGAAAAGGCCATTGCCCATGTGCGGACGATCTTTGGGCCGGGGCCGAACCAGAAGCACGGCTATCCGGGGCATCAGGAAATCGAGCTGGCGCTCTACAAGCTCTATAAGCTGACCGGGGACCGGCGGCATCTTGATCTGGCGGCCTATTTCATCAACGAGCGCGGCAAGCAGCCGTATTATTTCGATGAAGAAGCGGTCGCCCGCGGGGCGGACCCGGCCGACTACTGGTTCAAGAACTACGAATACAGCCAGGCCCATTTGCCCGTGCGCGAGCAGACCAAGGTGGTCGGCCATGCGGTCCGGGCGATCTACATGTATACGGCGATGGCCGATCTGGCGCACGAACTGGACGATGCCGGTCTCAGGACGGCCTGCGAGACGCTCTGGAAGGATGTTACCGAAACCAAGATGTACATTACCGCGGGGCTGGGACCAGCGGCCGCCAATGAGGGCTTCACCCGGGATTTCGACCTGCCGAACGACACGGCCTATGCCGAGACCTGCGCTTCGGTGGCGCTGATCTTCTGGGCGCAGCGCATGCTGCATTTCGATCTCGACGGGCAATATGCCGACGTCCTCGAGCAGGCGCTGTTCAACAACGTGCTCTGCGGCCTGTCGCGCGACGGCGAGCACTATTTCTATTCCAATCCGCTGGAGAACGATGGCAGCCACAGCCGCTGGGCCTGGCACACCTGCCCGTGCTGCACCATGAACGTGTCGCGGCTGATCGCCTCGGTCGGCGGCTATTTCGTCTCGCACAGCGACGACGCTATCGCTTTCCATCTCTATGGCGGCATTGCCACCACGGTGACGCTGAAGAGCGGCAAGGTGGCGCTGCGCGAAATCAGCAATTACCCGTGGTCGGGCGAGATCCGGATCGAGGTCGAGCCGGAGGCGCCGGCGGCGTTCACGGTGAAGGTGCGCATTCCGGGCTGGAGCAAGGGCGGCAAGGTCAGCGTCAACGGGCAGGCAATAGATGCCGGTGCGGCCGTCAACGGCTATCTCGACATCACCCGGACCTGGGCAAAGGGCGACCGGATCGACCTCGACCTGCCGATGCCGGCGGAGCGCCTCTACGCCCACCCATCGGTCAGCATGGATGTTGGCCGGGTGGCGCTGCGGCGCGGGCCGCTGGTCTATTGCCTCGAGGAGGCGGACAATTCCGGCGGGGCGGTGCAGCGGTTCCGGTTGCCGCGGACGGCCGAGCTCAAGGCGTCGACCCGCAGCGATCTGTTCGACGGCATCGTCACCATCAGCGCCGACGCCGTTGCGCTCGAGGCCGACGACTGGCGGCAGGCGCTCTATCGCACCAATCCGCCAAGGCAGGAGACGGCGAAGCTGACCGCGCTGCCCTATTATCTGTGGAACAACCGGCAGCAGGGCTCGATGCTGGTCTGGGTGCCCGAAGCCTGACGCCGACCGCTCTAATTCCTTGTTTTTCGCGTTTCGGAACCGGAAAACCGCTTCGCACTTTTCCTGGAAACGCTCAGACCGGCACGGGCGCCAGTTCCGCCAGGCGCTGCGCGAGCCGCGCGGTCGGCTGCACGACCTTCACGCTCTGGTTCTTGTCGAACAGGATTTCGCGCTCGTCGGCGGTCGAGCGGAAGAACGGGTAGCGGCGGAGCAGATCGGCATACATGACGGCGATCTCGCAGGCATAGAGCACGATCGGGAAGCTCAGCCCGTGATAGTAGCGGGCCTCGCTCATGAGGAAGGAGCGGAACACCCGCCGGTAGAATGCGCCATGTTCGGGGCGAACGGCGTTGAGCACGAAGTCGGCCGAAAAATGCTGCACCGCCATGGTGGCGACCCGCAGGGTCAGGAACGGCAAGGCGGGAAAGTTGAGGCTCGCTTCGTAGTCGGCGGTGAAGCGGCCCGGGTCGAGGATGATGTTGCCCTTGTCCAGCAAGGGATCGAGCACGTCGGGAAAAACCGAATAGCTCAGCGAATTGCGGTAATCGCGGGTCAGCAAATGGAGCCTGACGGAACTCACCAGGCGGTCGTCGATATAAATGCCGTAGCAATAAACGTTCGGCAACTCGTCGAACTCGTCGCGGACGACTTCCTTTGCGTTGGGCGGCACGAACTCTTCGCGCCGATAGGCTTCGTAGCGTAGCCGATACACCGGATCCATAGCGTCGTCGGTAACCCGGCGATATTCGACCCGATCCATCAGGTCCATGAGACTCGTCGCAAAATTCGACGTGATGCCAGCCTGGTAGCCTATTGCCGCACTCATTATGCCCACCGCAACGTTACACTTAGACGTTAACTCAAAATTAAATCTAAATGAACGTCCAATTCCGCCGGGGCGGCATGCGCCCGGGCGCACAGGGCGAAACGAGGCGGCGTCCCAGGGCGGCTTTACGTGGCCCGGCTGGCAGTTAGCGGATGTTAACCGTATTAGATCTTTGTTTCGGCAGGGGCGGTCGCGGCGCCGCCGATAGCCGCGCGATCAGTTCGAACACCTCGCGCCGCGGCAGTGGCACGCCGAAAAGATAGCCCTGGATCTGGTCGATGCCGGTATTGGCGACGATCAGCGCCAGCTGCTCCTCGGTCTCGATCCCCTCGGCGGTCACCGTCAGCCCGATATCCTTGCCAAGCCGCGCGACGTTGGCGAGCAGTTTCAGCGAGCGCGGGTTGTTGGCGATGTCGATGACGAAGGAGCGATCGATCTTGAGCTTGGTGAACGGCAGCGCCTGCAGGTAGCTGAGCGAGGAGTAGCCGGTGCCGAAATCGTCGAGCGCGATGCCGATGCCCTGCGAAGTCAAGGTCTGGAAGATGACGCCGGCGGCCTCGCGCTCCTCGATGACGGCCGTCTCGGTGACTTCGATCTCGAGCCGGTGCGGGGGCAGGCCGGAGCTGGCGAGGGCGCTGCCAACCATCTGTGCAACATCGCCCGAGCGCAGGTCCTTGGCAGAAATGTTGACCGCGATGCGCACCTCCTCAGGCCAGTTCTGGCATTCGGCGGTGGCGTTGTTCAGCACGAAGCGGGAAATGTCCGAAACCATTCCCGATTCCTCGGCGATCGGAATGAACACCGAAGGCGGAATGGTACCGAGTTCTGGATGGTGCCAGCGCGCCAGGGCCTCGCAGCCCACCACCCGGCGGGTCTTCAAATCGATCACCGGCTGGTAGGCAAGCGACAGGCCACCGGCGGCGATGGTGTCGCGCAGTTCGGTCTTCAGGCGCTGGCGATAGCGGTATTCGACGTCCATGTCGTCGTGGAACATCTGGCTCTGCGCCTTGCCCTGCGCCTTGGATTTGTAGAGGGCGAGGTCGGCCTTGGTCATCAGCACGCTGAGATCGTCGTCGCGGGTATTGGAACTGACCACCCCGATGCTGACGCCGACTGCGACGTGCTCGCCGGACAGGTCGAAAGGCGCGCGGAACGCCGCGAGCACGGTTTGCGCGTCGCTGATCGCCTGCTCGGGGGAATTGCCGCCGCTGCGATAGGCGATGAATTCGTCACCGCCGAGCCGGGCAATGATGCTCTTGGAGCCGAGCGACTGGCGGATGCGCGTGGCGGCCTCGATCAGCAGGCGATCGCCGACAAGGTGTCCCTGCGTGTCGTTGACATGCTTGAAGTCGTCGAGATCGATGATCATCAGGATGGCGAGTTCGCCGCTCTTGCCCTCGCGCCAGCGCTTCAGGTCGGCTTCTACCTGGTCGGTGAAATAGCCGCGATTGGGCAGGCCGGTGAGCGAATCGTAGCGCGCCATGAAGGTGATGCGCTCGGCCGCCTTGATGCGCTCGCTGATGTCCTCGAACAACAGCACCGTGCGGCTCTCGCGCGAGCTGACGGTCACTTCGTAATAGCCGTTGAACAGGCGCATCATCACCTTGCCGCCCTGTTCGCGGTCGTCGATGGCGCGGATGATCTCGTCGGCGCCAGTCTGGGGCATGGTGCCGATGGTGGCCGCCTCGGAGACGAACTGGCGGAACGGCCGACCGATCCACTGGCCGGGGGCGAGGTCGGAAAAGGTCGCGACGGCCCGTTCGTTGACCACACTGATGGCGCCGTCGGCGTCGAGCATGCAGAGGGCGGGCTGCATGGTGTCGAGGGCGGCATCGAGTTCGTCGGCGAGGCGCGAGGCCTCGACCCGGCCATGCACGGCCGAGAGCAGGATCGAGCGCACGTCGGTCGCGAGATACCGGTAGGACACCAGCATGGGCAGCATGAAGGCAGCGAGCACCCAGTGATAGGGATCGTCGCGCAGCAGCAGGCCGATGGCGACGAGCGCCGCAACGATGCCGAGCTGGATGGTGAGCATGCGGTCGAGGCCGAAATTGCGGGCCACGATCCCCACGAGGCACCCGATGGTCGCCACCATGGCGATGATCTCGGTTGCCGGGTCCTGCACGATGGCGAAGCTCGAAAAACACCAGAGGCCGGCGAGCGTGGCCCAGATCGCGGCGCCGTAGGTCGAGCGCAGCTCCCAGTGGGCCGCGGTCCTAACGTCGGTGGGTTCGATCTCGATGCGCTGGAACAGCGTCATGTCGACATAGCGGTAGATGGTCAGCAGCACGAAACCAGCCGCGAGGGCCCAGTAGATGGGCGAGCTGGTCTTGACCGCGCAGGCGACCGTGCCAAAAACACAGACCACGGCGCCGAGCATCATGGCACGCCGGTTGTCGTAGACCGAGCGGACGATCGACACGTAGTCGATGGCGGGCATCGATTTGCGGGCAGGCGTGAACATCAGATTGTTCTCTGCATAACCGCCGGATAGTGCCTCAGGGCAGTTAAGGGCACCTTGCCGTGACCGCGATTGCCATAGGGGTCGCGGTAATTTCGCGGAAAGTATGAACAATGTTCTAACGTAGTGAGGGCGACGACGCCGGTTGGCGAAGAGGAGCGGTTGATGGTTGAAAAACTCGACGGGGAAGCGCTGCAGTCGGCGCTGTCCGGATTGCCGCAATGGCGGCATGACGCGGCGGCGGGCTCGATTGGGCGCAGCCTGAAATTCAAGGACTTTTCCGAGGCATTCGGCTTCATGACGCGGGTGGCGCTGGCGGCCGAGTCAGCCGGCCATCACCCCGACTGGTCGAACAGTTACAACAAGGTGGAGATCACGCTCTCCACCCATAGTGCCGGCGGGGTTACCGGCAACGACGTCACGCTGGCCAAGGCGATCGACAAGCTGGTTGGCTGAAGCGGATTCAGAGCCTCCCGATTCAGTGGAAATTCCTGCCGCCGGGCAATGCGGCGCGGGCCTGGCGGGCCTGTGCGTCGCGTCGACGCTGTTCGCCGCCGTCGCGGGAATCATAGGCGGGCGGACCGGTGCGGCCCTCGTCGGCGCGCGCCAGCACCGCGTCGCCGAGGTCGTGACCGTCGGCCAGCGCCACGAGGTGTGGCGTCAGGTCGGTGAACTGGCGCGCCACCAGATGCACGACGAGGCCTTCGCGCTGCAACTCGCCGCGCACCGCCAGCAGCCGGGAGGCGAGCACCGCCTTGCGGTTGCGCTGGAAGACGCGGTCCCAGATGATGATGTTGGCGATGCCGGTCTCGTCCTCGAGGGTGGCAAACACCACGCCGCTCGCCGTGCCCGGGCGCTGGCGCACCAGCACCAGCCCGGCGGTCTCGACGATGCTGCCGGGGCGGAGATCGGCTTCGCCGAGCCGGTGCGTCGGCAGGGTGCCGCGGCGGTCGAGCAAGTCGCGCAGGAAACTCACCGGATGCGCCTTGAGCGACAGGGTGAGGGTCTGGTAGTCGTGCACCACCGCCTCGCCGAGTGACATTTCGGGTAATTGCGCCGGCGGCTCGGGCTCGGTCTGCGGCCGTCCGGCGCCGGCGAACAGCGGCAGCGTCTCGGCGCCATCGGTGCCCAGCAGGCCCTTGACGGCCCATAATGCCTGCCGGCGGTTGAGCCCCATGGAGCCGAAGGCATCGGCGGCGGCCAGCTTTTCCAGTACGGCCGGGGCGAGCCCGGTCCGCAGCCACAGATCGCGCACCGAGGCGTAGCCGTGCTGACCGCGCCGGGCATGGATGAGGTTGGCGTCGTCGTCGCTCAGGCCGGCGACGAAGTTCAGGCCGAGACGGATGGCCCGCTTCGAGCGGATGTCGTCGCGCATTTCGGCGTGCCGCGGCCAGACCCGTCCGGCGGCGGCGGGTCCTTCCTCCAGCACGCTTTCGAGGTCGGAGCGGTTGACGTCGACCTCCAGCACTTCGACGCCATGCTCGATGACGTCCCGAACGATCTGGGCGGGCGCATAAAAGCCCATCGGCTGGCTGTTGAGCAGGGCGCAGGCGAAGACGTCCGGATAATGGCATTTCAGCCAGCAGGAGACATAGACGAGCAGGGCGAAGGAGGCGGCGTGGCTTTCCGGAAAGCCATAGTCGCCAAATCCCTCGATCTGCTTGAAGCAGCGCTCGGCGAACTCCCTGGTGTAGCCGTTCCGCAGCATGCCGCCGATGAAGTCGTCGCGGAATTTGTGGATCTGGCCGTTGCGGCGGAACGTCGCCATGGCGCGCCGCAGGCCATCGGCCTTGCCCGGGCTGAAGCCGGCGCCGACCACGGCGATCTGCATCGCCTGCTCCTGGAACAGCGGAATGCCGAGGGTGCGTTGCAGCACTGCCTTGAGTTCCGCCGAGGGATAGTCGACCGCTTCCCGAGCGATACGGCGCTTCAGGTAGGGATGCACCATGCCGCCCTGAATGGGACCGGGGCGAACGATCGCCACTTCGACGACGAGATCGTAAAAGCAGTTGGGCTTGAGCCGCGGCAGCATCGACATCTGCGCCCGGCTCTCGATCTGGAACACGCCGATGGTGTCGGCGCGCTGCGCCATGCGATAGACCGGGGCGCTGGGTTTTTCATGCCACGGCAAATGGGCGTGCTCGCCGCGGGGGCCGTCCTCCAGGGCGCGGATGCCGGCGAGTGTCAGGTCCTCACCGTAGTGCTGGTGCATCAGGTCGAAGGCCCGGCGGATGCAGGACAGCATGCCGAGGGCCAGCACATCGACCTTGAGGATTTTGAGGGTATCGAGGTCGTCCTTGTCCCATTCGACCGTGGTGCGGTCGTCCATGGCGGCATTGGCGATGGGCACATAGGTATCGAGCCGGTCGCGGGTGAGAACGAACCCGCCCACATGCTGCGACAAATGGCGCGGAAAGCCCATCAACTCGCCGGCAAGAGTCAGCACCTTGGCGAGTACGGGATCGCCCGGGTCGAGGCCGAGTTCCCTGACCCGCTCGGGCTTCAGATCCTTGCTGTACCAGCTCCAGCTCAACTGGTTGAGTTGATCCACCATGTCGGAGGAGATGCCGAACACCTTGGCAACCTCGCGGATCGCTCCTTTCGAGCGATAGCAGACGACGGTCGCGGTGAGGCCGGCTCGGTCGCGGCCATATTTGTGGTAGAGATGCTGGATGACTTCCTCGCGCCGTTCATGCTCGAAATCGACGTCGATGTCGGGGGGTTCGTCACGCTCGGTGGAGAGGAAGCGGCCGAACACCAGGTCGCTGCGCATCGGGTCGACCTCGGTCACGCCGAGGCAGAAGCAGACCGTGGAATTGGCGGCCGAGCCGCGGCCCTGGCACAGGATGCCGTATCCGCGCGCATAGCTGACGATTTCCTCGACGGTGAGGAAATAGGCGGGATAGCGCTTGTAGGCGATGAGGCAGAGCTCGGACCACAGGCTGGCCTTGACCTTTTCCGGCACGCCCGCCGGATAGCGGTGCTGCGCCCCCGCCCAGACCAGCCGCTCCAAGGTTTCCTGCGCCGTCTCGCCGGTGCCGACGGTTTCCTCGGGATAGCTGTATTCGAGCTGCTCGAGGCCGAAGCCGATACGGGCGAGGATGTTGCCGGTTTCGGCCAGCGCCTCAGGGTGCTCGCGGAACAGCCGGGCCATCTCTTCGGGCGGCTTGAGATGGCGTTCGGCGTTCGGCTCGAGCCGGCGGCCGGCTTCGCTGAGGGTCACGTGTTCGCGGATGCAGGTCACCACGTCCTGCAGCAGGCGGCGCTCGGGGTGGTGATAGAGCACGTCGTTGACGGCCACCAGCGGCACGCGGGTATCGGCGGCAAGCCGGGCGAGCCGGTTGAGCCGGGCCCGGTCGGTCCCGCCGAACCGGCAGGCGGCGGCGAGCCAGACGCGGCCCGGCGCGAGGCGCCGGAGGGCGGCAAGCGTCTTGCCGGTGATCTGCCAATCCGTTTCATCGGGAGCGAGGATGAAAAGCTGGCCCGTGGCATAAGCGTCGAGATCGGCGAAATAGAGGGTGCATTCGCCCTTTTTCGCGCGCTTGCCCGAAACGTCGCGGGTGTTGCCGACGGTCAGCAATTGGCACAGCCGACCGTAGGCCGCGCGGTCGGTGGGATAGACGAGAATATCGGGGGTGCCGTCGGCGAACACCAGACGCGTGCCGACGACATAACGGAAGGCGTTGGCGGCAGCACCGAGGCGGGGGTTTCCCGTGCCGGCATCCGCACGGAGCTGGCGCAGCGCCGAATAGGCGCGCACCACGCCGGCGAGCGTATTGCGATCGCAGAGCCCGAGACCGGCAAGACCATTGGCGACGGCAGCACTCACCAGCTCGGCCGGGTCGGAACCGCTCCGCAGGAAGGAGAAATTGCTGGTGACCATCAGTTCGGCATAGGCCGGGGGAGCGCTGTCGCGCGGGGACTCCGACCTGGAGGCGGGCGTTTCGAGGGCCGCCCGTCGCCCGGCGAGATCGACGATCCCGGTCATGCGAAGAATCCGTGCAGGAACCAGGCGGGAGCCGCTTCGGGCTGGTAGAGCCCTTGCCGGAACAGCCAGAAGCGGCGGCCGCCATCGTCTTCGGCGATGAAATAATCGCGGGCGAAGCGGCCGTCGACATAGGTTTTGGCGGCGGGTGGCGGTTCGCCCACGCCGCGGTTCGGGGCCAGCAGCCCGGAAAACTGCCACCATTCGGCGCCGATCCGTTCCGGCCCTGAAGCTCTGAGGAAGCCGTAGCGCACGCGCCGCCAGATCATGCCGCGCGGCGGGCCGTCGGGCACTGCGGCGGCGATAACCTCGATCGGCTCGGGGGCCGGCAGCAGCCGCAGCGGCCGCGGCAAAGCGGGATCGGGGCGGGCGCGGGAATCGTCCGGGGTTTTGGCCAGCACCGGCTCGAGCTTTACCGCCCGCTCGGGGATATGGGTGTCGACGAATTTGCTGCGCACCACGGCCAGCGGCCCCAGCCGGCTCGCCATGCGATCGTAGAGCCGGTCGAGGTCGGCGGCACCGTCGCGGGTTTCGAAGGCGCCGACCTGGGCCGCCTCGAGGGGCGAGGTGTGGCTGGCGGCGAGGCGGATCATGTCGATGCCGAAGCCGGCGTCGTACTCGCCGCCCAGCCGCTCGGCGCGATGCGAAAAGAGGCGCGCGATGTGGGCGGGATCGCGGGTGGCGCGCGCCGCGTTGACCGAGAGGGTCATCACCTGATGGTCGACGCGGTAGAGAAACAGGTGAAACCCCTGCGCCCCGAGCCCATCGCGCTCGAGGTCGCTCGACAGGCGGACCGCCAAATCGTGGGCGGTCAGCAGCACGTCGTCGATGAGACCGATCGGTTCGGCAAAGCGCCGTTCGGCATAATGCTCGACCAACGGCAGGCGAGGTTTTAGCCGTTCCTCGACCTGGCCCAATGCCTGGTCGAGCCGCAGCAGCAGGAGGGCGCCGAAGCGGGCCTGCAGGGCTTTGCGGTCCCGGTCGTAGAGCTGGCCGATGCGCTTCAGGCCCAGCGTCGCGAGGCCGGCGATGCGGGCATCGTCGAGCCGGAGAGCGGCGACGGGCAGGTCGGCGAGCGCGTCGCGGGCCGGGCCTTCGACCACCTGGCCGGGGGCGAAATGGGCCAGCGCCCAGGCCGCGCCGATACTGCCGGCGACGGCGCCGGAAACCTCGATGCCGAGCCCAGTGAGGCGGCGGCAGAGGCGCTGCAGCATCTCGCTCTCGCCGCCGAACAGATGGCTCACCCCGGCGATATCGAGCCCGAGGTCGCCATAGGGACTGACGTCGGTCAGCACGGCGACGAGCGGGCTGGCGCAGGAATGCCAGTCGGCGAGGTCGGCGAAGCTGGCGGCGAGGAAGGCGCGGTCGATCTCGCGGACCTGCAAATTGGGCACCAGTGCACGGGCGTCGGCGAGGCTTTGCGTCGCGAACAGGCCGGCCGCGCTGGCGCGGGCGTCGAGCTCGACCAGCCGCATGGCGCCATGTTGCACCTCGTAGAGCGCGAAAGGGACGGTGAGCCTGCCGATGGCCGGATCAGCCCGCCTGAGACAATCGGTCCCCCAGCGCGGCAGGTGCAGCGCCAGATGGCGCCGGGCGGGGAAGGGCCTCGGTGTGGTCTGCGGTGTCGTCAACTGCCGGTGCAAAGCCATGTTCCGTCCAGTCCACCAGGATCGTGTTGCCGCCGGCGGCGGCCCGTTGCGGCAGGCCGCCCTTTTCGAGAGTCACCTGCCAGCGTGGCGAGCCCGGCGCCGCCGCATCGAAAGGCGGCGGCAGGCTCAATGCCGGCGTGACGCTCCAGCGGAGGCGCGCCGCGCTCGCCTCGCGGGTTTGGCCGTGGCGCAGCAGCAGGACCGAGGCGCCGCCGCTCGCCGCGCGCAGGCTGAGCCGGCGCGAGGCGGTGAAATCGAGCGCTTTCGGCTCCCCCAGCACCTCGGCGATAACTGCCGCGATGGCGCGGCAGGCGATCGCCTCCTCGATGGCCCAGAGCAGTTCGGGCAAGTTCGCCAACCGCCCCAGCAGCAGCGCTTCCGGGTCGATGCCGAAGCCGGAGAGACCCGCGCCATAGGGCAGGCCCAGATCCTGCGCCGCGTGGGCGAGTTGCAGCATCAGCAGCGCCGGCCGCTCCGGCGTCAGCAGGCCCTTGGCCAGCCCGAGGGCAAAGCCGAGCGCCGCGCTGCCATTACGCTGCTCATCGGCATAGACCTCGTGCAGCAGCCCGGCCGGAGGGGCGAGCAGCGTGACCCAGCCCCGGGCAGGGTGTCGTGCCTGCTTGCTGTCCGAGCCCGCCGCACCAGCCAGCAGCGGGCGTTTTTCGATCGCCGCGATGCGGGCCCGCAGGGCCGACAGGCTATGTTGCCGAGCGACGTCCTGCATCTCCCGCCAACGTCCGTTGTTGTTACGCCCTGAAGCTTTGTTTGCCGTGGTTTCGAACCGGGAAACCGCCCGGCATGTCTTCTGGGTTACTAGAACAAATAGAGAACAACAAAATTACCTCGAGAGTCAAGCCGACTCATTCCGGCGCGGGAAAAGGGAAGGAGTGAGGCGATCACGCAACGCTGAGCGGCTTGAGCGGCAACCGCTGAGCCGCTAAGGCATTTGCCGCTTGCAGGAGCCCCCGCCATGTTCGACGCGATTGCCCGTTTCTTTTCCAACCCCGGCGACACGCCGATGGCCGACAACGACCCGCGCCTCGCCGTGGCGGTGCTGCTGGTGCATCTGGCGGCGGTCGACGGCAAGGTCGACGAGACGGAAAAGCTTGCCGTCCGGCACGCCCTGATGGCCCATTACGGGCTCGAGGAGGAGGCGGTCCGCCGGCTGGTGCGCGAAGCCCGGCAGCGCGACGCCGATGCGGTCGATTTCTACCATTTCACCTCGGCGCTGGCGCATCTCGAGGAATCCCAGCGCATCGAGATCGTCAAGATGATGTGGCAGGTGGTGTTCGCCGACAAGCAGAACCACGAACTCGAGGACAACATGGTGTGGCGCATCGCCGAACTGATCGGCGTTTCGGCACGCCAGCGCACCATCCTGCGCAACCAGATGGCAAAGCGCTGAAGGCTTGCGCTAGCGGGCCCTTCCGGGCGAAATGGCGGCCCCCGCCCCCGGAGCCCGCCATGAACATCGACGCCATTCCCATCGGCAAGAACCCGCCCGACGACCTCAACGTCATCATCGAGGTGCCGCTTGGCGGCGAGCCCATCAAATACGAGATCGACAAGGCCTCCGGCGCGCTGTTCGTCGACCGCTTCCTCTATACGCCGATGCGCTATCCGGGGAATTACGGCTTCATCCCGCATACCCTGTGCGGCGACGGCGACCCGCTCGACGTGCTGGTGATGAACTCGCGACCACTGGTGCCCGGCGCCGTGGTGCGCTGCCGGCCGGTGGGCGTACTGTTCATGGAGGACGACGGCGGCGAGGACGAGAAGATCCTGGCCGTGCCCGGGCCGAAGCTTACCGCCATGTACGACAAGGTGCACGACATCAGCGACGTGCAGCCCATCCAGGTCGAGCGGGTGAAGCACTTCTTCACCCACTACAAGGACCTCGAGCCCAACAAATGGGCCAAGATCTCCGATGTCGGGGACGTGGCGGCGGCGCGCCGGGTCATCCTCAAGGCGATCGAGATGGGCAAGGCGTAGGTCTTTCGTGGCCGGACAGGTCGTCATTCTGAACGGAGTGCCGCGGGCGGGGAAAACCTCGATCGCTACGGCCCTGCAGGCGCGCCTCGACGGCGTCTGGCTCAATCTCGGGGTCGATGTAGTCATCGCCATGACGCCGGCGCAATGGCGGCCGGGCATCGGTCTCCGGCCCGGGGGCGAACGGCCCGATCTCGAGCCGGTGGTGCAAACCCTGTATGCGGGGCTGTTCGAGGCGATCGCGGCCGAAAGCCGGGCGGGGCTCAACGTGGTCGCCGATCTCGGGCTGCACGATGCCTATTCGCGGCCGCTCGGCATTGTCGCCGACGCGGTGCGGCGGCTCGCCGGACTACCGGTACTGCTGGTCGGGGTAAAATGCCCGATCGAGGCGATCATGGCGCGGCGCAATGCCGATCCCCAAGGGGGCTACTACGCGGCCGGCGACACCGTGCCCGAGCCGGTGCGACGCTGGCAGGAAGCGGTGCATCGGCCCGGCATCTATGACCTCGAAGTCGATACGTCCGTCCTGTCGCCCGAAGCGTGCGTTGTGGCCATCGGGCGGGCGCTGGCCGCGCCGCCGGCGCCCAGTGCGTTCGAGCGGCTGCGGCGGCGCGGATTGGCGTAATGTGAAGCGGTGGGTGAGGGGGCCTTGGCCACAGGCCACTCCTTCTCAGTGCCCGCCGCCCCAGTCGCCCGGCACCTGCGGGTCGGGTTTCCGGATGAAGAACGCCGTGGCCACGGCGAACAGCGACAGGATGGCGCCGCAGAGGAAGGCGGCGCGGATGCCGTCGGCCAGCGCTTCGGCCGGTACCATGCCGGTCGCGGTCAGCGCCACCGAGCGCGCTGTCATGATGGCGATGAGCAGCGCCACGCCGGCGGCGCCCGAGACCTGCTGGATCGAGCCGAGCAGCGCCGAGCCGTGCGAGTAGAGCTCGGGCTTCACCGAACTCAGGCTCAGGGTGAACAGCGGCCCGAACAGGAACGAGAAGCCTAGGCACATGACCAAATAGCCAGCAAGGATCAGCGGCCACCAGGTCTGGGTGCCGAGCAGCGTCATGGCCCACAGCACCGCCGAGACCATGATGATGCCGGGAATGATCAGCGGCTTTGGCCCGAGCTTGTCGTAGAGTCGGCCGACGAAGGGACCCATCGCCGCCATCAGCAGGCCGCCGGGCAGCAGGATCAGGCCGATATAGAGCGGCTCCAGGCCCAGCACGTTCTGCAGGTAATAGGGTAGCAGGTTGAGGCTGCCGAACATCGCCGCCATGCCGATGACGAACATGATGTTGGAGACGGTGAAATTGTAGGAGGCGAAGGTGCGAAGGTCGAGCAGTGGTGCGTTGGTCTTCTGCAAGGCGAGTTGGCGCCAGATGAAGATCACCATGGCGACGATACCGACGCCGAGCGGCACTCCGACCGACAGGGCGTCGGCGGCGCCATCGGGCGAGGCGAAGCCCGACAGCCCGTAGACGATGCCGCCGAAGGCAAAAGCGGAAACGATCACCGAGAAGACATCGAGCGGGGCGTAGCGCGGGGTCGTCACGTTGACCATGCGGCGGCCGCCCAGCACGAGGGACAGGATGGCGATCGGCAGCACCAGGATGAACAGGTAGCGCCAATGCAGGTAATGCAGGATGAAGCCGGAGACCACCGGGCCGGCGGCCGGCGCCAGCGACATCACCACCGAGATGTTGCCCATCATGCGGCCGCGCTGCTCGTTGGGCACCAGGGTCATGACGGTGGTCATCAGCAGCGGCATCATCACCGCCGTGCCCGAGGCCTGGATGACCCGGGCGACGATCAGCAGTTCGAGATTGGGCGACACGATGGCCATCGCCGTACCGACCGAAAACAGCGACATGGCGAGCACGAAGATCGGCCGCGTATTGAGACGCTGCAGCAGGAAGCCGGTCACCGGAATGACCACGGCCATGGTCAACAGGAACGCCGTCGTCAGCCATTGCGCATCGCTGGCCGAGACGTGCAGCGAGTCCTTGATGGTGGGGATGGCGACGTTCAGGATGGTCTCGTTCAGCATCACGACGAAAGCCGAAACGAGCAGCAGGTTGATGACAAGGCTGTTGCGCGCCGCATTGGACGGGTGGCTCGGCGCGAGCGCGGCATCGGCGAAGGTGGCGCTTTCGGTGCTCATGGCAGGTCCGATCTCGTGGCTTGGGGGCAGGGAATCGGCAAAGGGGCGTTCCCCTACACCAGTTGCGCGAAAGAAAGAAGACCGTCTCTCGTCATGACGGTGCGGCGGAAGGTCGGGCGACCGATGGCGGGGAATGCCGACATGACCAGTGCTCCCAGGGTTTTCGGGCGAAATGCCCGCTCCCTCCATCGACGTATGAGGCGCGGCGGAATCGACACGGGGGCGAAATATTTGCCGCGGTAATGGTCGGCAGCCGGTTGCGAGGGCTGCAATAGCGGACGAACCGTCACAAAACTGGCAGGAGCAGCGCCGGACCTTGCCGCGGCAGCTACTTGCCCGCCCCGGCCCGCGGCAATCCCGGGTCCATCGCCCGCGGCGGCATGACGCCGGGGCCGGCGCACAATTCGTACCGTGCCGCCGCCACCGCTGCCACAGAAGAAGCGATCGTGGCCGTCGGACTCCAGGCCCGAAACGCCGGTGTCCGGCGGCATTTCGAGCCGCTCGAAGACCTCGCCGGTCCGAGCATCGACATGCCGCACCTCGCTCTCGTCGCCTTCCCAGGTGCCGTGCCACAGCTCATCGTCGACCCAGGTGACCCCGGTGACGATGCGGTCGGATTCGATGGTACGCAGGATCGTTCCCGTTCCGGGATCGACCTGATGAATCTTCCGGCCTCGATGCTGGCCGACCCACAGGGTGCCCTCGGCCCAGGCCAGGCCGGAATCGCCGCCGCCACCGGGTGCCGGGATCGAAGCGAGCACCTCGCCAGTCGCCGGGTGGATCTTCTGGATAAGATCCTCGGCGATCTGCCACAGGTGCACACCGTCGAAGGCCGTCCCGGCATGTGACGCGACGTCGATCGAGCGCACCGTTTCGCCGGTGTCCGGATCGATGGCGATCAACCTGTCCCCGGAGGCAATCCAGACGTGGCGGCCGTCGAAGGTGACCCCGTTCACCCGATCCACCCCTGGAAAAGGCCCATATTCGCGGATGATTTCGGCTGCTGATGTTTTCATGGTGCCCATCCTAGTCGCCCGGCAGCGGGCCGGGGAGTAACAAGATGGTCGGGAAACCCGGCACCAGCGGGGTCGTCCAGCGCCGCGCGCGTCCGCGGCCGAAAGACTGCACCTTGCCGGTTTCCGCCAACTGGTCGAGCGCCCGCTGCACGGTGCGCGAGCTGGCGCCGAGTGCCAGCGCCAGCGCCGAGCTTGCCCATGATTCACCGTCGGCGAGAAGCGCGAGCACGGCGGCATGCGGCTCGTCGACGGGCGGCGCCAGCAGCACGACCTTGTCGGTACGCCGCGGTGCCAGCACGAAGCCGTCCTTTGTCGCGTTCACATCGGCCAATGCCTGCAGCTCGACGCGCAACCGGCCGACTTCGACCCGCAGCCGAGCCCGATGCGATTCATCGGCGTCCTTGCCGCGAAAGGCGTGACGGATGAGTGCCCGCCGCGACACATCGCCCGGCCACGCCTCGCCCAGAGCCCGGGCCAGCGCGAACAAGACCGGGCGCGTGGCAAGCGAAACGACAATATCGGCATCCCGCACGACATGGCGACAAGCGTCGACAACCAGCGTGGGCGAGGCCAGCAGCGCCCCGACTTCCTCGAGCAGTAGCAGCCTTTGCTCGCCGCGCCTCAGCAGGCCCGCCGCCGGCGCGTCGAGGACAAGGGTCGCGTTTTCGACCTCCACCTGCAGCGCCGGGATGGCCGCTTCTTCCGCCGCGAGCCTGGCCCGGGCGAGGGCGGCGCGCGCCGGCCCAGTGGCCAGCCGTCGCATCGCGATTCCTGCCGCGACGAGCTCGTGGGCGGCCCGCAACGCCGGCGGCAGCGGTCCGGGGTCCAGTTCGGCGAGCAATCGCTCGGCCTCGCCGAGGCGGCCGATCAGCAACAGGCGGCGAACCTCGAGATTGCGCGCATGGGCGGCGTTGATGCGGTCGCCATGTGCCTCGAGCGTGGCCCGCGCGGAGTCGAGGGCGTTTACGGGCCAGCTCAGGTCGCGCGAGACAAGAGCGATTTCGGCCTCGGCGACGACGCACCTCGCACGCGCCACGGCCTCTCGCGGACCGAAGGCGCGCGCCGCGTCTTTCAGCAGCGCCTTGGCCCGTGCGAGATCGCCGAGCCGGGCCATCACGATGCCTCTGAGCGCCAGTGCCGGCGGATCGTCGCGCAGGGCGACCCGTTTCAGGGCACCGAGAAGATCACCGGCCGCAAGCGCCCGTCCGGCGGCGGTAATCAGGGAGTCCATTTGAATCGCGCCACACTTGTCACTCTCACCCGGCCCCGACCGACCTTAGCTTAACTCTCGACGACCAACCGGCAAGCCGCCTCAGCACGAGCGACGGCGCTGCCCCAGGAAAGGACTGGACCGATGACGATACACCCGACTGCAACACGCGAGGAATGGTTGGCCAGGCGCTTCGAGCTGCTAACGGCCGAGAAGCAACTGACGGCACAAAGCGACGAAGTGGCGCAACGGCGACAGCACCTGCCCTGGGTGCGGATCGACAAGGCGTACCAATTCGACACCGAGGAAGGCAGCGCTTCGCTGGCCGAGCTGTTCGGTGGGCGCTCGCAGTTGATCATCTACCATTTCATGTTCGGACCCGACTATACCGCCGGGTGCCCCTCCTGCTCGTCGATCGCCGATGGCTTCAACGGCATCGCCGCGCATCTCGAAAACCACGACGTGGCGTTTTCGGCGGTGTCGCGGGCGCCGCTCGCCAAGCTCATGGCGTTCCGGCAGCGCATGGGCTGGACATTTCCCTGGGCCTCCTCTTTCGGCAGCGACTTCAACGCCGACTTCAGCGTGTTCTTCACCGAGCGGCAGCAGGTGGAGGGCAGCATCGAGTACAATTATCGGCGCGAGGCGCCGATGCCCGAACCGCTTGCCGATACGCGGCCCCTCGACTTCCGGCTGCAAGGCGGCGCAGGGGCGCACGCGCAGATCGCCGCCATGACCGGTACGGACGTCGCTACCTTTTCGCGCGACAAGCCCGGGATGAGCTCTTTCGTGCTCGAGGACGGGGTCGTCTATCACACTTATTCCGCCTATTCGCGCGGCCTCGACAGCCTGTGGGGCGTCTACCAGTGGCTCGACCGGGCGCCCAAGGGGCGGAACGAGCAGGGCATCTGGTGGCGCCGTCACGACGAATACGCGCGGGGGTGATGATCGATGTCGCTTCGAGGCAACATTCCGAACCGGATGGCGCACATCGGCGCCCCATCTGCCGCCCCGGTCGACGGCAAGGTCATCACGCATGGCCTTGCCCGCTGGCTGTGCCTTGCCGCCACGCCAGCCTTCGCCATCATGGCGGTGCTGACCGCGATCCAGGGCGGCCCACAGGCAATGCCGGACATGCCAATGCCGGATACTTCGCTGCTCGGCGGCATGTCCCTGATGTACGCGTTGATGGGCCTCTTTCATCTGCCGCCGTGGCTGGAACTGATCGGCAGCCGGCGCGGCGGCGGACGAACGTCCTGAGCAAGTCACCGCGCCGGCCCGTCAGCGGTCGATGCGGGCTTCCTGGGCCGGGGAGTAGCGCGCGCCCTCGACAGCGATGCCGGCGATAGCGTGCTCGATGTTGGCGAGGTCGGCGGCGGTCAATTCGACGGCAGCGGCGCCGATATTCTCTTCGAGCCGATGCAGCTTGGTGGTGCCCGGAATGGGGACCATCCAGGGCTTTTGCGCTAGGATCCAGGCGAGGGCGATCTGCGCCGGGGTGACGCGTTGCTCCGCAGCGATGCGGGCAATGGCGTCGACCAGCGGCTGGTTGGCACTACGGGCGTCGGCAGAAAAGCGCGGCACGGTATTGCGGAAATCGGTGCTCTCGAAGGTCGTACGCTGGTCGATGGCGCCGGTCAGGAAGCCCTTGCCGAGGGGGCTGAACGGCACGAAGCCGATGCCGAGTTCCTCGAGCACGGGCAGGATGGCGGCCTCGGGCTCGCGCCACCACAGTGAATATTCGCTCTGCAGCGCCGCCACCGGCTGTACCGCATGGGCCCGCCGGATATTCTTCACGCCGGCTTCGGAGAGGCCGAAATGCTTGACCTTGCCCTCGCGGATCAGGTCCCTGACGGTGCCCGCCACGTCTTCCATCGGCACGTCAGGATCGACACGGTGCTGGTAGAAGAGGTCGATGCGGTCGGTGCGCAGGCGCTTGAGCGAGGCCTCGGCGACGGCGCGGATATGCTCCGGGCGGCTGTTCATGCCGCTCTTGCCGGTGCCGTCGATGTCGATGCCGAATTTGGTGGCGATGACGACTTGGTCGCGGATCGGCTGCAGCGCCTCGCCCACTACCGTCTCGTTGGCGTAGGGGCCGTAGACTTCGGCGGTGTCGAAGAAGGTGACGCCACGCTCGAAGGCGGCGCGGATCAGCTTGACGGCGTCGGGCGTTGGCAACGGCTTGCCGTAGGACTGGCTGATGCCCATGCAGCCATAGCCGATGGCGGAGACGTTGAGGCCGGTTTGGCCGAGCTGGCGGGTTTGCATGTGGTGCTCCTTGTGGCGCGACAAATCGCGACTGGCTGGGGGAAATGTAGCGGGCTCCACGCCTAGCGATAAGATGCTAGGATCGGCATGATCTTATGAGCTGAGTTCATGAATGGCGCGGGGCTGGCCTTTCTCGCCGTGGCGCGGGAGCGCAGTTTTGGCCGAGAGGCGCACATTGAAGCTCGAGACAACCGATCCGGGGGCGGCAACAAGGGTGGCACCGCCGCGGCTGGCCTATCTCGACGGCTGGCGGGCGGTGGCGGTGGGCATCGTCATCCTCAGCCATGTCAGCGGCTTTCGCGCCGGGCCGCCACTGCTCAAGGAGATCGCGCGCTGGCTGCCGGTGGGGCAGATCGGGGTGCTGATCTTCTTTTTCATCAGCGGCTACGTCATCAGCCGCGCCGCGCTCGGCGAAATTGGTCGTAGCGGCGAGTTCTCGGTGCCGGCGTTCTACGTCCGCCGGGCGTTCCGGATCATTCCGCCGCTGGCGCTTTACCTCATGGCCTGCGTCGGGCTGGGGGCGCTGGGGCTGGTGGATTTCCATTTCCGCAACGCCATTCCCGCCTTCCTCTATGTCTGCAATGTCGAGGCGTTCAATCAGTGCCAGTGGCTGGCCGGGCATACTTGGAGCCTCGCCTTCGAGGAGCAGTTCTATCTGTTGTTTCCGGCGCTGGTCAGCCTCGTGCTGCTGCATCGGCGGCCGCTGCTGCCGCTGCTCTGCGGGGCGCTGGTGTTCGCGGCGCTGCCGCTGCTGTTTCCCCTGAGCTATAGCGGCAAATACGATTTCTACCTGGTCTACGGGCTGTTCGGGGCGGGTTTCCTCGCGGCGCGCCACGAGGCGGCGGTCCGGACGGCGCTGCAACCGGTGGCGACTGCCGGCTTCATGGCGGCGGCGGCCGTGATCCTGCTGATGCCGGCGACCATGGCTTGGCCGGTGCTCTACAACAATTATCCGCTGGTGTTTTTCATCGCCATCCCGCTGCTGGTGCTGTGCGCCGGCCTCTCCGGCCTCGGGGGATTCCTCCAGGCGGGGTGGCTGCGCTATCTCGGGCGGATCTCCTACGCGATCTATCTGTGGCAGGAACTGGCAACGAGCGAGCTGACGCGCCGGCAGCCGCTGCTGGTGGAGCTTGCGGCCGTCGCCGCCGTGGTAGGCCTCTGCGCGCTGCTGTTCGAGGTGATGGAAAAGCCGCTGATCCGGCTGGGCCGGCGGCTTTCCGAGCGCGTGGCCTGAGCCTTTGGCGGGTGCGTCAGAGGCGGCCATAGGTGGCGACGACATTGCCCTTGCTGGTGATGTGCGAGCCTTGCAGCTTGAGCCGGGTCGTCGGGTCATCCGGCTCGAACAGATGCCGGCCCTCGCCCGCCACCACCGGGTGGGTGATGAGGGTGAGGCTGTCGAGCAGCCCCCCGAACAGCATTTGCCGCACCAGCGAAATGCTCGACATGATGGCGATCTCGCCGCCGTCGCGGGCCTTCAGGTCGCGTACGAAGGCCTCGAGGTCACCGGCGATGAGGGTGGAATTGTGCCAGCCCAGCCCGCCCTTGAGGGTGCGCGAGGCGACGTGTTTCGGCACCGCGTTGATGAAGCTGGCAAAGCCCTCGTCCTGCTGCGCGGTGGGCCAGTAGCCGGCCCATTCCTCATAGCCGACGCGGCCGAGGATCACCTCATCGGTGCGTGCCATGATGGCGCCGAGCTCGGCGCCGAGATCGTCATCGAACGAGTCGAACTGGAATTTGAACGGCGCCTCGACGACGCCGTCGACGGAATGGAACAGGCCGGCGGTGAGCTTTCGCATGGGGGTCTCCGGATTGGGCGGTCGATGAGCCGCCGATATCACCACGACGAACGAGGGTGAGGCAAATCGACGTGGGGCGAGATTTTTCGGCGATGGTTTTTGACGCAAGGCGGGAGGCTGTTCTCCTGGTCACCGACAAGTGCCCGAGAAGAACCCCCTCCCCATCCCTCCCCCTCTGGCGGGACGGGGGGGAGCGAGGGGATCCGTGGTCGTCATCGGCACACCCCTCCCTCCGGCGCGACCCGGATTGCGTCCGCGAAAGCCGCCGCGAGAATTTGCGGCGTCGGCGAGGCTCCGTCCCGGAGCGGGTCGTCCGCGTTTTGGTGAGACAGGGCCTCGCCGACGCGATCGGGATGAGCATGTCGGCTCCGCCGCCCGGTATCGACTTTACCCGGCACCGGCCGATCCCACCCCTGTCGCTGCCGACCGGGGCAAGAACTGGCGCATACCGATGCAGCGGCTGCGCCTGGCCAGTGCGATCGCGCCGGTGCGATCACGACTCGCTTTCACGTCCGGATCGGAACGACTCCCGACCCACCCGACCTCCCCGCACCAGCTGCTCGTTTGCAACCTCGCTTCGGCACGCGGATCGGGCAAGAATAGAGCGGGGGAAGGCGAGGGGGATAAGAGTTTGTGCGGGGGTGGGCGGGTGAGGCGGGCTGGGTGGCCGGGTCAGGCCCGGCCATGACGGCCGAGCGGGTGTTGTGCGGGGCAGCATGATGACTGCGGGGCGCGTGAGCAGCAGGGCAACGTCCAAGCCCTCTTTCGCCATCCCCTCCGCCGTCATGGCCGGCCTGACCGGCCATCCAACTAAGCGCTCAACTTGTGCTAAGAGCGAGATTGTGGGCGGCGTTGCCCCGCGCCAACCTCCACCAAGAACGAGAGGCGGGCTGGGTGGCCGGGGCAAGCCCGGCCATGACGGCCGAGAGTAATCCGCCGCGCCAAACTCAACCGCTTCACCATCGGCCGGCTGATGCTGGTGCTGCACAAGCTCATCCCGCATAGCGGGGGAGGGGGACCGCCGTCAGGCGGTGGAGGGGGCGGCGGCTTGTGCGATGGCCGCAACAACAGCAGCCGGGCGTGCCTCAACGTCCTCGACCGAAAACCGCAATACTCTGATCCCCTGCGCCGCCAGCCAGCGCGTCCGGCGCTCGTCATGAGCGATCTGGTCTGCATGCGCCGGCCCGTCGACCTCGACGCAGAGACGCGCCACCGCACAATAAAAGTCGAGGATATAGGGACCGATCGCGTGCTGGCGCCGGAAATGAAGCCGTAACTGGTCGCGGCGGAGGAGCGACCACAGCGCCTTCTCCGGCTGCGTCATCGACCGGCGCAGGCTCTTCGCCCGCTTCTGCGTCAGAATTGGTGAACGCATCGCACAATGCTCCAGGCTCTCCATTGGCTCCTTCTCCCGCGAGAGCGGGGGAAGGTGGCGCCGAAGGCGACGGAAGGGGGCGGCCACACGCGCCGGTGCTTCCGGCCGCCCCCTCCACCAGCCAAAGGCTGGTCCCCCTCCCCCGCTACGCGGGAGAGGATGGCGGCGCCAAGATCGGCGGACCGATGGGGGGGCCGGGAGGCTCTATCAGCGGGTGGAAGTGGAGGTTTGTGGAGCGGCCGCCATAAGCCGCCACGCCGAACCTGACCTGCGTGCACCGAGATTGTTTCACCTTCTTTGCGGTAAGCACTTGTTCATGATATGTCCGGCGCT
>Ga0207657_10001161_pt1 | contig 28036 bp, 23 predicted proteins | sample KBSC33metaG_FD_184316 | JGI IMG/M metagenome (GOLD analysis project Ga0207657, IMG submission 184316) | Corn rhizosphere microbial communities from Kellogg Biological Station, Michigan, USA - KBS C3-3 metaG (SPAdes) (version 2) | ecosystem: Host-associated > Plants > Roots > Rhizosphere > Soil ...
GGCATCTTCGACGTGGCGCCATTCCTTGGCTTCTTCCGCTTCGCCCTTGCGCTCGCAAGCCAGCGCATTCTGGGCTGCTTGGGCGATTGCTTCGAGGCCGTGCTGTTCCAGCATTTGCCGCGCGATGGTGTGAATTTGAATTTCGGAAATCATCCCGCTCTCCCTTGGTTCAAAAACCCCCACCAGCGGAACAATCTGTTTCCGCGTGGCATGTCCTTCAAACCGATGAGCCGGCGCTCTCGTTCCCTTCCCAGCCGCATCATGTTCGGCGCGTCATGTCGTGCGCGCGTCATGTCCTGCCGGTGTCAGGCCCTTTCACCTTGCGGTAAACGTGACTTCGAGCTTCAATTCTTGATGCGGACGAACCCGGCAAGCTTCGATTTCTGGGTTTCGCACCAGATGGGCATGCCCAACCGGTTTTGATCCAGATCGGTCGTTTGCGTTGCGATGGCGACTTCGGTCATCAGGTCATCAGCCTGACGTTCGCCCATCTTCCCGCCAGTGTGCATGTAGGCAATGGCCTTTCGTACCTGTTCGGTGGTGCCGTCGGGTAGCTGCATGTCCTGAGCCTTCTGCACGAGATCCTGGTAGACGACGTCCATGCCCGGGCATTGCACCTTTGCAGCAAAGGCTTGCAACACGAGGGTCACATATTCCGCACGGGACGCAGCCTGCGCCGGCGCAGCAAGGCCGAGCAACAAAGCGGAGAAGAAAACGAAACGCATCGACAACTCCCTGGTTCGGCGCGAAACTAGCTCCGACCGCCGCAGGGCGCAACCTTCGCAAATCCGCAAGGCGATGACAATTTTTCTGGAAGTTCCGCTCAGCTACCGAACCACATCGAGCCTGACGTTTGCGACACCCTTATCGACTATGCCCAACGATTCGGCCGCAGAATGGGATACATCGACAATACGTCCGGGGACATACGGACCGCGGTCATTGACCCTGACGGTCACAGAGCGTCCGGTCGCCACGTTCGTCACGCGCAACCGTGTTCCGAACGGCAAAGTGGGATGGGCGGCCGTCATTTCATGTGTATCGAACTTCTCGCCGCTCGCCGTTTGTGTTCCCTCCGTGTAAAAACTGGCTATTCCATGCGAGGCCATTGGCCTGCCGCCATTGTCCTTGTGGTGGGCAGTCACCGGAAAATGGCGCTTCGCCACGGCAACGCGCGGGTTGGTTGCGGATGGCGCGCGATCCTGCCGGAAGGATGCCTGCCGGCTTGGAGACTCGGCGCAGGCCGCAAGCAAAGCCGCTGTCAGCGCGACCGCCAACAGCCGAACCACGTTCACAGCAGCCACCGCGGAGCGTTGCGGCGCCGGGAAATCATCGTGTTGCAACGCGGATCCGCTCACTGTGCCTGCCCGAGAATCAACGTGGAATGCGTGTGCATGATGCCGCCCTGATTGCTGACGATGCACGTCCTCGCGTTTCGCACCTGCAGATTCGCGCTGCCCCGCATCTGCCGCACGCCTTCGGTGACGAGTTGCAGGCCCGGCATGCCGCTCTCCGACAGCAGCCCTCCGGCGGTGTTGAGCGGCAGCTCGCCGTCGATCTCGAGGCGCCCGGCCGCGCAGAACGCCCCGCCTCGACCGTGCGGCGCAAAGCCGTACGCTTCCAGTGTCATGAGCACGGTGATGGTGAAGCAGTCGTAGATCTGTGCGACGTCGATGTCGCGCGGCGAAAGGCCGGCCATCGCGAATGCGGTTGCGCCCGACACCTCGGCGCAGGTGCGCGTGAGGTCGGCCCGCTGCGCCACATCCCACGAACTTTGTCCCTGGCCGAAGCCGAGAATCGGCACGGCATGATCGATGCCGAGCGAGCGCGCACGTTCCGCGCTCATCAGCACGACGGCGGCGGCGCCATCCGAAACGAGGCAGCAATCGTCACGCCGCAAGGGCTCGACGACCCAGGGCGAATCGCGATATTGCTCGAGCGTGATCGGCTTTCAGTTGCGCCGATGGATTGGCCGCACCGTGCCGGCGCGCGGCGACGGCGATCGCGCCGAGCTCATCACCCGTCGTGCCGAATTCGTCCATGTGGCGGCGAGCGAGCATCGCGTACCCGGCGGGCACGCCGAACCATCCGAACGCCGCGTCGCTGCCCCACGCCTTCTCGTACGCGTGCCGGCTGCCGGTGCGTGGATTGTCCGCGTAGCAGACCAGCGCAACCTCGCACTGCCGATGTTCGATCGCCATCGCCATGAACGAGATCAGTGAGATGTTCGCCGCGCCGCCCTGATCCCACGCACCGCCGATCCGCGGTTGCATGCCCATCGCCTCCGCCAGCGTCTGTCCGTACATGAACACGGGATCGGACGTCGGCGGCTTCACGACGAGCGCGTCGACCATGTCCTTCTCGATCCGCGCGTCGGCGAGCGCCTTACGGCATGCCTCGATGTTGAGCGAGATCGTGCTTCGTCCGGGCAGCTTGCCGAACGCTGTCTGGCCGATCCCGGCGATTACCACGTTGCCCCGCATCAAATCACGCCCTCCCGCGCCAACGCTTCCATCTCGTCACCGGAAAGCCCGAGCCAGTCGCCGAAAACCGACGCGTTGTCCGCACCGAGCCGGCGGCTCGGCACGATGTCCGGGTTGTCGCTGCCGTGATAGCGCATCGGCGAGCGCGGCAGAGCGATGCGCCCGAGATCGGGATGCTCGACCCACGCGAGCGCGCCGCGCTCGTGCAGGTGACGGTCGTGCACGACTTCGTTCAGGTCGCGGACCGGCGCGCACGGCACGCGGTTCTTCAGTAGAAGTTCGAACAACGCGTCCTTCGTGAACTGCGCGGTGAATGCCGAGACCAGGTCGTCCACCACCTCCATGTTCTGCACGCGAGCCTTCAGGTTGCCGAAGCGGGGATCGTCGAGCAGTTCGGGACGTCCCATCGCGCGCACCAGCGATTTCCAATGCGTCTCGCCAACGCAAATGATCGCGATGTAGCCGTCGCTCGTCGGGTAGACGTTGTACGGCGACTCCGCGAGTCCGCCGTGGCGATTGCCGGTTCGCAGCGGCACGTCGCCGTCGCTGCCGAAATACAGGCCCAGGTTCGACGATAGCGACGCGTAGACCGCCTCCTGCATCGAGACCTCGACCAGGCGCCCCACGCCCGTCCTTTCGCGCTCGTACAACGCGGTCATCACCGCGCCGTAGAGATGGACGCCGCCGAAAAAATCGCAGATCGCAGGGCCGGCCTTGACCGGCGGCCGATCCGCGTAACCGGTGATGCTCATCACCCCGGCCATCGCCTGCACGGTGAGATCCATCGCCGGGTAGTCGCGATACGGGCCCGACAAGCCATAGCCCGAACCCGATGCGTACACGATACGTGGGTTGATTTCGTGCACGACCTCCCAGCCGGCACCAAGCCGCGTCATCGTGCCCGGTGCGAAATTCTCGAGCAGGACGTCGCCGCGCCGGATCATCTCGAACAACAGCTCGCGTCCGCGGCCGGACTTGAGATTCAGCGTCACCGACAGCTTGTTCGAGTTGAGCATCGCGAACGGAAGCGCCGCGCCGCCGACGCTCGCGCGCCGTCGCAAATGCTCGCCTTCCCTCGGCTCGATCTTGACGACGCGCGCGCCGGCCATGGCCATCAGGAACGTCGCGTACGAGCCGTTGTAGATCTGCCCGAGATCGATCACGGTCAGCGACGCAAGCGGCATGGGCATCGCCACGGTCACTTTCCCTTGAATCTGGCCGGGCGCTTCGCCGCAAACGCTTCCGGTCCTTCGCGCGCGTCCTCGGTCGCCATCAGCATGCGGTTCATCACCTGCTCCAATCGCAGCCCCGACGCGACGTCCAAATCATGGCCGCGCAGTGCCAGCTCTTTGGCGGCCTGCACCGCGAGCGGGGCGTTCGACGCGATCCGGCGGGCGTAGTCGAGTGCCGTTTGCATCAACGCTTCGCGCGGCACGACCTTGTTGACGAGACCCCAGCGTGCCGCCGTTGCCGCGTCGATCGAATCGCCCGTCAACAGCATTTCCATCGCGATCGCGTGCGGCAGCTGGCGCAGCGCGCGCTGTGTCCCGCCATTGCCCGGGATCACGCCGCGCTTGACCTCGGCGAGCGCGAACGTCGCGTTCTCGGACGCGACGCGGATGTCCGTCGCCAGCAGCAACGTCATGCCGCCGCCGAGGCAATAGCCGTTGACGGCGGCGATCACCGGCTTCCACACCTCGAGTCCGCGGTTCAGCAGCAGGTCGCGCTGCGTCAGCCACATCTCCGAATACGGCGTGGGCCCGGTGAGGAAGCTCTTGATGTCGGCGCCGGTGGAGAACGATTTCTCTCCGGCGCCGGTGACGATCGCCACACGGATCGCGGCGTCGTCGCGCACGCGCGTCCACGCCTGCGACAGCGCCTGATAATGCTCGGCATCCATTGCGTTCAACCGCTCGGGCCGGTTGATGACGATCGTGCAGATGCCGTCGGCGACGGAAACGTCGATCGACATGCCGTTACCTGCCCGACGGGGCCCCGAGCAAATCGCGCGCGATCACCATGCGATGGATCTCCGAGGGCCCTTCACCGATGCGCTTGATCCGCAGCTCCCGGTACCAGCGCTCGAGCGGCAATTCCTGCGACACGCCCATGCCGCCGAACACCTGGATGCAGCGGTCGACGACGCGTCCCGCCGTCTCGGTGCCGTAAACCTTGCAGATCGACGCTTCGTGCTTGATGTTCTCGCCGCGATCGGCTTTCCACGCTGCGTCGTAGACGAGCAGCCGCGCCGCCCGCAGCTCGATCTCGGAATCGGCCAGCATGAACTGCACCGCCTGCCGCTGCGACAGCGGTGCGCCGAACGTCTCGCGCTGCCGCGCCCACGCGACGGTCATGTCGAGCGCAGCCTGACCGAGGCCGATCGTTGCCGCGGCGTACGGGACGCGCTCGTGAACGAGCCATTCCTCGGCGAGCGCGAATCCCTGCCCCTCATCGCCCAGCCGGTTCTCGACCGGCACCTCGTAATCGGTGAAGTTGAGCTCGTAGGGGAAATACGAGCGGATCACCGGGAAGGGCGACCAGGTGAGCCCGGGACGGTCGCGCTCGACGATGAACGCGGTCACGCCGCTGCGGCCGTGGCCGCCGGTGCGCGCGAACACGATGCCCCATTTCGATTGCCCGACGCCGGAGATGAAGATCTTCGTGCCGTTCACGACGTAGCGATCGCCCTTGCGCTCCGCGCGCGTTCGAATCGCCCGCCCGGGATCGGAACCGCCGCTCGGCTCGGTGATCGCGACGAAGGTCTTGTCCCCGTTCTCGATCACCGGCATCGCGTACTTCTCGATCTGTTCGCGCGTACCACGGAAGATGATGTTCGGCGGATCGAAGCCGAACGCGCCGCAGGCGGCGATGTATGGCCCCATCTTGCATTGCGATGCCTCCTCGGCGACGATGCTCTGGCCGAGCAGGTTGAGGCCCGCGCCGCCGTACTCCGCCGGCGTCTGCATGCACCACAGCCCGGCGGCACGCGCCTTCGCCTGCAGAGGCTTCAGCTTTTCGTCGGGCAGGTGCCACGAGTCGTGCGGCTCCTGCGCCTCGGCCTCCTTCACTTCGCGCTGCATGAAGCGCCGCGTCGTGTCCTGCAGCATGCGCAGCTCTTCCGGCAACTGCCAGTTACCCAGCGAATTCATCGTTTTCCTTCCGCTGGAGCGGCCACGGTCCCGCGCCGTGCGCGCTCGTTCGCAGTCGCCTGAGCGTCGAGCCGATAGACGATTCGATCACCGAGCATCTTCGTTTCCGCGATCACCGCGCCATAGATCTCCTCGGCAGTGCCGCGCGTGACGAAGCCACGGTTCAGGTCGCGCTCGACGTCCTCGACGGCGCGCTCGAGCGAGCTTCCGAAGCCGCCGCCCCCCGGTGAGCACGCGTGCACGCCGTCGCCGGCATGCAGCGTCGCGTTCTCGTACTTGCTGCGCATCTCCGGCACCCACGCGCGCCCCGACGTGAAGATCTCGACGCGATTGGGCGCCGCCGGCTGCCCGCCCCCGACGCCGAATGGCGCGAAATCGGCGCGGTCGCCGAGCACGGTGGTCACGCAATCCGACCACGCGCGGAATTGGTACTCCGTTCCGCAGCCGCCGCGATGCGCGCCCGCGCCTCCCGAGTCTTCCCGTATGCGGAAGTAATCGAAGCGCAACGGAAAGCGGTGCTCGCACATTTCGAGCGACATGAAGTTCGCCATCGATTGCGGGGGCGTGCCGTTGACGAGCCCGTCGCTCGCCGACGAACCACCGTAACCGCCCGGGTAGGGGAACACGCCGACGAAGAAATTGCCGGTATCCGGATGCCGTCCGCCGACCGTGCATACGCCGATCGTGCCGAACGACGCCGCGGGCACACGCTGCGGCAGCGCCTGCGAAAGCGCGCCGAAGACCACGTCGATCACGCGCCCGAGCGGCTCGAGATAGCCGCCGACGGCGCTGGGATATTCGGCCGAGAGCATCGTCTGGTCGGGAATGGTGAATCGCGCCGGACGAAACGCGCCGCCGTTGACGGGCACCTCGGGAAAGACGTGCTTCATCGCCACGTAGCAACTCGACATCGTCGTGTTGCGCGACAGATTGACCGGACCCGTCGATGTCGGCGCCGTGCCGGTGAAGTCGAAGTGCATGTCGGAGCCTTGCACCGTCAATGCCAGGGCCACCTTGCGCGGCTCGTCGACGAGTCCGTCGTTGTCGATGAAATCGTCGAAGCGGTACGTCCCGTCGGGGATCTCCGCGATGTACGAGCGCATCTGCTGCTCGGATCGCTGCATCATCTCGTCGATGCAGGCGTGAAGCCGCTCGACGCCGTATCGCGCGACGAGGTCGTCGAGACCGCGTTTGCCGACGGCGAACACGTTGTACATCGCCGACAGATCGCCCGCGATCTCGTTCGGCAGCCGGCTGTTCGCGCGGAACATCGCGACCAGTCCTTCGTTCAATCGCCCGGCGTCGTACAGCTTGACGGGCGGGATGATGGTGCCCTCCTGGTGAATCTCGCGCGCCTTCGGCGCCCAGCCACCGGGGACGCTTCCGCCGACGTCCATCCAGTGCCCGGTACTGGCGAACAGTGCGAAGAGCTCGTCGCCGACGAAATACGGCGCGACGAGCTGCGTATCCTGCAGGTGCGTGCCGCCGATGTATGGATCGTTCAGGATCCACACGTCGCCCGGCTTGAACCCGCCCTGCGCCTGCGCCAGCTTCACGACGTTCTGCGTCGTGAACTGCATGTTGGCGAGGAAGACCGGCAGGCCGTAGCGACCCTGCGCGATCGTCTCGCCCGTCGTCGGGTCGAAGATGCCGTGCGCGCAGTCGTTGGTCTCGGAAATGATCGGTGAAATCGCGGCGTGAATCAGATGCAGATCCATCTCGTCGGCGATCTGCTCGAGCGATCCACGCACGACGGCGAGGGTGACCGGATCGATGTTCATTGGACCTCCACGAGCAGGTTGCCGCCGGCGTCGACGCGCGTGACCATCCCGGGCTCGACCACGGTCGTGGTGTCGTTCTGCTCGACGATCGCCGGACCCGCGAAGCTCATGCCGGGTTCGAGATCTTCGCGCGCATAGATCGCCGCGTCATGCCAGCCGTTGAAGTAGACACGGCGGTGCTTGATCGGCCGGGCGCGTGTGCTCGTACCTGCACCGGTACGCTTCCTTGCCGCGATGCTGCGCGCACCGACCACGCGCGTCCGGAGATTCACGACGACGACGGGGATATCGCCAAGCGTGTTGCCGAATTCCGCCTCGTACCGGGCGACGAAAGCGTCGCGCAACTCTTTCGCTCCAAAGCCGCGTTCGATCCGTACCCGCAGCGAATGGATCTGCCCGGCGTACGCCATGTCGGCGAAGTGCTTCACGTCGATCGAACGATGCGATGCATCGGCGCGTCCGAGCTCGGCCTCGCCCTCCGCCCGCTGCCGGTCGAGGACCTCGTCGATGCGGCGGACGTCACCGCGATCGAGGCGCTGTTCGAACGTTTGCGAGTAGTCGTAGCGCACGTCCGCCATCGCGCAGCCCATCGCGCAAAGCACGCCGGGATACGCGGGCACCAGCTCGGTCTTGATGCCGACCTCGCGTATCAGCGCCGCACCGTGCATCGGCCCGGCGCCGCCGAACGCGACCATCGCGAAATCGCGGGGATCGAGACCCTGCTCGATCGAGATCAGGCGAATGCGGCCGGCCATGCGCTGGTTGACGACGGCGAGAACCGCTTCCGCAGCGTCCTCCGCACCCAAGCCGAGCTTGTTGCCGAGTTGCGCAAAGGCGCGGCGCGCGGCGTCCACGTCGAGCTTGATTTTGCCGCGGCCACCGATCGGGCTGTCCGCCGCGATGCGGCCGAGTACGGCGTTCGCGTCGGTGACCGTCGGCTCGCTGCCTCCACGCCCGTAACAGATCGGACCGGGCACCGAGCCGGCGCTACGCGGGCCGACCTCGAGGATTCCCGCGCGATCGATCGAGGCGATGCTGCCGCCACCCGCGCCGATCGTGTGCACGTCGATCATCGGCAGCTTGAGCGCGATGCGAAAGTCGAGATCGGTCTTCTCCGCGACGCGTGGCTCGCCGTTGATGACGACCGCCACGTCGAAGCTCGTACCGCCCATGTCGGCGGTGATGATGCGATCGAATCCTGCGTCGTGCGCGAGGCGGGCCGCGGCGATCACGCCGGCGGCAGGTCCGGAACGCACGATGTGCGCGGCGCGCCTGCCGAGTTGCGAAAGCGGTGAAACGCCGCCGTTCGATTGCATGATGAGCACCTCGCGCGCGAACCCGAACTCGCGCAGCTGGCGATCGAGGTTTCGCGCGTAGCGCGCGACGAGCGGCTGCAGATAGCCCTGGATCGCCGCCGTGCTCGTACGCTCGAACTCGTAGTACTCGCGAATGACGCCGGCCGACGTGACGATCTCCCAGGCCGGGTTGGCCGCCGCGAGTTGCCGGGCGATGCGCTCTTCGTGCTCGGGATTCGCGTATGCGTGCATGAGCGACACCACGACGGCGGCGACGTCCTGCGCCTGCAGCGCTGCCACGAGGGCGTGCAATTCGGCCGCGTCGATCGGGGTGAGCACGTTGCCGCGGTGGTCGATCCGCTCGGTGATCTCCCATCGGCGATCGCGTGGAATGAGCGGCTCCTGCACGCCGGTCAGGCCATACATGTGCGGGCGGTCGCGGCGGCCGAGCTCGAGGACGTCGCGGAAGCCGCGCGTCGTAATCAGCGCGCAGCGCGCCCCCTTGCGCTCGATCACCGCGTTCGTCGCGATCGTCGTGCCATGCAGAAGAGCCTCGATGTCGCCGGGATCGATCTCCGCGACACGCAGCGAATCGAGCGGCGCGCGCGAGGGATCGTCCGGTGTCGAGGGCACTTTCAGAATGCGCTCCGCGCCGGTGCCGCGATCCACCATGTAGAGATCGGTAAACGTGCCACCGACGTCGATGCCCACCACCGTGCTCATTCGCATTACCCTCCGCGCTTCGTTCGTCTCTTGCGCAGCGCCGTGGATCGCTTGCCCGAAACCGCCGGCGTTTGCGCGCCATTCACCGACAGCGCCACGGAGCGCGCCGCGCCGACGTGCCTCGTCATGCGGCGCCGCGCCGCATCGGCGTCGCGCGCGATGATGGCGTCGAGGATCGCGCGATGAATGCGTAGCGTCGACGCGCGCACCTCCGCAGAATCGAACACGTCACTCTCGGTGGAACGGTGGATGGCGTTGGCGAGAACTTCCATGAAGCTCACGAGCAGTGGATTGTGGCTCGCTCGCACGACCGCCAGATGCCAATCGAGGTTGGCGTCGAGGTACGCGACGAGGTCGTCGGCGGCGCGCTCCACCGCTTCGGTTTTCCTGACGAGCTCCTCGAGATCGCGGTCCGTGCGCGCCTGCGCCGCTCCGTAGGCGCCGAGCGCCTCGAGGGCCTCGCGTACGTCGTGAAGATGCTCGAAGCCGATGTTCTGGCCCCAGATGAAGAGCTCGAGGTGACGCGTCAGGCCCTCTCCCGCCGGCCGGCGCACGCGGGCGCCGCCATTGCGGCCCGGCCGGATCTCGATCAGCCCGTCGACTTCGAGCATGCGCAACGCCTCGCGAACCGAGGCGCGGCTGAGCCCGCTCTGGCTCGCAAGGTTCCGCTCGGTCGGCAGCGAAGATCCTTCGCCCCAATCGCCCGACCGGATGCGTGCGCGCAATTGCGCCGCGAGCATATCCGACGCTTTCGGAGCCGTGACACGGGTGACCGGCGAAGCTGCGCCACGCGCGTCTTCGTCGATCAGTCCATCGTCCATCTTCGTCACGTATCCGCCCCGAAATTCGAGGGGAATGTACTTTGGTCTGACCTTTATGTCAAGCAAAAGGTCAGACCAATCTCGCCAAAGTCGAAGTCCCGGTTTCGAACTCCGCGCTCGCTTGCCCACCGGCGTGTCCGCTTCGATCTGCCCGCGCGGCACTGACAAAATGGCGGCGCGGCGCGAATTACGCGGCGGGCTCGCGAAGACGCTTACTGGAAACGCCGCGCGTCGAACGCCGCGAGCGGAATCTCCGGCGTCGCCTCCGACAGCAATTGGGCGACGACGCGCCCGGTGCGCGCCGAGCCGGACAAGCCGACGTGGCCATGTCCGAACGCGTAGACGACGTCGCGCGTCGCGCTCGCGTAGCCGATGCACGGCAGCCCATCGGGCATGCTCGGCCGACGTCCGAGCCAGAAGCGCACGCGATCCGGATCGGGATCGCGCGGCAATGCCGGAAACAGATCGAACGCGATGTCACGCACGACTTCGGCGCGCCGCCAGTTCGGCGCCCCGTCGTTCGGCGCGATCTCCACCTGGCCCCCGACCCGCAGCGCGCCCTGCATCGCGGTCGCGATCACCTTGCGGTCCATGACCATCATCGGCGTCTTCGGCCCGATGTCGGCGCCAACGAATGCCGCGTGGTATCCACGCTCGGTCAGAAGCGGCACGCGATCACCGGCCGCGCGCGCGAGGGGCGCCGAGCGGCTGCCCGCCGCGACCACCGCCGCGTCCGCGTCGACATCGCCACCCTCGGTGGTCACCGCGCGGAGCCGCCCGCGTTCGATCCGCCATCCGGTCGCGCGGGCACGAACGTGCCGCGCGCCGCCTGCGAGCGCGTGCGCGAAGAGCGCCTTCGTGTACGCGCCGGGATCGCGACAATGCCCGGCCTCGGCGACGTGCACGGCGAACGCGTAATGCGAATCGAGCGCCGGCTCGCGCCGATGCAGTTCGTCGGCCTCGAGCTCGCGCCATTGCACGCCGACGTCATGCCGTACCGTCCACGCCATGGCATCGCGCGCAAACGCCTCACGCGATCGATAGACGTGCAGCACGCCGGCTTGGTCGATCAACGCGCCGACGCCTGCCGCGTTGGCGACTTCCGCATGCAGCCGCGGTGAATCGACGAGCAGGCTGCGCAACGCGCGTGCGGTGACCGCGACGCGCGGCCACGTCGCAGACGATGCCACGAAGCGGACGAGCCACGGCATCGCCCGCGGCAAGTAGCTCCAGCGCACCGAGACCGGACCGAGCGGATCGGCGAGGTACTGCGGAATCTTCTTCCACGTTCCCGGTTCGGCGGGCGGAATGACCGAGTGGGTCGACAGCCAACCGAGGTTGCCGAAGCTCGTCGCGTGATCGGAACCCGGTGTACCGGGCTCGACGATCGTGACGTCGTGACCCGCACGCACCGCCTGCACCGCGCACATCGCACCTACGATGCCCGCCCCGACGACGACGACGCGCCTCGTCACTTCACGCCACGCGCGATGCGCGCGCAATGCTCGCGCGCCGCACCGATCAGGTTGCGATTCGCTTCCGGCGTACGAAACGCCGAGTGGGCGGACAGCGTGACGTTCGCAAGCCGCGTCAGCGGATGCCCCACCGGCAGCGGCTCGACGGCGTACACGTCGAGGCCGGCATGCCGCAACCGGCCACTGCGAAGCGCGTCGATCATCGCGTCCTCGTCGACGAGGGCGCCGCGCGCCGTGTTGACGAGGATCGCGCCCTCGCGCATCCGTGCAATGCGCTCGCGCGACAGGATGCCGCGTGTCTCGTCGGTCAGCAGCAGATGCAGCGACACCACGTCGCTTTGCGCGAGCAACGAGTCGAGCGCCGTGAATTCGACGTTCGCGTGCGCCCGCGGCGTTCGGTTCCACGCGACGACGCGCATCCCGATGCCATGGGCGATGCGCGCCACTTCGGCGGCGATCGAGCCGAACCCGACGAGCCCGAGCGTGCGACCGCCGAGCTGAACGCCTTCGCGGCGCACCCACGTGCCGGCGCGGATCTCGCGGTCCATCCGCGCGAGGTCGCGCGCCGCGGCCCACGCGAGCCCGATCGCGCATTCCGCGACCGCCGTATCGCCATAGCCCTTGATCGTATGCATCACGATGCCGAGCTCGGCGAGGGCTTCCGGGTTCATATAGCTGCGCGCGCCGATGCCGAGGAAGACGACGTGGCGTAACGCCGGGCACGCGCCCGCGATCCCGGTGGGCAGCGCCGTGTGATCGACGATCGCGATCGCGGCCTCGTGCAGCAACGCAGGCAGCGCCTCGGGACGCACATCGGGATCGGGATGGATCGCGAACGTGACGTCGTCGACGTGCAGCATCTCGCGCGCGAGCGCGGCCAGCGCGGGATTGGCGTCGACGAACACGGCTCGCATCCTCCTAGCATAATGGGTCCCCCGATCACGATTCGCGGCAGACCCGATGAACGACCCCGCCGGCGCCGTCGCCGTCCCGCTGATGCTGCTCGTCGCGGCGCTCAGCGTGATCGCGCGCCGCTTCGGTGTGCCGTCGCCGATGCTGATGCTCGTCGCAGGCACCGCGATCGCGTTCGTGCCCGGCATGCCCGCGCTGTCGCTCACGCCGGCCGTCGTACTGTTGTGGCTGCTCCCGCCACTGCTCTATTCGTCGGGCGTCGGGATGAGCTGGCGCGGATTCCGCTCGAGCCTGCGGCCGATCATGCTGCTCGCGATCGGGCTCGTGCTCGCCACCGCCTCCGCGGTCGCGACCATCGCGCACTACGCGCTCGGCATGCCGTGGGCCGTCGGCTTCGTGCTCGGTGCGATCGTCTCGCCGCCCGACGCCGTCGCGCCCATCGCGGTGCTGCGGGCATTGCACCTGCCGCGCCGTCTCGTGACGATCCTCGAAGGCGAAAGCCTCGTCAACGACGCGACGGCGCTCGTCACGCTGAGCTTCGCGACCGCCGCGGTCGTCACCGGAACGTTCTCGATCGGCTCGGCGGCCATGGAGTTCGTCGCCATCCTCGTGGGCGAGATCGTGCTCGGCATGGTCGTCGGTTGGCTGATGCTGCGCATTCGCCAGCTCGCGGCCGACGCGCGCGCCGAAGTGCTGCTCGCGCTCGCGACGCCCTACATCGCGTTCTGGCCCGCGCATGCCGCGGGTGGCTCGGGGGTGATCGCGTGTGTCGCTGCGGGCCTCTACGTATCGTGGAACGGGCGACGGCTGATCCGCCCCGATACGCGGCTGCAGGGCTATTTCATCTGGGACCTCGTCGTGTGGGCGACCGAGGCGGTGGTCTTCTTCCTCGCCGGCCTGCAGGCGCGCGAAGTGTTCGCGGCACTCGCCGAAAGCACGTGGACGCGCGCGGTCGTCGCGGGCGCGCTGGTCACGGTCACCGTGATCGTCGTCCGTTTCGCATGGGTGTTCGCGGCGACGTTGCTGCCGCCGAGGCTGCGCCTCGCACACATTCTCGACACCGAGGCGCCCGACCGACGCTTCGCGTTCATGATCGCGTTCTGCGGACTGCGCGGCGCGGTGAGCCTCGTCGCCGCCCTGCTCGTGCCGGAGGCGATCGACGGCCAGCCGTTCCCCGACCGCAATGTCGTGCTGTTCGCGACATACTGCGTCGTCGTCGTCACGCTCGTCGGACTCGGTTCGGCCTTGCCCACGGTCGCGCGACGCCTGGGCATCGCGCAGATGGGCGCCGACGAAGCGGCACGCAACGCGCACGACGAGCAGGAGGCGCGGCTGCGGGGTATCGAGGCCGCCAATCGCTTCGTCAGCGTCTCCGGCGACGCGCCGGCCGCCGAAGCGCGTGCGGTGCTCGCCGACGAGCTCGCGCACCGCAAGGCGATGGCGCTACATCGGCGTGACGGCCGTTGCGGGCCGACGGAGGAGGAATCGATCGCATTGCGGTTGCGGGCGATCGATGCCGAGCGCACCGCGATTGCCGACGCCTATGAAGCCAACCGTCTCACCGACGAAGCGCGGCGGCGCATCGAGCGCGAGCTCGACCTCGAGGAGGCGCGTCTGCGCCAGAGCGCTCTTCGCTGACGCCCGCCTTACACGTCGGCGATCGCGATGCGCCTGCCCGTCGCGGCGGCCCGCGCGATCGCCAGCGTGGCCCGCAGCGTCTCGAGCGCGTCACGAGCGCTCACCCGCGGCTGAGCTTCACCGCGCAGCACGGCACAAAAATGCGCCAATTGGCGCGCCAGCGGATCGGCGCGCTGCACCGCGACGATGTTGGTCTCGAAGGGCGCGGTCCAGGACGGCTCGCCGTCGTACGTTCGCAACCGCATCGTCGGCACGCCGAGCGATCCGCGCGTGCCGGCGAGCGTGTAGCAGTCCTCGTCGGCACAATGCGCGTAGATCGGATTTTCGCCGCTCGTTTGCTCCCAGCTCCGCGGCGACGCGGCGGCATCCGAAAGCATGAACGTCGCCAGTGCTCCGCTCGCAAACCTCATCACGATCGCCGCCGAGTCTTCGACGATGAAACCCCGGCTCGCCGACGACGCGACCGCCTGCACTTCGACGACTTCGCCGCAAAGCATCCGCAAATCGTCGACTTCGTGGATCAGGTTGATGAGGATCGGACCCCCGCCGACCTCGCAGCGCCACGGTGCCTCGGCAAAATAGCGATCGGGCTTGCGAAACGTCGCGCTGCCGCTCACCGCGACGAGACGGCCGAGCACACCGTCGTCGACGATCGCCTTCGCCGCGGCGAGCAACGGACTGTGTCGGCGGTGATGTCCGACGAGGATCGGCACCGCCTCGCGCTCGGCCGCGACCACCAGTTGTCGGGCGCCGTCGAGCCTGTCGGCGATTGGCTTCTCGACCAGCATCGGCACGTGGCGCGCGATGCACGCGAGTCCGTCGGCGACGTGCGAGCCGTTCGGCGTCGCGACGATCACCCCATCGGGGCGCATCGCATCGAGCAGCGTTTGCACGTTCGGGTACCACGCAACGCCGAGCGATCGCGCCAGACCTGCCGCATGTGGCGCGGGATCGGCGATGGCCACGAGCGCCGCCGCGTCGCTCGCACACGCCAGCTCGATGTGGCGGCGCCCGATGACACCCGCGCCCACCACCGCTATGCTTGATCGCGCCATCGTCTCGTCGCCCTCCTCGCGCATCGGATTGTAGGCAACGCCAGCGTGCATAAGGCGGCGGGCGTGATCGCCATGCCCAACGACGACGTTTCCGACCACGCCTCGCCGTTCGCTCCACTGGCGCGGGAAGTGCACCCGCAAACTCCGTTGCGGGCCGCGATCACCCGCGTCTATCGCGCGCCCGAACCGGACTGCGTCCGAGCGCTGATCGACATCGCGCGCCTCGCGCCGGCGCAAGCCGATGCCGCGCACGCGCTGGCACACGGTCTGGCCGAAGCGCTCCGCGCGCGCGGCGCGGGCATCGGGCGCGAAGGACTCGTCCAGGGATTGCTTCAGGAATTCGCGCTGTCGTCGCCCGAAGGCATCGCGCTCATGTGCCTCGCCGAGGCACTGCTGCGCATTCCCGACATGGCGACGCGCGACGCGCTGATTCGCGACAAGGTCGCGCACGGCCGCTGGCGGGAGCACGTCGGTCAAAGTGCGTCGCTCTTCGTCAACGCCGCCGCCTGGGGATTGTTGCTCACCGGCAAGCTCGTCGCCACGCACAACGAAGCCGGCCTCGCGAACGCGCTCACGCGGCTGCTCGCGCGAAGCGGCGAGCCGATCGTGCGCCGCGGCGTCGACATGGCGATGCGGCTCATGGGCGAGCAATTCGTCGCGGGGGAGACGATCGACGAAGCGCTCGCGAACGGACGCCGCCGCGAAGCGCGCGGCTTCCGTTATTCGTACGACATGCTCGGCGAAGCGGCGATGACCGACGAGGACGCGACGCGCTACCTCGACGCGTACGAGCACGCCATCGCCGCCATCGGCCACGCGTCCGCGGGCCGCGGCGTTTACGACGGCGCCGGCATCTCGATCAAGCTGTCGGCGCTGCACCCGCGCTACGTCCGCTCGCAACGCGAACGCGTGATGCGCGAATTGTATCCGCGGCTTGCGCACCTCGCGCTTCGCGCGCGGGCGTTCGACATCGGCCTCAACATCGACGCCGAGGAAGCCGAGCGTCTCGACCTCTCGCTCGACCTGCTCGAGCGGCTGTGCTTCGAGCCGGGCCTTCTCGGCTGGAATGGCGTGGGATTCGTCGTGCAGGCGTATCAGAAACGGTGTCCGCACGTCATCGACTTCCTGATCGATCTCGCGAAGCGCAGCGAACGCCGGCTGATGGTGCGCCTCGTCAAGGGTGCCTACTGGGACAGCGAGATCAAGCGCGCGCAGGTCGACGGCCTCGAAGGCTACCCCGTCTACACGCGCAAGGCGCATACCGACCTGTCGTACGTCGCGTGCGCACGCAAGCTGCTCGCGGCGCCCTCGCGGATCTACCCGCAGTTCGCCACGCACAACGCGTACACGCTCGCCGCGGTCTACGAAATGGCGGGGCCGAAGGCGTTCGTCCCCGGCCAATACGAATTCCAGTGTCTGCACGGCATGGGCGAGGCGCTCTACGAGCACGTCGTCGCCGCGGGCGGGCTTGGCCGCCCCTGCCGCATCTACGCGCCGGTCGGCACGCATGAAACGCTGCTCGCCTACCTCGTGCGACGACTGCTGGAGAACGGTGCGAACACGTCGTTCGTCAATCGCATCGCCGACCCCGACATTCCGATCGACGAGCTCATCGCCGATCCCGTCGCGATCGTCGAGCGCGAAGCGGGCCGCACGGGCATCGTCGGCGCCCCGCATCCGCGCATTCCGTTGCCACGCGCGCTCTTCGGTGAGGTGCGGGTCAATTCCGCGGGGCTTGATCTCACCGACGAAGCGAGCCTCGCGTCGCTCGCCGCCGCCGTGCAGGCGCCGGCGGCATGGCGCGCAGCGCCGACGTTCGCGACGGCTCGGCAAGCCCCGCATCCGGTGCGCAACCCCGCTGATCGCCGCGACGTCGTCGGCGAAGTCGTCGAAGCGACCGAAGCCGACGTGGCGATCGCGCTCGACCATGCCGCTGCGGCATGCGGTGCGTGGTCGCGTCTGCCGGTCGCCGGGCGCGCCGCAACGCTCGAGGCTGCCGCGGACGCGATGGAGCGCGAAACCGAGTCGCTCGTCGGATTGATCGTGCGTGAAGCGGCGAAGACGTACGCGAACGGAATCGGCGAAGTGCGGGAGGCCGTGGACTTCCTGCGCTACTACGCGGTGCAGGCGCGCGCGCTCGACGCTGCCGCGTGCGAGCCGCTCGGCGTCGTCGTTTGCATCAGTCCGTGGAATTTCCCCCTGTCGATCTTCACCGGCCAGGTGGCGGCCGCGCTCGTCGCCGGCAATGCGGTTCTCGCCAAGCCCGCCGAGCAGACGCCGCTGATCGCCGCGCAGGCGATCCGTCTGCTGCATGCCGCCGGCGTGCCGCGCGAGACGATCCAGCTATTGCCTGGCCGCGGGGATACGATCGGCGCGGCGCTCGTCGGTGACGCCCGCGTGCGCGGCGTGCTCTTCACCGGCTCGAACGAAGTGGCGCGTTCGATCGCCAGTGCGCTCGCCGGCCGCGTCGACGCGAGCGGACGACTGCCCGCGCTGATCGCGGAAACCGGCGGCCAGAACGCGATGATCGTGGACTCGTCGGCGCTCGCCGAGCAGGTGGTCGCCGATGTCGTGGCTTCCGCCTTCGACAGCACCGGGCAACGCTGCTCGGCGCTGCGCGTGTTCTGCGTGCAGGACGAGGTCGCCGACCGCACGCTCGCCATGCTGCGCGGCGCCATGCGCGAGCTGACGCTGGGCTCGACGGTGCGGCTCGCGACCGATGTCGGGCCGGTGATCGACGACGACGCGCGTGCGGCGATCGAGCGCCACGTCGATGCGATGCGCAACGCCGGACGACGCGTGGATCGTGTCGCCCGAAATGCAGCCGATGAAGACCTCGCGCTCGGCACGTTCGTCACGCCGGCCCTGATCGAGCTCGAAAGCATCGCCGAGTTGACCCGCGAGGTCTTCGGTCCGGTGCTGCACGTCTTTCGCTATCATCGCGACGAGTTGCCGCGAGTCGTCGACGCGATCAACGCGACCGGCTACGGACTCACGCTCGGCATCCACAGCCGCATCGACGAGACGATCGACCTCGTCGCGACGCGCGCGCGCGCCGGGAACGTCTACGTCAATCGCAACATCATCGGCGCCGTCGTCGGCGTGCAGCCCTTCGGCGGCGAGGGCTTGTCGGGCACGGGACCGAAGGCCGGCGGGCCGCTCTATCTGCACCGCCTTTTCGCGAGATGCGCCGTGGCGCCGCTCGGCCAAGCCGATGTCGATCGTGTCACCGGACCGGTGATCGACGTCGATCCGGTGCGGCTCGACCCGCTGCGCGCGTTCCGCGCGTGGCTCACGTCGAATGCCTCGAGCGCGACGCTCGCATCGTCGTGCGCGACGCTGCTCGCGCGCTCGCCGTCGGGCGAGACGCGCCTGCTTCCGGGACCGACGGGCGAACGGAACACGTACGCGCTCGCGCCGCGGCACGCGGTCCTCTGCCTCGCGCCGACCCATGACGCGCTGCTCGCGCAACTCGCGATCGTGCTCGCCGCCGGAAGCCGCGCGATCTGGCCGCGTCGACGCGACGTGGAGATGCTCCGCTCGACGCTGCCCGACGCAATCCGCTCGCGCGTCGACATCGGCGGCGTGGACACGGCATGCGACGCCGTGCTCGTCGAAGGCGATGCCGAGGCGATCGCGCGCGTTGCGGACGCGTTCGCGCAGCGCCCGGGTCCGGTCGTCGGCATCCAATCCCGCGTACCCGAAGCCGTCGCGCGGGCCGCCTTCGTCGTCGAGCGGCTGCTCGTCGAGCGGAGTCTTTCGATCAACACCGCCGCGGCGGGCGGCAATGCGAGCCTGATGAGCGTCGGTTAAGGAGCCTCCGGGCAACTCGCGCGGAGCGCGTTGCCCACAGGCTCGTTCCAGCGTTGTGCCATCATCGGCCGACGATTGGCCGCACCGCACGGAGCTTTCAATGGCCCGCATCATCGGTGGCATCGCCGCCTCGCACACGCCGACGATCGGCTTCGCGTACGACCGCAACAAGCGCGACGACCCGGCCTGGGCGCCGATCTTTCGGAACTTCGCGCCGCTGTCCGCGTGGCTCGCCGAGAAGCGTCCCGACGTCCTGATCTTCATCTACAACGATCACGTCACCTCGTTCTTCTTCGACCACTATTCGGCGTTCGCGCTCGGCGTCGGCGCCGAGTGGCACGTCGCCGACGAGGGCGGCGGCCCGCGCAATCTGCCGCCGGTCGACGGACATCCGCAACTCGCCGCCCATATCGGTCAATCGCTGATGGCCGACGAGTTCGACATGGCGTTCTTCCAGCACCGTCCGCTCGACCACGGGTGTTTTTCGCCGCTGTCGATGCTGTGCCCGCACGAGCCCGCGTGGCCGGTGCGCCTCGTGCCGCTGCAGATGGGCGTGCTGCAGTTCCCGATTCCGAGTGCGCGCCGCTTCTACCGGCTCGGCCAGGCATTGCGCCGTGCCATCGAAAGCTACCCGGACGACCTGCGCGTCGCGATCGCCGCGACCGGCGGCCTGTCGCATCAGGTACACGGCGAGCGCGCGGGCTTCAACGATCCCGCGTGGGACGAACGCTTCCTCGATCTCTTCGAGCGCGATCCCGAGCGGCTTGCGCGCATGACCGTCGCGGAATTCGCGGAGCGCGGCGGCCTCGAAGGCGCGGAGGTCGTGACGTGGCTCACGATGCGCGGCGCGCTGTCCGCCAACGTCGAGTGCAGATTCCGCAGCTACTACCTGCCGTCGATGACGGGCATCGCGACCGCGATCTACGAAGGCAGCGACGATCCGCCCGACGCATCGGCGGTCGCGCAGGACCGCGAGCGGATGACGCGCGAGCTGCGCGGCGTCGAACGGCTTGCGGGAACGTATCCGTTCACGCTCGAGCGCAGCGTGCGCGCCTATCGCATCAACGACTATTTGCACCGAATGATCGAGCCCGCGCACCGCGAAGCGTTCCAGCGCGACCCGGAGGCCTCGTTCGAGGCGGCCGGGTTGAGCGACGAGGAGCGCGGCCTCATTCGCCGGCGTGACTGGCGCGGCATGATCCACTACGGCGTCATCTTCTTCATGCTCGAGAAGCTCGGCGCGGTCACCGGCGTGTCCAACCTGCATATCTACGCCGCGATGCGTGGCGAGACGCTCGAGGCGTTTCAGAAGACGCGCAATGCACCGGGCGCGTTGTACTCGGTGGCCGGCAAGGACGCCGGCAGCCTGGCATGGGACAAGCATCCCGGCTCGACGAGCGCGCCCGAAGCGCGATGATCATCGACGTCCACGGGCACTACACGACGGCGCCGGCGGCGCTCGAGCGGTGGCGCACGCGGCAGGTGGACGCGATCGGATCCGGCGCGCCGGCGCCGCGCGCGTCCGAGCTGCGCATCGGCGACGACGAGCTCCGCGAATCGATCGAGCGCAACCAGCTGCGACTCATGCGCGAGCGTGGCGTCGACGTGACGCTCTTCAGCCCGCGCGCGAGCTTCATGGCGCATCACATCGGCGACTTCCAGGTGTCGAGCGCGTGGGCGGCGATCTGCAACGAACTCTGTTATCGGGCGAGCTGCCTCTTCCCCGCGCACTTCGTCCCGGCGGCGATGTTGCCGCAAAGTCCGGGCGTCGATCCGGCGACGTGCATTCCGGAACTCGTGCGCTGCGTCGAGACGTTCGGCAACGTCGCGGTGAACCTCAACCCCGATCCATCGGGCGGCCATTGGAACGCGCCGCCGCTGTGGGACCGCCACTGGTACCCGCTCTACGAGAAGCTCGTCGAGTACGACGTCCCGGCGATGATCCACGTCAGCACGAGCTGCAATCCCGCGTTCCACACCACCGGCGCGCATTACCTGAATGCGGACACGACCGCGTTCATGCAATGCGTGACGTCCGATCTCTTCCGCGACTTTCCGACGCTGCGCTTCGTGATCCCGCACGGCGGCGGCGCCGTACCGTACCACTGGGGACGCTTTCGCGGGCTCGCGCAGGAGCTCGAGCGCCCACCGCTCGCCGAGCAGGTGCTGCGCAACCTCTTCTTCGACACGTGCGTCTACCATCAGCCGGGCATCGATCTCCTCACGCGCGTGATCCCTGTCGACAACATCCTGTTCGCGAGCGAGATGATCGGCGCGGTGCGCGGCATCGATCCCGAGACCGGTCATCACTTCGACGACACGAAGCGCTACATCGAAGCCGCGCATATCGATGCCGGCGACCGCCGCAAGATCTACGAGACCAATGCGCGCCGCGTCTATCCGCGCCTCGACGCCCATCTCCGCGCGCGCCACCCGTGACGCCGTCGAGCTTACGGTTCAGGGAAGGCGCCGCCGCTCCACGTCGATCGCGTTATCGGCCCGCACGTCGCCGTCGTCGCGCTTTCCCGCCGCCGCCTGATCTCGATGCCGCGCGGCGCGCACGAGCAGCATGTAGGTGACGGGCGTCGTAAGCACGATGAAGACCGCGATCACGATTTCGTGCATCACCGCGCGCGCTTCGAGCGTCGAGAACAGCAGCATCGAGGCGACGAGGATGCAGCCGAGTCCGAGCGTGGTGCCGAGCGTCGGCGGGTGAATGCGCTCGTAGAACGTCCGCAGCCGCAGGAGTCCGATCGAGCCGATGAGCGCGAAGGCCGCGCCGACGAGCACCAGCAGCGCGACCAGCGCCGCGACGAACGGCGGCAGCGTCGCGGTCATTCGATCACCTCCCCGCGCAGCAGGAACTTCGCAAGCGCGGCGGTCGAGACGAAGCCGAGCATCCCCATCACGAGCGCCGCCTCGAAGTAGAACGTGCTCGCCTCGCGCATGCCGAACGTCAGGATCAGCAGCATCGCGTTCACGTACATCGCGTCGAGCGCGAGCACGCGATCCTGCGCGCCCGGACCGATCAGCAGGCGGATCAGTGCGCAAAGCATCGCCACCGCGAGCATGACCTGCGCGGCGACGAGCGCCGCCACCAGCCATCCGTTCATTCGAAGATCTCCTGCAACCGACGCTCGTAGCGTCCCTTGATCGTCGCGCGCATCGCGCCGGCATCCTCGAGGTCGAGCACGTGCAGCGTCAGCGTGCCCGCGACGTCGTCGTAGCCCGACCATGTGGTGCCGGGGGTCGCCGTGATGATGCAGCCGAGCACCGCGAGGCCGACGCGATCGCGAAGCTCGAGTGGAATGTCGACGAAGCCGGGCGCATGGCGCGGGGCACCGGGACGCAGGACGATGCAGGCGACCGCAATGTTCGAGCGCACGATGTCCGCGAGAACGGCGCCGGTGAGCACGACGGCCGTGCGCAGCGAATGCAGGCGCACGCGCGGCACTTCCAGCGCGCGCATTCGATTGACCGCGGCGAGCGCAACCAGCGCGCCGACGGCCAGTTGCCCGAGCGAGAGCGATTCGTTCAGGACGAGCCACATCGCGACGAGCAGCGTCCAGCCAAGCGGAACGCGAAGCGTGCGGCTCGTAGGGTCCCCCGCTCGCGGCGGATCGAGCGACGCTCGCGCTTCGCGCTTGATCGTTTGCCCTCGCGGCGGCCCGTCGGGCGCATGGAGCGATGCTCGCGCTTCGCTGCCGCCCGCCGGGTCGGAATTCGCGCTTCGAGGCGGCTTTGCAGCGCTCATCGTGTCAGGACGGCGTCGATGTAGTCGCGCGGTGCGTGCAGCGCCTGCGCGGCGGCGCCGAAATAGCGCATCACCGGATTGGCTTCGATGGTCATCGCGGCGCAGAGCGCGAGCAGCAGCGCGACCGGCGCCATCTCGATCACGCGCACGCGGGGCACCGTCGCTTCGGGCGACGCCCAGAAGCGGCGCACACCGGCGCGGCCCATGCCGATCACGACCGTGAGGCCCGAGAGCAACAGCAGTACCAGCATCGCCCATGCGACACCGGACACCGGTGTGGGCGCGAGCAGCGCGCCGAGCAGCGTGAACTTGCCGACGAACCCCGCGAGCGGCGGCAACCCGGCGATCATCAGCGCGCACAGGACGAAACTCACGGCGAGGAGCGCCATCGTCGCCGGAATCGCGACGCCGGTCTCGTCGTCTTCCTCGACGGTTTCGGCATTCGCGGCGAACGCCTCGGCCGTCACCGCGAGCAGGTCGGCGCCGGGATTGCGGCCACGCTCGACGAGTTCGACGAGCAGGAACAGCGCCGCCAGCGCGAGCGTCGAGCCGACGAGATAGTAGAGCGCCGCGCTCGTCACCGCCGCGTCCGGTTGCGAGACCACGGCGAGCACGGTGCCCGACGACACGAGCACGCTGTACCCCGCGAGTCGCGCGAGGTTCTGCGAAGCGAGGACACCGAGCATTCCGAAGGCGATCGTCGCCATTCCACCGACCGCGAGCCACACGGCGCCGAAGCCGGCCGACGCGCCGCTCCCGCCGCCGAACAGCAGCAACCAGATGCGCAGCACGATATAGACACCGACCTTGGTGAGGATCGCGAAGAGCGCCCCCGAAGGCGCGCTCGCCGCCGAGTACGTGTCCGGGAGCCAGAAGCACAACGGCCACATGCCGGCCTTCGTCAGGAACGCGATGCCGAGGATCGCGGCAGCGGTCTCGACGAGAACGCGCTCGCCCGGACCGGCCGTTGCGAAGCGCGCCGCGAGGTCGGCGAGATTGAGCGTTCCCGTCGCGCCGTAGATCAGGCTCGCGCCGATCAGGAACAGCAGCGAGGCGACGAGATTGATGACGATGTATTGAAGTCCGGCGCGCACGCGCGGTGTGCCGGAACCGTGCAGCGCGAGGCCATACGACGCGGCGAGCAGCGCTTCGACGAACACGAACAGGTTGAACAGGTCTCCGGTGAGGAACGCGCCGTTCACGCCCATCAGCAGGAAGTGGACGAGCGCGTGGAAGCGCGGTCCCTCGCGATGCCAGCGCGCGAGCGCGAAAACCAGGCATGCGAGGCCGAGCACGCTCGCGAGGAGCACCATCGCCGCGGACAACCGATCGGCGACGAGCACGATCGCGAACGGTGCCGGCCAGTCGCCGACGCGGTAGATGCGCGTGCCTTCCGCCGCGACGAGCGCGACGAGCGCGACGGCCGCCGCAACCAGCGCGACGGCGAGCACGACGCTGATCGCCGCTTTCGCGGCCAGCCGCCGCTCGTCGATGACGAGCGTCACCGCACCGGCGGCGAGCGGAAGCACGATCGGCAGGATCACGAGATGCTGCAGGACGCTCACCGCTCGGGTTCCTGGCCGTCGACGTGATCGGTGCCGGTGAGCCCGCGTGCGGCGAGCAGCACGACGAGGAGCAGCGCGGTGGTCGCGAAGCCGATGACGATCGCCGTCAGCGCCAATGCCTGCGGCAGCGGGTCCGCGAACGCGGCGGGATTCGCGGCGCCGCTCGCCGCGACGATCGGCGCGGCGCCGACGCGCAGGCCGCCGACGGCGAAGATGAACAGGTTGACCGCGTACGAGCAGAGCGACAGGCCGATCGCGACCTGGAACGTGCGCGGGCGCAGCACGAGCCACACGCCCGAGGCCGTGAGCACGCCGATCGCGCAGGCGATGACGATCTCGTTCAGTTCACTCCCCCACGCGCGTAACTCCGCCACTGCGCTGCCCCCCCGCGGGGGCGGAATTCGTGCTTCGAGGCGGCTCCGCAGCAACTGACGACAACTCGCCGCGGCGCGCGCGCAACGACTGGTGCGCGAGCGCGACGAGGATCAGCGTCGTCGCCCCGACGACGAGCAGGAAGACGCCGATGTCGAACAGCATCGCGCTCGGCAGGTGCAATTCGCCAAACGGCGGCACGTCGACGTGCGCAACGTGACTGGTGAGAAAGGGGTGCCCGAAGAGCCACGCGCCCGCGCCGGTGGCGCCCGCGAGGGCGAGCCCGATGCCGATCATGAGCACGGGACGGATCACCAGTCGATCCTCGACGAAGCGCGTGCCGCCCGCCATGTACTGCACGATGAGCCCGATCGCGAAGACCACGCCGGCGACGAAGCCGCCGCCCGGCAGGTCGTGCCCGCGCAGGAGCATGTACAGGGCGAGCACGACGATCGCGCCGAACACCGCGCGCATGATCACGCCGGGGACGAGCAGGTCGTTCGTCGACGTGCGCTCGCTCTGCTGGCGCTGCTGCGGCAGCGGATCGATGCTCTCGCGCGCGGGACGGAAGCGCCGCAACAGCGAATAGACGGCTATCGCGACCGCCCCGAGCACCGTGATCTCGCCGAGCGTGTCGAAGCCGCGGAAGTCGACGAGGATCACGTTGACCACGTTCGTGCCGCCGCCGCGCGGCAGCGCGTTCGTCACGAAAAACGCCGAGATCGGATGCGCGACCGGTCGCATCATGACCGCGTACGCGATGGCGGCGAGACCGCCGCCGGCGAGGAGCGCGATCACGAGGTCGCGGAAGCGACGCGGCAGCGCGGCGCGCTCCCCGGCGAGCGTCCAGCGGTACCGCACGGGCTTCGGCAGCCAGCGCAGGCCGAGCAGCAGCAGCACCGCCGTCACGGTTTCGACCGCGAGTTGCGTGAGCGCGAGATCGGGCGCCGAGAACCACACGAACGTCACGCACGTCACGACGCCCGCGCCGCTCGCGAGAATCAGCGCCGCCAGCCGATGGAACTTCGCCTGCCACGCCGCGGCGACAGCGCACGCGCCACCGGCGATCCACGCGATCGCGAGCGCGGGATCGAGCACCGACGCCGACGTCGCCACGTCGAGCCCGCGGCGATAGGCGGGCCATGCCGCGGCGGCGATCGCGATGACGACGAGCAGCCGCAACTGAGGCTGCAGCTTCCGCGTGCCGAACCGCCGATCCATGAAGCGCGCGAAGCGCCACGACACCGCGACGAGCACCCGATCGAAGACGCGCCGTCCGTCGATTCGCGGCAACAGCGGCGGCTCGTCGTCGCCGCGCGCGAGGTAGTTGCGCAACGCGAAATACAGCAGCGCGCCCGCGGCGAGCGCGACGGCGCTCATCAGCAACGGCAGGTTGAACCCGTGCCAGAGCCGCAGGCTGTACTCCGGCGTGTCGGGGCCGAGCACCGAACGCACCGAGATCGCGAGCAGCAGCGCGATGGTGTACGCGGGGAACGCGCCGACGATGACGCACGCGAGCACGAGCACCCCGATCGGCGCCCCCATCCAACGCGGCGGCTCGTGCGGCGTGCGCGGCAGACCGACCGGATCGGGACCGAAGAACGCGCCGTGGATGAACCGCGCCGAGTACGCCACGCTGAACGCGCCGGCGATCGTGACGAGATACGGCAGCGCGCGATCGAGAAGCGGCACCGGCCCTTCGACGTGCAGCGATTCGGCAAAAAACATCTCCTTCGACAGGAATCCGTTCAGGAGCGGCACGCCCGCCATCGCCGCCGCCGCCACGATCGCGAGCGTCGCCGTAATCGGCATGAAGCGCACGAGCCCCGAGAGGCGGCGGATGTCGCGCGTGCCCGCCTCGTGATCGATCACGCCGACGGCCATGAAGAGCGACGCCTTGAACGTCGCGTGGTTCATCATGTGAAAGATCGCGGCGACCGCGGCGAGCGGGCTGTTGAGACCGAGCAGCAGCGTGATGAGGCCGAGATGGCTGATCGTCGAATAAGCGAGCAGTCCCTTGAGGTCGTTCTGGAAGATCGCCGCATACGCGCCGTACACGAACGTCACCAGCCCGACCGACCCCACGATGCCGATCCATGCATCGGTGCCGGAGAGCACCGGCCACAGGCGCGCGAGGAGGAAGACGCCGAGCTTGACCATCGACGCCGAATGCAGGTACGCCGAGACCGGCGTCGGCGCCGCCATCGCGTTGGGCAGCCAGAAGTGGAACGGGAACTGCGCGCTCTTGGTGAAGGCGCCGACGAGGATGAGCGCGAGGGCCGGCAGGTACAGCGGATCCGCGCGGACGACGTCGCCTTCGCGCAGCACGCGGTCGAGATCGTAGCTGCCGACGATATGGCCGAGGATCAGAACGCCGGCGAACAGGCAGAGACCACCAGACGCCGTAACGGTCAGCGCCATGCGAGCGCCGTCTCGCGCCTGCGCCGTTTGGTGCCAGTAGCCGATCAGCAGGAAAGAAAAGAGGCTGGTTAGCTCCCAGAAGAAGACCAATTGTATCAGATTGCCCGAGAGCACGATGCCGAGCATCGCGCCCATGAAAGCGAGCAGGAACGAGAAGAAGCGGGGTACCGGATCGGCAGGCGACATGTAGTAGCGGGCGTAGAGCACGACCAATAATCCGATGGCGGTGATCAGCGTGGCCATCAGCCAGGCGAAGCCATCCATCCTCAAGCCGAACTCGAGGCCGAGTTCAGGAATCCAGGCGGCGTTGCATTGGAGGATCCCGCCATTGGTGACGCGCGGGTAGGTTGCAATCACCGCCCCGAGAGCAATGAGAGCGACGAGTCCCGCCAGGTACGCTTCTGCGTTGCGGGCATTTGCCGGGAGCAGAGCTGCCAGGCAGCTTCCCATAAACGGGACCGCAATGATTGCGATGAGAAGCGTTTCCGGAGAAGTCAACATCTTTGCCCAATCGCTACAGCAGCGCCAATTCCTCCATCTTCTTATGGTAGTTCGGACAATACCAGAGCAAGATTCCGGGCAAGATTTTGTGCAAGATTCTGTGAATGGCGGAATGCACCCATGTTGTATGGGCCAGGTTAGCCAAAGCATGAACCGTCGCTGCGGGACTCGCAAGCGATCCTCACGAAATTGAGGCGCGCCTTTCCTGCGTGACGTTGCAGGTTCCGTCCCAAGTCTCCGTCATGATTACGCAGGCTGCAGGTGCCGTGGCCGATCAT
>Ga0207657_10001162_pt1 | contig 27986 bp, 16 predicted proteins | sample KBSC33metaG_FD_184316 | JGI IMG/M metagenome (GOLD analysis project Ga0207657, IMG submission 184316) | Corn rhizosphere microbial communities from Kellogg Biological Station, Michigan, USA - KBS C3-3 metaG (SPAdes) (version 2) | ecosystem: Host-associated > Plants > Roots > Rhizosphere > Soil ...
ACAGGAATGCACGCCCTGGTTGACGTGGTTGCCGGTCTTCTCGTAACTCTGGCGGTGATCAGGATGGATCGAGTCTGGTCTTTCCTGCGCAGGTCCGCGGAAAACATCGCCAACTCCTGGAAAGAATGGCGCATTGGATCGGGACGCGTGATCAACCACGGAGCTTATGCGGGCGCTGGAGTCTTCATCGGAATCTGGATCATCGACACGCTGCTGGGCCCGGGCAAGAGTGCAATCCCGATTGCGATTTTCTTGGGAGGCTGCGTCGGGGCCGCGTTATGGGCGCAGATCATCGAAGGCTCTCCGGCTTTGCTGCGGCCGTTGGGATTTTACGGCGGGATGATCGGGACCTGGACTTGCGGCGCGATCGCCGCCTGGTGGACGCGGACCGCCATCTGGCCGGTGCTGGCGGCCCTGGTGGTGGCCGCACCCTGGATCCAGGGCATCGGCCGGTTGCGCTGCCTGGTGCAGGGCTGCTGTCATGGGCGCCCCGCCGCTGACCATGTCGGCATCCGCTACACGCATCCACGATCGCGGGTGTGGCGGGTGCTTTCTCTGCGTAGCGTTTCCGTCCATGCTACGCCGTTGTATTCCCTGCTGTGGAATGTGGCGGTCGCGCTGGTGGTAACCAGGATCTATCTGGTGCACGCCCCGAGCGCCATGGTAGGCGGAGTCTATCTGCTACTCTCCAGCGCCGGAAGATTTGTGGAAGAGGCCTATCGCGGAGAACCGCAAACGCCGGTGCTCGGAGGCTTGCGCTTATACCAGTGGGTTGCGGTGGCGACACTGGTGTTGGGTGCGTTCATCACAACCGTGAAGCACAGCCCGCCATCACCGCGGCCCGCTTTTCACGTGGCTTCGATTTTCGTCGCCCTGGCCTGCGGCATCGGGGCATGGTTCCTCACCGGGGTTGACTTTCCCGAATCCAACCGCAAATTTGCCCGCCTGACCTGACGCAAGCCCGTTGCGGGACGAGTCCCAATCTGCCAATCCGCCAACGACCGTTACCTTCAGTGTATGGACGTTGGCGGTTTACTGGCGTCTAATTTCACTATCCTTCTGCACTTATGAATCGCGGGTTTACGAAACTTTACGGTTGTTGACTGAGTTTTTACCCGATGAGTGGGCGGCGCAGTGTTGAATGTATTGATGGTTCGCGAAATTTACAGGAACTTCCGGGCATGACATGCTGCGCCGATTCCAGGTGCGGTGTCCCCGAGTCTTCTGGTTCAAAGACATGGGGGATCGCCATGCGGCCGGTCGTCCTCCTGCTGCTGGTCGCGATCAGCGCGTCAGGGCAGGACGCGCCCTCCGCGCCCTCGGCGCCTTCCAGTTTTTCGATCACCGGCATGGTGAAATCGGGTAACACGCCGATTCCAGGCGCAACTGTTATCGCGACCAACTCTTCTACGGAAGCGAAGACTACAACTTCCACCGACATCAATGGTGGCTACACGCTTCAAGTCGCCGCCGCGGGAAAATATCAGCTGCGGGTTGAGATGCCGGCATTCGCGCCGAGCACGAGGGAAATTGTCGTGGGAGAGACAAGCAGTCGTGCCGACCTGGAATTAACTTTACTCTCGCGGACGCAACAAGCGGAACGCACCCAGCAACGGCCGGCAACCGCCAGAACCAGCCGGGGGTTTCAGAGCCTGTCAGTCATGCAGGGACTGGCCGCCTCTGAAGCCAGCAACAGCAATGGAGCAGACCAGATCGTGCCGGCTGGAATGCCGATCCCTGGTGTGGCCGCGGACGCGGCGACAGAATCGGTTTCATTCTCCAGTAACAATTCAAACGTGGGCATGTTCGGCATGAGCACGGACGAACTGGAGCAGAGAATGCGCGAGGGCCGCGAACAGGCCGGCGGCTTCGGAGGCGGACCAGGTGGTGGAGGACCAGGCGGTCCACCGGGCGGCGGTGGCGGCTTCGGAGGCGGTTTCGGAGGCTTCGGCGGAGGAGGAGGACGGGGCGGCCCCATGATGCTGGGCGGCGGACGCGGAAGGTTTGACATCAACCGACCGCACGGGTCGATCTATTACTCGGTCGGCGATTCTGCCCTGGATGCTGCGCCCTATGCTCTCCATGACAGTTCTTCCGACAAGGCCAGCTACCGGAGGCAGCGCTTCGGCGTCGCCCTGGGCGGGCCGCTGAATATCCCCGGAATTTACCAGGGCGGAAGCAAGACTTTTTTCTTTGCGCACTACAACGGCTCGCGCGGCAATTCGCCCTATGATGCTTTTTCCTTTGTGCCGACCGCGGCTGAGCGCAGCGGCGACTTTTCCGCAGTAACGGGCGTTCAACTGGTCAATCCCAGTAACGGACAACCCATTCCGGGCAACAACTTTCAAAACTCCGGCCTGGCTATCGATCCTGCCGCGCTAGGGCTTTTGCCTTTCATCCCCGTGCCCAACGTCACGAACGCGGCTCCCGACCAGCCGAATTTCCATTTTGTGACCTCGACCCTCAACGACAGCGACGACTTTAATATTCGATTGAACCACGCCCTGGGCGGAGCCAGCGCCGGCCGCGGTGGGCGGGGACAGCGCCCGCGAAATAATTTGAACTTCGGCTTTCACTATCACGCCGCCAGCGCGAACCTGACCAATCCCTTTCCCAGCGTGGGCGGCCACACCAGCACTCGCAGCTTCGACATTCCCATTGGATATGTGCGGACTTTTGGCAAGGTGATCAACAACGCCCGCCTCGATTTCAATCGCTCCCGCATCAGCACGCAAAACCTTTACGCCTTTAACCAGGACATTACGGGAAACCTTGGCATAGCCGGCGTTTCCACCAATCCCTTTGACTGGGGCCTGCCCAACCTGTCGTTCACGCATTTTGGCAGCCTCAACGACATCAACCCGCAATTGCTGCGCAACCAGACCTGGACGTTTTCCGACAGCCTGATCTACCGCCGCGGCAAGCACACCTGGCGCTGGGGTGGAGATTTTCGCCGAATTCAGGTCAATCCCGAAACCGACAGCAATGCCCGCGGAACTTTCACCTTTACCGGCGTGAACTCCGGTTACGACTTTGCCGACTTCCTGCTGGGGCTTCCGCAGCTGACCTCGGTCCAGTTTGGCAACAATACCTATCACTTCCGGGGCAATTCCTGGGACGTGTTCGTACAGGATGAATGGCGACTGCGCGGCAACCTCACGTTGAATCTCGGCCTGCGCTACGAATACATCTCTCCCTTCTCGGAACTGAACGATCGCATCGTGAACCTGGATTTGCCGGTGGGCTTTACCTCGCCTCCAGTCCCTGTGCAGGTGGGCGAGACCGGGCCGTACAACGGCCAGCTTCCCGTAACGCTGGTGCGTCCCGACCGCAACAATTTCGCTCCGCGGCTCGGCCTTGCCTGGAAGCCGCTACGCAACACGGTGGTGCGCGCGGGATATGGCATCAACTACAACACCAGCGCTTATCAGAGCATCGTGCAGAACATGGCATTCCAGCCGCCGTTTTCGACCACCGCGACCAACACTCAATCTGCGGCCGGCCAGCTCACTTTGCAGAATGGATTTCCGCCGGTCCCTCCCGGTTCTATCACCAACAATTTTGGCGTGGATCCCAACTACCGCCTGGGTTACGTCCAGATCTGGAACGTTGACGTGCAACAGCAGATTCTCCCCACGCTCATCCTGAACCTCGACTACACCGGCACCAAGGGCACTCGTCTCGATATTCTGGAGGCACCCAACCGCACTGCGACCGGAGTGCTCTTCCCCGGCGTGCAGCCGTTTTACTGGGAAGACTCAGCGGGAGATTCCACCGCCAATGCGCTGTCGGTGCGCGTCCGCAAACGACTGCAGGCCGGGTTTTCCATTGGCGGTCGTTACACTTTCTCGAAGTCGCTCGACAATGCTTCCACGATCGGAAGCGGCGAACCCCTGGTTGCGCAGGGCTCCGGACGCACCGCTCTCTCCGGCACCACCAACGTCGCACAGGATGCCTTCGACCTTGCAGCCGAGCGGGGCTTGTCGAGCTTTGATCAGCGGCACAGTTTCACCGCGGACTATCTGTGGGAGCTTCCCTTCGGCCACGACCGGCGCTGGCTGGCGGGAAACAGCCCGCTGCGGGCCGTTTTCGGAGACTGGAACTGGAGCGGCGACTGGACCATCTCTTCCGGCCTGCCCTTCACTCCCCGGATTCTCGGCGACTCCGCCGATGTGAACCGCGGAACCAACGGCACGGTGCGGGCGGATGTCGTGCCCGGCCAGTTGGTCACGGTGTCAAACCCGTCCATTGCGGAGTGGTTCAATACGGGCGCGTTCGTCGCGCCCGCGGGCCAGTTCGGCGACGCCCGCCGCAACAGCATTGAAGGCCCGGGCAGCCGGTTGTTCGATATGGCATTCACCAAGATTTTCCCCCTCAGCGAAACGCGCTTCCTGGAGTTCAGGGCGCAGTTCTCGAATATTTTCAACACGCCGCAATATGTGGGAATTGACACCATTGTGAACTCTCCGACCTACGGCCGCGTGGTTTCCGTGGGAGGGATGCGTTCCCTGCAACTCAGTGCGAGGTTTCGCTTCTGATGAGCTTTGCTAACCATGACGCGCGGCGGGCGGGTGAGGACGCCTATCGCTCCATCCTGGCCTGCGTGCTTGTGATTGTGATGCTGTGCACCGGCGTTACTTCGCAGCAAGCGTCCAGCGAATACACCTTTCGTTCCAAGACCGAACTGGTGCTGGTGAATGTGACCGTGCGCGACCGGAATGGCAATCCGGTGCGTGACCTGAAGCGCGAAGACTTCACTCTGCTCGAAGATAACAAGCCGCAGCAGGTGGTTTCCTTCGACCTGGAGAATACCGACGCCGTTCTCTCGACCGTGGCGGCCGAAGCGCCGTTGCTTCGCGCCACCCCGGCGCAGGGCACCGGCGAAACTCCGGCTCTCGTCAACCGGCCCTTGAAAGACCGCCGGCTCATCATCCTGTTTTTCGATCTCAGCTCGATGCAACCGGATGAAATCGACCAGGCGACCACGGCGGCGCAGAACTATGTGGACAAGCAGATGGCGCCTGCCGACCTGGTGGCCGTGGTCTCGCTGGGAAACACGCTCACGGTGAACCAGGATTTCACTTCCGATCGCGCGCCGCTGAAGAAAGCCCTGCAGGCCTTCAGTCCTGGCACCGGCGCGGGCTTTCAAGAGGGCAGCACCGGCACGACCGAAGGCACAGCCGAAACAAGCGGGGCCTTCACCGTGGACGATACTGAGTACAACATTTTCAACACCGATCGTCGTCTCCAGGCCCTGCGATCAATCGCCGAGAAGCTGGGAACGATCAATGAGAAGAAGTCGCTCATCTATTTCTCCAGCGGCATGGACCGCACCGGAATTGAAAACCAGTCGCAGTTGCGTTCCGCCACCAACGCCGCGGTGCGGGCCAACATGGCGATTTACACCATGGACATTCGCGGCCTGCAGGCGCTGGTGCCGGGCGGGGAGGCCCAGAACGCCAGCTTGCGCGGGACATCGCCCTATTCCGGCAAGTCGGTGGCCGGCCAGTTCGATTCCAATGCCACCACCCAGGAAACTCTGGTCACCCTGGCCGGCGACACCGGCGGGCGCGCGTTTCTCGACTCGAACGACTTCGGAAGGGTTTTTACCGGCGTGCAGCAGGACACTTCGCTTTACTACCTGCTCGGCTATCACAGCAGCAATTCGGCGCGGGACGGGCGCTTCCGGCGCATCACGGTGCGAGTCAACCGCCCCGGAGTCAAAATTGATTTCCGCCGGGGTCACTACGCTCCCGCCGACTTCCAGCACTCCACCCGCGACGACCGCGAACGCCAGCTCGACGAAGAGCTGGCTTCGGACCTTCCCACCACCGATCTGCCGGTGTATTTATCTGCCGCTTACTTCCGTATTGCAGACCGGAAATTCTATGTGCCGGTGTCAGTGGTCGTGCCCGGTTCGCAAATTCCTTTTACCCACAATAACGATCAGGACCGTGCCACCCTGGACGTTCTGGGCATCGTGACCGATCCGGAGAAACGTCCGGTGGGGCAGATAAGGGACACGGTCAAGCTGGCGCTGAACGCATCGCAGCTGGTACAGCGTAAGAACGTGCAGTACAACACCGGCTTCGTCCTGCCGCCCGGCACTTATCACCTCAAGTTTGTGGTGCGGGAAAACCAGAGTGGGCGCCTGGGCTCGTTCGAAACCGATCTCACCGTCCCCGACCTGAAATCAGTCCCGGTAAAGATGAGTTCGATTGTGCTGGCGAACCAGTTGCAGCCCAACAACAAGCGCAAGGGCGACAACCCGCTGGTCCGCGATGGATCAGAAGTGATTCCCAGCGTCACCCACGTTTTCTCCGCCGGCCAGCACCTGTATTTTTACTATGAGGTCTATGATCCCGCACGTGCGGCTGCAACTGCCGGCGCACCAGCAGATAATCGCAATGGTCCGGCCATCCATCTGCTGACCAACGTGGCTTTCTTTCGCGGGACGACCAAGGCTTATGAGACTGCGCTGGTCGAAAGCCAGCAACTGAACGCGCCCGACCGCAAGGCTGCGGTCTTTCAGCTCGACGTGCCCCTGACCCAGCTCAAACCCGGTTTCTATACCTGCCAGGTCAACGTGATTGACGACGCCGCCGGACAGTTCCGCTTCCCGCGGGTGGCCTTACTGGTGCGCCAGTAGCTCCAGCCCGAATCGGGTAACCACACCCGTGTGTACCCTTTCGTAATCTCTATAAGGGCGGGCATACGTACGATACTGCCCATTTAGCATATGCCGTTCCCGGTCTCATCGCTTCCCACTCGAGCTCCCCGCGTCCGAACGACCGAATACACTCCCGCGGTACTTCGCTTCCCCAGCGGAGACACCGTGACCGGCAGGTTGGAAGTGTTTTCCGCCACCGGCGGCCTGCTCTGCCTGCCGAAGCCCCTGATGCGAGGCACGCGCATCAGGGTGATGTTCCTCACTCCCAGGGGCCCTGTGCTCGGCGCAGCCGAGATGCTGAATCCAGTCTCATGGACACACCAGCCATTCCGCTTCGTGAGCCCGGCTGACCGGGATCAGCACAAACCGGGGTTCGACAGCGGGCGATCCCCGAAACTGGGCATTCCGGTTCCGCAGACAGGCACTCAGATACCCGACCCGGAACCGCAGTGGATCGACAAATACCGGGCTGCGGTCAGCCGCAACCCGCCCCACCGGCCGCTGCTGGCAAGAATGCTGGAAGCACTAAAGCTGGGCTCCAAATAAACCTGGTCAGAAAAAGCACTTCCACCCTCCTCCGAAGTCTCTGGCGGCCGCCGGATCTTCAGGGTATAATGTTGCACCCGAGTTGCAAGAAGGACTGTCGCATGCCGTTACCTGAAACCGAGATCCCTGGACGCCTCCAGGCCGAACTGATGTCGCGCGGGCTGCGCATGACGCGCCAGCGCCGCACCATTCTCAGTGTGGTGGAAACCGCCAAGCAACACCTCGATGCCAGCCAGTTGCTGCGGCGCGCCCGCCGGCTGGACCCGCAGATTGACCGGGTCACGGTTTACCGCACGCTCGGACTGCTCAAGCGGCACGGGTTGATTGACGAACTCGATCTGATGCACATGCAGGGCGAGAAGCACTTCTACGAACGCCGCCCACAGCGGGACCACATTCACATGGCGTGCCTGCGCTGCGGCAAGATTACAGAATTTGAAAGTGATCTCTTTGATCGCTTGAAGGGGCAAATTCAGAGAGACTGCCGCTTCCATATTGTAGTCACCCGGCTGGAAGTCGGTGGTTATTGCGCCCAATGCCGCACCACGGATCAGCCGAAGGACTAAGCTCCGTTCGCCGCACTGACGGCTCCTGTGCGAAGGCGACCGCTCCCCCCGGTTCCCCAATTCCAACTGTGCCTTATACTCCGATGGACAACACCACAGCTGCATCTAGTTGCAACCAGGATGCAACATGGAATGTGACCGATGACCGACGCCCGGTGCAAACTGCCTAGAGTCATACAGCGCTTTAATTGCAACCTGATCGTGAGAAATGCGCGGAGCTTTGCTCCGCCGGAAAGCCGGGGGCGGCTGTCCCCACGTAGTCTGTGGTCTGACGTCCGAGGTCCGACGTCTGACGCCCGGCTTTACTGACCCGCCGAAGCTTCCTGCCCGGACAGGCGCGTACAGCATTCCCCGTATTGACGTTAATCCGCAGAGTTATAGAGTATTTGCGGGCCGTCCTCCTCCGCCAGCGTCAAGCTTGGCCAATCAAGTTCATTTCTATAATCCGGAAAACCGGGTCGGAGCTGTGCGTTCCCGATTCCTGACGTTCCGCTCGCGGAGCCATCAGGAATCGCGACTGTTTTTCCGACGCTGCTTCCAGAGTCCGAGTTGGAACTAGGCTTACGAAATGTAAAGTATTGTAAAGACGGAAGATAAGTCGCAACCGGGATATAATTTTTAGAGTCAAATGTTTACCGTTTGTTGCGTCGCGGAGAGATGGGAGCGGCTTTCGGGGGAACTCAGAGTGAAAATACTGATCGAGAATGTGCGACGCAGGCCAGCAACCGGCATATCGCGCGCACAGCAAACCAGCAGATCGTGTCGCCAACATCTTGCGACAACCCTCACCTTGGCGCTTGCAGCTGCCTCCATGTTGGGGTGCAGCGCGGGTTCCAAACCCAGTACGGCGCGGGCCTCCACCCAGATGGCGGTGCCGGTGGCCGTCGCCACGGCTGAACGCCGCGACGTGCCGGTGTTTCTCAAGGGACTGGGCAGCGTGACCGCCTCCAACACGGTCAGCGTGAAGAGCCGGGTGGACGGACAATTGGCGCAGGTCAACTTCACGGAAGGCCAGCACGTGAACAAGGGAGACCTGCTGGCGGTGATCGATTCCCGGCCGTTCCAGGTGGCGCTTGAGCAGGCGCAGGCAAATCTATTCCGCGACCAGGCCCAATTAAAGGACGCGCGCCTGAATTACGAGCGATTCAAGAGTCTGCTGGATGATTCGGGAGCAATGTCGCGCCAGCAGGTGGACACGCAGAGGGCGGCCGCGGAACAGCTGGAAGGAGCCGTTCGGGCCGACCAGGCAGCGATCGACAATGCCAAGCTGAACCTGGTGTACTCGCACATCACGGCGCCCATCAGCGGCCGCATCGGTCTCAGGCTGGTCGATGTGGGAAACATGGTGCATGCTTCGGACACCAATCCACTGCTCGTAATCACCCAGTTACAGCCCATTGCCGTCCTGTTCACGCTGCCGGAAGACAGTCTGCTCAACGTATCCCAGCACATGCACAAGGGCACTCTGCCGGTCGAGGCCTATAGCCGGGACGATCAAACGAAACTGGCCACCGGCAAATTGCTGACCATCGACAATCAGATTGATCAGACTACCGGGACCGGACGATTAAAGGCTATGTTCGACAATCCGAACGACGAGCTCTGGCCTAACCAGTTCGTCAATGTGCGCCTGCTGCTGGAGACGCACAAGAACAGCATCACGATTCCGTCGGTCGCGGTCCAAAGCGGCCCCGAGGGAAGCTACGTATTTACAGTCAAGCCCGATAAGACGGTCGCGGTCAATCCGGTCACGGTTTCGTTCACCCAGAACAACGTGGCATCCATCGCCAGCGGAGTCGCTGAAGGAGATGTAGTGGTGGTGGACGGGCAGGACAAGCTGCAAGCCGGGAGCAAGGTGGATCCGCACAGCGGTGGAGGAGGACAAAACCGAAACGCGGAGTCTCCGGCTTCGCAAGCCCAGCCGGAGGCATCTTCCACCAGGGGAGCGCCATGAATCCGTCGCGGCTTTTTATTCTTCGTCCGGTCGCGACGACTCTGCTGATGGTCGGACTTCTCCTGGTAGGGCTGGTGGCCTACACCCAGCTTCCAGTCTCCGCGCTGCCTGAAGTTGACTATCCCACCATCCAGGTGGTGACGTTCTATCCCGGGGCCGATCCTGATGTGATGGCATCGTCGGTGACGGCGCCTCTGGAGCGCCAGTTTGGCCAGGTCCCCGGACTGAGCCAGATGACTTCCACCAGTTCGCTGGGCAGTTCCATCATCACCCTGCAATTCAATCTCAACGAGAACATCGACGTCGAGGAACAACAGGTCCAGGCCGCAATCAATGCCGGCACTACCTATCTTCCGCGCGACCTGCCCAATCCGCCGATTTACAGCAAAGTGAATCCGGCCGATTCCCCGATTATCACGCTGGCGCTGACTTCGGACACGCTGCCGCTCTCAAAAGTGGAGGACCTGGCGGACACGGCACTGGCCCAGAAAATTTCCCAGCTTCCCGGAGTTGGCCTGGTGTCGATCAGCGGCGGACAGAAACCGGCGGTGCGGATTCAGGCCAATCCCACGGCGCTGGCGTCCTACGGACTGAGTCTCGAAGATATTCGTACCGCGCTCGCAGCGGCCAACGTCAACCAGGCCAAGGGCGTGCTGGACGGCCCGCGCCAATCCTTCACCATCGGCGCCAATGATCAGCTGAGCTCGAGCGCGCAATACAACAGCGTGGTCGTGGCCTACAAAAACGGCGCGCCGGTCCGGCTATCCGATATTGCCACCGCGATTGACAGCGCGGAAAATGTTAAGCAGGCCGCCTGGATGAACACCACTCCGGCGGTGATCATAAACATTCAGCGCCAGCCTGGCAGCAACATCATCAGTGTCGCCGACCGGGTCAAGCTGCTTTTGAAGCAACTGCAGGCGTCGTTGCCCGCCGCAATCAAAGTGCAGGTGCTCACCGACCGTACCGAGACCATTCGAGCTTCGGTAAAAGACGTTCAGTTTGAACTGATGCTCACCGTCGGTCTGGTGGTCATGGTGATCTTCCTGTTCCTGCGCAACCTCTCGGCGACCGTGATTCCCAGCGTCGCTGTTCCCCTCTCGCTGGTGGGAACGTTTGGGGTCATGTACCTGCTGGGGTACAGCCTGAACAATCTGACTCTGATGGCGTTGACCATCTCCACCGGCTTCGTGGTCGATGACGCCATTGTGATGATTGAAAACATCGAACGCTTCCTGGAAGAGGGCGAGACTCCGCTGCAGGCCGCGTTGAAGGGAGCGGGCCAGATCGGATTCACCATCGTGTCGCTGACGGTATCGCTGATCGCGGTGCTGATCCCGTTGTTGTTCATGGGCGACATCGTGGGCCGCCTGTTTCGCGAGTTCGCCGTGACCCTGGCAGTCACCATTCTGGTGTCAGCCGCGGTTTCCCTTTCCCTGACGCCGATGATGTGCGCCAAGCTGCTGAAGCGCCACGACCCCAAACATCAAAGCCGCTTTTATAAATCCACGGAGAATTTCTACAACCGGGTCATCGAGTTTTACGGCCGCTCTTTGAAATTTGTGCTGCAGCACCAGACCATTACCCTGCTGGTCACGGCGGGCACTCTGGTTCTCACCCTGTTCCTGTACGTGGTCGTGCCTAAAGGCTTTTTCCCGGTGCAGGATACGGGAGTGATTCTGGGTATATCGGAAGGGCCGCAGAATACTTCTTTTCCCGCCCTGGCCAAGAGCCAGCAGGCGTTGGCACAGGTCATTCTCAAAGATCCGGACGTGGAGAGCCTGTCCTCCTTTATCGGAATCGACGGCACCAACTCTACCCCCAACAGCGGACGCATTCAGATCAACCTGAAGCCGCACGACCAGCGCACCGCGACGGCCTCCGAGATCATCCGCAGGCTGCAGCCGGAACTGGCGAAGGTCAACGGCATCACCTTATATATGCAGCCGGTGCAAGACCTCACGGTGGAGGACCGGGTCAGCCGGACGCAATATCAATATTCAATGGAAGATGCCGATGCGCAGGAACTGTCGGTCTGGGCCACGCGGCTGGTGGAAGAGTTGCGCAAACTGCCTTCCATGCGCGACGTTGCCACCGATCAGCAGAATGGCGGCCTCAAAGCCGAGCTGGTCATCGATCGCGACACCGCATCGCGTTTGGGCATTTTGCCCCAGGCCATCGACGACACGCTTTACGACGCCTTCGGGCAGCGCCAGGTCTCCACCATATTTACCCAGTTGAACCAGTACCACGTGGTGCTGGAAGTGGACCCGCAGTTTTCGCAGAATCCGGACTCGCTGAAGAATATTTACGTGCACTCCAACTCCGGGATGCAGGTCCCGCTGGCCTCCTTCAGCCACTTTCAGACTTCGAGCACCGCGCTGGCAGTGAATCACCAGGGACAGTTCCCCGTGGTCACACTCTCGTTCAACCTGGCGCCGGGAGTCTCGCTGGGTGAGGCGACCCAAGCCATACAGCAGACGGAACGGGACATTCACCTTCCAGCCAGCATCCACACCAGCTTCCAGGGAACAGCCGCGGCCTTCCAGAATTCACTTTCTTCCGAGCCCTGGCTGATTCTGGCCGCCATCGTTACCGTGTACATCGTGCTGGGCGTGCTCTATGAAAGCTACATTCATCCGTTAACCATTCTTTCCACCCTGCCTTCGGCGGGCGTGGGCGCGATCCTCGCCCTGCTCCTCACCGGCAACGATCTGGGAGTGGTGGCGCTGATCGGCATCATTCTTCTGATCGGTATCGTGAAGAAAAACGCCATCATGATGATCGACTTCGCGCTGGAAGCAGAGAGGGAGGAGCACAAACCGGCGGAAGAGGCGATCTTTCAGGCCTGCCTGCTGCGTTTCCGCCCCATCATGATGACCACCATGGCGGCACTGCTGGGCGGTCTTCCGCTGGCGCTGGGCAGCGGCACCGGATCGGAATTGCGCCATCCGTTGGGCATCACCATCGTCGGCGGATTGCTGGTCAGCCAGTTGCTTACCCTTTACACCACGCCGGTTGTGTATCTCTGGTTCGATCGCCTGGCCCAGCGTTTCTCACACTTGAACATCGGCAACACCATCGAGGAACCGAGTGGAGCTTCGGCGGATTAGTCGTTTCTGGATTCGAGCATGAATATTTCCGCTCCATTTATCAAGCGTCCCATCGGCACGTCGCTGCTGGCGGCGGCGCTGCTCATGGCTGGAGCGCTGGCCTTTAACTACCTGCCGGTGGCGCCGCTGCCGCAGGTGGAATTTCCTGTCATCTCCGTGGGTGCCTCCCTTCCGGGTGCGAGCCCCGAGATCATGGCTTCCGCCGTGGCAACCCCACTGGAGCGCCAGTTCGGCCGTATCGCCGGCATCAACCAGATGACTTCTACGAGTCAGTTGGGGTCAACCGGCATCACTTTGCAGTTCGACCTCAGTCGCAATATCGATGCTGCGGCGCGCGATGTGCAGGCCGCCATCAACGCAGCCCGCAGCCAGCTTCCGGCAAACTTGCCGGGCAACCCTACGTATCGGAAGGTGAACCCGGCGGACGCGCCCATTCTCATTCTGGCGCTCACTTCCGACATCATCACCTTGCCCCGCATGTATGACGCCGCCGATTCGATCCTCTCGCAGAAGCTGGCGCAGGTGGAAGGAGTCGGCCAGGTATTCGTTGGCGGCGCCTCGAGGCCGGCGGTACGGGCTGAATTAAATCCTACGCTGCTGAACAAAATGGGAGTGGGCCTGGACACGGTACGCACGGCGCTGGGCAACGCCAACGCCAACCGGCCTAAAGGTGAAATCAACGGGCCAGCCAACGCCTGGACTCTGGACGCGAATGACCAGATCTTTACCGCTGACCAGTACCGCCGGCTAATCGTTTCCTACAGCAAGGGCGCGCCGGTGCGACTGGGCGACGTTGCCACGGTACAGGATTCCCTGGAAGACATCCGCCATATCGGGCTGTCCGGGGGGAAGCCCGCGGTCCTGATCATCGTATTCCGGCAGCCGGGCGCGAACATCATCTCAACGGTGGACCGCGTGCGCGCCACATTACCCATATTGAGATCTTCCATCTCACCGGCGATTGACGTGAGCGTCGTCATGGACCGCACCACCACGGTGCGGGCCTCGGTGCACGACATCGAACTCACGCTGATGATTTCAGTCATCCTGGTCATTCTGGTGGTGTTCGCATTTCTACGCACCTTCCGCGCCACCATTATTCCCAGCGTGGCGGTTCCCCTGTCGCTGGTGGGAACGTTCGGTGTGATGTATCTGCTGAACTACAGCCTGGATAATCTCTCCCTGATGGCGCTGGCTATTTCAACCGGCTTCGTGGTGGACGACGCCATCGTGGTGCTGGAAAACATTACCCGCCACATCGAAGAAGGCGTGCCTCCGGTGGCAGCCACCTTCCGCGGCGCCCGCGAGATCGGGTTTACCGTGCTCTCCATGAGCACTTCTCTGGTCGCGGTCTTCATTCCCATCCTGCTGATGGGTGGCATCGTCGGCCGTTTGTTCCGGGAGTTCGCGGTCACGCTGAGCATTGCCATCGCCGTCTCGCTCGTCGTATCGCTCACCGTCACTCCGATGATGTGTGGGAAGTTCCTGCGCTCCACGGACAAGGAAAAGCACGGGCGCATCTATCACTTCAGCGAAAAGATATTTGACACCGCCCTCAAGCTCTATAGCCGCTCGCTGAAGCTGGTTCTGCGCCACCAGCCTCTGACCCTGCTGATAACAATCGGAACGGCGGCGCTCAGCGTCTATCTCTATGTCATCGTTCCCAAGGGCTTCTTTCCACAGCAGGACACGGGGCGCGTGATGGGTTCGGTGCAAGCCGCACAGGACATTTCCTTCGCTGCCATGCAGGCCAAGATGAGGCAGTTTGTGGGTCTGGTGATGAAAGATCCAGCGGTCCAGACCATTGTGGGCTTTGCCGGGGGGAATACTTCGACCAACAGTGGCCGCATGTTCATTACGCTGAAGCCGCTTGAGGAACGCAAGATAAGCGCTGACCAGGTGATTGGCAGACTGCGGCGCAAACTCTCAGTCGTGCCGGGCGCAACCCTATACATGCAATCGGCCCAGGACCTCACCATCGGCGGCCGCATGAGTCAGGCGCAATTTCAATACACCCTGCAGGGCGAGAGCCTGAAAGACCTGAACTATTGGTCCCCTATGCTGCTGCAGAAGTTACGTTCGCTGCCCGAACTGCGCGACGTGAACACCGACCAGCAGGACAAGGGGTTGCAGGCCACTGTGATCATCGACCGGGACACGGCGGCGCGGCTGGGCGTGGACGCGGGAGATATTGATAACGCCCTGTATGACGCCTTTGGCCAGCGCCAGGTGTCCATCATGTATAAGGCGCTGAACCAGTATCACGTGGTCATGGAAGTGGCTCCGGAGTTTTCCAACAGCCCGGACTCGCTGCAGAACATTTATGTTCGCGCCAACAACGGGACCGCGGTCCCATTGTCTTCCTTTGCCCACTTCGGACCTTCCAACACGCCGCTGGCGGTCAGCCATCAGGGTCAATATCCGTCGGTGACGCTGTCTTTCAACCTCGCCCCTGACGTCTCATTGGGCGCCGCGACGGACGCGATCGACAAAGCCCAGCGCTCTATCAACTTTCCTCCCACCATCAATGCCAGTTTTCAGGGGACGGCGGCCGCTTTCCAGTCTTCGCTGGCCAGCGAGCCCCTGCTGATTCTGGCGGCGCTGGTCACGGTGTATTTGGTGCTGGGCATGCTCTACGAAAGCTACATCCATCCCATCACCATTCTCTCGACCCTGCCTTCGGCCGGCGTGGGCGCCATTCTCGCCCTGTTGCTGACGCACAGCGAACTCAATGTCATGGGGCTGATCGGAATTATTCTGCTCATCGGCATCGTGAAAAAGAACGCGATCATGATGATTGATTTCGCGCTGGAGACGGAGCGGGCGGGCAGGACTCCAGCGGAATCGATCTACGAAGCGTGCGTGCGCCGCTTCCGCCCCATCATGATGACCACCATGGCTGCGCTGTTGGGCGGCTTGCCCCTGGCCCTGGGGACCGGCGTCGGGTCAGAACTGAGACGCCCTCTCGGCATAACGATCGTCGGCGGACTGATCATGAGCCAGGCGCTCACTCTCTTCACCACGCCCGTCGTCTATCTTTATCTCGATCGATTCCGTCTGATGGTTGCACGCAAGCACCACATAGACCCGAACCAGATGGCACCGCTCTCTCCCCGGCCCAGCGGCGCTGACTGACGGCAGCCAACCTCTCTCGCTGTCATCCTGAGCGCAGTCAGTTCATTCGCTGGCGAATGAACTGATGGAGTCGAAGGACCCCTTGTGTAACTGCACTCTCCACGGGACGAAGACTTTCACCCCGCTCCGGGCGGAGCATTCCGCTGCAGGGGATTCTGGATCGTGAACTCCGGCAAACAGCAGAGTCCTCGACTGCGTGAATCGTTCGCCAGGTGAACGATTCCTCCGCTCGGGACGACACTGTTCTTGTCAGTGTTGGTGACCGTTTTTTGTCAGTGTTTGTGCCCGTGGCGGTGGGGATGGGAGTGCACTTCTCCTTGAGCATGTGCATGGCGGTGGGCATGGATGAGATTTGTGCTGAGCAACAGTTCGTGGTCATTCAATATCTCGGATGGCGTGCCCGCCGCAACGATGCAGCCACGCTGGAAAACGTGACAGTAGTCCGCGATGTCCCCTACCAGGTCGAGATCATGAGTGGCCGTGACCACCGTCTTGCGCCCACCACTGCAACTCACCAGGAAATCGATCATCTGGCTCTCGCTTTTGGGATCAAGCGCGGCGGTGGGCTCGTCCAGCAGCAGGACTTCAGGATCGAGGATGAGCACTGAGGCCAGCGCGACCCGTTTCTTTTCTCCCGTCGAAAGATGATGAGGCGAGCGGTCCTTCAAGTGCGCGATCTCCAACTGCTCCAGAATCTCGCTCACCCGAAGACGAATCTGCTCCTTCGTCCAACGCAACTGCAGCGGGCCGAAAGCCACTTCGTCAAACACGGTCGGGTTGAATAACTGCACATCAGGGTTTTGAAACACCAGGGCGACGCGGCGCCGGAAGTCGAATTCAACCTGTCCGCTCAGCCGGTCCTCGGTCAGAGGCTCGCCCTGAAAGGTAACACTGCCCTTTTCCGGAAAACAGAGGCCGTCAAGCATGCTGAGCAGCGTTGACTTGCCGGAACCGTTTGCTCCCAGCAGAACGATTCTTTGCCCCGGCATGACGGTGAGGTTCAACCCATCGAGCGCGGTCACTTCATGATAGCGGTAGGTGGCGTCGCGTACCTCGAAGATGGGGGCGGTCACACTCTCTCCTCCTCGCGGTCTCCGCGCAAATTCTCTGGTGCCGAAGCCCTTCTCATCGCCCAAACCAGAAAGCCAAAAGCGCTATGCTGATAAATACAGCCAGCATCGCCCAGTCAAACCAGTGGGTCTGGAATTCGTCCAGCACGTACACTTCGCCTTGAAAGCCACGCGAACGCATGGCCAGGTAAACGTCGCCGCTCAGCTGAATGGTTTTGGACATCAGCACGCCCGCGCCGGCCGTGGCCGCCCGTCGCTGCTCCCCGCCGTCGAGATGGCCGACCATCCGGCTCTTTCGGGACATGAACATGTCGTGCGCGTTTCGCAAAAACAGAAAAATATAGCGATACGTCATGCCCAGGATGACAACCAGCACGATGGGCAACCGGAGCACGCGCAGGGCCTTCAGCACAACGCTCCAGGGAGTGCACAACACCAGCAGAACCGAAAACGTGGCGGCCGTCTCCGCCCGCATGATCAGATACATGGCGGCGCGCAGTCCCTGCTCAGTTACGGACCAACCCAGAAGCGGGAGAGTGTAGATTGCCACGCCGGGAGTCAGGAACAATGCGGGAAACGAGATGAATCCGGTGAAAGTGAGCACACCCAGCCAGACTCTCTTCGCCAGTGTTGCCAGGGGAACTCTGGACAGCAATGCGAGCACGACGGCGGTGGCGAAGAGAGCCACGATCACCCCCAAGCGTCGCGCCAGGGCCGCGATAACAATCAGCGGAAAGACGGCCGCAATCTTGATTCGGGGGTCGAGTTTTTGCAGCAGACCGTTTTTCTTGGCCGACTCCTCGGCATAGAATGCGTGCTCCAGCGCATCGACAAAAGACGCCAGGCTGCGTTCCACTACTCCTCGCGAATTTTTCCCGGCGTGGGTCATGTTGAAGTCCTGTCACCAACTGCGCTGCGCTCGCCGATCATCCAGCCCACCAACAAGAAGAAACCAAGAATGAGGCCGCAGCCGAACATGGCTGACATCACATAGCCAAAGGCAGGATGGCGCACAAATGGAGGAGCATACTGGGGAAAAGGCGCGCTCCATAAAGACGAGAGTCGGGCCAGCCCCCGCGGCGGTTCGGATGGAGGCGCGACCTGGCCCGAGGCAGCAGCGATTTGCTGCCGCATCAGGGGATCGGAAAAATCCTTCGCTCCCCATTCTCCCCAGGCCGTTCCCGCCGCCAGAATTCCGAGGGGAGTCAGAAGCATGAGCAGTGCCAGACGAATCCAGAGCGGACGCGTCATCCTCCAACCTGAAGCCTCGGCCGGCGAGGCATCCTTGGTGGCGCCGCCCGCAGATTTCTGCCCGAGCAATGCGGGATTGGTGCGCTGCAGATACGCCACCACGCCGCCTGCGACAAACAGGTCCGCCAAACCTGCAAAAGTCAGATGCCCCAGCATCATTGCCGGAATTGCAAGGTGGAGCGCATAGGGAGCGTACAGGGGAGCGCCGCTCGCGTCCTTGAACAACAGCGGCTGAATTCCCAACTCGCATGCGGTAAGCAGCGCGGCAACGTTGATGGCCGCATAACCTGCCAGCCCAGCCGCCACAACCCGGCGAGGCGACGCGATCGCTGTTCTGGCCGCCACCGCGCGGTAGGTAAAATGCGCCACTAGGGACCCGACAATCGCCATGTTGAAACAGTTTGCCCCGAACGTAGTGATTCCGCCGTCGCCAAAAAATACCGCCTGGATCAGCAACGCAATCGATACCGAAACCATCGATGCCCACGGGCCCAGCACGACGGTCACAGCTCCCACTCCCACGGCGTGCCCGGTGGTCCCGCCCGGCAGGGGAAGGTTGAACATCATGATGACAAAACAGAACGTGCTGGCGACGGCCAACAGAGGTATCAGGCGCGTGTTCAGCAGACGCTTGACGCGCGCAAAGGCCGTGTACCAGAAGGGTATCGCGGTGCCGTAGAGCAGGGCGCAGGTCGAAGCACTGAGATAGCCGTCTGGGATGTGCATTGCGTCAGAAGATGAATCCGTGCATGGACACACGGGCACGGCAAGCGTCAGGGTAGCACAAACGTGATCTTCGTGTTACTGAAGAGGCAGGAGTAGCGCCGGCATCCCTTCGACTTAGCTCAAAGGCAGGCTCTGCCGGCTGTCTCGAGGGCGTCTCGTCCTCGGGCGGTCACGGGCCGGCGGCGATTCTCAGTTCCGAATCTGTCGAGTATCGCCCCGGACAGAACGATCCAGCTTCCAGCCCTGGGACACGATGCGCTGACTCACGAACTGCTCACCCGCACTGACACTGCGGATGGCCATCAGCAGCTCCGACCCTGCATCGGTCTTCGCAACGTAACCGTGGCCGCCCATGCGCATCGCGCTTTCCACCACTTGCAGCGAATCGTGCTGGCTCAGGAAGATGATGTGGGAATTCGGCGAACTGCTGCGAATGCGCCTTGCGGCTTCGATGCCGCTTATTCCAGGCAGGCTGATGTCGAGCAGAACCAGGTCGGGCTGCAGTTCCTTGGCCTTGAGGACTGCCTGTTCCCCGTCCGCTGTCTGACAAACCACGTCCAGAGTGGGATCACTAGAAAGAAGGGAACAGATCACCCGCCTGATTACCTCGTGGTCATCGACGACTAGAATCCGGATCGCAGACATTTCAAGCCCTGGTTACAAGGTACCTTCGGGAACTTGAATTGTAGCGAACTTTGGCGCGTGGTTCACTACGGTACAGCATGTAGAAGTCCTACAGTAAACGATGTAGAGCAGCGACTTCCTCCGGTTGTAACCACAGCAAATACCGCGCCTGGCGCGGGTTCCGCCACAGATCCAAGTTCTGCGGCCGTGGCCTCTGGGAAAATCTATCTTCCTCGATCGTGACTCGCGGTCAACTACAACTCCGACTGCAGGGCTACAAGGCTGGGCGCGGCAAGAGGACCCTGGCCCGGCAGCCCCGCTCGTCGGGCCGATTGGTGAGTTCAAGAGAGCCCCCATGGGCCTCCGCGATTTGGCGCGAAAGGATCAGACCGATTCCGCTCCCGGAAGGTTTGGTGGTGTAGAACGGAACAAATGCGTTGCTGGGATTCATAAGGCCCGGACCATTATCTTCTATGACCAGGGCCACAGCCTTGTCGAGCACCTTCCAGCCGATGCTGACGGCTGGCTGGAAGCCGTTAGCCGGAGCCGAAACATCGTTGCCTGAGGCCTTTGACGGTGGACCTTCGAGCACAGCCTCAGCGGCGTTACGCACCAGGTTGATAAGCATCTGCTCGAGCTGATCCGCATCTGCCATTAACGTCACTTCCGGTCCGGGAATCACTTTGACAGCTATGCGAGTCTCAAATCCAGCCACCCGCGTCACCAACGGAGACAGGGTCGATTTTTTTAGGACGGGCGGCGGCATCTGCGCCAGTTGGCGGTAGGCCTGCAGGAAGCGATTGAGCGACGCGGCACGAGCCTCGATGATGCCGAGCCCGCGTTCGAAGTCAGCCCGCTCCTCCGCAGTCAGCGTACTTTCGGAGAGGCGCGCATGCAGGCTCCCGGCGATCGACTTGATGGGTGCCAGCGAGTTATTCAACTCGTGACCCATCACGCGAATCAGACGCTGCCAGGCGAGACGCTCTTCTTCCCGCAACGCTCGGCTCACATCGGAAAGCACGACCAGGGTGTGCGGCACTCCCCGCTGCCGGAACGAACTCCGCCGCAAAAACCAGCGTGCATCGCTATTGAAGTGCAACGGAATTACCGAGGCATTCTCGGCGGAGAGACACGCCTTCAATCCCAGCTCCGTGGCTGTCCGCCCGAGCAATCTCGGAGAAGCCTGTTGCAGCAGCCTTTCCCCGGCAGAATTCACCAGCCGCAGGGTTTCGCCGGGATCGAAGGCGAAGAGCGGAATATCCACTTCTTCGACCACACGCTGTAGGAGCGCGGTTGCTTCAATCGCGCCGATGCGATGCTCTGCCAGCAGATCGGCGAGCATGTTGACTTCGAGAGAGAGTTCGCCAAGAGCGTCGTCAGGAACCGCCATGCGCGCGCGGAAAGAATAGTCCTCTTCCCGCAGAGCACCGACCACATTGGCGAGAGTCTGCAGGGGGCGAATAATCTGATCGTGAAGCGCGGCAAGAACCAATGCGCAGACAACGAGTTCGGCGAAAAGCAGGGCAAGCTTTGATTCGATCGCCCAATCCTGCAGCCATATCAGGACACCGCTGGTGAGCAGTCCTGGGATGGCAAGCCACAACGACGAGCGAATAATGCGGCGTTCGAAAGGGGTCCGGCGCGGCTTCCTGCGTTTGAACGGGTCAGTGTCGCGCGGGCTAAAGCCCATACTTTTCCATTCGGCGGTAGAGCGCGCCGCGGCTCAGGCCCAGCGCTTCGGCGGCCTGGCTCACGTTGCCCTGGAAGCGCTGCAGCGCTTTTCGGATCAGGATCGTCTCCACCGATTCGAGACTCAGTTCCTCCAGGTTCTGCGCCTGCGATCGCTGCAGGCCCAGGCCGAGATCGCCGGGCTGAATCTGTTCGCTGCGGCACATGAGAACGGCCCGCTCCAGAGTGTGCTCCAACTCACGAACGTTGCCTGGCCAGGCATATTGCATCAGTGCCTGCAAGGCGGAAGGATCGAGCCCACGTATCGGACGCCGGTATCGCGAAGCGTAATGCGACAGGAAGTGCAGGGCCAGGACCGCGATATCCTCGCGACGCTCCCTCAGAGGCGGCAGGTGAATTTCCACGGTATTGAGACGGAACAACAGGTCTTCGCGAAACTGCCCGGCCTGACAGGCAGCCTGGAGATCGGAATTCGTGGCGGAAATAAGCCGCACGTCAATCCGCTTGGAGCGCGACGATCCCACTCGCTCGATTTCTCCAGACTCCAGCACCCGCAGCAACTTGGACTGCTGGCGCATGGGCACGTTGCCGATCTCGTCCAGAAAGATCGTGCCCCCGTCCGCCAGTTCGAAGCGTCCAATGCGGTCCGTGCGCGCATCGGTGAAGGCTCCCTTAACGTGGCCGAAGAGTTCACTCTCAAAAACGCCTTCAGCCAGGCCGCCAGTATTCACCGCCACCAGCTGACGCGAAGCCCGCAGCGACAGCACATGAATCGTGCGCGCGACAATTTCCTTGCCGGTGCCATGCTCGCCGGTGATCAGGACATTCGCGTCCGAAGGAGCGAAGCGGGTGATCGCTTCCAGCACCGGGACCATGGACGGCGCTGTAGCAATGAACTCGGGACGTCCTTCAACGCTCAGCAGACGGTTTTCGGCGGCCAGCCGTTCCGCACGCTGCAGCGCGCGGTGAAGCTCGACCTGGGTCCGCAGAATAGAAAGCAGCCGCTCGTTCTCCCACGGCTTCTGAATAAAATCGCGCGCGCCTCGGCGCATGGCCTCGACCGCCAGGTCCACGTTGCCCCATGCGGTCATCACAATGACCGGGAGCGTGCTGTCCATCGCCACAACATCGGAAAGCAGTCCCAGCCCTTCCTGTCCGGAGGTGGTGTCACGCGTGTAGTTCAGGTCGATCAATACCGCGTCGTAGGACGAGCTCGCAAGCGCGTCGCGCGCGAGCTCAGGGGAGCGAACGACGTCAACCTCGTAGCCTTGCGGCTTGAGCAGCAGTTCAATCGCTTCCAGGATGTGTTGCTGGTCGTCGGCCGCCAGGATGCGGGGGGATTTCGATGCGCTTTGCGCCAACCCGGCGGAACGCCCAATCTCCCCGGTCTTGGTTGAGCTTGGCATGAGCTAAGGGTTCGGACTGGCGATGGTGCCATTCATTGCGTCCTGCACCTGTATTCCATTATGTTCCAAAGTGGCGCCGGTTGCACGATCCAGCTCAACTTTCGCCTTTTCGTAAATGGTCCTGGCGGTGACCAGATCCAGCTCGGCGATGGAAAGGTCTCGCTGGGCGGTCATGGTCTGGAAAGTCGATCCCGCACCGAGCGTCTGTTCCTTCTTCATGATCTCGAAGGTACGCTGCGCCAGGTCCCGCGCTTTGCGCGCGGCCTCGACCCGGGCTCCGGTTTGCTCCAGAGCATATTGCGCGTTCCGGACCTCAATCCGAATCTGCTTTTTCAGTTGCTCGCGGCGCAGTTCGGCCTGCCGGTATTCCAGCTCCGAGCGGTACTGATCCGCCTTGGCCACGCGATTGCGTATTGGGATATTAAGGCTCAGTCCGATGTAGTAGTCAGGGGAGGAATTGTTGAAGGCATTCGCGAGCGCCCCCGAAAAATCCGTCGGCACGTTGGAAGTATTCGGGGTGGGAAGGTTGTAGATCGGATTCAGCGGGCCCGCCAGCCCCGATCCTCCATAGAAGCCGACCAGCGCCAGCGACGGCAACAGCGCATTGCGTGCCGCTTTCCCGCTGATCTGCCGGTTCACCAGATCAACATGAGATTCCGCAAGTTCAGGACGCTCGCGCAGGGCCTGGGTGATGAGATCCTGGACTGCGCCCGTGGCCTGGGTTTCGACGGTCTCGAAGTGGTCCACGGGGACGACCGGCACAGCTTCAAGCACAGGATCGTCAAGACTCTTGGTCAGTGCGTTCTTGATCAGCAGTTCCTGGAGCTGCAGGCTGGTGCGCGCCACGGTCAGGTCCTGATCGCGTTTTGACACCTCAGCTTCGGCGCGCATCACGTCCATGGCAGGGACGCTTTCAAGCTGAAGCTGCTTTCTGGCGTTGTCCAGTGATTGCTGGGCAAAGGCCAGCGACTGCTCGTTGACCCGCGCCTGCTCATAGGCGTTTACCAGGTCCCAGTAGATGTTCTTGATCTGGGTAATGGTCGCGGTCACCTGATCTTTAAAAGCGATGTCGGAGATCTTCTTGTTGTTCTTGGCGATGGTCAGATAGCGCAGGTTGGGGCCAAAGCCGAATCCTGCCAGCAACTGCTGCTGAAAAGAGAAGCGGTACATCGAGTTCAGCACGGGCGAGAGGTTAAAGAACGGACTGTTTGTGGTCTGCCGGCTGTTGTTGAATTCGACCGTAAAACTGGTTCCTGTCGGAAACGCCTGGGTGTAGGTAACGCTGGCCTGTCCCGTGTTCGATTGCAGCGACGGCACACCGTAGATCTGCTGATTGGCCAAGGGCGTGGTCTGGTGCTCAGCGCCAACCGAAGCCACGATGGCCGGATCGTAGGACGAAACTGCAGTACCCGCGCCCAGGGTAGATTGTACCAATCCGGATGCGCCCGCACCCGCTCCGCCTGCGCCGCCGGTGGTGCCGCCCGCACCCGCTCCGGGAGCGCCGGTGCCGAAGCCGCCAACTCCGCCGCCGGGAGTTCCCTGCACCACGCCGGCATTCACGCCGCGGAAAATCCCACCGGCGCGAGTGCGCAGTATGTCCATATTGGCGATGGGCAGATTGTAGCGGGCGATCGCGAGGTCAAGATTGTTTTCGAGCGCCAGCCGGATAGCGTCTTTGAGGGACAGGTAGAGCTTGCCGTCGCGAATCAACTGATCGAGCAAAAGAGAATTGGCGAGGTCAGGACGCGGCACGCTGTCCGGCGAATACGCGCTAAAAGGATTGTGCGACACCGGCATGTCATAGCGCACAGGTGCATTGGTCTGTCCGGAAGCGGTCGCGGTAAGTGCGACCAGGAACCACGCCACACCTCGCGCCAGAAAGTTGGGCCGGGAAGCCATGGCCTTCATCGCTTCACCGCCTCATAGGGCTGCAGTTCCGGATTTGCCGTGTCGCCTACCATCCAGCCATCTCGCAACTGGATGGTGCGGGAGCCGTAGGCTGCATTTGCTTCTGAGTGGGTGACCTGAACGATGGTCGTTCCCTGCTGATTGAGTTCACGAAAGAGTTCCATGATTTCCCTGGCCTGTGAGGAGTGCAGGTTTCCCGTGGGCTCGTCCGCCAGCAGCAGCGCGGGCTTGTGGATGACGGCGCGAGCCACGCCTACGAGCTGCTGCTGCCCTCCGGAAAGCTGGCTGGGAAACAAATCTTTTTTGGCGACGATCTGAAAGCGGTCCAGCGTGTCTGCCACCAGGCTCTGCCGCTGCCCGCTGGGGACATCTTTATAAGAGAGCGGCAGGTCAATGTTCTCGCGCACGGTGAGATCGTCGAGCAGGTGATAACTCTGGAAGACCATCCCGATATTGCGCTTGGCCAGCTCGCCACGTTGCTTGCGTTTCATCTCATGGACAGCCTGCTCGCGAAACCAGTACTCCCCAAGCCACTGATCGTCGAGCAGTGCCAGCACATTCAAGAGGGAGGACTTCCCCGCTCCAGATGGCCCCATGAACGTAACGAACTCGCCCTGGCGAATATCCAGATTAATGCGGCGCAGGACCCATGTTTGCCCGGCTGCGGTTTTGTAGCTGCGTTCGATGTTTTTCAGCTGGATCATTTGGTTTCCCGACTAAGAATTTGTTGTCTCACTCGTAGCGTAACGCCACCATGGGATCGACATTCATCGCCCAACGCGCCGGTATGTAGGCCGCCAGTGCCGCGACCAGAGCCAGCACGGACGTGAGCAGAGCGAAGGTCACAATGTCGATCTGCACCACGCCAAAGAGTGCGCTCGAGAGCGCGCGGGTCAGCAGCAAAGCGAGCACGAATCCGATGCTCAGTCCAATCGTGGCCATTTTCAGCGCCCCGCCAACCACCAGTCTGAGTACATCCGAACGCCGCGCTCCCAGGGCCACGCGCACGCCGATTTCATGGGTGCGTTGGGTGACGGAATAGGCCATGACGGCGAAGATCCCGGCGGCCGCTAACATCAGGGCGCAGGCGGCGAAAATCAGCATCATATTGGCGGACGACTGGATGCCGCTGAGATTGTCAGAGACCACCTGCTCCAGAGTCCGCATGTCATACGGAGGCTGGTCCGCATCCACATCGCGCAATTGCTTGCTGACCGGGCCAGCCAGTGTCAGGGGATCGCCCGCCGTGCGCACCACGATGGCTGAAGCCGATTGCGGTTGCTGCGCAAAGGGCACGTATGCGGTCGGAGCGGGATCGCGATCGAGCGGATCGGGCTTCACGTCTGCCACGACTCCGACGATGGTGCGCAAGGGCTGACCGGCTGCCGGCCGTCCCAACTGGATGTGTTTTCCCAGAGGATTCTGTCCGGGCCAGGTTTGCCGCGCCATGTCTTCACTGATCACTGCGACGGCAGGAGCGTCGGGCCCATCCTGATCGGAAAGCAGTCGTCCTTGACGCAACGGAACCCGCAGCGCGGAGAAAAAGCCGGGACTCACGACCTGCGAAATGACGGACGCCCGCTCTCCGGGGGAGGCTGGGGGTTTGCCCTCCGCCGTGAATTCCGTCCAGTTCCACGTCCACCCCGCAGGCAGACTGGTCACAGCCGCCGCGGATTCGACGCCCGGCAGTGCCTGGATATTTCGCAGGACCTGTTCGTAGTAACCGCGGATCCGGTCCTGGTCGCGGTATTTCGCGTTCGGCAGGACGACATGAAAGGTAAGGACGTGGCTACGATCAAAGCCCATGTTCTTGGTGGTGAGACTACGGAATCCCTTCACCATCAAACCTGCGCCCACGAGCAGAACCAGAGAAAGAGCAATTTCCGAGATCACCAGCAGGGTGCGCAGGCGTTGCCCTCCGGCGCTGGCACTGCCGCCGCGCACGCCCTCTTTCAGAGTGTCATTCACATCAGGGCGTGAAAAATGCCACGCCGGCGCCAGCCCTGCGATGATGCCGGTGACGACAGCCAGCAGCAGCGTGAACACAAACACGCGAAAATCAAACTGCAAGTGTTTCAGCCCCGCAATATGCTCGACAATAAATGGGGGAAGGCTGCGGCGCAGAAGGTTGATGCCCCACGCTGACACGACGAGGGCCGCGGCGCTGCCGAGTAGGGCGAGCAGCACACTCTCCACCAGCAACTGCCTTCCTACCTGCCAACGGCTGGCCCCGAGCGCGGCCCGCAGCGCGATCTCCTTTTGCCGCCCGGAAGCGCGCGCCAATTGCAGGTTCGCCACATTGGCACAGGCCAGCAGCAGAACAAAGATGGCTGCGCCCATCAGCATGCCAAGAAACTGGCGCGAACCGAAGGTGAGGTCCTCCACTGTATTTCTGACACTGACTCCGTGGCCGGCATTGGTTGCGGGATACTGCCGGGCCAGGCGTCCGGCGATTGCCTCCAGCGTTGCCTGGGCCTGAGATATCGATACGCCGTCTTTTAGCCGTCCAAACACGGTCAGCGAGTGGTTCTCGCGGTCTTCGTTCGCGGGGCCGTTCGGATCGAGCGGGGTCCATACTTTCGATCCGGTGGGAAAATCGAGATCTGGAGACGCAATGCCAACCACAGTGAACTTCTCACCGTTCAGGAGCAGTTGCCTGCCCACAAGCCCAGGATCGCCGCCCAGATGCTGTTGCCAGAATCCGTTGCTGATGACCACTACAGGCGCAACCCCGCCCTGGAAATCTGCGCTCCCGATATTGCGGCCCAGTTGCGGAGCCATGCCCAGCAGTGGAAAAAAGTCGGCGCTGACCTGTGACCCTTCGACATGCTCGGCCAGGTTGCCGCCAGTGAGATTCGCGTCCCAGCCGCGGAATGCTGCGAGTTGGCTGAATTGCGAGCTCTGCTCCCTCCAGTCCCGAAAATTCGCAGGAGCTGGATTCAGGTAGTTTTCGTTCCGCTTGGGCACGGTTTCCCAGACCGTGACGATGCGATCCAAATGGGGGAACGGAAACGGCCGCAGCAGCATGGCATCAATAGAATTGAAGACGGTTGTGTTGGCGCCGATGCCCAAGGCGAGCGTAATCACCGCGACTGCGGTGAAGCCGGGACGCTTCCACAAGGTACGCAGCCCGTAGCGGAAATCCTGCAGCAGACCAGTCATTATTGATTCCTCAGTTCTTCACTCGTAGCGCAGCGCGGCCATGGGATCGACTCTGGTCGCGCGATGGGCCGGAATGTAACTGGCCATCATCGCGGCCACGAAAAGCACGACGCACACGCCCGCGAAAGTTGACGCATCCGTAGGAGCAACGCCGAATAGCAGACTG
>Ga0207657_10001166_pt1 | contig 27884 bp, 19 predicted proteins | sample KBSC33metaG_FD_184316 | JGI IMG/M metagenome (GOLD analysis project Ga0207657, IMG submission 184316) | Corn rhizosphere microbial communities from Kellogg Biological Station, Michigan, USA - KBS C3-3 metaG (SPAdes) (version 2) | ecosystem: Host-associated > Plants > Roots > Rhizosphere > Soil ...
AGCAGACAAAAAAGAAAAATATGAGAAAAGAAATATGAATAATAATTTCATAGAAGAAGATATAGCTTTTGAATGTTTATAAGAACGCGAATTATTGAAGCGATATATAATAGAATTACTAAAGAATGTTTAAAGCATGTAACAAAACGCAAACTTAAATGCCAATTTGTGAGTGAAATGTGATAATTGTCATATATAGCGGCTATAAGTTTTGTAGAAATAATAAAATTGAGATTTTAAACTATATAGAGATACCAAACATGAAAAACAAATCTTCCATAAACACCATCTTCACCGATATCGGCGGAGTACTGCTTACAAACGGTTGGGACCGTGGTTGTCGCAGAAGAGCCATTGATACTTTTAAACTCGATAGTGAAGAAACCGAGGAACGTCATCACTTATGTTTTGATACGCTTGAAGTAGGCAAGATAACGCTTGATGAATATCTTGATCGTGTAGTGTTTTACAAAAGGCGCTCTTTTACAAAAAAAGAGTTTTGGAAATTTATGTGTGATCAATCGCAACCTCTACCTGGAATGATTGAACTGGTACAACAATTAAAAAAGAAATACAATCTTAAAGTCGCGGTGGTAAGTAACGAAGGTCGTGAGTTGGCGGAGTACCGCATCCGACAATTTAAGCTGAATGAAGTTGCAGATTTTTTTATCGTTTCAAGTTTTGTTCATTTCAGAAAACCAGATGCAGATATTTTTCGCATTGCTCTTGACACAGCACAGGTAAAACCGCAGCAGGTTGTTTACATCGAAGACAGACCGATGTTCGTACAGGTAGCAAACAGCCTTGGGATTCACGGCATACGATACACTGACTACAACAGTACTTGCAAAAAGTTGGAGAAGTTTGGGTTGAAGTGAACTTATCTCTATGATCCCCTTACATCATAAACAAAAAACAGCAGCTTTCCGCTGCTGTTTTCATTTTAAAAAATCTCATCTCAATTCTTTGTCGCGTCAGCATCTTTTTTCTTCATCATCTTCTCAATCATGTCAGGAACTTTTTCGAAGATGGCGCTTAATCCTTTGCCTGTACGTGTTGGAATAAAAGAAATTTCTCCGCCACGTGTTGCAAGAAAACCCATTGGCTCAACACCAATACCACCGCCGGCACCAACACCTGTACCCTCACCATTGCCTTTACTATCTTGTTTCCCCTTGCCTTCACCGCCACCATAACCCATGCCGATACCAAATTTTATTACCGGAACGCATGTGAACTCTCCAAGCTGAAACGCTTGTCCGATAACGGTTTCCGTCTTTGCTTCGGTTTTTAAGAAATCAGTAAGCTTTTGTACTGTTTCATCTAAAGTGATTGCCATAAGTTTAAATTTTTATTGTTAGAGAATTATCGAAACCAGGCATAGAGCATTCGCGCAAGATTATTTCGCAATTCAAGAACCAGGTAATTCTCTTCATGAAAATTAATTTGATAATGCTCTGTGCCGATAAAATAATTGAGCGGGTAAAGCCATGCATTGTACACGTAATCTCCCGTGTCAATGCTGATGCGCCATACAGGTACGCGAAAAGTTTTCATCACCGCTAAAAATTTCCTCATCATTTTTCGCGGGTTGCGTTTTTTTCTTTTCGATTTCTCCTGCTTCATTTTTCTTCCTTTTATATTTCGCAGTTGTATTTCTTTTGCGTAGAAAAATATCCTGAACCTCAGCAACCATTCCTCCTCTTTGTAATTAATTGCAGCGATCCCAATTCCTTTCCAGGAAAATTTTATTTCGGGTATTCTTGTGTCAATAGCGAGTATCATCGGTGTTAGCAATAACCCGCATACAATTAACATGAGGGCAAGAAGCAGCAACCAAATCATGCATCAAAGCTTGTTCAACAAAAGCGGCAATACAATGATCTTATTCATTCGCTTGCCTGATATTGGTCATTGTTCTTGAAGTGAAGGCAATTAATTTTTATGAACCGAACTGAAGTGCATATGGCATCGGTTGTTGTGTCGCACTCTTATACTGACTAAGCTTTATTGAGCGATTTAAAGCGAAAGGTGATTTTAGTTTTGCAGTTTCTACTCGCTTTTACCGCAACATTTTTTATATTTCTTGCCACTGCCACAAGGGCAAGGGTCATTGCGACCTACCTTTGGTGTTGTATGTACAAACGGTTTTGAGCCGGAATAAAAATATTGTGTGGCATCTTCTTCCTCTTCATCAATTTCTTCCCAATCATCGTAATATTCTTTTTTATTTTCTTCTTCGTATTCATCTGTTATATTAAATTCATCATCCTCATCAGATTCGTCGTTTTCCCATGATGCTATCTCCTCTTTTATTTCAAAATAATTTTGAAGGTCTTTTTTAAAGTCATTATTGTCTTGTAAAACTTCATCCATCTGTGCAATTATATCTTCTAGTTCTCCGGTTATCGATTCATCGACGAGTTCCTCTTCAAAAAGTGTTTGTATTTCGGGTAATAATTTTTCAGCCTTCATTTCGGCAAGATCGTCTATCATAAAGCCTATCACCGTTTCATCAATGATCTCTTTGTTTGCCTTGTGATTTATAAAATAATAAATTACTTCTCTGCAGTGTTCAATAATTTCTTCCCTCCGTTCAGGGTGATGAATTGCTATTTGTGTTAGTGAATCTGGTATTAATACCCTGGCAAATGCATAATTCAATGGTTCTTTCAAAAATGCCATGAGCTTCTCCGTTTGATTTAGTGCCAGAACATATATCACTTGCCACATGTTATCTGTAAGTATATCCCCCAACCATAATTCCAATACTTCCTGAGGTTGCCTCAATAATTCAAGAACAACAGGCAAACTTTCTTCTGCTTTTATTTCTTTTAAAAGATATAAGGCGTGAAGGCAGAAAGAATGTTTGCTATCGTCATACTCCTGTTTATTAAAAAATTCGTACCGTCTTATTGCATCATATACTACGGTTTCCAAATCTATGCGCAGCCATTCTTTTTCAAGGGATAATAATTCATGAATTTTTTCATCGGGCATATCTGCGAAGCCATATTGATATAGCCAGCTTATTTGCGGGTAATGAAATACAGGTGGCTTTTTCGTTTGCTGCAATGTTGGTTTTTTTCTTTGCGTAATTTCTTCCGGGTTCTTTATAAACCTATCTAAATCCGCATTTTTTAGTCTTGAAAGCATTACATACTGTTCGATGCTTTTTAAATTAATTTCCAGCTCCAGTTTTTCTTCAACGGTATATAAATTTTCCAATATTGCTTCCGCCTTTTCCTGTTCTCCAATATCACAATAATATTCCGCCACCGTTTTGTAAAAATTGATATACTCCTCGTGATGAAATATTTTTCTTTCGGGATACAACTCTGCAAGTTCCATGTTCTCACCTAAAATTTCAGGTACTTTTTCCGGTTCATTATTACTTAAATAAAACTGCGCTTTGTTTATTTTGGCGTAGAGATAGTCGGGAAATTGCTCCAGCAATTCATTATTTACTTCAAAAGCTTTTTCGTTATTGCCTGTTAAAGAATAATACATGCAAAGAAAATTTTTGAACTGCGGCACATCGGGATATTTTTCAATCCAATGCAACAGCTTTACGACAATGCTTTTATCCTTTGCCATTATCTTTTCATACGCCTCCGTTAATGCGGGGATTAATTCTTTAGGGGCGTGCACCGATAGATCAGCTTTATATATATCCGTAGTGATTGTGCATTTGTGAAATTTTATCTGATCATCTTTTTTCATTGCTGAATTTTTTCTTAAGTGTGAAATATTCTGTAGCACAACAAATGTAGAACGGATAGGGTTTCTGGCGGATTAATGTGCAAAAAATAATTATAAATTTTGAAAAAGTTTCTCTTCTGCGCAGCCTCTTTAAAGACGATGTGTGATAGGCAAGGACTTTGCGTTCGTCATTCAGTTATCGGTTTGGATACCGCAAAGTCCTGGGCTATTCACTAACCTGTAGAGAGACTTTGCAGTAAAGGGAATTACCTTTTTCAAGTAAATTGTAAACTTCCTGTAATTTTTCTTCAGAAGAATTATCAATTAAAATGTGAAGCTTTTTACGAAGGGTGTCCATGCTCATAACAAAAAATGCTTTGCTCAAATTCGTACCAGGTAATTTATCTTGAAGATGTCGGTAAAGGGCTTCCTTAGTCTGCTGCTCAAAACTAAGAACTAACCGATAAATACGCTCCTCTCACCTCTTTTCAGTTTTCCTGTTTTATGCTGCGAATTTATTTTGCTTATTCAAGAAATAAATTAAGTATTATGAAAAGGAAACAAATTGAATTCGCACAAGTGAAAAACACTTTTTCGATGATATGCAGGGTTGAAGTTACCATTCACGCAAAAGCTGAAAATATATGGAACCTGTTAACCGATGCAAAGGGATTTTCACGCTGGAATTCTACAGTGAGTGCTATTGATGGTAATATCAGGGATGGTGAACGCATCGTCATTCACGTGCCCGGCACTCATCGCACATTCAAACCTAAAGTATATGGTGTTGTGACAAATGAACGCATGAGGTGGAGTAACGGCTTAGCTCCTATATTTAAGGGTTCACGAACGTTTGAACTGAGACAATGCATTGATGGTTCGACTGATTTCATAATGGAGGAACAATTTAGCGGACTAATGTTCGCACTCATAAAAAACCGATTGCCGGATTTCAAAATGATATTCGAAAACTATGCTCTTGATCTGAAGAATGAGGCAGAACAAGCCGGGTTGTAGATGAATCTATTCCGTGGTTGATGTTCGTCGCCAACAATACAAATGATTTAGCTTTTATTTTTGAACATTGGTCACAGGTTGGCTTTTTATTTACATCCTTAGTCTGCTATGCAAGACTAGGATAATGGCTACTTCAAAAAACTCGAGAAGTTTGATTGAAATAGTGTTTCCGTCAATATTGGTTGCTGATTAATATTGAATAATTCTTTTCCGGTGAGGCGATGAGCAAAGGCAAAAAAATAAATCCGCGTTTGTTAATTATAAGAACTACCTTCCTCTATTAGTAAAAAAAAGTTTAATCCTACCTGTTATGTAAAACGTTTTGTCATATCCTATTATCACCCCAATATCAGCTTCACAACCTTGGAAGTCATCAAAGATAAAATCATAATCAAGTAGATCTTCAATCCTGGTTTACTTATTCATTTAACATTAAAAACTTTAAAATGAAACAAAAAGTTTCTACAAGAAATTTTGTGCACGTTATTCTCTTTATTGCATTCATTGCCGGTTTAAATCAAAAACTTTCGGCACAGGGAATTACAACGTACCAATACAGGCAGGTTTCTGCTGCTAATTCAGAGGAATTTGTAAAGCGTGAAACTACTTACTGGAGCAAGGTTGCCCGTACCGCAATAGATAAGGGAACACTTACTTTCTGGGCACTCCTGGAAAAAGTAGATGGTTCTGATATGCCGAATTCACCTAATTTTTTATTTATAAACACTTATACAAATGTTGATACAGGTGATGTTTGGAATGCTGCTGCAACTTTTCCAACTACTCCGATAAGCAAAATGGAAACCGGTTCAATGAGTATGGTTACGAGCCAGTTTTTCCTTCAATCCCAGGGTTGGCAACAAAACAGTAAAACGCCAACAACTGATTACAATTATATAATCATGGTGTACCATAATTCTTCAGATCCGGGCAATTTTGTTGCAATGGAAAACAGGCATTGGGCACCATTTATTAAATCTGCAATGGATAACAAACAAACTGCCCAGGTTGCGTGGGGTAATGCAATTGTTTTAGATCCATCAGGACCGGATGTAAAATTCAACAGTGTTTCTTATGACCTTTTTCCAACGTTGCAAACAGCCTTGTTGCAGAACTGGGACCCAGCTACGAAATTTCCAACTACAGGATTGGATTCGTTAACTAAAATGTCGGCAAGTATTCCGGGTCGCGAAATTTATCGAATTGTAAAAGTAGAAGCAAAGAATTAATACCGTGCCCTAAACACTTCCAATAACCGTCTCAAATAAATCTTTTTGAGGCGGTTTTATTTTACGCGTAATCATGAACTTGTTTATTCGTTTATTGTATGCTCTTTCGCCAATGTTGGTACTGACCAATATTGAATGTTTTGCTGGTCAGGCGACCAGCAACGGCGGAAAAGCACTTCCAATAACCGTCTCAAATAAATCTTTTTGAGGCGGTTTTATTTTAAGTGTAATAGTGATTTATTTTTTTGACTTGGCGATAGTATTACTATTTAGCTTTCGTTGTGTCACTCACTTGTACGTTCTGTTCTCTATTCAACAAAAAGAAAAAGGTCATATCTTCCGATACAACCTTTTCTTGTAAATCTAAAATTCAACCCAAAAATTTATGCTGCCGCATGCAACTCAATATTGAGTGCGCCAACTTTTCCGCGGCTTATATGATATATGATAGTCTTTGACGGAAAACCATTTGCCGTAACTTCTATCGAATAATCTCCAGGCGTTACACGCACAAGAGAATAATGACCATACAGATCGGTAACAACAGATTTGCCGCCAAGCTTTATCACAGCGCCTGCAACAGGTTCGCCGTTTGCCATAACAACCCCTTCAATGCCGCTGTGCCGAATACCTGTATTGTCCAAAGCGGAATTAATATGATAACCCGCAGCAAAACCGGGATTACTACCTGTGAAAAACTCGATCAGCAGGTCAAACTGAACAATATTACCAAGGATCAGCTTAATTGCCGCATCAATATCCTTGTTGGCAACGGTACTTCCGGAAGCCTCTACATCTGCCGCACCAATCAAACTATTAAAGTTTTGTGCATCGGTAACAATAGCGGTAATAGCTTCTGCGGTTACCCCGTATGGAATATAATTTTCATCCGTAAGCAAAGGCGTAATAAGTTCCTGCATATGCAAAACGAAGGGCAGAAAGTCCGCATCTTTTAGCCGGAACATTTCATTTGCCCTGAAATTCACTTCCGCTGCCAGTGGCGGGTTATTAAATTTAAGCGCATACGCTTTTGTGGTGGTGCAAATAACCGCAAGCCTGTCTGCCACGCTGTGCTTTAAAGTGGTTTTGCCGGTAGTAATACCCGTTCCCGTACCGTCTTTTTGCGGAATAAGCGCTTCAAGCTGTTCAAAGTTGTCGTGAAAGGCGGCTACTTCAGTTTGAAAAGGCGGGTAAGTTGAAATTGCTGAACCGTTGTTGTCAAAAAAAATGTCGAGTTTTTTAAAGCGAGTGTACTCGCGGGATTGATCTAACGTAAGCATCGTTACTGGTTTTTTAGAGGATTTTGGTCCTGTTTGTTAAATAATGGTGACAAATTTTGCCATTTTACCTCAAAATTCTTTTTAAAAGTGCCTTAAGATCAATGAAATGTGGCTTAATTGCCGTGCAATGCACTTAGCAGCATCCGCAATGAAGTCAGGGGCAGCCGCAATGGAGTCAGGAGCATCCGCAATGAAGTTAGGAGCATCCGCAATGAAGTTAGGAGCACCCGCAATGGAGTTAGGAGCATGCGCAATGAAGTTAGGAGCAGCCACAATGAAGTTAGAAGCATCCGCAATGAAGTCAGGAGCATCCGCAATGAAGTGGAGTTTTGTGGACTTAGCTGCAATGCAGGTGGCATCGCCTGTTGCGTCGCACACTTGTACTGAAGGAATTTTAATGAACATTTTAAACCGCAGCGTTCACAGATCGCAATTCAAATTTCCGGAATCGGTCTTCGCTGTAAAAAATTTTGTGTAATCTCTGGTTAATTCAAGGCAATCCCAATAAAAGTTTTAACATCGCCGTTTATAAAAGGTTTATGCCGCTTTGTTATTTTGCTGTTCGCATTATGTGCTGAACAACGAACAAAGCGTACAAGTGTGCGACGCAACGAAAGTTGAACAACAGTAATAAAGCCGGGTTCAAAAAATTAATATGAAATATCTTCTTGCTTCGATTCTATTTTTTATTTCAAATTTTTCTCTTTCGCAAGAAATTGCAAACACTAAAAATAAAAAAGCTGCAGACGCTTATGAAAAAGCAATGCTGCAATTGCGGGATGGTTTGATAAGAGATGCGATTCCTTTATTGGGCAAAGCAATTGAATATGATCCTAATTTTGTTGATGCCTACTTATCGCTTGCAGGTGTATATGGGGAATTGAAAAATTATACAAAGAGCGTTGAGTTATATGAAAAAGCAAGAAACTTCGACACAGCTTATTTTAAATACTACTATCTCCCCTACTCTATCAATCTTGCAGGACTTGGAAAATTTGATGAGGCACTAAATGCAGTAAATTCTTTTTTGGCAATTCCGAATTTGAATGACAAGAGCATTAAGAGTGCGCAATACCGAAAACATTGCTATGAGTTTGCGCTCAATTATGCTGCAACGCATTCTTCAAATTATGTGTTTGCGCCTGTGAATTTAGGTGACAGTATTAACTCTCCACAATCGGAATATTTTCCTTCATTCACCATTGATGACAGCACGCTTGTTTTTACGCGCAGAGGTGAAGGTTTGCGCGAAGATTTTATGATGAGCAGTTTATTGTCAAAAAATTATACCAAAGCAGTTGACATACACGGAACATTAAATGAAGAGCCGCAAAAGGGAGCTATCAATATTTCACAGGATGGCGAGTGGTTGATATTTGCAGGGAATTTTTCCGGTAAAGGTTATGGTGATTTTGATCTTTACATTTCTTACAACACACCAAAAGGATGGAGCGAACCGATTAATCTTGGTGAGAACATCAACACAGAATTTTGGGAATCATCTCCTTCATTAAGTCCTGATAAAAATGCTTTATACTTTAGCAGCAACAGAGCCGGCGGATATGGCGGCTCTGATATTTATGTGAGTTATCACACACCCAATGGCAAATGGGCACCTGCTCAAAACATGGGTCCATTAATTAACACAACAGGCGATGAACAAGCGCCGTTTATTCATGCAGATAATAACACACTTTATTTTACTTCTAACGGATTGCGCGGTTATGGCGGCTCTGATATTTATGTTGTAAGAAAAGATGCAAACGGTAATTGGGGCGCTCCTGAAAATCTTGGTTATCCAATAAACACTATAGATAACGAGGGAAGTTTGTTTGTCGCATCTGATGGCGTGACTGCTTACTATGCAAGTGACAGAGCCGATACACATGGCGGTCTTGATCTTTACAAATTTCAGTTACGCGAAGATGTGCGTCCGGCAAGAACATTATATGTTGAAGGAAATGTGTATGACTCACTCACAAAAAAAATGCTTCCGTCTTCTGTTGAATTGATTGACAACTCTACGCAAAAAACAATCACAAAAGTGCAGACAGATGAAACAGGTTTTTATTTCATCACGTTGCCTGTTGGAAAAGATTATACTTTCACTGTGAACAGGAAAGGTTATTTGTTTTACAGTGACGTGTATGAGTTAAGCAAAAAACAGGCGGACAGTACTTATGAAAAAAATATTGCATTGCAACCAATCGCAGTGAATGCTTCTGAAACTTTAAAGAATATTCAATTCGAATTAAACTCTTCCAAACTACAGGATGTAAGTTTAATTGAATTGAATAAATTGTTGCAACTGATGAATGATAATCCAAACATCAAAGTGCAGATAAATGGTCACACGGATAACAGTGGAACGGATGCACACAACATGCAACTCTCTTTTGATCGTGCAAAAGCTGTTACTGATTACTTGATAAGTAAAGGCATTGATGCAAAGCGTTTATCATGGAAAGGTTTCGGCTCAACAAAACCTGTTGCAGATAATGCAACAGAAGAAGGAAGATCATTGAACAGAAGAACAGAGTTTGTGATTATCGGTTTGTGATTTTGTTTGACACTTTAAAATAAAAGTGTCAGACAAACTTATTATAGAGATTTAGCGATCATCAAATCTTTTTCTCTATCAGCCAACGATGACCAAACGGATCTTCAATCTCTCCCTGGCGATAATTGTATTCATAATCTTTTGCAGCACTTATTTCAATCGCTCCGGCTTTTATTGCGCGATTCATTACCGCATCAACATCTGAAACAAACAAACCTATAAGCGTTGTGGTTCCATTGTTTTTTTGAGGAGTAAAAAAATATTGTTTTGCTGTTACTTCATGCACATGAAATATTGCCCCTTCAATGGAAAGCTCAGCAACATGAATGCTGCCATCATCATTTTTAAAACAAAGGTTCTCTGTTGCTCCAAATGCATTTGCATAAAAAGAAATATCCTTTACTTCGTTATTAATGAAAAGTTGCGGTGCAAAAAATGGTTTGGTATTTTCTCTTTCCATAGAGCAAAAGTTTTTTGGTTGTATTGTTGAAGGTACATTTTAATTGATGATCGGAATTCTGTCTCCTAATAAATGGAAATAAAAAAACCTTCCCATCCCTGAGAAGGCTTTTATTAAAAATCGTTTCAATAACTAATGCTTCACTGTGTTTTTTTCCATGTCCATTACATCTTTCACAATGTTTACTGTTTCATTTATATAAGCATCACTCTTTGCTCTTTTTAACCAGTCCTGGTAGCGGTCGCCTTTTGCCTTGTCGGGATTGTTAAAGAATTTATCCTTGTCAACTGCAAGCGGCTGCATATCTATCGGCTGTTTCATGCGTGAAAGAGAATCATCCTGTTTTACCATGTTTCTTACTTCAGCCTGCTCTTTTTTGAAAACATTGATGTTCAAATTATACTCCCTGTCCATATTTTTATTTAACCAATCGGTATTCTTTTTTATTTGGTTGAATGTTGCATTGCTATCAATGCGTGCTTCTGCTTTTTTATCAATTTCCTGCCAGTTTACATTTTCATCTTCGGGTGAATAATTGGCTTGCGGAATTTGATCCCAGCTAAGAGAGGAAGGATTATCCTTTTCACGAAACTTGAGATACTCATAAGTATCGGGAATGATCACATCGGGTGTTACACCTTTTAATTGTGTAGAGCCGCCGTTCACACGATAAAATTTTTCGAATGTAAGTTTCAATGCGCCATATTCCGTTTGACCATTGAACATATCAGTCGGCTTGCCAAGCGGAAGATTTTTTTGCACTGTTCCCTTACCGTATGTTGACGTGCTTCCTACAATGATTCCTCTTTTATAATCCTGGATTGCTGCGGCAAAAATTTCTGATGCCGATGCGCTTAATTCATTCACCATAACAGCAAGCGGACCTGTATATAAAACACTTTGATCATTATCACTGAGTGTAATTGGTTTTCCATCTCTGTCTTTCACCTGCACAACAGGACCACTCTTTATAAACAAGCCAACCATTTGCACCACTTCATACAACGACCCGCCGCCATTGTTGCGCAGATCAAGAATAACCCCGTCAACATGTTCATTCATTAATTTCTTTAATTCATTTGCAACATCAACAGAGCAGCGATTTCCGTCGGGTCTGTCAAAGTCTGCGTAGAACTCCGGCAAATAAATATATCCTATCTTTTTATCTCCGCTCTGAATAACGGAACTTCTTGCAAATGTTTCATCCTGCACGATCTCATCTCTTATCATTGATACCACTTGTTTGGTGCCATCCTGTTTTTTGAAAGTGATTCTTACTTCAGTACCTTTTTCGCCACGAATCAATTTCACTACATCAGTAACTGCATAACCTTCTACATCAACTGGTGTATCAGAACCTTGACCTACTTTTTCAATGATATCATTTATTTGAATTTTACTACTCTTAATTGCAGGTCCCCCGGTAAGTAAACTCGCAATTTTTATCTGTCCGTCTTCTTCTTTCAACTGTGCGCCGATGCCGAAAAACCGTCCGCTCATTTCTTCATCAAATCCACGTTTTTCCACAGGAGGAAAATATTCTGTATGCGGATCCATTAAATCAGTGATCGTATTTACAAAATCACTGAACTGCTCATCAGGAGTCATCACAAGTTTTAAACGGTTATAATTTCTGTCGAGAGCAGTAAGCACCTGCTTTCTCGCCATTGCTTCCAACTGTGCATCAGATTTGTTTACAGCAGTATCCTTACCTGTACTTTTTTCCCGTTGTTGCTGAAGGTCCACAAATTTATCAAGCGTCATATATTTAAGACGTTTGCGCCATGCTTCAATTCTTGCATCATCATCTGTGGGATAATCAAGTTTATCACCATCAAGTTGCGCCGTTTCATTTACAGAAAAATCAAAAGGTTTTGAAAGAATTTTTTTATAAATCGTCATTCCTTCATCAAGCCTTTTCTTGTAAATAGCACCCGCGGCGGGATAAAACTGCATGGCAACAGTTCCTTTTATCTCATCATCAATTGTTGTAGAGTATTTGCTCAATGCAGTGATATCGCTTTTCAAAAAAAGATCCTTATCAGGATCAAGAGCACTTAAATATTTATCAAAAACATTTTTAGAAAAAGCGTCATCAATGTTTTTAGGGCTGTAATGTTTTTGCTCAAGTATAATTCCAATTGCTGCAAGCAATTTTTGTTGTTTTGCATAGAGATCTTCGTCACTATTTCTTCCGGTAAAAGCCCAGAAAATTCCACCGAATAAAACGATAAGCAACAAAGGCCACACTTTCCTGTTCAACATAATTTTTAAAATTTTTTTAGGCATGATTCCAAAAATAGGTGAAAAAATTTATTGCTCAGTACCCACTCTTACTTATTAACAAACGTTTCTTCAAAATAGCTTTTTTATTTTTTGTTTTAATGTTTTTTTTAGCCCTGCAACTGAACCGTTGGCATCGTCCCTTGCGTCGCACTCTTGTACTTTTAAATCAGTCTCATCAGCAAAAATTTATCATTGTCCCGAAAATTTATCTTCTGTAGATTATTAATTACAAAAGTCAAGCCACCACTATGACAGTTGTCAACCTCTATCATTGCCGAACAAAGTTCAGAACGCAGAAGTGAGTGACACAACCGGCGCTAAATAGAATTACGAAAGGTGGTAACCAAAAATATCAACAAACAATTGCAGCGAATGTTTTGATTGATGATGCTATTTTTTTATTTTTGCCGCTCATAATTAATAGATGAAAGACGGAGGTTGTAGCTCAGTTGGTTAGAGCGTCGGTTTGTGGCACCGAAGGTCGTGGGTTCGAAGCCCATCAATCTCCCGGGGAAAACCTTGCAGATGTTGCAAGGTTTTTCTTTTTAAAAAAACTACATTAACCCGCTGTCATATTAAGATGGGGTAAAATAACTACGTAAACCGGAAAACATTTCATCCCGTTATGTCGCAATTTATTTAGGGTTTGTCGCATAGTAATCAACTGCAAAATGAAATTGTCGTAAAATTGAGCGGCATATAAATTGAGACGTTTGGTGTATTGATTCTGGGATTATTCAACCTATTGCGATTGCCCGATAAATAATTTCGGTCGCAATAAAAGATTTGAGCTAACGATAATATCCGCTAATTGAAATAAGCTGAAATGAAAAACATAACTCTCTTTGCCTGCTGCATATTTGTATCATCATTTGCAATTGCTCAACAACCTGCTAACCAAGCGGGCGGCAACAGAAATATGAATGTAGGTCACTTTTATGGCAAAGTTGTCGATGCCAAAACCGGTAAAGGAATTCCGGGTGTTACAGTGCAACTTGTTCGTCCTGCCCATGGCGGGCAAACGCAAAGATTTGATACCACAAAAAAATTTGGCGAAGGATTAAATGATTCCCTGCACAAATTTGATTCAACTCGCAGGTTCGATTCATCATTTCAACGATTGAACAATGAAGGCATAAACAGTGATACTACTAATCACAAACCAACCGATTCACAAAGCAGAGCCACAATAGTTGCAACAGTTATTACACAATCAAATGGCGATTTTAGTCTTGAAAATATTCCGGTGTTTGGCACTTTCACAATACATCTTTCTGCAGTAGGTTATACTGATTATACACAACAGGTTTCTTTCGGTTTAAAATTTCAACGTGGCAATAACAACGCTAATAATAACGGAGATCAGCAGAATCGAATGCAGCAAATGGTTGGCATGATTGATAAAGATCTTGGCAATATTAAATTAACTCCATCGGAAACTACGCTTGCTGGTGTAACTGTTACTGCCGCAGCAAAACCTTTTTTTGAAATGGGTGTTGACAGAAAAGTTTTTAACGTAGATAAAAATCTTGTAACGACAGGTCAAACTGCAACAGAAGTGATGAAACAAATTCCAACGGTGAATGTTGATATTGATGGTAATGTTACAGTGCGCAATGCAACGCCGCAATTATTTGTTGACGGCAGACCAACAACACTTACACTTGATCAAATACCGGCTGACTTAATTGATAAAGTTGAATTGATAACAAACCCATCTGCTAAATATGATGCATCGGGAGGCAATGCCGGAATATTGAATATCATTCTGAAAAAAAATATTAAGAAAGGATACAACGGAGGAATAAGAGCCGGTGTAGATACAAGAGGAAAAATAAACACCGGTGGAGATATTAATTACCGGCAAGGGAAGCTAAATTTCTTTTTAAGCGGTGTATATAATCAAAGAAAAACGAAGTACTCTTCACTCACCGATAAAACGAATGTTTTTGATGATACAACTTCTTATGTGCATGTAGATGAAGATGGCGTGAACGAAGGATATTTTAGTTTTATAAGAGGAGGGTTTGATTATTTTATTGATAACAGGAACACGCTTTCTTTATCTGCAAATTATAACCGTGGTCAATTTAACGGCACAAGTGCACAGTCGATAGATTCAACATCCAATAATGGATTTATTTCAAACAGTGAAAGAACAACCAATTCAGATTTTCATTTTCATAACGTTGGCGGCATGCTTAGCTTCAAACACAACTTTGCGAAAAATGGCCACGATTGGACGGCAGATGTAAATTACAATTCAAGCAATAACGATAATAATTCTACTTACATCACCAATACTTACAATTCAGGTAATCAACTTAAGTATCCGCAGTTCGAACAACGCAATTATGGAAGCGGAGAAAATCGTTTTCTTACTATTCAAAGCGATTATGAAAACACAATCACTGAAAATAAAAAAATTGAAGCCGGTGTAAGAGCAGCAATAAGAAATTATAAGAATCTCAACGATCAATATTTTTATAATGATAGTCTGAAAGATTTCATTTTATTCCCTTCGATCAGCACGAATTATAAATATACAGATGAAGTGTATGCAGCTTATGGAACATATACATTAAAAGCAAAAAAATGGAATTACGAATTAGGCTTAAGAGCAGAAAGTTCTAATTACAAAGGAACTTCACTGACAACCGATACTACCTTTAAAATCAATTATCCTATCAGCTTATTTCCAAGCGCATTCATTACTTATAAGCTTGCAGACAAACAGGATATTCAAATTAATTATTCAAGAAGAATAAACAGGCCAAATTTCTTTCAGTTGATACCAATTGCAAATTTTTCTAACCTCATAAATCCATCTATCGGTAACCCTGCATTAAAGCCCGAGTTCACCAATTCATTTGAATTATCTTACGATAAAGCATACGCGAAAAATTCAAATTTTCTTGCAACAGCGTATTTCAAATATGCAACAGATCTTATTACAAATGTTTTAAAATACATACCTGTTGGCGATAATCCTACAGGCAAAGACACCGTATTATTTAATACTTATGCGAACGCAAATAACAGCATCACTTATGGTTTGGAATTAACCAATCGCTTAACTATTGCAAAGGTTTGGGATATGACATTGAATGTGAATTTTTACAACGCAAAAATTAACGGTACAAACATAGAGCCGGGACTAACCAATGAAAGATTAAGCTGGTTTGGAAAATGGAACAACAATATAAAATTCGGCAAAGGATTTAATTTCCAGTTATCAGGCAATTATCAATCTAAAACAGTTTTACCACAGGGTGGCGGCGGCGGAGGAAGAGGCGGATTTTTTGGTCCGGGTAATTTAGGAACTGCCCAAGGTTACCAATATCCGTTTTATAGTTTTGATGCAGCCCTTAGAAAAGATTGGCAATGGAAAGGAGGAAATACGCTTTCATTAACACTAAGCATGAATGACATTTTCCGAACGGCAGAAAGCAAAACTTATTCGGAAACAAGCACCGATTATTTCACACAAACACAACTTACATCAAGAAGAAGAGATCCTCAAATATTACGCATTAATCTCAGTTATCGTTTCGGAAAATTTGATGCCACGTTATTTAAGCGCAAAGACACACGGGGTGAGCAAAATACAACACCTGACGTTAATATTCCTCAATAAAAATTTCTAAAATTGTTAAGCAAATCCAAAGACAAACGTTCTGTCATTCCACAAGGCTGTGTATCAATTACACATACTTTAAGAGATACTTTAAAAAGTACTTGAATAGGGCTTAAAAAAGATAAAAGGTACCCTGCACATAAACTATATGTGCTAAGATTGCTAAAAAATAACCTATGCACAGGATATTAATAATAGACGACGAGGAAGATGTATTAATTCCTTTAAAAAATCTGCTCGAAAAAGAAGGTTTCCAGGTAGCAACTTTATCGAGAGGTGGCACTACATTTAAAACTGTTGAAGTGTTCAAACCCGATGTAATGCTTCTTGATATTAAATTGAGTGAATTTGATGGAAGAGATATTTGTTGGGAGTTAAAAACAAACAAAAAAACAAAGAATATAAAGATCATTCTTTGCTCGGCACATGTGCTTGCTGAAAACGGTTATGTAGATTATGGCGCTGATGATTTTATCGGCAAGCCATTTAAGGTGCAAACATTAATAAAGAAAATAAATCATCACTTAAAAGAAGTTGAATAAAATAAAAAGGCTGCGTTTGCAGTCTTTTATTTTTATGAGCCGGGCTTTTATTTAACTATTCAACTTTCGTTGTCCAAGGGACTCCTTCGGAGCGCGCACACTGCAAGGTTCTTATCTCTCATGATCAATTTTCAAAAGTGCTTTTTAAATTTTAAAATCCAATCTCTTCTTTATTGAACAACAAATAGAATTCATACTCCATTTTTCTTTCAACTGATTTTCTAAATTCATCACAACAAGAGTCAATTTTAATTTTTCCATTAACCATGCTCATTGCAGCAATCTCATCATGAGATTTACATTTTCTGCCACTTAGTTTTTCTGTGATTAAAATAAATTCATGGTTCATCTTTATTAAATTTATGGTTAGTAAGTGACGAAGCCGCTTTGAAAGCGGCTTCGATTTATTTGTAGTTTAAACATGCATTGCAAAAGATTCATCTTTACTTTCCAGCAAGGACGAACCCATTAAAAATTCATCTGCTTTTCTTGCACATTCACGTCCTTCACTGATTGCCCAAACAACAAGTGATTGACCTCTTCTCATATCACCGCATGTAAATATTTTTGAAATATTTGTTTGATAATCTTTTTCTGTTGCTTTTACATTACCACGTTCATCCAACTCAACACCCAATTCATCGATCATCCCACTATGTTGTGGATGAACAAAGCCCATTGCCAGCAAAGCAAGTTCGCAAGGAATTTCTCTTTCGGTTCCTGCGATCTCAACAAAGTTGGCGGGTCTTCCATCTTCTAAAATTTTCCATTCAAGATCAACAATGCGCAATGCTTTTAAATTTCCATTTTCATCACCCACAAATGCTTTTGTTGCAATCGCCCAATCTCTTTCTGCACCCTCTTCATGCGATGAAGACGTTTTTAAAATCATCGGGTATGTCGGCCATGGCATAAAAGCTGTTCTTGAAGAAGGAGGCTTCGGCATCAATTCAAATTGTGTAACTGATATTGCACCATGACGATTTGAAGTTCCCACACAGTCGCTTCCTGTATCACCACCACCGATCACTACAACATTTTTTTCTGTTGCACTGATTACTTCAGGATAAATATTGCTTTCAATATTTGCATTGGCAAAAGGATCTTTATTGGCAACGCGTTTATTTTGTTGCTTCAAAAATTCCATCGCAAAATGAACACCATTTAATTCACGACCGGGAATATTCAAATCTCTCGGAACTGTTGAACCACCAGCCAAAACAATTGCATGATATTCTCTCAGCAGATCATTCAAACTTACATTCACTCCAACATTTGCATTGCATTTGAATGTTACACCTTCCTCTTCCATCACTTCAAGCCTTCTGTCGATCACCCATTTTTCCAACTTGAAATCAGGAATACCATAACGCAACAATCCACCCGGCGCATCATCACGTTCAAACACGGTTACCGTATGACCTGCATAATTCAATTGCGCCGCTGCAGCCAATCCTGCAGGACCGGAACCAACCACCGCAACTTTTTTTCCTGTTCGAGGAATGTGTTTGCGTGGTTTTACCAAACCTTGTTCAAAGGCAATTTCTATAATGTGCTTTTCAATTTCTTCAATTGTAATTGCGGGTTGATTTATTCCCAGTACACAAGCGCTTTCGCAAGGTGCGGGACAAATGCGTCCGGTAAACTCAGGAAAATTATTTGTCGAAGAAAGAATGTCGTATGCTTCTTTCCAACTCTTGCGATAAACGGCATCATTAAATTCCGGAATCACATTCCCCAAAGGACAACCGCTGTGACAAAAAGGAATGCCGCAGTTCATGCAGCGCGCCGCTTGCTGGTTAAGCTTTTCCGCACTGTATCGCTCTATAAATTCGTTGTAATCCTTCACGCGTTCCTGTACAGGTCGCTTTGAAGGCAACTCTCTTGTAAACTCTAAAAAACCTGTTGGCTTACCCATACTCTCTAACTCCCTGAAGGGAGAATTCTTTAATCTTTAAAAAAATAATGTTATCGTTGTTATCACTAATTATTTATTATGAGCCGATCTGTATTTCTACTATGATACTTTTCTTGCGTCGCACTCTTGTACTTTCAAAACACTACTCAACACTTCTCAAACTCACTGCTTGTTTTTATTTACAAGCACCCCTTTGAATTCCCCCTTGGGAAGATTAGAGGACTGCTGCTGCAATACTCTCTTATAATCTCTTGGAAATACTTTTACAAAATTCTTCAACTGGTTATCGAAGTCTTTCAAAATAAATTGCGCAACAGTGCTGCCTGTATATTCAAAATGATGCTTGATCATTTGATGCAAGGCTTTTGAATCATCACAATCCAAAGGATCGAGATCGACCATTTCAGCATTGCATAAACTTTGGAATTTGTTCTGCACATCATACACATAAGCAACGCCGCCGCTCATGCCCGCTGCAAAGTTGCGACCGGTTGCACCAAGAATAACTGCAACACCGCCCGTCATATATTCGCAACCATGATCGCCGACACCTTCAACAACAACCTTTGCACCTGAATTTCTCACACAAAAACGCTCACCGGCTTTTCCGCGAATGAAAGCTTCACCACTTGTCGCACCATAAAATGCAACGTTGCCGATGATTATATTTTCTTCAGGAACATAAGATGCTTGCTTCGGCGGATAAATTACAAGACGAGCACCACTCAAGCCTTTGCCGCAATAGTCATTTGCATCGCCTTCAAGTTCAAGCGTAACACCTTTTGTGTTGAATGCCGCAAAACTTTGTCCCGCAGTTCCTTTGAATTTGAAATGAATTGTGTCTTCAGGCAATCCTTCGGCTTTATAAATTTTCGTGATCTCATTCGAAAGAATTGTGCCCGCTGTTCTGTCAGTATTTTTTATATCGAAAGATGCTTTTACTTTTTGCAAAGATTCAAGAGCCGGCTTCGCTGTCTCAAGCAACTTCCAGTCGAGCACATTGAACAATCCATGATCTTGTTCTTCTTGTTTGTACAAACCGATATACTCTGATGCAGGCTCCTTATATAATATTGGTGAAAGATCAAGTTTGCTGTATTTCCAATGATTAATATTCTCTCTTGTTTCAAGACAATCAGCCTGTCCGATCATTTCATTCACTGTTCTGAAACCAAGCTCAGCCATTATCTCTCTTAATTCCTGCACGAGAAATTTGAAAAGATTGATCACATGCTCTGGATCGCCGCTAAAGCGTTTGCGCAATTCAGGATTTTGTGTTGCAACACCAACAGGACAAGTATTCATATGACACTTGCGCATCATAATGCAACCTTCTGTAACAAGTGCTGCGGTTGCAACACCCCATTCTTCCGCACCAAGCAATGCAGCGATGGCAATATCACGACCGGTTTTCAACTGACCATCTGTTTGCACAACAACACGACTGCGCAATTTATTTTTTACAAGTGTTTGATGTGTTTCTGCAAGACCAAGCTCCCATGGCAAACCGGCGTGTTTGATTGAACTAATGGGTGATGCACCTGTTCCGCCATCATGACCGGAAATTAATATTACATCAGCTTTTGCTTTCGCAACACCTGCTGCGATCGTTCCAACCCCAGCTTTTGAAACAAGCTTCACATTGATTCGTGCTGCACGATTTGAGTTCTTCAAATCAAATATTAATTGTGCAAGATCTTCTATAGAATAAATATCATGATGCGGCGGAGGAGATATTAAACCAACACCAGGTGTTGCATGACGTGTTCTTCCAATCCAGTCGTCAACTTTGTGTCCGGGCAATTGCCCGCCTTCACCAGGCTTTGCACCCTGCGCCATTTTTATTTGCAACTCATCTGCTTCAGTTAAATAATAACTGGTTACACCAAATCTTGCAGACGCAACTTGTTTAATTGCAGAGCGCATGCTATCACCATTCGGCAATGTTTGATAACGCACTTCATCTTCGCCGCCTTCACCTGTATTGCTTTTACCACCAAGACGATTCATTGCAATCGCCAATGTTGTATGTGCTTCCCATGAGATAGAACCAAAACTCATCGCACCTGTGGCAAAGCGCTTGTAAATATTTTCTGCAGGTTCCACTTCATCAATTGAAATGGAAGGTCTGTTGCGTTTGAATTTGAATAAACTTCTTAACGTGCAAGCTTTTTCACCTTGCTCATTAACAAGCTTTGAATACTTTTTGAAAATACTGTAATCACCCATTCTTGTTGAGTACTGCAACAAGTGAATGGTTTGCGGATTGAATAAATGAAACTCGCCTTTGCGTTTCCACTGATACAAGCCGCCAACAGGCAATCTGTCAACAGGAATATCTTTTCTGCTAAATCCAAAATAGTGTTTAGTGAGTGTTTCTCTTGCGATTTGATCAAGACCCATTCCCTCAATTCTTGAAGTTGCGCCGGTGAAATATTTATCAACAACTTCTTTATTCAAACCTATGATCTCCATGATCTGCGCACCCTGGTAAGATTGCAAAGTGGAGATACCCATTTTTGAAAACACTTTCAACAAGCCATCACAAACAGCTTTTACATAATTTTTCTTTAGTTGTTCAGGATCAAGATCAGTTTGCAGTTTGCCGGTTATCTTCATATCTCTTATAGAAGACAATGCGAGATATGGATTGATCGCCGTTGCGCCAAATGCAAGTAAACATGCAAAGTGATGCACTTCCCAAACGTCACCTGCTTCTACAACAATTCCTACTTGTCCACGCAACCCTTTTCTTATTAAATGATGATGCACTGCCGCAGTTGCAAGCAGAGAAGGCATTGCAGCATGTTCGCTGTCAACAGCACGATCACACAAAACCAAAACTTCAAAACCATCATGCACGGCATCTTCTGCGTAACGGCATAAACGATCCAAACCTTTTTTCAATGAGCCGGGTTTGCCATCTGCTCTGAAATACGTTTGCAAAGTTTTTGCCTGGAAAATACCTGTATCAACACTTCTTATTTGCTCAAGTTCATGATTGGGCAACACCGGATGTTTCAACGCAACCGTATGACAGCTCAACGGATCTTCCTGCAAAAGATTACCATTATTACCGACAAACGCTGCAAGTGACATTACCATTCTTTCACGAATAGGATCTATCGGCGGATTTGTTACTTGTGCAAAAAGTTGTTTGAAATAAGAACTTAAATGTTGTGGTTGATCACTCAACACTGCCAGCGGAACATCTGTACCCATTGCTCCGATCGGTTCTTTACCATCAATTGCCATCGGTGCAATGATCGTTTCAAGATCTTCCGTACTGTAACCAAATGCTTTTTGATATTTATGTATTTGCTCGGTTTGAAGATGCGTGAATGTTACTCTTGGTTCAGGCAATTCTTCCAAACGAATTTTATATTTATTGAGCCATTCGCCATAAGGTTTTTGTGAGCAGATAATTTGTTTCAACTCATCATCGCTGATAATGCGACCTTGCTCCATATCCACCACAAACATTCTTCCTGCCTGCAAACGACCTTTCTCTTTTATCATCGCAGGATCAACAGGCAGTACACCTGTTTCAGATGCCATGATAACACGATCATCAGTTGTAACGCAATAACGAGAAGGACGCAATCCGTTCCTGTCAAGCGTTGCCCCGATTATTTTTCCATCAGTGAAAGAAATCGAAGCAGGACCATCCCACGGTTCCATCATCGATGCATGATATTCATAAAATGCTTTCTTCACAGGATCCATTTGATCATTACCATCCCATGCTTCAGGAATCAGCATCATCATCACATGTGGCAGTGAACGACCTGTGAGTGTAAGCAATTCTATCATGTTATCCAAACAAGCAGAATCACTTTGTCCACTTGTAACAATTGGTAACAACATCTCCATTTCTTCAGTTGTAAAATATGGAGAAGTAAAACTGCTTTCACTTGTCTTGAGCCAGTTCAAATTTCCCTGCAATGTGTTTATTTCGCCATTGTGTGCAATAAAGCGGAATGGCTGCGCAAGTTTCCATGAAGGGAAAGTATTTGTTGCAAAACGTGAGTGTATCAAACCAAATGCAGATACAACACGTTTGTTATTTAAATCTGGAAAATAACCGCGAACCTGTAAGCTCGTTAACTGACCTTTATAGATAACCGTTTTATAAGAAAGCGATGCAATGTAAAAACCGATTGCATCTTTTTTTACCGTATTATTAATTGTGTGTGTTGCATAGTTGCGCAACACAAATAATTTTCTTTCAAAAGCGAGAGGATCATTTATATGATCTGGACAAGAAATGAAAACATGTTCCATTTCCGGCTCAACAGATAAAGCAGTTGCGCCAATTCCTGACGGATTCACCGGCACTCTTCTATAAGCTAAAATTTCCAATCCCAATTTTTCTGCGCATCGGTTAAATATTTCACGGCACTCTTCACGCAAACGAATTTCTCTGGGAAAGAAAATAACACCAACGCCATACTTACCAAAAGGCGGTAAATGCACACCCAGCTTCATGCACTCTTCAAAGAAAAATTCATGAGGCGTTTGGATCATAATGCCGGCACCATCGCCGGTATTGTTCTCACAACCGCAGGCGCCGCGGTGTTCCATGTTTTCCAACACGGTCAGCGCATCAGAAATGATCTTGTGGCTTTTATTTCCCTTAATGTTTGCAACGAAACCAATACCGCACGCATCGTGCTCGAAGGAAGGATCATACAAGCCCGCCAATTTGTTTTCATTCATACACAATTCTCTTTGTTGTTTTACAAAAAAATCATAGGCAGGAGCAATCGCTATAAAATTACGAAGCAAAATTTATCTATTATTGACGATTTTCAAATATTACATTCCAATGATTGAAAAATGTCAATAACCATGTGCAAAACTTTGCGAATTTATACTAACAATAGTTAGGAAATTTTTTTAGAGGTACAAGCTGAAGTATTTCATGGGCATCCTCGTTGCGTCGCATTCCGTTTATCTTTCTGTTCTTTGAGCGGCTTTCACGTGCCAATTTCAAGTCGCAAATTTGATGATTATTTGCGTTCAGATTTTTTAGATTAAAATATTTTAATACTGCACCCCTCTTGAAACATATAGAAACATAGGCACATAGGTTTTAACATAGTTTTTTCTCTATGTGTCAACCTATATATCTATGTGGTAAAAAAAGATGAGTGGGTCTTTAAAAATCAGAATAATCTGTCGGATGTAAAAAAGTAATATCGATATGCGAAACATTGTTTTGATATTCCGGCGCTGCAGACAATTTTTTCCAGAAAGCATCATCGCCAAAACTTTTCCAATGCGCTTCACGATCCTGCATGTTTTCAAAACTCGTCATGTACATAAGGTTAGGCATTTTACAACCTGCAATAACCTGTGCATAAAAAATGGCGTTGAAGTTTAATCTTTTGAACAAATCAATTTCTCCGCCCCGGTTAAACATCTGCACTTTGTTCGCATGAATTTTTTCTGTCGGACTTTCATAACTCCGCAATTCATACACACAATCTTTTTTTGAAGAATGCAATTGCGGTAAATTCATTTTTGGCGCAAGCGGAAACGCATGCAATAAAATTGTTTCCATTCTTGTATAAGGAGAATTGTTGTATGCCGCATTCAAATATTCCTGCCCTGAAGATTGATAAGTTTCATCAGTTTGAAGTTTTGTTGTTATTATATTCACTTCATCCAAAGATTTGACTGGCATGAAAACATAAATAAGCTTATCAGCAGAAGTATCATTGCTTAATGCCTTGAACACTCCAACATTTTTTATGCTCATCTTATGCAATGCAGGCAGCAAAGCATTTTGAAGATAACTATCAATTATTTTTTCCTGCGATGCATCTTTAAAATGATACACAGTTAATTTATAATATTCGCCATTATCACTCTTGTTTGCATACACCGGTGATCGCATTAAAAAGCTTAATAGTATAAATACTGAAATTACAAAAACCGTTGTCTTTTTCATGTGTTCAACTTTTATTTTTTATCATGGAAATTCTAAGTAAACAAAGCAATCATTAAAAAACAGAATTGCAAAAATAGCATGTTTCAAAACAGCAATAATTGCATACACAGCTAAAAATATTTTTAGTTGAAATTTTGTCAAATATATTTTGTTTAATTTGCCTGTTTATGTTTATGCCTTTTTAAAAATTAATTATCAACCTATGGATACTTCTGATTTTTTTCTTTCGTTGTTCAACAATGCTCAGAATAATTGTATACTTATTATGAATACCGAAGGAGATATTTTGGAAGTGAACAGGGCTTTCTCTGAGGAATTCGGTTATTTAAACGATGAAATTAAAGGAAAGAATTTTAGTATCTTATTTACTGCACACGAACAAAAGGCAGGAAAACCTGTTGCAGAATTGCAAAGAGTAAAATCAACAGGAGTAGCTACAGATGATAATTATATGGTGAATAAAGACGGAACGCTAACATGGGTATCGGGAGAATCGATATTTGTGAACCGGCATAATGAACAGGATTATATCATCAAAATATTTCAAAACATACATACGCAAAAACAACTGGAACATTTTCTTATTGAATCAAGTGAATTTTTTGAAAATATAATTGAATCGATAAAAGGCGCGGCAGTGCTTGTTTTAGACAGTATGATGCGGATTTTGAAAGTGAACACTGCATTCATCAAAATGTTTGAACTTGATACGCCGCCACAGGAAGGTAACAGGTTAACAGATCTCAATCATTCGTTCTGGATGAATGATGATATGAAAAAAGAAATAAGAAATGTTATAGTAACAAACACATCCGTGAAAGGAAAAAAATTTGAACTTACCACTCGTTCCGGTCAACAAAAAGAAGTAGCACTTTATACAAAGATCATGCATGAAGAACCAACGCTTGAAAGAAAAATTCTCGTTGTGATAAAGGAACTTCCTTCATAACAAACAATTTTCACTTTTCTTCTTCCTTTGTACTTACTGCTTTCAAAGCTTTCAATTAGTTTTGCCGCAATTTTTTTTAAGCATGTTAGTCGGTTTAAATAATGTAACGTTTGAATTTGGTGCACGGGTAATTGTGCAGGATGCAACATGGCATATTCAGCCGGGTGAACGTATTGGCTTGATCGGTTACAACGGAACAGGAAAATCTACATTACTGAAATTACTTGTGGGAGAATATCAACCTTCTGAAGGTTCTGTTGAGAGAAGCAGAGGAACAACCATTGGTTATCTTCACCAGGATCTCTTAAGCTTTGATACGAATGATTCTATTCTTGAAGTTGCAATGGGCGCATTTGAACGTGTAAAGCAACTCGAAAAAGAAATTGAAGAGTTGGGAAAAAAATTAGAAGAAACTTCTGATGAAAAAATTCTTCATGAATATTCGGACAAACTTCATGAAATGGAAACGCTGGATGGGTATACTATTCATCACAGAACAGAAGAAGTTTTGCAGGGACTTGGTTTTGCAAATGAAGATCTGCACAGACCATACAAGGAATTCAGCGGAGGCTGGAGAATGCGTGTGTTGCTGGCGAAAATGATCTTGCAACAACCAGATGTTTTGTTACTCGATGAGCCTACCAACCACCTTGATCTTCCATCAATCGAATGGCTTGAAAAATATTTGCAGCATTATAAAGGAAGTGTTGTGATCGTAAGTCACGATAAATATTTTCTTGATCGGATGGTAACAAAGATTGTTGAATTATATCAACAAGAGCTGCACATCTACAGCGGCAATTATTCTTTTTATGAAACGGAAAAACAACAGAGGATAGAATTACAACAACGTGCTTACGAAAATCAGCAGGAATATATTCGTCAGCAGGAAAGATTTATTGAACGCTTTCGTGCAAAGGCAACAAAAGCAGCACAGGCACAAAGTGCAATGAAGCGTTTGGAAAAACTTGATCGTGTTGAGCAGGTTGAAATAGAAAGACCAAATCTTAAAATAAACTTTCGCGTAGATAAACAACCCGGAAAAATAATTGCAACACTAAAACATGCAACAAAAAAATTTGGTGATAATGTAATTGTTGAAGATACAGAAGCAGAAATAGATCGCGGTGATAAAATTGCGCTGATCGGTGCAAACGGAAAAGGTAAATCAACAGTGCTGCGAATGATCGCAGGAACAGAACCATTCAATGGTGAAAGAATCTGGGGACATAATGTCGAGGAAAGTTTTTATGCACAGCACCAGCTTGAAGCACTCAACATCAACAACGACGTGCTTGATGAAATGAAAGAAGCAGGCAGTCAGAAAACAGAACTTGAGTTGCGTTCGTTGCTTGGTTGTTTTTTATTCAGTGGTGATGATGTGGAGAAAAAAATAAAAGTGCTCAGTGGTGGAGAAAAAGCAAGAGTAGCATTAGCGAAAGTTATTATAAGCAAAGCCAATTTCTTAATGCTTGATGAACCGACAAACCATCTCGATATTCATAGTGTAGATCTGCTTGCGGAGTCTTTAAATAAATACGAAGGCACAATAATTCTTGTAAGCCATGATCGATATTTCATTTCTAAAACTGCAACTGTGATTTGGGAGATTGTTGATCATAAAATAAAAGTTTTCAAAGGCGGGTATGAAGAATACGTGCAGTGGAAAGAGAGAAGTTCTAAGTTCAATGTTCTAAGTTCTGTGTTAGAGGAAAAGAAAGAAACAAAAGCTGACAACACAGAACACAGAACTCAGAACATAGAACAAAAAACACAAAACGATTTTTCACGCGAACAGAAAAAGGAATTACAACGTTTGCAAAAACAATTCAGCAAACTGGAAGAAGAGATCAATCAACTGAACATAAACAAAACAAATCTTGAAGCTGAACTTGCAAAGCCTGAAAATTATTCTGATAAAAATAAATTTCTTCGGTTAGAAAAAGATTATAACATACTTCAGCAAAAAATTTCTTCTGCAAATTCAAGCTATGAGCAGTTGTTTGAAAAAATTATGGCTCTTGAAAGCTGATACCGTTTGTTCAATTAAAAGAGGAACGATGAACGGAATGCGACGCAACAGGCGAGGCCATTGTTGTTGCAGCTTGTTCCAAAAAAATCTCTATAACCATCCTGATCTTTTAAAAAGAATATATAAGAACACACATGACCCTATTGTTAAGCTGAGCACAAGCGGGTATCCCCAAACCCAATGCAGCTCAGGCATGTTACTAAAATTCATTCCATAGATACCTGCGATCATTGTGGGCACGCCAATAATTGCTGCCCAGCCTGCAAACCTTTTCGAGACTTCATTTTGCGAAATAGAGATAAGTGAAAAATTCGCG
>Ga0207657_10001168_pt1 | contig 27833 bp, 26 predicted proteins | sample KBSC33metaG_FD_184316 | JGI IMG/M metagenome (GOLD analysis project Ga0207657, IMG submission 184316) | Corn rhizosphere microbial communities from Kellogg Biological Station, Michigan, USA - KBS C3-3 metaG (SPAdes) (version 2) | ecosystem: Host-associated > Plants > Roots > Rhizosphere > Soil ...
GAGCGCCGCCGAGGAACATGCCGCCGAGCTCGCGCGCACGCCGCGTGACTCGACCGGCACCGGCGACGATCCGCTGGGCGAAGTGACCGGCGCCACGCATGGCACCGACGCCGACGCGGGCGATTACCTGAACAGCTAAGCTGTTCCAGGACTGAACGAAAAGGCCGTCGTCCACTCCGGTGGGCGGCGGCCTTTTCGTGTTATTGCCGGCTTTCCGAAGGAGCGGACGGGGTCACCAAATCGGGGTCGGCTTGCGGCCAGCTCCTTACAGCGGGACCGGGAGCCGAAATTTGAAAGTGCTGCCGGCGGGATGCGCCCGATGTGCGGTAAGTCCACCTCCATGCGCGAGCGCGATTTGCTGGGCGAGAGCCAGGCCAATCCCTGCACCGCCCGGCTTGGTCGTGAAAAAGGGCACGAAGATATCCCTGAGCAGATCCTCTTCGATCCCACGGCCATTGTCGCTGACTTCGATGACAAAAGCGTCCGGCTCACATGTTCCGACCAGCGCTATGATCGGGTCAGCAACATTTTCGACCGCATCGGCTGCATTCTTGATAAGGTTGGTTACGCCTTGTTCGACCAGAGCGCGGTCGAAGCTTGCTACTCCGCCGCGGGGAATCCTGACCTCGAACACAATACCGCGATTTCCTAGCTCCGGTCTGACAAGTTGCTCTATCTCCCCCAAAAATTCGGCGACGCGAACCTGTTGGAGAATGGGGCGCGGAAGATCGACGATCGCGCGATAGCGTTGCACGAAATCCATCAGATGCCGGCTTCGGCGGCCGATCGTGGCGACGGCGCGCGAAATTTTCGGACCGCGGTCGCCGGTCGCGACGAGCCGCTCGACGCTCTCTGTCATCGAGGCGATCGGCGTGAGCGAATTCATCATCTCGTGCGCCAGCACCCGCGTCATGGAATGCCATGCGCCGACCTGGACGGCGTCCAACTCACCCGACACGGTCTGGAGCGATACCAGCCGCTGCTGCTCGGCCCCGGGGTGGCGGATCGAGCCAACCCACGCGAGCAGCGACCGGCCATCTTCGCCTGCGATCAATTGTCGGCCGCCGGCAGGAAGCTCCAGGATCGCCGTGGCGCCAGCCCCACCCAGCGCGGCAACGTCATGGAGCCGTCCGGCTTCGAAGCCGGCGAGTTGGCGTGCCGCGCGGTTCATGAAGCGGATTCGATCGTCCGGGCCGAGTATGAATAGGGCTACGGTGACGGTATCTATAAGCGCCAGCGCAGCCTGAAGCTGCGCGGGCGCTTGCAGGACCGCGGGTTCGATCGCGCCGTCCGGGGTTTCCGGCCGGCGCTTCCACGCTCGCCAGAGGTCGAACAGGAGCAGCACCAAGGTCAGGATGATCGCCAGGGCCGCAAAATAATATTGCGCCGTCCACATGCGCGCGAGCGCTGCGGTCAGGATTGCAATGAAAAGCAGCCGCCAGCCGGTCGCAGAAATTCGCGCAAGGTGTGTCTCGGGCCTAGAGGCCATGCTTGGCCATACGGCGGTAGAGCGCAGGTCGGCTCAGGCCCAGCGAACGCGCCGCCTGGGTGAGATTGCCCTTGTGGCGCTGAACCGTCTCGATCAGCGCGGAACGCTCGAGCGCGTCGAGCGTGGTCGGGGCCCGCATCGCCCGCGTCCGCGTCGCAGCCGTGGTCACGGCCGAAATCAGGCTGTCATTCTTCCACGGCTTCAGCAGAAAGTCGTGCGCGCCCGCTTTAAGGCTCGAAACAGCCAGCGTGACGGCACCATAGGCCGTCATCACGACGACCGAGACCATCGGATCGATCGTTCCGATCCGCCCCAGGGCATCGATACCTTCGGCTCCGTTGCGCCGGCCCGTGGCGAAGTTCATGTCGAGCAGCACGCAATCATACGCGGTCTGCCGCATATGGTCCTCGGCGACGTCGAGCGAGGAAGCGGCGTCGATCCGCATCGCATGGTCCGACAAAGCCAATTGTGCCGCCTCCAGCACATCGGCATCATCGTCGACGATCAGCAGGGACGGCATGGGTTCCATGTCCCTCAGGTTAGCGGGCGCAGATGCGCCGTCAAACCCGTCCGAAATCGGACGCCCACCGCCGCATGGGCCTACTGCGTTCCGGATAAGTATCTGTTCAGGCTCATTTTTTCTGGAGGGGTTATTCGGTTATCCTGATGCGATGTCTTCTCACGGAATGCCGATGCTGATCCTGACCGAAATCACCAAAACCTACACCACGTCCGAGGTGGAGACACGCGCCCTGGATGCTGTCTCGCTGGAGGTTGCCCAGGGGGAGTTCCTGGCGGTGATGGGGCCATCCGGTTGTGGCAAGTCGACGCTGCTGAACGTGCTCGGGCTCCTCGATCGGCCAAGCGAGGGAACCTATAAACTGGCCGGTACAGAGGTGACCGGCCTGCCTTCCGCGAAGCTGGCGCGGCTGCGCGGCGAGCACATCGCCTTCGTCTTTCAGAATTTCAACCTGATCGACGACCTGACGGTGGCGGAGAATGTGGAAGTCTCGCTCCTGTACCGCCACGGACCGGCTGTAACGAAGGATCGCGTGGGCCTGGTGCTGGACCAGGTGGGAATGGCGCATCGTGCCGGGCATCGGCCGCAGCAATTGTCCGGCGGACAGCAGCAGCGCGTGGCGATTGCCCGTGCGCTTGCCGGGAATCCGGGCCTCATCCTGGCGGACGAGCCGACCGGCAATCTCGACAGCGCGAACGGCGAACAGGTGATCGAGCTGCTCCAGCAGGCCGCCCAAGCGGGAACCACGGTGATCATGGTCACCCACTCCCATCGCGACGCCGCCGCCGCGCAGCGGATCGTGGAGATGCTCGACGGGCGCATTGTCGGGGAGACACGGCTGTGAGCGGGGCGATCGGCTTCTGGAGCAGGAGCCGCCACTTCGCGACGGCCTATGTCCGCAACCTCCGCGCCACCCGCTTGTTGTCCGCGATCGCGGTCGCAGGGCTCGCGATCGGGCTTGCCGGAGCGCTCATGCTGGCGCTCGTCGCGCGCGACGCGCTCGGGTTCAACGGCTTCGTGCCGGACCATGAGCGCACCTATCTGGGCATCTCTCTATTGGGCGGACAAGGGACGGCGCCCGTGATCAACGACACCACCAACGACCGCGCGGCCGGGATTATTCACGCGAACCTGGCTGATGTCGAAGCCGTTGGCCGGCTGCACGAGGCCGAGGCGGCGTTGCGCCGCAACGGCGAGGTTACTCATGCGAAAATCTATTGGGCAGATCCCGAAATCTTCGACGTGCTGCGGTTGCCGGCCATTGCGGGTCGACCCAAGGCGGCGCTGAATCTTCCGGATGGTCTTGTCATGACCCAAAGCGAGGCGATTCGGCATTTCGGACGGGTGAACGCGATTGGCGCCGTCGTCGACGTGGACGGCGTGCCCATGGTTCTGCGCGCGGTAATCGCCGATCTGCCGACCCGGATGACCGATCTCAATCGTGGCATCTTCGCGTCGGGCAGGTCCGCGAAATCTCTTTTCTCTTGGGGGGGCGATGCCCCCGGCACTTTTTCGATCGGCGCACGCACCTATCTCCGGTTACGGCAGGGGGCCTCTCCCGCGGCGGTGGAACGCCGGTTGGCGCCGTTAATCGACGGCCTGTTGCCGGCGGGCATGCGGGGCATCTACGCGATGCGGCTTTTGCCCATCGGCGCGCTCGCGCTGGATTCCGGACTTCATCCCGGTGCGCGCGAACGGCTGGGGGTGGGCAGCCTTGTCGCAGCCTTCATCCTGTTCATCGCCATCGCCAATTATGTGAACCTGAGCACCGCGCTGTCGGTTCGCCGTTGGCGGGAGATCGGCGTCCGCGCGGCGTGCGGCGCCACCCGTGGCCAGATAGCGGGGCAATTCCTGGCCGAGGCGGTGGCAACGGTGTTGATCGCCGCTTTGCTCGGTGCCGCCTTGGTCGAGCTCACCCTCCCGAGCCTCAATGCGTTGTTCCAGACTCAAGCGACGTTCGATTATCTCACGCATCCAATGCTGCTGCTATGGCTGATCGCCGGCGGGGTAGCGCTTGGCCTTGCGGCCGGCGCCTATCCGGCCTTCGTCCTGTCTAGCCTGTCGCCCGCCGCTTTGCTGCGGGACCGTGGCGTCACAATGAAGGGGCGATCACTGGTGGCGGACCTGCTTGTTGCGGTGCAGTTCGCAATCCTGATCGGGCTGATGATCGCACTCGCCGTCGTCTACCAGCAACGCCATTTCGCGATGACCGAAGCGTTGCGATTCGATGTGGATCAGTTGCTCACTGTCGATGCGCCGTGTCCGACAAGTTTCCGTCAGGAAGTCGCAAAGTTACCCGGCGTGCTTGGAACGTCCTGCGCCGGGCGGGGGCTGTTGGAGTCTCCCAGCTTTTTCTTCGCGCCGATCGGCAACGAGCGCATCTCGACCGACTCCATCCCCATGCTGCCATCGGGCTTCGTGTTGTTCGGGATCACCCCGGTTGCGGGATCTTTATCCGTGCTCCCGCCGGACGGCGAGGAGAAGAATGAGCGCATCATCGTGAACGAGACGGCGGTGCGCCGCCTCGGCCTGGGCAGAGCGAACGCCGCGATCGGCAAGCTTATACCGGTTCCATCAGATCAACCCGGCGGCTATATTCGCGCGCGGATCGTCGCAGTCGTGCCTGACTTCAGCTTCCAGTCGGTCGAGACCGCGATCAAGCCCACCATCTATCTTGATCAGCCACATGACGGTGCCGGTCTTGGTCTGGTGATGATCAAATTGGCCGGGCGCGACGTTCCCGAGACTTTGACGGCGATCGATCGGCTGTGGCGCAAAACCGGGCAGCAGCAGCCGATCCAGCGGAAATTCGTCTCGGACCACGTCGAGGAACTGTATCGCAACCTCGAGCGCGGCACCTGGATATTCGGACTTTTCTCCGGTGTCGCAGCCTTGCTCTCCGCCACCGGCATTGCCGGGATGGCGATCGCCACCGCGGAACGGCGCACCAAGGAGATCGGAATCCGCAAGGCGCTCGGCGCGCGGACGGACCAGGTCTTGATATTGTTGCTCGCCCGACTGAGCAGACCGGTGCTGTGGGCGAACCTTATCGCCTGGCCCTGTGCGTGGTGGATGATGCGAAACTGGCTGAACGGCTTCGCCTACCGCGTGCCGCTCCACCAGTGGCTCTTCCCTGCCGCGGCGCTGGTCGCGCTGGGGATCACGCTGTGCAGCGCGGGCCTGCAGGCATGGAAGGTTGCAAGGCGGCGCCCGATCGAGGCTCTCCGCTACGAGTGATGCGGGTGGGCGCTTGGGCAATCACATCGCAGGACTGACGCGATAGAGCCTGAGACCGCCTGCGCCTCGGGCTTGCCCTCTGCGTGGCATCATTGCAGATATGAGATCAAGCTATCGCAGGTGAAATCAGCTGCGGAGGAGGGGATTTGAGACAGGCCCATTCAAGCGAGACCGCGTTGGCGCGGCTGGGGCGCGCATTCTTCCTTTCGGCGCTGCTCGCGTGGATAGGCTGGGCCGGTGTGGCGAGCGCGAGCACCCCGCGGCAGGGCCTGGTCCAGGTCGGCACCAGCGGGCGAACGTCGGCCATCTTCAACGCAGACTGGCGCTTCAAGCTGGGCGACGAGGCGGACGCGCAGCGCGTCGATTTCGACGACAGCGGCTGGGAGCCGGTCGGGCTGCCGCACAGTTTCAGCATGCCCTATTTCCAGTCGTCCCATTTCTATGTGGGCTATGGCTGGTACCGCAAAGACTTCCTCCTCCCCGCTCTCCCACGCGGCCGGCGGCTTGCGCTGGAATTCGAAGGCGCGTTCCAGGAGGCGGAGATTTTCGTCAACGGCCGGGCGGTCGGCCATCACCGGGGTGGCTATACCGGCTTTCCGGTCGACATCACCGACGCGATAAGGCCGGGCCACAATCTGGTCGCGGTGCGCGTCAACAATCGCTGGGACCCGACGCTGGCGCCGCGCGCGGGCGAGCATGTGTTCAGCGGCGGCATCTATCGCGACGTGCGGCTGGTCGCGACCGATGCGGTCCATGTCGCCTGGACGGGCACGCGCCTCACCACGCCCGAGCTTTCGGCCGCATCGGGCCGGGTCGCCGCCGAAACCGAGATCCGCAACGAAGGCTCGGCCGCCGCGATGGTGCGCGTGCGGACGCGGATCGAGGATGCGAACGGCCGGTTCGTGGCGGCCTTGCCCGACACGCTCGTGCGGCTTGCGCCGGGCGCGACGGCCTTCGCGACGCAGCGCTCCGCGCCGATCGTGCGGCCGCGCTTGTGGAGTCCCGAGACGCCCAATCTCTATCGCGCGGTGACCAGCCTGGCCGTCGGCGGGCAGGAGCGCGACCGCTATCCGACCGAATTCGGCTTCCGCTGGTTCAGCTGGACCGCGGACAAAGGCTTCTTCCTCAATGGCCGGCACCGTTATTTCCGGGGCGCGAACGTGCACCAGGATCAGGCCGGCTGGGGCGACGCGGTTACCAACCGCGCGATCGAGCGCGACGTCCACTATATCAAGGATGCGGGCTTCGACTTCATCCGCGGATCGCATTATCCGCACGATCCACACTTCGCCGAGGCGACCGACCGGCTCGGGCTGCTCTTCCTGTCCGAAGCGCCTTTCTGGGGCACCGCCGGGTTCAAGAACCCATGGGGCGCCTCCGCTTATCCTACCGAGCCCTCGCAACGCGCGGCGTTCGACGCGAGCGTGCTCCAGCAGCTCGCCGAGATGATCCGTATCAACCGCAACCATCCCTCGATCGTCGTCTGGGGCATGGATAACGAGGTCTTCTTCTCCGCCAAGGAGGTGATGCCCGAGGTGCGCCGCCTGTTGAAGGAGGAGGTCGCGCTCGCGCACCAACTGGATCCCTCCCGGCCGGCCTCGATCGACGGCGCGCAGCGCGGGGATATCGACAAGCTTGGCGACATTGCTGGCTATAATGGCGACGGGGCGGGCCTGTTTCCCAATCCGGGCATTCCCAATTTCGTCGCGGAATATGGTTCCGCCACGAGCGACAATCACAGAAGCTATGCACCCGACTGGGGCGAGCTCGAGCAAACGCCGGGCGCGCGCTCGGGCGATCCCGCGAGCTGGCGCCTGCCGTGGCGATCGGGAGAGGCGATCTGGGCGGGGTTCGATCATGGGTCGATCGCGGGACGCGACTTCGGCTCGCTTGGGATCGTCGATTATGCGCGGCTGCCGAAGAAAGCCTGGTATTGGTACCGCAACGCCTATCGCGGAATCGCGCCGCCCGCATGGGCTCAGCCTGGTCACGCCGCCGCGTTGCGGGTGACATCCAGTTCGCCCGTCATCCGCCGCGCGGACGGGACCGACGACGTCCAACTGGTCGTGACGGTGGTCGATGCCGCAGGCACGCCGATCAGCAACAGCCCGCCTGTCCGGCTGGCGATCGAATCCGGACCGGGCGAGCTTCCGACCGGGCGGTCGATCGATTTCGCGGCCGACAGCGACATCCGCATCCACAACGGTCAGGCGGCGATCGCGATGCGGAGCTGGCAGGCGGGCGTCAGCCGCATCCGCGCGACCTCGCCCGGATTGCGCGACGGCGTGATCGAGATCCGGACGATCGCGGGGCCCCGCTTCGTGCCCGGCGTCACCCTGCTCGCGGCGGCGCGTCCCTATCGGTTCGCCGGTCCGCAATCGGATGCGCCGACCGAGGAGGCGTTCGGCACCAACAATCCGACCGACGCGAGCTCGAGCGCGCCCGGCCATTCGTCGCGAATGGCGAATGACGGCAATGCCGCCACCTTCTGGCAGGCCGCGCGCGGCGACGCCCAGCCCTGGCTGCTGATCAATCCGGAGCGCATCATCGAATATCGCCGACTCCAGATCACCTTCCCGACGGCAGGCGCTTATGGCTTCCGGGCGGAGGTGAAGGGAGAAGACGGTGCGTGGCACGTGATCGCGGACCAACCGGCCGGTGCCGGCGAAGGCCGCGAGCGCGAGATCGCCACGCAGCACCTGACCGGCGGAGCATTGCGGATCCGCGTCACCGCGCCGCCCGACATGCCTGCGGGGATCGCCGAACTGCGCATCGTGGGCGTGCTCAACAATGGGTGATGCGCCGGCGCCGACGATGGCGACGTCGACTTCATGTTCGGTGCGCGCATATACCTCGCCTGTTGCTGCACAAGAGGTAAGGCATGGTTAAGCGTGCCTTCGCTATCGGGGGGCATCCCTCAAGGTTTTGAAAGATCTGGCGAATGAAGCGGCTATTGGCCCTGGCTCTTTTAGTACCGCTCGCCGGCTGCGTCTCGACCGCCTCGCATATCGTGATGGCGCCGGTCCATGCGGCGGGCTGGACGGTCGACAAGATGACGACCAGCCAGGCCGAAGCCGACCGCAATCGCGGGCGCCGCGACCGCAAGGAAGAGGAACGCGAGCGCAAGCAGGCGAAGAAGGACGCCAAGCGTCAGCGCGAACTGGAAAAACAGCAGGGTTATAGCGACCCGAACGGGTAAACGTCGCCCCGGCGGAGGCCGGGGCCGCTGGAGAATCTCGCTACGACCTGGTCTATTACCTCCAGCGGCCCCGGCCTCCGCCGGGCGACGGGTCAGGCCGCCAGGGCGTAGAGCTCGATTTCGCCTGACAGATAGAGGTTGCGCGCCTTCGAGCGGCTCAATTTGCCCGAGCTGGTGCGCGGGAGCGTCTTGGGCGGGACGAGTTCGACGACGCAATTCATGCCCGTGATCGCGCGCACGCGCTCGCGGATTTCCTCGCGCAGGCGGGTGCGTTCATCGGGATCGGTGGTACGGCACTGGACCAGCACGGCCGGCGTCTCTTCGCCGCCTGGGGTGGTGATGGCGAAAGCGGCGATGTCGCCCGCCTTGAAGCCGGGCAGCTGCTCCACCGCCCATTCGATATCCTGCGGCCAATGGTTGCGGCCGTTGATGATGATCATGTCCTTGGCGCGGCCGACGATGTAGATGTAGCCGCCCGACATGTAGCCCATGTCGCCGGTGTCGAGCCATCCGTCGACCAGGCAGGCATCGGTCGCTTCCTGGTCGCGGAAATAGCCGACCATCACCGACGGGCCGCGGCACCAGACCTTGCCGATCGCGCGATCGGGCAAGGGATTGCCGTCCTCGTCGCGGATCTGGATTTCCATCTCGCGCGCAGGGACGCCGCAATTGACCACCGCGCGATACCGCTGCGGGCGTCCGACGGTGGCGGATCCGCCGCCCGAAAGCTCGGTCTCCTCGACCAATTCGACGACGATGCCCTCGCCCGGCGGCATGATCGACACCGCGAGCGTGGCTTCGGCGAGGCCATAGGAGGGAAGGAAGGCCTTGGCGTCGAAGCCCGCCTCGGCAAAGGCATCGACGAAGGCCTGCATCACGTCGGGGCGGATCATGTCCGCGCCATTGCCCGCGACGCGCCAGCGGCTGAGGTCGAAACGGTCGCTCGCCTTGGTTTGGCTCGACATGCGGCGCGCGCAGATATCGTAGCCGAAGGTCGGCGAATAAGAGAGGGTAGTGCCGGGATTACGGCTAATCAGGTCGAGCCAGGCGAGCGGGCGCCGCGCGAAATCCTCGGTCTTAAGATAATCGGTCGAGACCTGGTTCGCGACTGGCGAGAGCAGGCAGCCGACTAACCCCATGTCATGATACCAGGGCAGCCACGAGACGCAGCGGTCGCCGGTCTGCACGTGCATGCCGATCGAATGGGCGGCAAGGTTGGACATGAGCGCGCGGTGCGTGATCGCGACGCCGTGCGGGAAGCGGGTCGAGCCGCTCGAATATTGGAGGTAGGCGATCGCGTCGGGATCGGCCTTGGGCAGGTCGAGCGCGGGTGCGTCCGCCTCGGCGAGCGTCTCATAGCTCAGCGCTTTCACGCCGCGCGCGCCGGCGGCGGCCTCCGCCATCGTCTCCAGCTCGCGCGGATAGAGCAACAGGATCGGATCGGAGCTGGCCAGCTGCACCGCGAGCTGGTCGATATAGGCGTCCTTGCCGCCGAACGAGGTCGGCAGGGGCAGCGGCACCGGCCAGATGCCGGCATAGATCGCGCCAAAGAAGGCGGCGGCGAAATCAGGACCGGTCTCGGCCAGCATCGCGATCCGCGCGCCGGGCTCGATTCCGCGTGCGATCAACCGGCTGGCGGCACGAAGCGCATCCGCGCGCAATTCGGCAAAGGGGTAGGCGCGAATGAGGTTCCCGCGCGGATCATGGAAGTTCAGTCCGCGCGTGCCGCCCGCGGCATAGTCCAGCGCCTCGCCAAGCGTGGCAAAGTCCGCGAAACGCCGGGGACGGGCATCATCGCTCGGCGTAGGCGTCCAATTCGTCTCCGCACACGCCGTTTGCACCCTCGAACGTCTCCTCTCACGCGCCCGCATTAAGGGGCCAGAATAAAGTTTATACGTAAGCGGCGGGCCGCGTTCAAATTCCGGCCCGACTGTGGCACAAAGATGGCGCATGTCACGCCGCAAATTCGCGTCTTCGGGCCGCGCCCCTAAAGCCTTGGACCTGACGGCCCTGAATGGGCTCGCGCTCGCTTATCTCGGAAAATATGCCACGACACGTCACAAATTGCGAAACTATCTCGCGCGCAAGCTCTCGGAACGCGGCTGGGAGGGGGAGGAAGAGGCGCCCCTGGATGCGATCGTCGAGCGTTGCGCGGAGCTGGGCTATGTCGACGACGCATTGTTCGCGGAGGCGCGCGGCGCGGCCCTGATGCGGCGCGGTTACGGCGCGCAGCGGATCGCGGACGCGCTGCGCGGTGCGGGAATCGACTCGGAAACCGCGGCCCCGGTGCGCGCGGCCGCGCGGGAAGGCGCGCTCGACGCGGCGCTGGTTTTCGCTCGGCGCAAGCATATCGGCCCTTTCGGAAGTAAAACATCCAATATGGATCAATGTCGACGCCATTTTGCTGCGATGCTGCGCGCGGGCCACCCGCCGGATATTGCGCGGCTTGTCGCTTTTGCTGAGCCGGGCGCCTCGCTTGACCTGACGTGAACAAAAGTGAGCCGGCTGCCGTTTTGGTCTTCCGAAATTTCCCAAAAATGGTAGTTTGGATCATTCGTACTTAGGGTTTCAGAACATGAAGAGTGCCGAAGTGGCGATGCTTGCCGCAACTGACGGCATCGAGGGAGAAGGGTTGGGCACGGTGGCGCACGATGCCGCTGATCAGCCGCCAGCCGTGGTAGCGACCGGAAGCGTGAAGTGGTTCGACGCCACGCGCGGCTTTGGATTCATCATTGGCGACAATGGTGAAGGCGATATTCTTCTCCATTTCTCGGTGCTGCGCGATCACAATCGCCGCACATTGCCGGAGGGTACGCGCGTAGTGTGCGAAGTGGTCGAGCGCGACCGCGGGTTGCAGGCGCGCCGTGTCGTCAGCTTCGATCTGACGACCGCGACCGGTCCCGATGCCGATCTGATCGCGCGCCGCAATGCCGACCGCGTCGATCCGACCCAGCTTCAGGAGGATGCCGGTCCGTTCGAGCCGGTGCGGGTCAAATGGTTCAACCAGCTCAAGGGCTATGGCTTCGTGGTCCGCCAGACGGGCGGGATCGACATCTTCCTTCATATGGAGACGGTCCGCCGGGCCGGGGTCGCGCAGCTTGAGCCCGACCAGCCGCTGCGCGCACGGATCGCCGATGGCCGCAAAGGGCCTCTGGCGGTGGTGATCGAGGTCATCGACTAAAGGCGCATCGACGCCCTTCTGAGATCCTCCCCAGCAAAGGCCGGGGAGGATTTTTTGTATCCGCTATCCGCCGACTGTCGATCCCGCCTAACGGGCTGCCGAGATACGGTCAGTGTACCGCGGGCGGCTGTATCTCGAACAGATAGGGCCAATATTTTCCGGTGACGTAAAGCCGGTTCGTCTGCCGATCATAGGCGATGCCGTTGGGAACGGCGCCGGGATCGGACGTGCCGGCTTTCGCCCAGAGCGCATTGACGTCGATCATGCCCTTCACGCGGCCGCTCTGCGGATCGATGCGTGCGATCAGCGAGGTCTGCCAGATATTGGCCAATATCTCGCCATGCACATATTCGAGCTCGTTGATCATCGAGAGCGGCTGGCCGTTGAGGGTGACGGTCAGGCGTCGCGCTACCTGCATCGTGCCGGGATCGAGAAAACGCAGGACAGGCGTGCCGTCGGACATGATGATGTTGCGGTCGTCCCGGGTCATCGCCCAGCCCTCGCCGCTATAAGTCCATGAACCGGCTTGCCGAAGCGTCTTCAGCTTCCAGATATAGCCCTGCCCGCCATGCCATACGAAGCTGCGCAACGTATCGCCCCAGTCGACGATTCCCTCTCCGAAATATTGGGACGGGATGGCGATACTCCGCACCACCTTGCCCGTGGCGAGCACGCTCTTGCGGATGAAGCTGTGATTTTCGAAGCCGGTGCTTTCGTAAAGCCAGCCGTCGCGGATCAGCAGCCCCTCCGTGAAGGCGCTGCGGTCGTGCGGATAGACGTGCAGCACGCGCGCCGGCTCGATCGGGACGGCGGCGGGCATGGGCGATGCGAGAAGCAGGATCGACAGGAAAAAGAGGCGACGCATCGGCGGCGCCGTAGCACAGCATTCTTGCGTCACGCCAGATTTGCGGCCTTCGGGCAGGGGGCGCCTACAAAAAGCGCGGCGCTGATAGGCGCATACGCGGTTGCGCGGCGCGGCCCTTCGCGGCTAAGCGCGCAACATGGGTTTTCTGAAGAGCATCTTCACCTGGTGGGAGGGCGCCACGATCGGCACCCGCCTGTTCAGCTGGCGCAACGGCGGCAAGGTCGGCACTGACGGCCTCGGCAACGCCTATTTCGAATCGAAAAAGCTGCTCGCCGGCCGCACGCGCCGCTGGGTGATCTATTCGGGCGCGAACGATGCGAGCCGGGTCCCGCCCGAATGGTTCGGCTGGCTGCACCACCAGACCGACGCGCTGCCCGCCGACCTTCCGGCGCCGCGCGCCTGGGTCAAGGATCCGGTACCCAATCTGACCGGCACCGGTGCCGCCTATCGCCCGGTCGGCGCGTTGGAGCGGGGCGGCAACCGTGCCGCCGCGACCGGCGATTACGAGGCATGGAGCCCGAACTGATCCGATGAAAGCGCTCTTCCGCGAGAATATCGGCGAGGCGATCGTCGGACTGCTGGTGGTGATACTGGCGGTCTGGTTCGTGATCTTCGCCTGGGACCGCACCGGCGGCGGCGAGAAAGCGGGCTCGACGCATGTCAGCGCGATCTTTCCCAATGCGAGCGGCGTGACCGCGGGCACCGACGTGCGCGTGGCGGGCCTCAAGATCGGCAGCGTGACGCGCCTGTCGCTCGACCCGCAGACCTACCAGGTCAAGGTCGACCTTGCGCTCGATCCGTCCGCGAAATTGCCGTCGGACACGAGCGCGTCGATCACGTCCGAGGGGCTGCTCGGATCGACCTTTATCGCGATGAATCCGGGCGGCAGCCCGACCCCGCTCAAGAGCGGCGACACGATCACCGATACGCAGGGCTCGATGGACCTGATGGCGCTGATCGGCCAGTTCATCAACAAGCCCAGCACCCCCGCGGCGGGCGACGCTTCAACCTCGTCTGGCGCCGCGACCGGCGGCGCGCCCGCGACGAAGCCATGATCCCGCGCCGCGCCGGCATGCTGGCGCTGGGGCTGGCGGCCGCGGGTGCGATCGCCTGGACCGCGGTGTCGCAGACCGGGCAGACGACCGCCGATCCCAATGCGGCGCTCTCGCCCGATATCGAACAAGGCAACAGCACCGAGAGCGCGCCTCCGGCTGCGCCCGCCAAAAAGGCTGCGCCGACTCCGCCGCCCGTGACCAGCGAGACGCCGATGGCGGAACGCGTCGCGGTGATCGGCATGCTCAACAAACGTAACGGCCTGTCACGCGACGCGACCTTGCATCCCGGCCAAGGCGTGCGCTGGGGCGATCTGATCATACGGCTGCGCGCGTGCGAGACCACCGCCGACTGGGAGCCCGAGCAATTGACCGGCGCCTTCGTCCAGGCCGACAAGCGCGCGCCCGATGGCAGCTGGCACCGCATCTTCTCGGGCTGGCTCTACAAGGAAAGCCCGTCGCTGAACGTCGTCGAGGATCCGCTCTACGACGTCTGGCCCAAGAGCTGCACGATGCGCCACCCCGATATCGGCCCAGCCACGGTCGCGGCGACGTCGTCGGGCGCGGCGCCGCGACCGATCGCGAAGAAGTCGGCGGGCGAGCCATCGCCCGGAACGGCGGCCGAGCCCAAGCCGAGCGCCGAGTCCAACAACGCGACATAGGCGTCGCGGCCGACCTCGATCGTGCCGAGCGAGGCGAGATGTTCGGTCAGGAACTGGCAATCCAGCAGCTTGAACCCGCCGACCTTGAGGCGCGCAACGAGATGCGCGAGCGCGACCTTGGATGCGTCACGCGCGCGGCTGAACATGCTCTCCCCGAAGAAGGCCGCACCCAGCCGCACGCCATAGAGGCCGCCGACGAGCTGGTCGTCCTGCCAGGCTTCGACCGAATGCGCGTAGCCGCGGCGATGCAATTCGGCATAGGCCGTCTCGATATCGGGGTTGATCCAGGTATCTGGGCGGCGCGCGGTCGCCTCCGCGCAATGCGAGACGATCCTGCCGAACGCCTGGTCGACCGTGACCGTATAGCGATCCGACCGGACCGTCTTGGCGAGCGAATGCGAAAGGTGGAAACCATCGAGCGGAAGCACGCCGCGCTTCTTCGGCTCGACCCAGAAGACGTCGTCGGCATCGCGCGTGCTCGCCATCGGGAAGACTCCGACGGAGTAAGCGCGCAGCAGCAGATCCGGGTCGAGCGCGGCCATTTGCGCCAGACTAACCCGATCCGCCTCTCGCGTGAAGCGGGCGGAGCCTGTACCTGACCGAAATGGCTACGTCTGAGATCATATTGGTGCTCGCCCGCGCGCAGAATGGCGTGATCGGCCGCGACAATCGCCTGCCCTGGCATATTCCGGCCGACCTCAAGCATTTCAAGGCGGTGACGCAGGGCAAGCCGATGATCATGGGCCGGCGCACCTTCGAAAGCCTGCCCGGCCTGCTGCCCGGCCGGCGCCATATCGTGCTGACGCGGGACACCGGCTGGTCCGCGCCCGGCGCGGAGGTCGTGCACGATCTGGCGGGCGCGCTGGGATTGGTGGATGAGGACGCGGTCGCGGTGATCGGCGGCGCGGAGATATTCGCGCTTTTCCTCGACTGGGCGGACAGGATCGAGCTGACCGAGGTCCATGCCGATGTAGAGGGCGATGCCATCGTGCCCGCGCCGGACAAGGTCATGTGGCGCGAGGTGAACCGGGAATGGCACGCGGCCGAAGGCGACGCGCCTGCTTTTTCGTTCGTGACATTGGAACGGCGTTAGGTGTTCCCTTCGTCATCAACTCGGACTGTGCGCCTTGAGCGACGGACCCAAACCCACGACCGTCATCCCGGACTTGATCCGGGATCCCGCTTCTTCCTTCCCGCAGGCCAAAGACAGCGGGACCCCGGATCAAGTCCGGGGTGACGGGAAAATAATACCCCCTCCTCGTCGTTGCGGGCTGCGCAGCGGCGAAGCAATCCAGGCCAGGGCTCTCACCGGATCGCTTTCCGGGGCCGCAACGACGGTGTGGAGAAGGGGGAGACAGGCGCGCGCGGCTTTTCTATAGCGCGGCGCATCATGACGCTCTTTTCCAGCGGTGCGCCGCTGCCGCCCGACCTGCGCGGGGCGGTGATCGCGCTCGGCAATTTCGACGGCTTCCATCGCGGCCATCAGGCGGTGGTCGGGCGCGCGGTCGAACGCGCGCGCGCCGAAGGCCGTTCGGCTTTGGTCGCGACTTTCGATCCGCATCCGGCTTCCTATTTCCGGCCCGACGCGGCGCCCTTCCGCCTGACCACGCTCGAACAGCGTTCGCGCCTGTTCGCGGATGCGGGCGCGGACGGCACGTTGGTGCTGCGGTTCGATGCGGTGCTGGCGGCGCTCAGTCCCGAATCGTTCGTCGCGGACGAGCTGGTCGGCTGTTTCGAGGCGGTGGGCGTGGTGACGGGCGAGGATTTCACCTTCGGCAAGGCGCGGCAGGGCAATGTGCAGATGCTCGCCGAGATGGGCCGCAAGCACGGCCTGATCGCCGAGACGGTCGCGCCGGTGACGGATGCCGAGGGCGTGATCTCCTCCAGCCGAATCCGTGCGGCGCTGGTCGAGGGCGATTGCGACACCGCAACGCGGCTGCTCACCCGGCCTTTCGCGATCCGGGGCGAGGTCGTGCATGGCGACAAGAGGGGGCGCGAACTGGGTTATCCCACCGCCAATATCGAGCTCGGCGACTATCTGCGTCCGCGTTACGGCATCTATGCGGTGCGCGCGCGGATGGATGACGGGCGGGTGGTCGACGGGGTCGCCAATCTCGGCATCCGTCCGAGCTTCGATCCGCCCAAGGAATTGCTCGAGCCTTATTTCTTCGATTTCGAGGGCGACCTTTATGGCCGTACGATCGAGGTTGAGCTGATTTCCTATCTGCGCGGCGAAGCGAAGTTCGACAGCCTGGATGCGCTCAAGGCGCAGATGGCCGCCGATTGCGACGAAGCGCGCCGCCGCTTACATGCCCACACGTCACCCTGAACGTGTTTCAGGGTCTATCGCGAGCACCGTACCGACGATGTTTGTTGCGCGATGGATGCTGAAACAAGTTCAGCATGACGGATTCATCCGTTAGAGCGCCCGCCGACATGTCCGACACCCCCGAACCCAAGCGCGATTATCGCGACACCGTCTTCCTGCCGAAGACCGATTTCCCGATGAAGGCGGGCCTCGCCGCCAAGGAGCCGGCGATCCTCGCCAAATGGCTGGGCGACGATCTGTATCAGCAGCTTCGCGAGACGCGCGCCGGGCGTGAGCGCTTCATCCTGCATGACGGCCCGCCTTACGCCAATGGCGACATCCATATGGGTCATGCGATGAACAAGGTGCTGAAGGACATCGTTGTCCGCACCCAGTCGCTGCTCGGCAAGGACGCGCCCTACGTGCCGGGCTGGGACTGCCATGGCCTGCCGATCGAGTGGAAGGTCGAGGAAGCCTATCGCGCCAAGAAGCAGAATAAGGACGAGGTCCCGGTCGACCAGTTCCGCGACGAATGCCGGGCTTATGCCGCCAAATGGGTAGCGGTGCAGCGCGCGCAGTTCGAACGGCTGGGCGTGATGGGCGAGTGGGACAATCCCTATCTCACCATGAATTATGCGTCCGAGGCAGTGATCGCGGGCGAATTGCTCAAGTTCGCCGAGACCGGCCAGCTCTATCGCGGCGCCAAGCCGGTGATGTGGTCGCCGGTCGAGAAAACCGCCTTGGCCGAGGCCGAGGTCGAGTATGAGGATATCGTCTCGACGCAGATCGATGTGGCGTTCGAGATCGTCGAGAGCCCGATCCCGGAACTGGTCGGCGCCTATGCGGTGATCTGGACGACGACGCCCTGGACGATCCCGGTCAACCAGGCTTTGGCCTATGGGCCGGAGGTTGAGTACGTAGTCTGCGAAGTTGTTGCCTTGGGACGGACTGGTCCTGAGATTAGTCCGTTGTTCAACAAGTGGATCAATCAGCGGTTTATCGTTGCTTCCGAGCTAGCTGAATCGGTCCGCCAGCGCTTTCAGCGCAACTTCGATGATTTCGGCGCGATCGTTTTTACCGAGGGGCAGCGCTTCAAAGGCTCCGACCTCGCCGGCACGATCTGCCGCCACCCGATGCACAAGGTCGGCGGCTTCTTCGCCAAGCCTCGCCCCATGCTGCCGGGCGATTTCGTCACGACCGACAGCGGCACGGGCCTCGTCCATATGTCGCCCGACCATGGCGAGGACGATTTCCTGCTGTGCAAGGCGCACGGGATCGATCCGGTGTTCGCGGTCGAGGGCGACGGCAAATATCGCGCCGACTGGCCGTGGCTGGGCGGGCAGGGGAGCGTCATCAACCCCAAGTTCAACGCGCCCGATGGCCCGATCTGCAGCGATCTGCGCGAAGCGGGGGCGTTGCTGGCGGCGAGTGCGGATTATGCGCACTCCTATCCGCATAGCTGGCGGTCCAAGGCCAAGGTGATCTTCCGCGCGACGCCGCAATGGTTCATCGCGATGGACAAGGGCATCGCGGCGGAGATTGACGTTGCGGAAGGCGTCGCCCCGGCGGAGGCCGGGGCCGCTGGAGGCAATGGCGAAGCTTCATCTCCTGCGGCCCCGGCCTCCGCCGGGGCGACGGGGAATGGCGCCACCCTCCGCCAACTCGCGCTTGACGCGATCCAGCGCACGCGGTTCGTCCCCGAAAAGGGCCGCAATCGCATCCATGCGATGGTCGAGGGGCGGCCCGACTGGGTGATCTCGCGCCAGCGGGCGTGGGGGGTGCCGATCGCGCTTTATGTCCACAAGACGAGCGGCGATTATCTTCGCGACCCGGCGGTCAACGCGCGCATCGTCGCCGCGTTCGAAGCCGGCGGGGCGGATGCCTGGTTCGGGGCGCACCATCAGGCCTTGCTCGGGCCCGATTACAACGCCGCCGATTACGAGCCGCAGAAGGATATTCTCGACGTCTGGTTCGATTCAGGCTCGACCCACGCCTTCACGATCGAGGCGCGCTATGGCGAGGGCACGCGGGCGGACCTGTATCTCGAGGGGTCGGACCAGCATCGCGGTTGGTTCCAATCCTCGCTGCTCGAAAGCTGCGGCACGCGCGGGCGGGCGCCGTACAAGGCGGTGCTGACCCACGGCTTCGCGCTCGACGGGCAGGGCCGCAAGATGTCCAAGAGCCAGGGCAATGTCGTCGATCCGCTCAAGATCATTCCCGAGAGCGGCGCGGATATCCTGCGCCTGTGGGTCGCGAGCACCGATTATTTCGAGGACGTGCGGATCGGCAAGGAGATACTCGCCGGTACGTCGGACGCATACCGCAAGCTGCGCAATACGTTCCGCTATCTGCTCGGCGCGCTCGACGGGTATGACGTCAGCGAAACGGTCGCGGCGGCGGATATGCCCGATCTCGAACGCTACGTGCTGCATCTGCTGAGCAAGCTGGATGGCGAACTCAAGTCGGCGGTCGAGGCGTTCGAGTTCAACCGCTATGCGCGCGCTCTCAGCGATTTCTGCAATAACGACCTGTCCGCCTTCTTCTTCGATATCCGCAAGGATTCGCTTTATTGCGATGCGCCTTCGGACCCGAAGCGGCGTGCGTACCGCACCGTGCTCGACACGTTGTTCCACGCATTGGTGCGCTATGCCGCGCCGATCCTCTGCTTCACCGCCGAGGAAGTGTGGGGCACGCGTTTCCCCGAAGCGGGATCGGTCCATCTGCTGGAATGGCCTGTGGTCGACGCGGCCTGGACCGACGAGGCTTTGGCCGCGCAGTGGGACGAGTTGCGTTCGCTGCGCCAGGTGGTGAGCGCCGAGATCGAGCCCAAAAGGCGCGACAAGGTGATCGGATCGAGCCTGGAGGCCAAGGTCGCGATCGGCCTGCCCGACGGGCGCGCGCCCAACGTGACGCCGGCCGAGCTGGCGGAGCTGCTGATCGTGTCCGAAGCCGAGATCGACACGGTCGCGCATGGGCCGGTCGCGGTGGTGCATCGGTCGGATTATCATAAGTGCGGCCGCTGCTGGCGGCTGCTGCCCGAGGTCGAGGAGGATGGCGACCTGTGCGCGCGGTGTACGGATGTCGTCGGTGAATAAGTATCTCGTCGCCCCGGCGGAGGCCGGGGCCGCTGCTGGTCGCGGCGAACCATCATCTCCAGCGGCCCCGGCCTCCGCCGGGGCGAGGGTGTTTTGATGATCCGCCGCTACATCGGCTGGATCGTCGCATTGGTCGTCTTCGCGGTCGACCAATTCTCCAAATGGTTCGTCACCGGTCCGCTGCGCCTGCCTGAAACCGATGCGATCGAACTTCTGCCGATCTTCCGCCTGCAATGGGTCGCCAATCATGGCGTCTCGATGGGCAAATTGGTCGCTAACAGCGACGCGCAGCGCTGGGCGCTGACCTTGTTCACGGCGGGAATCGCGGCGTTCGTCGCGGTGTGGATGATGCGCGAGACGCGGCGGTTCGATCGGGTTGCGCTCGGGCTGGTGTTGGGCGGTGCGCTCGGAAACATCGTCGATCGCGTGCGGTTGGGCTATGTGACCGACTTCCTCAACATTCACTTCGGCGCATGGTCGCCCTTTTTGGTCTTCAACATTGCCGATGCCGCGATTAGCATTGGCGTAGCGTTGCTCGTGCTGCGCGCCGTCTTCGCGCGCGACACGCCCGCCCCCTCGGAGGAATAGAATGAACAAGCATATTCTGGTCGCGGCCCCGCTGGCGATGCTGATGCTCGCCGGCTGCCATAGCGGCCCCAAGGGCGGCGTCTTCGCATCGCGCAAGGGTACGCCCGACGAATTCGCGGTCGGCCGTGCCGCGCCCCTGACCGTGCCGCCCGATTTCGCGCTGGTGCCGCCCAAGCCCGGCCAGCCGCGCCCGCAGGATGCCGACAGCTCGACCCAGGCGCTGGCCGCGCTTTATGGCGGGCCGCGTCCGGTCAGCCAGGGCGAGGCCGCCTTGCTACAGGCCGCCGGCCCCGCCGCGCAGCCGGGCATCCGCTCGGAAGCCGGTGCGGACAATACGAATGTGGTCAACAAGGGCCAGAACACGCAGCAAATCCTGAAGGCGCCGCCGAGCAACGATCCCTCGGCCAACGCCACGGTGCCTAAGTAAGGCCATGAGCACTCGGGAGAGCGGGATCGATAGCATCGATCTCGTCATCCTGCCGCCGTCGCGTGACCTGGGCGACGGCTTCACCGTGCGCCGGTCGCTGCCGCAGCCGCAGCGGCGGATGGTCGGGCCGTTCATCTTCTTCGATCAGATGGGCCTGGTCGAGCTGCGCGACGGGCAGGGGCTCGACGTGCGTCCGCACCCGCATATCGGCCTCGCCACGGTTACCTATCTCTTCCAGGGCGAGATCATGCATCGCGACAGCCTGGGATCGGTCCAGCCGATCCGGCCGGGCGAGCTCAACTGGATGAATGCAGGAGCGGGCATTACGCATAGCGAGCGCAGCCCCGATGGCGCGCGCCACGGCGGATCGGCGCTATTCGGGCTTCAATTATGGGTCGCCTTGCCCGCCGACCAGGAAGAAAGCGCGCCCAGCTTCCAGCATCATGATGCCGCCGGGATTCCGTCGGGCGAGATGGACGGCGTCACCGTGCGCCAGATCGTGGGCGCCATGGAGGGGTTGGTCGCGCCGGTGAAGACCTTGTCGGAGATGGTCTATGCCGAAATCGTGATGCCGCCGGGCACGCGCTACCGGGTGCCGTCGGAGCAGGTCGAGCGCGCTTTCTATGTGATCGACGGCGCGGTCACGGTCGATGGCCAGGGCTTTGCGCCGGCCGAGCTCGTCATCCTCAAGCCGCATGCGGAAATCCTGCTGTCGAGCGAACGAGGCGCGCGGCTGGTGCTGGTGGGAGGCGAACCGTTTCCCGAGCAACGCTACATCTACTGGAATTTCGTTTCGAGCCGGCCCGAGCGGATCGAGCAGGCCAAGGCGGACTGGCGCGAACAGCGTTTCGCCGCCGTGCCCGGCGAGCAGGAGTTCATTCCGCTGCCGCCCGACCCTCCGCAGCCGGTCCGCTATCCCTGATCGCAAGTTGCAACCCGCGCCCGGGTTCGACCAGCACTTCCAGCGCGTCATAGCCCGGGATCACCGGATGGCGCGTGTCCATCGGACGCTCGTGCGTCGCGCCGACCACGATGCACGCCATGCCCGCCGCCTCCGCCGCGGCGATGCCCGCCGGGGCATCCTCCCACACCAGGCAATCCTGCGGCGGCGCATTCAGGATCTCCGCGGCCATCAAGAAGCAATCGGGCGCGGGCTTGCCGTGCGCGACGTCGTCCGCGGTGACCAGAACGGGTGGGAGGGGGAGGCCCGCCGCTTCGATCCGGCGCAGCGCCAACCGGCGCGGCGCCGACGTCACCAGCGCCCAGCGATCCGCGGGAAGCGCGCGGATGAAGGCCTCGGCGCCGCTGATCGCGGTGATGTCGTGTACATCCTCCATCTCGGCGATGGTGAGCGCCTCATATTCGGCCTCGACGTCAAGATGGGCCGGGCCCCAGCGGCGGATCGTCTCGACCGCGCGCATGCCGTGCATGTGCTGGCGCATCTCCTCGAAGTCGACGCCGTGCCGCGCGGCCCACAGGCCCCAGGCGCGATTGGCGGAATCGATGCTGTCGAGGAGAGTGCCGTCCATATCGAAAAGAAAGGCGGCAAAGGTGCGCCCGGTCGGCAAATCGGCCATCTTGAGCCCTGCTACTATCTAAAGATACGCGCTCACTAACCCTTCGATGAATGGTTCGCCACCGTCAGCAGTTTTATGAGGGAAGTGCTGATGGGGCTTCGCGAGCAACCTGCTCCGCGAGCTCCACAGTTGATCGGAGACGCAAGTCTCTGATCCACCCGGCGGAGGGGCCCCAAACCTCCGCCGGTGTTGCGTCAGCCGCGGCTCAGCGCACGCCGCAGCGCGGGTCCGTCGATCGATCCTTCCGCCAGCTTGGCCAGGATCAGCGCCGAAAGCCGCGCACGCTCGACGAAACTCTCCGGCCACGCATATTCGCGTTCGCTATGGATGTCGCCGCCGCGCACGCCGAGCGTGTCGATTCCGGGCAGGCCCGCCGCGAACAGATTATTGCCCTCGCACACGCCGCCCGATGGCGCCCAGGCGAGCGATTGGCCGATCAGCGCACCGGCTTCGCGTACCGCCGCGAACAGCGCCTGCTGCGCGGGCACGAACGGCTTGGGCTTGCGCGTGATGCCGCCGTGCAGCTCGGCCTCGATTCCGTCCACGCGGCCTTCGGCGAGCGCCTCCGCGATGCCCTGCATCAGCCATGTTTCGGCCGCCTCGTCGGGCAGGCGCGCGTTGAAGCGCAATACCGCGATATCGGGCACCATATTGAGCGGCGCGCCGCCGTCGATCCGCGCGACGTTGACGGTCACGCCCTCGCGCTGGCCGTTGAGCGCGTCCAAAGCCTGGGCGATGCGCGCGGCGGCGAGGATCGCGTTGCGGCCGCTCGCGAAGTCGCGACCCGCATGCGCGGCGCGGCCGGTGACGCGGACATGGAAATTGCCCGATCCCTTGCGCGCCGAAACCAATGTCCCGTCGGGCAGCGCGGGCTCGTAGGTCATGCCGATATGCGCGGCGGCACCCAACTCGGCGAGCAAAGAGGCCGAGGCGAGCGAGCCCGTCTCCTCGTCGGGCGAGAGCAAGACGGTATAACCCAGCCGTCCCGCCAGCGGGTGCGCCTCGAACGCGGCGAGCGCGGCCAGCATCACGCTGATGCCGCCTTTCATGTCGGCGATGCCGGGGCCGTGCAGCGCGCCGTCATCGCGCGTCACGACGGTGCGGAAGCGCGTTTCGGCCGGATAGACCGTGTCATAATGGCCGGTCAGCGCGATCTGGACCGGCGCCTCGGGCCGCACGCGCAACATCAGCGCATCGCCGGTCCTGGCCGCGCGGATCGTCCCATCCGCCGCGACTTCCTGCGTGTCGGGGAGCGGGCGGCGTTCGACCGGGCCGATCGCCTCCATCGCAGCGACCAGCGGGAGGGCCATCTCGTCCAGGCCGGCGAGATTGCGGCTGCCGCTGTTGATCGCGCACCAGCCGATCGCGCGCGCGACGATCGCGTCGCCGCTTTCCGCCAGCCCATCGAGCATCGCCCGATCGTCCGGCGAGAGCGTCAGCATGTCAGACGTTATGCTCGTGCGCGAAGGCCGCGGCGGCGCCGTAGAGGCCCGGCTGCGGGTGCGTGATGAGCTTGACCGGGATGTCGGACATCATCCGCTCGAACCGGCCCTTGGCGACGAAGCGCTGCGCGAAGCCCGAGCGCGGCAGATGGTCGGCGAGGCGCAGTCCGAGTCCGCCGGCGATCACCACGCCGCTTGCGCCTTGCGAGAGGGCGATGTCGCCCGCGACCGAGCCCAAGGACAGGCAGAAACGGTCGAGCGCGGCCGCGGCGAGGCTGTCGCTGCCCTGCAGGGCGGCGGTCCACAAGCTTTTGTCGTCGATCTGCGCGACGGTGCGATCCTCGAGATTGGCGAGCGCGCCATAGATATTGTTGAGGCCCGGCCCCGAAACGACGCGCTCGGCCGAGACGCGGCGGAAGCGGTTGCGCAATTGCTTGAGGACATTGTCCTCGATCGGATCGAGCGGGGCATAATCGATATGGCCGCCCTCGGTCTCGCCGACATGATAATCGCCGTCGGTGCGCAGCACATAAGCGACGCCAAGGCCGGTGCCCGGTCCGACCACGCTGATCGCGCCCTTGGCGGGCAGATCGGTTTCGGGGCCGCACAGGTGGCGCAGATGCTCGCTGTCGCAGCGCGCCACCGCATGCGCCACCGCGCCGAAATCATTGACCAACGTATAAAGGTCCATGTTCAGCTTTTCGGGGATCAGCGAAGGGCGGATGATCCACGGATTGTTGGTGAGCTTGAGCACCTCGCCATGAATCGGCCCGGCGATCGCAACCGCGGCATTACGGGGCAACGGCTCCTTCTGCTCATGCGCGAAGGCTTCGAGCGCAAGCTGGAGGCTGGCATGCTCGGCCGTCTTGTAGGTCGATTCCGGTTTGAGATCGACGACGCGGCCCTTGTCCACCTCCGCGATCGCAAAGCGCGCGTGTGTTCCCCCGATGTCGATCGCTACGAGCTTGGTCGTCAAAATGCTTCATCCTGTGCGGCACTGTTGTCGTGCCCTAGCCCCGGCCCCTAGCGGACTTGGGCGATTATGGAACCCGGTATTCGTATTTATGCGTCGTTATAACGGCGGCGGAAGTTACGAAATTGCTGAGCCGCGTCGCGTACGGCCAACCAGCGCGCCCTTTCGGCTTGCGCATCGGCGAGCGCGCGATGCGCGGTGGGAGATTTCGGCAGGGCATCGATCGCGGCGGTGCGGATTCTTTCGACCTCCTCTTCCAGATGCTCGCCCGCGACGCTGTCGAGCAGGATGTTGCGCGCCGTCTCGCGCTGGATCTCCTCGGTATCGCGCAGGCGAAGCGCATGGCGCGGCAGCCCCGCCGCGCGGAGCAGCGCGCTCAGCCATTTGCCGTCCCAGGACGGCGCGCTCGCGGCCAGATCATGCCCTGCAAGCAGATCGATCATGCGGCGCCCGAGCGCCTCGGGAGGCATGCCGTTTCGCAGCAGGCTTTCACGAGGGATCTGATGGATCGCTTCGGCCGCGGAATCCCAATCGTCCCAATCGGGGGCGGGCCGGATCAGGTGCGTTTCGGATGCTCCATCCTCGAACACCCACGCCACCTCGATCGGATAAGAATGGCGCGCCAGCGACGAGGCTTCGAAGTCTAGAAAGACCAGCATTTGCGAATGTAACACACGAAAGCGGATTTCCGCCCCATGCTTGACCATGCCTATTCGCCGCTTCAAGCGTTGATCCGGCATGCTTCCGTTTCGTCGCGCGCTTGAGCGCCATGTTCATAAGCTGGTCGGTTTCGGATCGGGCGAGATCGATCTCGACCATGGCGATGCCGGGCTGTTTGGCCCGGAATCCGCGGCCTGGAAGGTCCATGCGGACTTCACGACGATGATGGTGGGTGGCGTGGCCGCCTTGCTGGTTCAGATGCTCCACCCAGGCGCGCTCGCCGGCGTGTGGGATCATAGCGACTTTCGTACGGACATGCTGGGACGATTGCGCCGCACCGCGCAGTTCGTCTCCGGCACCACTTATGGCTCGACCGAGCAGGCCGGGCGGCTGATCCAGCGGGTCCGCAAGGTCCATGATTTCGTACAGGGTACGTTGCCGGACGGCTCGCCTTATTCGGCGAACGACCCTGCCCTGCTGACCTGGGTCCATGTGGCGGAGGTGGCGAGCTTCATGGCAGCCTATCTGCGCTATCGCGATCCCGCTTTCCCGAGGGAGGAGCAGGACCGCTATTTCGCGGAGACCGCCGTGATTGCCGAGCGGCTCGGCGCGCGCGAGGTGCCGACCAGCGCGGCGGCGGTCGAGGCGTATTTCAGCGAGATACGCCCACAGCTCCGCGCGGATGAAAGGACGCGTGCCGTCGCCGACGCCCTGATGTCGCAATCGCCCTCGCATCCGGCTTTGGCGCCGTTCGGGCGGGTGTTGTTGCAGGGCGGCGCGGCCTTGCTGCTGGATTGGGCGGCCCGGATGCATCGGATCGACCTGATGCCCGCCGTCACGATCGGTGCGGGGGTGCGAAGCGTCGGGCAGGTGATGCGCTGGGCGTTGCGCGACAGCTCGGCCAAACGCGCGCGGCGACGGGTGGAACGGCTAGCGGCCGAGCATATGATCCACGAGCGCGCCCAAAGTGGCGAAGCCGCTGGCGGAAAGGCCGGTGACGCCGTCGCGCGATGAGGCGGGAAGCATTGCCCGGCCGAAACCCAATTTGGCGGCCTCCTTGAGCCGGAGCGGCGCATGCGCGACGCCGCGCACCTCGCCCGACAGCGCGATCTCACCGAAGGCGACCGTGTCGGCGGGGATCGGGCGTTCGGCGAGCGCCGAGATCAGCGCCGCCGCGACGGCCAGATCCGCGCCGGGATCGGCGATGCGATAGCCGCCCGAGACGTTGAGATAGACCTCGCAGGTCGAAAAGCTGAGCCCGCAGCGCGCCTCCAGCACCGCAAGCACCATCGCCAGCCGGCCATTGTCCCAGCCGACCACCGCACGGCGTGGCGTGGCGCCGCTGGCGAGGCGCACGACCAAAGCCTGGATTTCGACCAGGACCGGCCGCGTGCCCTCCATCGCGGGAAAGACGGTCGCGCCGCTGATCTCATCGCCCCGCTGGGTGAGGAACAGGGCCGAGGGGTTGGCGACCTCTTCCAGGCCCTTTTCGGCCATGGCGAACACGCCGATCTCGTCAGTGCCGCCGAAGCGGTTCTTCACCGCGCGCAGGATGCGGTAGAGATGGCTGCGCTCGCCTTCGAAGCTCAGTACGGTGTCGACCATATGTTCGAGCACGCGCGGGCCGGCGATCGATCCGTCCTTGGTGACATGCCCGACCAGCACCAACGCGGTGCCCCGCTCCTTGGCGTAGCGGATCAGCTCGTGCGCGGAGGCGCGCACCTGGCTGACCGTGCCGGGCGCGCCCTCGATCAGGTCCGAATGCATCGTCTGGATCGAATCCACCACGAGCAGAGCGGGCGGGGCGCCGCTATCGAGCGTGGTGAGGATGTCGCGGACCGATGTGGCGGTCGCGAGCTGCACGGGCGCCGATCCCAGCCCCATGCGCCGCGCGCGCAGCCGCACCTGATCGGCGGCCTCCTCGCCCGAAATGTAGGTTACACGCGATCCCGCTTTCGCCAGCCGCGCCGCCGCCTGCAGTAGGAGCGTCGATTTGCCGACGCCGGGATCGCCGCCGATCAAAGTCGCCGATCCCGCGACCAGGCCGCCGCCGAGCGCGCGGTCGAGCTCGGCCATGCCGGTCACCAGCCGATCGGGCAAAGCGACGTCGGCGTCGAGCCCGCTGATCGCGATCGCGCGGCCGCCCGAGCGCAGGTCATGCTTGGCCGCGAACGGCGTCACCACGCCGCCGCCGGCCTCTTCGACCATCGTGTTCCACTCGCCGCAATCGACGCACTGGCCCTGCCACTTGGTCGATACGCTGCCGCACAATTGGCAGGTGTAGCGGCGTTGCAGCTTGGCCATCACTCTCTCCGTGAAGTCGAACGAAGCAAGAACATAACGAGGTGCGCACGGTCTGGCAATCGCGGCGCTGGTCAGGCCGGGAATTCCCTTCTAATCTGGCCCACATGGCTTTCCTGCGCACGCTCTTCTGGATTGCCGTCACGGTGATCGTGGTTGTGTTCTCGGTCCGCAACTGGGTGCCGGTGCCGGTCAACCTGTTCGGCGACACGGTGGTCGAGACCAAGTTGCCGATGCTGTTGCTGATCGGCTTCCTG
>Ga0207657_10001169_pt1 | contig 27831 bp, 21 predicted proteins | sample KBSC33metaG_FD_184316 | JGI IMG/M metagenome (GOLD analysis project Ga0207657, IMG submission 184316) | Corn rhizosphere microbial communities from Kellogg Biological Station, Michigan, USA - KBS C3-3 metaG (SPAdes) (version 2) | ecosystem: Host-associated > Plants > Roots > Rhizosphere > Soil ...
CGTCGCCGCCCGGGACCATGATATCCAGCAGGAAGAGTGCAGGCCGCAACTCCTCAGCTTCGCGCACTACGTCGGTCGTATTGTAAAAAACGCGGACTCCATAACCCGCCTGCTCCAGGTGATGGCGCACTAACCTGGCGATGTCCGCTTCGTCCTCAATCAAAAAAACCAGTTTCCGCATAGGACGCAAACCCTGTTGCCACCGACACGGGTACTACTGAGCCAGTGCATACAAGCCATCGGCTTAATTGCCCATTTCGAGACTAGAGCACGTGTGTTAAAGGAGTGTGAATGCTCATTTCCACAGAGCACTGGCGGGACCCAGAGGGTAAACTCGTAGACAACATTCGATGAAGCGCACGACGCGAAGCCGCCAGGATTCCACCAAAGAGATGACGGAACTGGCGCAGCGCGCATGCCTGATCGCGAAGGATTCCGCTTTCAACGTTCGCGATTACATTGAGAACTCCTCGAACATCGCTTATGTAGCGGTAAAGCAATGCGAGAGGGAACTTGACGACATCGAGCGCGAGATTGATGAGGGACTGCCCGCAGCCATCACGGAAGTCACCGAAGCGGAGGCGCGGCAACTGCTCGCGTGCCTTAAATTCATTATCGACTTGGAGCGTATCGGGGATCTGCTTTGGTCAGGAGCGCAACACATCCAGGATCTATCGAGCGCACTGCCCAAAGAGGATGTGCGTGTCTTGCTGGAGATGACAGGTATCCTTTTGAGAATGCTCGAACACATCTACAAAGGGTTCGTCGCTCTCGATGAAGAACCCGCGGCGACCGTGTTACAGAAGGATTCCGATATCGACCAGGCGTGTCATGCCATTTTCCGGCGGCATCTGCAGAACATTTCTCGTAAGCGCGACAGCGACAGTTTCAAGATTCTCCTGATTGCACAAGCCTTTGAACGCGCCGGTGACCACGCCAAGAATCTGGCCGAAGAGGTGGTGCATCTGGTGCGAGGACATACTTTCCGTCATTCTTCGCGCGCGCGCTTGCGGTCAGAATGAGCGGATTCTGTGTTAATAGTGGTAAGTTAAGTGGTCAACCAGCTACAAATCTGAACCTGGGGTTCACAACATTTCGTGCACGGCAGCGCATCCAACTGTTACACCGAGAGTATTCCAGGGGAAAACTTCGTGTCTCGATTTGCTTTAGGATTGGCGATCATGGTCTCGATAGCCATGTGGACGGCTTGCGGCGGCGGTAGTAGCAATCCGGGCAATACGGGTGGCGGGGGCGGAGGAGGTACCGGCGGTGGGCAAGTTAATGCGCCCACGGTTGTTTCGGTTTCTGCGGGCCAGACTGTGCCTGGTGTGAACATCACTGTCGTTGGCCCCGCGTCGAGTCCAACACCGAACGCGACGGCCGTGGGAGCGGACGGGAGGCATGCGTTCTCGAGCGGTGATGTGATGCATCAGAACAGCACAGCCACAATAATCGTCGCAGGCAAGGGCCTTAACACCAGCATGAAAGCCAGCCTTTCCGGTCCCGCGGATATCACGATTGGCGCGCTTCAGCCCGTTACCTTCACGGACAAGACGACCGGCATATCTTTCACCGCTACCGTACCGTCCAACGCCGCTCTGGGTGCTCGCACGCTGATTCTCCAGGACACCAAGAATGACATCACGACATTCACCGGCGGCCTGGAAGTTGTGCCCTAGAAAAAAGGAAACCTGCTTACAAGAAAGAAATCCGGCTCACAGCGTCTTGAACTTGTCGTCGATCTCCACCTGATATCCCGCTACCACGCGATTGGTTTCGTTGGCCATCCCAACTACCGACATTAACTCCTTAAACATGGCATCGGTCATGCCTGCCTTGCGCGCGCCTGCTGTATGCGACGCTATGCAGTAGCTGCACTGGTTGCTGACGCTGACTGCCAGGTAAACCATTTCTTTCGTAAGCGGATCGAGCGCGCCGGGGGCCATAATCTGCTTGATGTCTTCCCATGTGCGCTTGAGCGTGACCGGATCATGTGCGATGGCTTTCCAGAAATTGTTAATCCAGTCAGTCTTGCGCGTGGCCATGATGTCGTCGTAAACCGCGCGTACTTCAGGGCTCGCGTCCTTGTATTCAATGAGTCCAAGTGTCGACATGGAAGGTCCTTTCGGGTGGTTGTGAGGATGTTATGCAGGATGACGCAGTGCGCTTGATCACTTCGCTGGGTGCGTCAGTTCTCCGTTCATCAGCTTGCCCAGGTCAGATGCGGAGCAACGGATACCCACATAGAAATGCCCGAATAACGCGTACACGGCGCTGACCTCGTCGAAGCGCATCTCGTAGATCAGCTTTTTAAAGACGAGAGGCTCTTCCGCAAAGAGCGTTACGCCCCATTCCCAGTCATCGAATCCGATGGATCCGGAAATGATCTGCTTTACTTCTCCCGCATAGCGTCGGCCGACAAGTCCGTGCTCATTCATCTGCCGCTGGCGTTCTTCCATGGGCAATGTGTACCAATTCTTGTTCTCGCCTCGCCGGCGATCCATAGGATAGAAACACACGTACCGGCTGGCAGGAATAGCAGGGAACAGGCGCGGCCGCATCGCTTCCTTCTGGCGTTCCAGGGTGCCCTGAATTTCCCGGTTCCAATCAGGCGTGTGGGGCTCAATGCCACGTTCCATCAATCCCCGATAGGTTTTGATAGTTGATTCGTAAAGCCCGAGTTCAATGACCGACAGGTACGAACTCGTAGGCTCGAAGTAGTCATTCAAACGCAAGCGGGCCAGCTGAAGTTCTGCCTGATTCAGGCTGTCGAACGATTCACGGAAGTGCACCAACATCAAGTCGCCCTTGTGTCCAAGCAGCGAAAACAGCGCCGATTGGCCGGTCGAATTCTCCTCCATGCGCGACAGCACGGCCGAGGCCTCTTCGACTATTGCGCGGCGCTCGTCTTCACTCAGACCGCGCCACGCAGTCCACCGTACCTTCATCATCTGGTGTAAGACGCTATAGCCTTCGATAGTCAGGGGGACAGGCGGCATCTCCCCCGAAGCTGTTTCTGGACGCACGGTGCGAGTCGACATGGTTCTCCTCGTAAGTAGGTCTATTGTAATCGGAAGTCCTTACGAGGAGCGAAGGAGTGAGATATGTCAGGTTCAGGGAATACTGGAAGGCTGTTTGCCTGAAAGGCTACGACTTGCGCTGCCCGTCCCATTCCTGGCGCTGGGTTTCGGGTCCATGCTGCATGGCTTCGACCAGAGCGCGGCGAAGACGATAACGGCTCTCCAAATCGGTGTTCACGATTTCAAATCCGATTTCGTTGACACGCGCGCGCCGCAATAATACGTGAGCTCGCAGCTTGCGCATGCCTACAGAAATTTCCAGATTAGCTTCCGAGCCGATACGCAAATTATCTTCCTTGGTTCCCATTCCTCCGCCGAGGCTCAACTCGCGGATCAGGATATTCGATTTTCCCCACGAACTGCTCAGGCTTCCCGGAAGGCTCTTGTGCAGGACGAAACGTTCATACCGCCGCTGCCTTACCCAAGCGCAAGCAGGACTGGAGTCAAGCGGGCTGATGGCGATTTCGGATGGATCCAGATCGTTGTCGGCCAGGACCTGGTTGGAATAGCGCGGGTCTGCCTTGGCCAGAGCCTGGGCCGCAGCTATACGCATTTCGCGATGATGCACCCACTTCCACATCTTCTTAGCTTCAACGATGTTGCGGAGCACGGGAACTGCGTCCGCATGACGCAACCGGCCCAGTGCTTCGATGGCTTTGACCTGGAGCAGCGGCGAACGGGACTGAGCCTCTCCCGGTTCGGCCAGCACGATGAGGGATGGCCCGGCACTCTTGTCGCCACTCATACCAATCTCATCCACGGCTTGTGGGACAACCAGCCCGTCCAGAACTTCCAGCAATTCCAGCAGTGTGCGACCTCGGTCGATGGCGGCGCCGAATGCGATCTGGCGCACAACCACGTCATGATAGAAGCGGTTCCACTCCGGGAGTCGTGCGGGCAAAAGCTCGAGAAGGGAAGGCACGTCGAGTCGACTCATCAGGCCAACTACCGAGGAGGCCTGCCGCGGCTGACCAGTGCGCAGCATCTCGCGCATCTGTTGTAATCCTTCGACGCCTAGTTCGCGTACCAGGTCCACGAGTCGGTCGCACTCGTCCCGCTGCATGCAGCGGAAGAATCGATCGGCCATGTGCTCGACCGATACGGTCGAGGTACGCTTTAAGATCAGGAGCAAATCTCCAGGAACCTCCGGCGCTCGCAAGGCGTCATCGATCAATTCAGGCAATCGGTTCTCGACTCCGATGCGTGGCTGCATTTCCTTGGCGAGATTGGGTCGATTTCTGCCGATCGTCTCCATGCACCCCAAGACTTCACTGATAGCTCCATACTGCTTGCGATTGTTAGCTTCCTGACTGAGACGTACGAAAGCCGAACACAGCAGGCTCAGCAATTCGGCATCCTGCTCTTTCGCGATGCTTTCCGCCACATGCTTGATGGCTGCCGCCATCACGTCCCCACCGGGTCCGGCGAAGAGGTCAGCCAGCTGGCTCAACCCGATGGCGGTTTTGCGCCGGTTTTCGGGATCCTTTGCATTTAGGCAGCTGAAATAGTTGCGCAGAATGCTATCGGCACTCTCTTTATCTCCCCGCTCCAACAGTTGCTCAACAAACTGGCGAACGTTTCGGGGAGGAACGCACGGCGCCTCATTCGACATGAGGACGCTCTTCTTGCCTGCCTCCGGCACCTCTGCCCAGAACATGCGATCAAGAATGTCGGCGTGCGACTCGACCAGCATGCCCGCCTTGCTCATCTTCTCTTCCTGAATGCGCAGGATCTGCCGCAACGTATCCATTTGCCGGCTCATGTGCTCCAGCATCTGGTGCACAGCGTTGACTTTGACTTCGCCGCGCTGGTAGCGCTCCAGGGCGAAGCGAATGGCCATATGCTCCGCCGCTTTCATGAGCAGAGGCGTGTCTCGTTCTTCATCCGTCGCTGCGTTGGCGGCCAAGCTCTCCAGAAGTTGCTGGAGGTTGATCTTGGTGTTGGCAGTGGTCTCGCCAAGGTGCTGTTGCAAAGCTTCTGGAGGGATCGATCCACTGGTTTGCGCCGCTTGTCCGAAGTGTGTCAGCAAACGGATCGCCTGGATTACTTCCTCTTCCTGGAGGGGGACGGTTCCGTCTGTGCCTGCTCCGTTTCCGCCTCCGCCGGAACCGACACCTGTGCCCGGGGTGCCTGTTGCCGCACCGCCAGTTCCGATGGGCGCGTTGCCCATGGGCCCGCCGCCACCGCCGCCGCTGTGTGCTCCCTGTGCCGCAGCGATCAACTGCAGCAACTTCTGCGGATCATTCAGCCACTGCTTGAACTCTGGTCCGAGTGTTTGCGCCGCGATCTGTGCGGCTACGCTGACTTCGCCCGTCGCGGGGTCAGCCGCGACAAATTTCACTTCATTGATCTTGATGGTGGATTTCTTATTGTCCCCGAGGGAATTCTTAATGTGCTGAGCGACATCCTGCGCTTTAGAGCCGGCGCTGGCAAAAGCCTTGACCAAGCTGGTGAAATCATCCGCTGTGACGTGAGGAGAAAAGTGAAGACTGGCTAAGCCGGCAGCCGTAAGCAGCTGTGCAAAACTTCGTTCTGCCTGACCTGCCTCCAGGGGGATTCCATCCAGCAGCAGCTTCGATCCCGAAACGCCCAGCAGAAAACCTGACTCTCCGGTCGAGGGAAGGCCGCTTTGCAGTTCTTTCCAGGCAATTGCGAACTGAGATTCGGTGCGCTTGTGATCGAAGCCGTAAAGGCGCACGTACTTAACAAGGATATTCAGGCTGTGCACAAAGGCACGTGCTGATTCCGTCCGTGCTAAATTGGTGCCCGCCGTGAGAATCGTCCGCTCCTGATACAGCTTCTCGCGTAAGCGTATAGCGGAGTGGGTGACTCATGCACGTTACGGAGGTAATAGACGTACAGTTAAGTGGACGCATTTCAGTAACATCGGTAACGTCCTGTTCAGATATGGATTGGGGTCTTAATTCGCGAGAAAATATGAGATCTGGGTGACGAGTTTGGCCTCCGTTAGTGTCAGTCCCATCAGGTCTTCTTCCTCGCGCGAGCAGTTTGGCTTGGCGCACTGGATGGCGCGCACCCTCGAAGAATGCGATCGCGCTGCCGCCGATTTTGCCAAGGACCCCGTCCACGATCTCCGGGTTGCACTACGTCGCTGCCGATCCATGGCCGACGGGCTGATGGCTCTTGATCCGTCAAAAGACTGGAAGCGGATGAAGAAAGCCGGAAAGCGGTTATTTAGCGCACTGGGCGAGTTGCGCGACGCGCAAGTGATGACCGATTGGATCGAGTCGCTGAGCGCGGCTACCGACCCGGTCGGTCAGAAGCTGGCGGCCGATGCCGCTGCCCGTGAGCGCGGCGCCAAACAAACTGCCCAGCTCGAGCTCTCTCGCTTCGACCGCAAGCGCTGGAGCCGCTGGACCGAGACTCTGCCACGGCGCGCGGAGCGCATTCCGCTCGGCGGACCTGTTTTCCTGCACATGGCTCTAGAACGCTGGACCGAAGCTCGCGAGCTTCAGAACCGTGTTCTGCGCCATCCCAGTAACGTGGGATGGCACCGCCTGCGCATTGGGATCAAGAAGTTCCGCTACACCGTGGAGAACTTCCTTCCGGACCTTCATGACCAGTGGGTCGACGATCTGAAGAAACTTCAGGATTACCTGGGAGAGGTTCACGATCTGGATGTGCTTTGGGAAACAGCGGTCAAGATCGGCGCATTTGCCGACCCGGAGTCGCATCAACGCTGGCAGGTGAAGGTTCAAGAAGAGCGAGAGCCGCGCATCAACAAGTATCGCGAAAAGATGTTGGGACCCAATTCCTTGTGGAAAGTCTGGCGCAAGCAGCTTCCGCAGGGCGATGCTGTAGAAGACGCGGCATATACCCGTTTTAAGCTATGGGCGGGATTCCTCGATCCGGATCCCCGACATTCACAACGGGTCTGCCGGTATGCGCTTCAACTGTTTGACGAGCTGCTCAGGAGTGGGTTGATTCGTGCCGACCGTGAGTATGATCTTCGTTCAGTGTTGAAGCTTGCCGCCACTCTGCACGAAGTGGGGCGCTCGAAGGGGGCCATGAAGCATCACAAGCGCGGTTCCCGGATGATTCGTCAGATCAGCCCACCCCTGGGTTATAGCCCCAAGGATCTGGGGTTGGCTTCCACCGTGGCACGCTATCACCGCGGCGCGCTCCCCAGCACCTCGCAAAAATCTTTTGCTCGACTTTCTGCCGCGCAGCAGAAGCGAACTTTGCTTCTGGCGGGCATTTTGCGACTTGCCGATTCCCTCGAGTCTTCTCGCAATGGGATCGTGAAAAGAATTGCCGTTAGCAGGCAGGATTCACACCTATTGATCTCGGTTGCAGGGTACGATCCGCACAGCCCCGCGGCTGCACGGGTGGCAGTGGCACGTCACATTCTGGAGACGTTGTATGGCCTTCCGCTGATCGTGCGTCCGCTAGACGCGCTGGAGTCGAGGAGGGATGGCAAGAGTCAGTCGAAGTCCCGATCCCAAAAACATGCCCTTAATCGAAGATCTGGGGATCGAGGTCGCTGAAGAATGCGGCGTGTAGCCGGCGTATGACTTCGGGAACATCCGATTCTTCGATAACGAAGGTCAAATTTATTTCCGAAGCTCCCTGCGAAATCATGCGGATGTCGACATCCGGCAACACGCTGAAAACTCGCGCAGCGATGCCACGCGTCTGACGCAAGTTCTCTCCTACCAGGCACACAATGGCCTTCCGGCCGTCGTATTTCACGTCCGCAAGCTTGGCCAGGTCCGCGGCGAGCGCGGGAATCGCCTCATTGGAGTCCACGGTGAGCGAGACACTAACCTCTGACGTCGAAACGACGTCAACTGAAACGTGATGCCGGTCAAACGCTTCAAAGATGGCTTTCAAGAAGCCATGGGCCATCAGCATGCGCGGCGCCACGACATCAATGATTGTGATTTTCTTCTTGGCAGCGATGGCTTTGAAGGCGTTGCGGCATGCGGGCGCCCGTGCCGCGATGCGAGTTCCTTCGCAAGCGGGATTGCGCGAGTTCAGAATGTATACGGGAATATTCTGCTGAATCGCGGGGAGCACTGTGGCAGGATGAAGAACCTTGGCTCCAAAGTAGGCCAGTTCTGCCGCCTCATCGAAACTAATCACGCGGATACGGTGCGCATCAGGACAGATATTCGGGTCGGTGGTCATCATGCCGTCGACGTCTGTCCAAATTTCGATTCGTTCGGCACTCAATCCTGCCCCGACGATTGCGGCGGAGAAATCGGATCCACCCCGTCCAATGGTGGTGGTAACCCCGGCCCGAGTCGATCCGATGAATCCTCCCATCACCGGGACACGGCCGTGTTCGAGCAGAGGGTTTAACCTTTGCTTAAGCCGAGCATTAGTCTCTTCAAATTGAGGCACAGCACGAGTATGGGTGTTGTCAGTGACGATGCACTCCCGTGAATCCACCATGCTGGCGTTGATGCCGCGCACGGAGAATGCCTGGGTTACGAGCTTGCTGGAAAGCAACTCACCATAGGCGGCGACGTGGTCGGTGGTACGCCCGGTAACTTCACCAACGGCGCTGATGCCGCGGAGCAGTTCATCAAGAGAGTCAAAGTCGGCTTCAAGTTCTGTGTGAAATTGAGTGAAGACGCCGGTTCCTAATAACTCGCCGGCAGTGGTGTAGTGGCGTTCCCGCAGTGCGCGGGAGAGCTTGAGCGCGGTGTCACGATCTCCTGAGCCGGCGGCGCGCGCAGTGGCAAGCAGCTGGTCGGTAACCTTGGCCATTGCGCTGACTACGACGATCGGCTTCTGTGCTAAACGCGCTTTGACGATGGTGGCCGCCCGATCAATGGCCTTGGCGTCCTCAACGGAGGTGCCGCCGAATTTCATGATCAGCGGGCGAAACTCTGTCACCCGAGATATCCCTGGGCCTTTAGCAACTCGGCGTTGAGCAGGGCGGCGCCCGCCGCGCCTCGAATGGTGTTGTGCGAGAGGACGGTGAACTTCCAGTCCAGCACGCCACAGGGGCGCAAACGTCCGACCGTGGTAGTCATGCCGGCGCCGAGATCCGCGTCAAAGCGCGGCTGTGGACGGTCCGTTGCCCTGACGTAGACGACGGGCTTCTCGGGCGCAGTAGGGAGTTTCAGTTCCTGCGGCAAACTGCGGAAATCATTCCACGCGGCAATCAACTCATCGGCTTGGGCTTTGCTCTTCAACTTCACCGAGACGGACTCCGTGTGTCCGTCTTCCACCGCCACCCGGTTGCAATGCGCGCTCATGCCGAACGCCGCAGGCTTGACTCCACCGCCGTTCAGGGAACCCAATAGCTTGCGAGTCTCCTCTTCCATCTTTTCTTCCTCTTTGGCGATAAAGGGGATGACGTTGCCGAGGATGTCGAGCGATGCCACTCCGGGATAACCTGCGCCGCTAACCGCTTGCATCGTGACGACCATCACAGTCTCGATCCCGAATCGTTGATGCAATGGGACGAGGGCCAGCACTAGTCCGATGGCGGAGCAGTTTGGGTTAGTGACGGTAAAACCACCGGATTGCCGCCGCCACGCCTGGCATTCGAGCAATTTCAGGTGATCAGGGTTGACCTCCGGAATCACCAGGGGCACATCACTCTTCATGCGCAGCGCGCTGGAGTTCGAGACCACGGCGCATCCTGCTTCGGCAAAACGAGGCTCAAGTTCGGCGGCGATGCTGGCATCGAGAGCGGCAAAGATCACTTTGGGAGCGGCGCTTGGAGTGGCGGGCGAAACCATCATCTGCCCGACGCGCTCGGGAATTGCCGTTTTCAGCCGCCAGCGCGTTGCCTCCGCGTATGGGCGTCCCTCAGAACGATCGGAAGCCGCCAGCCACGCCACTTCGAACCAGGGATGGTGCTCGAGCATTTGGATGAAGCGCTGCCCGACTACACCGGTTGCGCCAAGGATTCCGACGGGAATTTTGCCTGCCATAAGAATGCATGAATTTTACAACATGGTATTGAGACCAGGTCCACGCCGCGGAACGCGACGCGACCTCATCACGCAAGAGGAGCCAACATGCCGGAGCTTCGCCAGAACTTCTTCACCAAAGAGTGGGTGGTAATCGCCACCGAGCGCGCCAAGCGGCCTGAACAGATGGTGGTCAAGCGACCCGACAAGACAGTCCCTTCTTTTGTAGCGACTTGCCCTTTCTGTCCGGGAAATGAGAACCAAACTCCGCCCGAAGTTCTCCGCGTTCCTGCGAGCGATAGCTCCGGCTGGGCAGTGCGGCTAATCCCCAACAAGTTTGCTGCGCTGCAACGAGATGTCGAGCCGGAGCGAGTGATTCACCGTTCCCGGCGCACCATCAACGGCTTCGGCGTACACGATGTGGTTATTGAGACGCCGAGCCACTCCCAACTGATGGGGCTTATGGCGGAATCCGAGGTGCTGAATATTCTCCGCGTCTACAAAGCGCGCTTTTCCGAACTTAGCCTGGACAGCCGTATCGCTCATGTCACGATTTTCAAAAACCATGGCGCAGATGCCGGTACCAGCCTCGAACATCCGCATTCGCAATTGATCGCAACCCCTGTGATCTCGTGGCAAGTGCGCCAGCGCTTTCAGGAAGCCCTTCGCCATTACGACGACTTTGGAAATTGCATCTTCTGCCAATCGATTGAGGAAGAGTTGCACGAGAACCAGCGGGTGGTCCTGGTGACGGAGCACTTTGTTGTGCTGCAACTGTTTGCGTCACCGGCGCCCTTCAGCACTCACATCTATCCACGGCGTCATATGGCGAGCTTCGGCGACGTGGGTGGGGTTGAACTAAGCGATCTCGCGTATGTGCTGAAAACAATCCTAGCCAAGCTTTATCACGGCCTGAACAATCCCGACTTCAACTTCACCATCCGCACCGCTCCCGCGGAGCTCATCGGAGCAAAATACTTCCACTGGTACGTGAGCATCATTCCGCGTTTGACTCGGGTTGCAGGATTTGAGTTGGGTTCGGGAATGTTTATTAATACCGTGCTGCCGGAGGCAGCGGCAGAGTTCCTGCGCGGCGTAAAGGTCGAACAGGCGTTGGGTCAACCGGCGTAAGAAAGAAAGATCGATAGACCCCGCGGTTTTGCTCAGCGGACCCGGGAAGATGCGGCGTACTCAAACCCTGGGGGGAAAATCACCCGTGCCAAACGCGTACTCGTTGAGTGGGCCGAAGCGCTTCTTTTCCGAGTACACCTGCCAGCGTCTCCACACGATGCGAAGGCTGGCCATGATTGGGATGGAAAGGTAAACACCCAGCACACCGGCAATTTCACCGCCCGCCAGAACACCGAATATGGCTGCCAGGGGATGCAGTTCCATGCGCTCTCCCATGACCCGCGGAGAGACGACGTAGTCCTGAATCAAACGCCAAGCTCCCAGAAACAGCAACAGAATGAGCACGTGGCCATAGCCGGTCAGAATAGCGACTCCGAGAATGAGCACAGCTGCTACCAGGGGTCCGACGACTGGGATGAATTCCATCACGCCCCCCGCTGTTCCAAGTACCAGCGCGTAAGGGACCCTCATCAGGCTGAGCACCGCTATGTACAGAACCAGAGACAGGGCTGCCAGCGTGAGTTGTGCGCGTATGAAATGCGCCAGCATGGCATTCATGTCGGCAAAGACGCCTTCCATAAATTCGCGTTGGGGCTTGCTGTGAACGAAAGACAGGGACGTTCCGCTAAACTTGCGACCATCTTTCAGGAAGAACGCGGCAAGAATCGGGATCAGTACCAAGAGCCAAATGTTCTTGGCCGTTTCGGCAGCTCTTAACCCGGCACGCTGGGCTATCTGTTGGATGTCCTGGCTGTGGTGCGCCAGGAATTCCTGCAACTGTTTGGCCGTGGCCCAGCTCAAGCCGTGTTCCGTGCCGAGCCTCAGGGCGATTTCACCGCTTGAGACACGCTCCAGAAGCTGGGGCAAAGATTGACTCAGCTTCGCGCTCTCTCTCCCAATCTTCGGCCCAACAAATGTGAAAAAAACCGCGAGCAAGGCCAGCAGGAGAACATAGATAATGGCGATGGCACGGCCTCGCCCACGAACCAGGTTTTCTAATTTGGAAACGAGCGGGTCGACAAGATAAGCGAAAAAGATTGCAAACAGGAAGGCGACCAGCGTGTGGCGCGCTGTATAGAGGAACCCGAGCCCCAGCGCAAATACCAGCACAGTAAGCAGAACGCGGGAAGTTCGACTGTCAATCAGCGCCATGCAGTCCTACAACTGCCAGTGTAACCCATAAGCAGAAGTGCTCCTGAATTGCGCGCAGGTTTGATGCTATTAATCGCGAATGACTTCCGTCTTTTCAGCCGGGATCGCAATCTTGACGACTTTGAAATGGTCCTGATCATCGAGCCAGAGTGCCCACTCGCCACCCTCAAACTTCAGCGCGAACTTAGGCAGCTGACGGTCTGAGCCGCGAATCTGCACTTTGTCATTGCCACTTGGCTCAAGACTCACCCGCATGGAGGTTCGTCCCTCGGGCACTACCACTCCGAATGAAATCGGACCCGAAACGCACTTCATCTGACCCGCCTCGGCTTTGCAGTTCTGGGCCAGGTACCGCCACGCCAACAGCTCGCGATGCACGAAGAAGTTGTTGTCCAGCACCACGGTGGAAGCGGGAAGCAGGAACGGTTGTTCCGCCGGCTTTTCACCTGGATTCAGGGTGATCCGTTCGGTCAAGAACTGCTCGTTGGGCACAAGCTCAATCTGCGTCTTGCTGGGGCTGAGTTCCTGCCAATCGTAGCGAATCAGTTCGCCGGCCGACGTGAGCTGCATCTGCGAGGTTTGAGTGGCCTTCTCGCCCGCACCTTCTTCCCTTAATTGCGACTTCACAGTGCTACCCGCCGAAGACTGCTGGATACTGAAGGTCTCCGTAGCGACGCGTTGGCCATTCACGAACACGCCAAAGGAGCCTGAGTCTACTACCTGCCCTGCGGGTTCCTTGGTGCCAGCATGGCTCATTGCCATCAGCCACAAAAAAGGTAAACCGATTAAAAGTGTTTTTCTGAACTTCACTCTACTTCTCCTTCAGAACGTGGTTCATGCGGAGGCGTTGAACCACTTCCTGGGCAATCTGGTCGATGGTTTTCCCAGTAGTCTCGATGTGTATTCCTGCTTCGGTATAGTGCTTCCGTCGCTCCTCATACAATTGGCGGAATTGGTTCTGCTCCCGCGCTAAGGGACGGTCCGCTCCTTGTTGAGCGCATCTTACCCAGAGTTCATCGGCAGGTGCATCAAGCCAGATCACGGGTATTTCCACTTGCGCCAGCAATTTGCGTACGCCGGGCTGCACAAAAGCGCCACCTCCCAGAGCTATCACAGCCGGGGAATCGGGCGACAGTTCCTTAAGTAATGTGGAGAGAGCTTCGTGCTCAGCACGGCGAAATTCCGGCTCGCCTGAGTCGCGAAAAATGTCGGCGATGGTGCGGCGTTGCTGGGCTTCTACGTGGAGGTCGAGATCGTGGAAGCTCCATCCCAGCGCGCGGCTGAGAGCGAGTCCGACGCAGGTCTTTCCCGAGCCCATGAAACCAATCAGCACGATTGCGTGCACAGTATTGTGCGCGAGCGGGGCATTACGCTGCTTCGACCCTGACCTACTCGACATGGCTGCCGTTCGGCCCGCGTGGGAATGAATTTGCTGTTATTGGCTCTTCTTCAGGCGAATTTTACCACTGAAAGTTCGCAGCAGAACTGATGATGCGGCCTGTCCTGCCGTGCCTACGAAGGATCGCCCCTTTTGGGGGAGGAAAGTGGTATGCGCTTTGGGATGGAGCGGAAAATCGTTTTCTACATCGCCGCGAACGGAACGAGCAGTAACGTCAACCGATGCATCAGCTGGTACGACGGCCTCAATGTTACCGGTATGCGTGCTCATCTTGTAATCGCCGCCGATGCCAAAGTCTCCGTTATAAGAAATCTTGCCCGTGGTGGAAGTTACGGCGACCAGCGGACCAGTCACAGAAAGTAAATTGATATCTCCGCCGATGGAATTAACTTCCACATGGCCAAAGCGGATGTTGGCCAGCGTGATGGGGCCGTTCAACGTATTAACGTGCACATGGGCGTTGCTGATGTCCCGCACGTCGACCGGCGCAGAGTCTCCCTCGATAGTCACGTCCCCGCGAAGTTGCTCGGCATGGAGCGGCCCGTTGGTAGAACGAATCGTCAAACTCGCATCAGCGGGGATTTGCACCTGATAATCCACACTACGATTCGTGGGCGTGGCACCGGGCAGCAGATGGGATCTCAACAGGACGCGATCGCCATTACGGGTTTCGTCGACTTCCACCTTATCGGACTGCGTCGTGGCGATGACAATGACCTGATTATTGCTGGAAGGTTTTACGATGACAGGTCCGTACTCATTAGCGATGGTCACAGTAGCGCCCGAGCCGACCGTGTACTTGAATTCCTTTTTAGTCTGAGCAGAAGCCAGGCTGCTTAGAGACGTAACCGCAACCACCACGAATGTGCCCACACGCTGTGCTGTCGACATATGACCCTTCTTTAGCCCGCTGTTAACCCCAGTATCCATTACTGCATTGAGCGGTCCATTGCCAGCTCGTAAACCATTGCTTTCTGATGGAAGGCGTCCTGGAGAAAAAGCCGCGCGTCGTCATTATCCGGATCCTGAGCCAACGTTGCCTGCGCATCATGGATTGAGGAATTAACGCTTTTCAGATTCTCCTCATAAATGGACCGCGCTGTCGGGGACATATCGGCAAGTAACTGCTCGTCGTCCCCATCTTCGGTTGTACTCGCGGTTGCACCTGCAGGCACGGTGCTTCCCTGGTTGACAGCAGACTGGGAGCGCGCACTCTCATGCTTTTGCAGAAGCAGTCCGGCTGCTATCGCGAGGACCGCCGCGATGGAACCCACCCACACCCATCGTGCCCGGTGCCGCCGGCTCGGAAGCAGCACGCCCCCAGCCTGCGAGGGCGCGTGGATTAAGCCTTCTGCTTCCAGAGTTCGCTGCAAGTTTGCCCAAACGCGCGGGCTGGGCTCGTCATCGGCGCACAGGAGCTTGGCTCCAGACGAAATGGCGCGCAAATCCGAGACCAGCTCCGAGCAGTCGGAACAAGCTTTCAGGTGGACGGCATGCTCACCCACAGCGTCACCGTCGATCATCTCTGGCAGGATGTCTTGAAATTCAGAACACGTCATGGATCCTCTCTCCCCGATACCTTTACCGCTGTCCTCCGTCACGGCTTGATGGCCTTTTCGGCTCTGCTCGTTTTCAGGAGTTCGCGCAACTTCATCCGTGCTTTATGCAGTTGCGACTTGCTGTTGCCGATGGAACAACCCACCATTTCGGCAATCTCATTATGCTCAAACCCTTCCACATCGTGAAGCACGAAAATGCTTCGGTAGCCAGGTGGAAGTCGATCGATTGCATTTTTCAGCTGCAGTCGATCAAGGGAGCCGGCCAATACATTGTCCTGGGCTCCGTAATCCTTCTTGGGCGTCTCCTCTTCGCCCTCGTTTTCATCGTCAAGCGGAACTACCTGCAGGCCCTTCTTGCGAAGCTGCATCAACACAACGTTGACCGCCATGCGATGCAACCAGGTGGAGAAAGCCGACTCGCCTCGGAACGTCCCTATCTTACGAAACAGCTGTAGAAACGCTTCCTGGGTGAGGTCTTCAGCTTCCGCCGTGTTTGTGGTCATGCGCAAACACAGGGAGTAGACGCGTCGCTTATGAAGGTTATAGAGAACTTCAAAGGCGGCAGCATCGCCCTGCTTAGCCCGCTCAATTGCCTCAGCTTCGGAAAGCTTCTCGCCTGATTTTTTACTTGCGCCGGTCAAATCACCTTTCCGGCCGCACTTAGTCGGATGCGGCTAAGTAGCTTTTTGTTGTACGGGTTGCGAGTCCCGATTTTGGAAGACTCGCCGCTGTCGCAGCTACCGCGAGCAGCAAACCGAAGTAGCACCAGAACTTAAAGCAGGACCCCGATTCGCATTACCTTGGTGCCTCATAGCAGCCTAAAAGCGGGCCATACCATCCGTCAACCGAAGTCCTTGCTCACGCACCCGACGCGGCGGCACTGGCGGTCGTTATTGTCTCTAACCCGTGACCGTGGGGGCCGGTTTCCCTGATCCGCAACAAAATGGCTAAGGTCATCCCCACGAAGCCGAGGATGGAAAAGATCCACATGCCAAGGGCGTAGCCCCTGACATTGGACAAGCCGGCTCCGGCATAGTCATTGGCCTTTCCGATCAATAGGTTCATGATGAAAAACCCGATCTGTTGGATCAATGTCATAAGCGCGTAGGCGGTGCCTAGGCGGGACTGTTCCACGATGTAGGCCACCGACGGCCACATAACCGCCGGAATCAGTGAGAACGCGATTCCCATCATGGAAACTGGTACCCAGAGCGAAACATCGCTATAGGCCATGAGAAGGTATACCGGCATAAGCAGCAGGGAACCGAACATCATGAATTGAGCGCGCCTACCCACTTTGTCGGACCAAAGGCCAAACAACGGGGTGGCCACCATCGCGGATAAGGGTAGAAGGCTATTGAAGAAGCCCGCGTGTTCATGGGCCCAGACCTTGGCAGCGTCGAGGGCATTCACCCCGCCATGCATGGCGAGAATCTTGTTCGTAAAGAAGTCGATGGCAAAGGTGCGAAACGGGAAAATTGCCGAATAGAAAGTGAAGCACAGAGCAACGATGTACCAGTAGGAACGATCGAAACGCAGGATGCCTTTCATTTCAAGGCGATCGACTTCGCCAGCCTTGCCAAGGGCGTACTGGCGTTCTGCGCGAGTTTCCAAGAGCCAGTAGATCAGGCTGGTTGCTAGGCTCAAGACACCCGCGCCTACGGCTATCAAGAGAGGTCCACGCCAACTTGGCGGGCCTGACGGTCCCTGCGGATAAAACGCCGCATTGGCCCAGGTAGGCGAATTATCGGCCGCAACCGACGCCAGCCGAGCGATGGTCAAGTTCACGCCAAACGCGAAGCTGAGTTCTTTGCCCTTGAACCACTTCGCCAAAGCAACGGTGACGGCGACGATCATGGACTCGGCGCCCAATCCCAGCACGGTTCGCCCGGTCACCATGGTCACGAAGTTGCCTTGCGCTGCGGTCAGCGCTGCTCCCAAAAAACACAATGCAGCAAAGATCAACAAGGCCTTGCGTATGCCAAATTTGTCGATAATGAGGCCGCCCACGAGAAGCGTTAGCACCGCGGCCAGGCTGTAACTGGAGTTCAGCCATCCGAAGCGGGTTCCGGAGTAACCGAGTTGCTCGATGAAAATGCGCTCGAGCGGGTTAATGCTGTCATAGATGTAGTAGTTCCCACCCTGCGCGATACTGATCACGATGAGAACGAGCCAGCGATAACGACGCGAGACTTGCGGACGCGCAGCTTCAGCCATCGGCACCCTTTTCCGTTTCCGTACGCAGATCCGGCAGAAGATTAAGAAGGCAAGAAGATAGCAGATTGGAAGGGAGTCGTCAGGGGCAGTCGTCGGTCGCCCGGATTTAGTCGTCAGCTGTCGGTCATAGGCTCGACAGATGACAGACGAGCTGCTGAAGGGACAGAGAGTTGAGACGCGAACGTCCGGGCGGCCCAAACTTTATAAGCCACGGAAAGCCTGTGCCAGAAGATGGGCACAGCAAAACAAAAGGCACGGCTCGCGCCGCGCCTCCACAGAACCCGAAATCCGGGGCTTATTGAATCTTTTCCGTCTTGCCGTCGTACTTCACATTGCCGTTCTGCTGATTCTGACGCGCCACATCATCGTTGGTATAGGTTTTCGCCGCATGCTTCCCACTCTTGGCTTGAGTCGACGCCTGCACAGCGCTGGCGGTATGCTCAGGCCCACTGAAATACACCCAGGCAACCTGTTTTTCTTCTCCGCGCCGCATGTGTTCCATCATTTCCATGTGCTCGGCGTGTTCGTGCCGCATGATCGGAGCGGGAAGCAGGTGGACCGCAGGCGTGATCAAGGGCGCGCCTCCGCCTGAATACCACACGGGTTGCGTGTATACCGAACTTGGAGAGTTCGAAATTTGGGACAGGGTCGAATTGGTCGCTCCGGCAACGAGCCCGCCGGTGGCGTTGGTCGCTCCTACGGGCGCGGTCGAAACACTTTGCAACGACAGCATTGGGGTCGTGATCAGCGGGACGTAGGGCCCGCAACCGTAGTAGCAGTAGCCAACGTATCCTCTGGGCGCACCAGCCTGCGCCAAAGCCAGTCCGGACAACAGCAGAATCGCACACAGAACAGTGAAAAGACGCATACAGCCTCCTGGGATGCTACCTACTGCCTGCCCGTAGCAGAGCAGGTATTGTGCCAGTCAGATGCTTGGCTCGTATTCCGATGTTCATCCGCTATCTGCCGATGTCTTAGGCTGTTTTGGGACGAGAAGCATGCTCTCGAGTCCGGCTTGTGCAAAGCGTTGCGCAAAATATGCAGCGGGAGTTTGCCGGAGAGGCGTTGAGGCTAGTTCCCAACATACCGCGCGTACAGGCTCCGCGCGATAGCGGTATCAGTAGTGCCTTTAATAATGGCTCTCCCGTCAGGGAACAGGGTCATCTCATAAGGATCGCGCCAGAACTTCAGCACGAAATCGTTGTGCCGAACCGTCCCGTGCGGATGCAGCCGCTTACCAATTTCACGGAAATCTATGGGGCGGTTTCGTTCGTGAATCTGAACCGAATTTCGTCCGCACAATGTGATATGCGGTCGGCCTTCGCCTGCCAGATGAATAAAATCGTGGTTTCCACACGCTCGGCAGCCAGGCCGCGGGTTCCGAGCCGCCACCTCCCCACGCTCATTTTCCCAGATATCGAACGACAGCAGTGTGCGGCGAATCTTCTCTTCTGCACCGACCAGAATCTTGATGGCTTCGGCAGCTCCAATCGCCGCGATCATATTGACAACTGGACCCAGCACTCCTGCCGTCTCGCAGGTTTCAACCGTTCCCTGTGGAGGATCAGGAAAGATGCAAGCCAGGCACGCCGTTCGTCCCGGCAGGACATTGAGCGTGACTCCATAACTTCCCACTGCCGCCGTGTAAATCCAGGGAATCGAGTTTTTGATCGAGTAGTCGTTAAGCAGGTAGCGCGTCTCGAAGTTGTCCGTACCATCGAGAACCAGTTGTACGCGGCCCAGTAAGGAATCAATGTTGGCCGGCGTCAGGTCATCGACGCATGGCTCGACCACAATATCGGAATTGAAAGCGGCAATCTTTCGCGCCGCCGCGATCGCCTTCGGAATCGATTCGGCCGCGTCGGCTTCATCGAAGAGTGACTGTCGCTGCAGGTTAGTTGCTTCGACATAGTCACGATCGATGATCACCAACTTGCCGACCCCTGCCCGAGCGAGCAAGCCAGAGACTACGGATCCGGTTGCGCCGCATCCGACCACGGCGATCCGCGCTGAGCGCAGTCTCTTCTGACCCTCAGTTCCAATTGCACTGAACAATATCTGCCGCGAATATCTTTCCTCGTGTTCCAAACCGATCACCAGTGAAGCGCCGCCAACGGATTATTATAAGGGTCAGTCCTGAATCGGCTCGGAAGCGCAAAGTACAACATTGCTCAAGACTTGCTCATCGAACCTCATAGGGTCCAACCCAGGCCGGCGGGCCTCGGTCGAGGAGAATTCTTGCTCATAACCAGTAGGCTAGGGAAAGGGCTTGCAGGTCTGAAGCCCTCGATCCCCCGCGTGATCGCTCTGGCCATGTTGGTTTCGCTTTTCGCCGCCCCCGTGCGATCGCAGCAGGCTTCCGCTGAGCCATCCCCGCCTGTCTTCAACAAAGTATCCGATTATGAAGGACTGACAATCAGTCAGATCGACATCAGGGGAACATCAAGCGGGAGCCGCGCCAAGCTGCTCGAATCGCTTCCACTCAAAGCTGGAGACGTGCTGGATAAAGCTAAGCTTCAACAAAGTATTCAGACGCTCTATGCCAGCGGCCGTTTTGCTGACATTCAAGCGGAGGCCGAACGCACTCCCGATCGCCATTTGAACCTGGTGTTCTCCGTGACCAGGAATTACTTCATTGGAGACATCAATGTTGAAGGCGCTCCGGGCCGCCCCACCGACAACCAGATCGTCAACGCCACTAAGCTTCAACTGGGGGAACAATTCACCAAGGAGAAAATGGAGCGGGGCCTGCAACGTGTCCGCACCCTGTTAGAAGAGGATGGCTTTTATCATGCCCAAATCTCGTCTAACGAAGAGCTTGATTCGGAAACTCAGTTAGCCACGATTACGATCCATATCTCTGCTGGAGAAGAGGCTCTCATCGGCGCTGTTACCGCCGTCGGCCATCCGCGCTACTCGCCGGTTGAAATCCGCGATATCGCTCACATGCACGCGGGTGACCCGGTCTCCTCAGACCGCTTAACGAGCGGCCTGGAACGACTGCGCAAGAAATATCAGAAGCAAAACCGTCTTTTGGCGCAGGTTGCTGTGACTCACGTGTATCGGCCAGAGAAGAACGAAGTCGATTACACCTTCAACATCGATCCCGGACCTGTAGTCACAATCGCCGTCGATGGTTTCCATCTCAGCCGCCGCGTGATCAAGAAGAACATTCCCGTTTATGAGGAGAATGCTCTTGACGATGATCTTCTCAACGAAGGGCGCCACAATCTGCTCGACTATTTACAGACGCGCGGCTACTTCGAAGCGAAAGTAGGAATAAAGAAACAAACGCCGCAAGCGGACTCCTTGCAGGTCACGTATGTCATCGACCCCGGCCCACTGCACAAACTTGTCGCCATTCAGTTCAAAGGCAATGAGTACTTCACCTCGGATGTCATGCTCGCCCGAATGCAGGTGCAACGTGCGGGACGCTTGCTGAGCTACGGTCGATACAGCCAATCGCTACTGGCCAGCGACCAGCGCGGTCTCGAAGAACTGTATCGCGCCAACGGATTTGCGCAGGTCAAGATCACACCCAAGGTGATCGATAACTATGAAAATGTGCAAAATCAACTCGCCGTCCAGATGTTCATCGACGAGGGTCCGCAAACCATCGTGGCTTCACTGCAGATCGGCGGCAACAACACGCTGCCCACCGATGAACTTCTGCCACTTCTTTCAACCGTAGAAGGTCAACCCTATTCTGACTTCAATGTGTCCAGCGACCGTGATGCCATTTTGAACTACTACTTCAACCATGGGTTTCCCAATGCCACGTTTGAATCGACTGCAAAGCCGCTAGTAGATAACCCCGCGCGTATGGGGGTCAGCTTCACGATTCACGAGGGACAGCAGATCTTTGTGGATCAGGTACTCGTATCTGGTTTGCATTTCACCCGGCCCTACATCGTGGATAGGCAGCTACAGGTCCGTCCCGGCGCACCGGTCAGTCAGATCGACATGCTTGATACCCAGCGCCGTCTCTATGATCTCGGAGTATTCAACCAGGTGGATACTGCCGTTCAAAATCCGGAAGGGAACGGGCCCAATAAAAATATTCTGGTGAACGTTCACGAAGCCAAGCGCTACACCTTCAATTACGGCGTGGGCTTGGAAGTGCAGACCGGAACTCCTTCGGGGTCGAATGCGCCTTCGGGTCGAACCGGCGTCAGTCCTCGAGTGTCGTTTGATGTCACCCGCATCAACTTTCGGGGGCGCGATCACACCATTACTTTCAAGTCTCACGTCGGCCGCCTGCAGCAACGAGTTCTCTTGAGCTACGACGCTCCCCGCTGGTTCAATAAGCCGAACCTGCGCCTCACGTTCACCGCGTTTTATGACAATACATTCGACGTGAGCACCTTTGCCTCCAAGCGATTGCAAGGTTCCGTTCAAGCGGAGCAGAGCGTAGGGCGGGGAAGTACGCTCTTTTACCGCTTCAGCTATCGAAAGGTGCAGGCGGCGAATTTCGCTGAGAATTTCAGTCCTAACGAAGTGCCGCTATTATCGCAGCCGACGCGCGTAGGCATGCCGGGCTTCAGCTACATCCGAGATCACCGCGATAATCCTTTGGAGAGCAAAAAGGGCAGCTATGTGACCTTCGACTCAGGGGTGGCCTCCAGTACCTTCGGTTCGGAAGCTGATTTCAGTCGATTGCTGGTTCAGTATTCCACTTACTACACGTTCAAAAAGAGGTACGTTTTCGCGCGTTCCACCAGCGTAGGAGTCGAAACCCCGTTCCGCGATACCATCATCCAAAGTCCCAGCCAGGCGGTCGAGCCTCTACCACCGGGTGCAACCCTGATCCCACTACCTGAGCGCTTCTTCTCGGGAGGCGGCAACTCTCTGCGAGGGTTCGGGTTGAATCAAGCGGGACCTCGCGATTTGAACTCGGGATTTCCGGTGGGAGGCAGTGGGCTCTTTATCAACAACCTGGAACTTCGGTTCCCGCCCATGCTTTTGCCGTTTTTCCAGGACAATCTCAGCTTTGCTGTGTTCCACGATGCCGGTAACGTTTTTGATACGGGCCACGATATGCTGCATAGCTTAATCCATTGGAAACAAAGGAATCCGGAGCTATGTCAGCAGCAGAGTACCTATCAGCATTGTGACTTTAATTACGTTTCCCATGCTGTGGGGGTTGGAGTACGCTACAAAACGCCGGTTGGCCCGGTGCGGTTCGATTTTGGCTATAACTTGAATCCACCCGCTTTTCCAAGCTTCGTGACCAGTGAGACCAACCAGCAGATTTTTCAATCCAGGCAGGCAAGTCACTTCAACGTCTACTTCAGCATTGGACAGACATTTTGATGGCCAAGGGCTTTGTAAAATTCGTGCTCTCGGTTGCGCTGCTGGCAGGAGCGGCCAATGGCGGCGACATTATCGACCGCATTGTCGCCGTGGTGAATGGTCATGTCATCCTGCAGAGTCAGTGGGACGAGAGCGTCGCTTACGAGGCTTTGCTCAACCAACGGCCTGCCGGAAATTTCACAGTCGAGCAACGCAAGGCTGCACTGGATCGACTGATCGATCAGGAATTGATTCGCCAACAGAGTCGGCCAGCTGATTTTCGCGTCCCAACCGTCGCGGATGTAGAACATCGGATTAGGGACATCAGGAAGAACTACCCCAACATTTCCTCAGAAGAGGCATGGCAATCCCTGCTGGCCCGTTATGGATTAAAGGAAAGCGACCTCCGCGACAAAGTGGCAGCTGAGATAGACGAGATACGAGCGGTCGACGCGCACCTTCGTCCCGGCGTTCAGGTTGATTCCCGCAGCGTCGAAAGCTATTACCGCGACAAACTTGTGCCAGAACTCCAGGCCCGCGGAGCCAAAGAGGTGGCTCTTGCGGAAGTCACTCCCGAGATCCGGGAAGTTCTCGCGCAGCAGAAGATGAACGACCTCTTGATCGCATGGCTGCATACTTTACGTACCAGCAGCACGATCAAAACTCCATTTACCGGCTCTGAAGGGGAAGCCCACTGAGCGAGGACACTCCTAAAGCGCGATCTGTTTTCAAGAAGGTCATGTTGGCGGCCTTTGTCGCTGGTGTTGTCCTCGTCCTCGGCCTCCTGATTTATGTCCGAACCGACTCCTTCCACAGTATGGTTCATCGGCGGATCGTTTCTGCTCTGGAGCAGATAACAGGGGGCCGGGTTGAACTGGGACGTTTTACTGTCGTCCCTTTTCGCTTTCGGGTGGAGATTTACGATCTGACGATCCACGGCAAGGAAGCCTCTTCTGACGTGCCTTATGCCCACACGGATCATGTGGTCGCGGAGATCAGCATTATTTCAATCTTCGAAAAGGAGTTTGGCTTCCACGCTATTGCCCTGGATCATCCGGTCATTCACATCATCAGCTATCCTGACGGGACAACCAATCAACCCAATCCAAAGGTGGAGCGGACCTCCGGCGCGTCTGCCGTGCAGCAGCTGTTTTCGCTGGCCATCAGTCGACTGCAAGTTACGAAGGGCGAACTGCTTTGGAACGACAAGCGCATACCGCTGGACATTTCCGCAGCTGATGTGTCTTCACAGATGAACTACGCGATCTTGCGAAGCCGATACGAGGGCTACCTGCAAGTCGGGAGACTCGACAGCACATTGCCTGGGTATCGCCCCTTCTCTTCCGGGTTGCGCGCACAATTCAGCTTGGGAGAATCATCCATCGAGATCCATGCTTTCGAACTTTTCTCCAGCCACTCGCGCATTGAAGCTAGTGGCCGCATAGAGGATTTCGCCAGTCCGCATTTCTCGGGAAGGTACAACGCTCGTCTCGACCTCGCCCAGTGGGGTTCAATTCTCCGCATTCCGGAATTGCGCTCCGGCTCTCTACAACTCGATGGGAAGGGCGAGATCTCAGCCCAGGATTTTCTCGCGAATGGCAAGTTGCTGGTCAAGGATCTTCAGTGGCGTGATCCCTCGTTGAATGTACAGAAAGCTAACCTGAGCGCCGCCTATGAGGCTTCGCGTGCGCGAGTGAAGCTCTCGCAAGCCCAGATGAGCGTTCTGGGTGGATCGGCCAGCGGAGACGCCGAAATTTTCAACTGGCTACAGGTCACCCCATCAAATCAGAAAGGGAAGCTTTCTTCCGCCGAGGAAGTGCGCGGAGCGGTATCTGTGAAATTCAGAGACATCTCTGTAATGGAAGTCGCATCTGCGCTTAGTACTCGCAAACTGCCATTGAACCGTTTGAAGTTCGTGGGTTCATCCGCGGGAGAGGCTACCGCGAAGTGGAGAGGTACCTACCGCAATTTTGAGGCCGGGTTCGCCTTCAACGTAAGCCCGCCCGCCTCTGCGCCAGCGACGCAAATTCCATTGACTGCAAGCGCCACGGGCGTCTATCGCGGTGCCAGCGAGGAGCTTGAGCTCTCAAACCTGGAGGCATCCACGCGCGCCACGCAGATCAATGCAGCTGGAAGACTCTCGTCGGTTTCCACCCTTCGCTTTTCGGCTTCGACCACGAATATGGAGGAGTGGCAGCCTCTGCTCGCTTCTTTCCAGGGCCCGCAAATTCCCATCGTGTTGCGGGGACGGGCTGTGTTCAACGGGACAGCCACAGGTCGGCTCTCGAATTTCGCGCTGAACGGTCACTTGCGCGTCAGTGATTTCGATTCCGTGATGCCAGTCTCAGCAAACTCAGGGAGTAGGTTTGTGCACTGGGATTCCCTTACGGCAGATATACAGGGGTCCCCTCGCGCGTTTTCTGCACGCAATGGTTTACTGGAGCGGGGAAAAACCACGGTCACTTTTGACCTGAGCGCAATGCTGCAGGGGAGCGAACTGACTGCGACCAGCCCCTTCACCTCGCACATCCGCGTGAAGAACGCCAGTGTTCAAGAAGTGCAGGGCTTCTTGGGCTATGACTACCCCGTGGCTGGGCAACTCGATCTCATTCTCACGGCTTCGGGAACCAGGCTCGATCCTCACGCAGAGGGTCAGCTTGAACTACGAAATGGATCTTTATATGGCCAGCCGCTTTCGCGGCTGAACGCTAACCTGCGGTATAGCCGCGGCGAGATGCAGTTGAATAATGCATTCCTTCTCTACAAGAACGCTCAAGTCACTGGGAGTGCCGCGTATACCCCTTCGACTCGCGATTTTCACTTCCACCTGAGCGGCACCGGGTTCCAGCTTTCGGAATTTCCGGAACTGCAGAAGGCGCGCATGGCCATTGAAGGTGAGATGGACTTCACGGCCCAGGGGAATGGTAACCTTGACGCCCCAGTAATCAACGCAGGTGTTCATCTCCGTGATCTGACTTTCGATCAGGAGCGCGCCGGGGATTTCGATATCAATGCCATCACCCACGGCCCGGATCTTCAGCTGACCGGCCGTTCTAAATTCGAAAAGGCCGGATTAGCCGTCGACGGCAACGTTCACCTTCGCGGTCTATGGCCTGCCGACCTGTCTGTCAAGTTCGATCGGTTGGATATTGATTCGCTTCTGCGTCCCTATCTCAAAGATCGGCTAACCGGACATTCAGCCCTGGCGGGCAACCTGCACCTGGTCGGACCTCTGCGGCAGCCCCGACAACTCACCGCAACAGGCGACCTGACACAACTCGCTTTCAGCATCGAGAAGATTAGCTTAGAAAACGAAGGACCAGTCCAGTTCGAAGTGAAGGATCAGGTCCTCAACCTCGAACGCATGCGACTGCTCGGGGAAGGCACCGACATCGTGGCACACGGGACCATGCGCTTGGATGGAGACCAGGCGCTATCTTTACGAGCCGATGGGGCCCTCAATTTCAAGTTAGTTGAAAACTTCAGTCCCGACCTTTCCGCCAGCGGCATCATGCACGTGGGCGTCAACGTCGCTGGCACTCTCGCCAAGCCTTCTTTGTTGGGCAAAGTCCAGATTCACAACGCGTCCATTTCGTCCATTGATCTTCCTAACGGATTCAGCAACATGAATGGCACGCTCGCGTTCAACCAGGATCGTCTCGATATCCAGTCCGTTACCGCACAAGTCGGCGGCGGAAATGTGAATATCAACGGATACGTGACTTACAGCCCGGCCTTGACTTTCAATATCACTGCTGAAGGTCGCGACGTGCGGTTAAGACCGGCGGGAATCAGTGCGACATCGAATGCAGAACTACGCCTCTCCGGAACAACATCTGACGCACTGCTTTCGGGCGACGTCACCATTGCGAAATTGAATGTTTCACCGGGGTTTGACTTTGCTCGCTACTTGGAGAGCACGAAGCAGGCAACCACTTTGCCGCAGTCGAATACGCTTCTGAACAAAGTGCGGCTCGACATCCACGTAGTAACCACCCCTGAACTACAGATGCAGTCTTCGCTGGCAAAGCTGTCGGGCGAAGCTGATCTGCACTTGCGTGGAACTATCGTGCGTCCAGTTGTGCTAGGCCGCGTCGACATTATGGAGGGTGAGGTCTCATTCAGTGGAACGAAATACCGCCTGGAGCGTGGCGAAGTCACCTTCACCGGACCTACTGGGGTAAAACCTACGCTTGACTTACAAGCGGCGACCCACGTTCGCGACTACGACATCACCTTGGGCGTGAATGGTACGCCAGACAAACTCAATTTCACCTATCGCTCCGAGCCACCGCTTCCTTCCGCCGATATTGTGGCCCTGCTCGCGCTCGGCCGCACCCAGAATGAATCGGCGACGCTTTCGACTTCTTCTCAGACGGCCTTCAGCCAGGAAGCTTCCAATGTTATTTTGAACCAGGCATTGAATGCGACCCTTAACAATCGTGCTCAACGTCTCTTTGGGATCAGCAGCATCAAGGTTGACCCGCAGGGTCTTAATACCGAAACTACACCTACCCGCAGCGCCCCGGCGGTGACCATTGAACAGCAGATCTCGAACGACTTTACTCTGACCTACAGCACAGAAGTTTCGCAGGCCTCACAGCAAGTCATTCAGGCCGAGTACAACATTACTCGCAGCATATCTATCCGCGGAGTGCGCGACCAGAACGGTGTTGTCAGTTTTGATATTCGGCTGCGGCAGAGGCGAAAATAACCAGACCGCCGCAACTGATTTCCTGTCGAAACATTTCTCCTGCAGTGTTTTCTGATCTCCAACCCGAGGACGACCGATTTGCCCATCAAAGGCATCGCATGGTGGAAGCTCAGCTGAAGGGCCGAGGCATCCACGATGCACGAGTACTGGCGGCCATGGCGCACGTGCCGCGCCACGAGTTTGTTCCCCCCGAGTATCACGGGCAGGCTTACGCGGATCATCCCATCCCCATCGGACAGGGGCAAACGATCTCGCAACCTTTCATTGTGGCGCTGATGCTTGAGCATCTCGATATTCAGCCGGACCACCGTGTACTCGAGATCGGAACCGGATCGGGCTACATGACGGCTTTGCTGGCGGAATTGGCTGGCACGGTATACAGCATTGAGCGACA